>Ga0209153_1000463_pt1 | contig 18927 bp, 15 predicted proteins | sample GraSoiAngelo_120_FD_185877 | JGI IMG/M metagenome (GOLD analysis project Ga0209153, IMG submission 185877) | Grasslands soil microbial communities from the Angelo Coastal Reserve, California, USA - 14_0919_09_20cm (SPAdes) (version 2) | ecosystem: Environmental > Terrestrial > Soil > Grasslands ...
AAGGTGAAGAAGGGCCAAGTCATCGCCCAACTCGATCCGGCCACAGCGCAGGCGCAAGTCGCACAGGCGCGCGCCAATCTCGAACAGGCGCAAGCGGCCGTGCAGCAGGCACATGCTAGTACCGGGCAGTCGCGGGCCGGCGTCGCCGCCGCGCAAGCCAAAGCGCTTGCCGCCGGTTCGACCGTGCAGAACGGACAGGCCGGCGTCTCAGGAGCACAGGCGAACGTGGCCGTACTGAAAGCGCAACTAGACGACGCGCTCAGCTTTCTACATCAACAGCAATCGCTCGCCGCGAGCGGCGTCATCGCTGAGCGCGATCTTGAGACGGCGCAGACGAACTACAAGACGGCCGAGGCGCGTTACAACCAAGCCGTAGCGCAGTTGAATCAAGCGCTGGTCACAGTGCAGTCGGCTTCGAGCGCAGGCACAGCGCAGGCGCAGGCCGAAGTGCAACAGGCACAGGCGCAGACGCAGCAGGGCCAAGCGCAAGTCTTGAACGCCGAAGCGCAGGTGCAACAGGCGCAGGCCGCATTGAGTCTCGCCGAGATCAATCTTGAACACTTGACGATCCGTTCGCCGATTGATGGCATCGTCGTCTCGCGCAACGTGGACGTCGGCCAGACCGTCGCCGCGAGCCTGTCTGCGCCGACGCTCTTCACCATCGCGCAAGACCTGACGCAGATGCAGGTCATCGCCAACATAGATCAAGCGGACATCGGTCTGGTCGAACAAGCGAAGAGCGCGAGCTTCACGGTGGACGCATTTCCGGGGCAGGAGTTCAACGGCACGATCCAACAGGTGCGACTCAATCCGCAGAACGCGCAGAACGTCGTGACCTATAACGTCGTGATTGATGTGAGCAATCCGCAACAGAAACTCAAACCCGGCATGACCGCGAACTTGACGATCACGATTGACGAACGCAACAACGTCGTCAAACTGCCGAATGCCGCCTTGCGCTACATGCCGCAAGCCGCGTCAGGGCAGCGAAGCCAGAACGGCAACGGCGGCTTCAGTCAAGGTCAGCGCCGCAACGCGGGGCAGCAGAATGCGAATGCAAGCAGCACGACCGCCAACGCGACTGATGCGAGCAACGCACAAGGCGACAACGCGCGCAGCAACTTCGCACTGCCGACCGCGCCTGTGCTCGCGGGTCAGACGCGCCGCGTCTGGGTGCTCGGCGCAGACAGCAAACCGCAACCGCGTCGGATCAAGATCGGTCTGACCGATGGTTCATCAACCGAAGTGGTCGAAGGCGATCTGAAAGAAGGCGACCTTGTCATCACGGGTCAGACCATCGCTAGCGCAAGCAAGTCGCAGAGCGCGAATCAGACGACGCCGCCCGGCTTCGGCGGTGCGACGCGCGGCGGCAGCCCCGTCGGCGGTGGCAATCGTGGTCGGTAATTGACGCGGCTTGATACCTGAGACAGCCGTCGAGAGTTTGTTTACAGATCGGCGGCTGTCAGTTGTGAGAGTTGAGCAAGAGGAAATTGAAGCGATGCAAGCGACAGTTGAAATTAGACCGCAAGAGTTTGAAGTGAACGCGAGCCTGCTCGCGCAGCAGCCAGAGGCGCGGCCGGTTATTCAGTTGGAGCATGTGCACAAGACCTACACGATGGGCGATGTAGAGGTGCACGCCTTGCGCGGCATCTCGCTGACGATTCGCGCGGGCGAGTTCGTCGCTATCATGGGCACGTCGGGTTCGGGTAAGTCAACGACGATGAACATCATCGGCTGCTTGGATCGCCCGACGCGCGGCATGTACATTCTTGACGGGCAGGACGTCTCCGCGCTCTCGAAGGACGAACGCGCAGACATACGCAGCCGCAAACTCGGCTTCGTCTTTCAAGGCTTCAACCTGCTCTCGCGCACCTCTGCGCTTGAGAACGTCGAACTGCCGATGCTCTACGCCGGACTTGATGCTGGCGAACGACACCGGCGCGCAATCGAGGCGCTGCATTCTGTCGGTCTCGCCGGGCGCGAGCAAAATCATCCGAATCAACTTTCCGGCGGACAACAACAGCGCGTCGCCATCGCACGCGCGCTCGTCAACGATCCGGCGCTCATCCTCGCGGACGAGCCGACCGGCAATCTCGACTCGCGCACCTCGATTGAAGTGATGGAGATTTTCCAACGGCTCAACCGCGAGCGCGGCATCACGCTCGTGCTCGTCACGCACGAGTCGGACATCGCCGAGTATGCCGACCGCGTCGTCGTCTTCAAAGATGGCAAGATCAAAAAAGATCATCGCGTCGCACAGCCGCGCGATGCGGCAATACAGTTACAGAATCTACCACCCATTGAAGATGATGAGGATGAAGACTGACGGCGAAGTTCTATTGATTATTAAGGCATAGAAGATCATGAACATACTATCAATCATCCGTGTCGCTTTTCGCGCGCTGGCGCGCAACAAGATGCGCGCGGCTTTGACGATGCTCGGCATCATCATCGGCGTCTCGGCCGTGATCGCGATGGTCAGCATCGGGCAGGGCGCGCAGGCTTCTGTGCAAGCGCAGATCGAAGGCATGGGCACGAACCTTCTGTTCATCAGCGCGGGCGCGCAGAACGTCGGCGGCGTGCGCGGCGGCGCAGGCGACACCGGCACGAGCACGCCCTTGACCACCGACGATCTCGACGCGATCAAACGCGAAGTGCCGAGCGTCTCATTGGTCAGCCCTTCGGTCAACGCGCGTTCGCAACTCGTCGCGGGCAATCAGAACTGGAACACGAACGTGCAAGGTGTGAGCGAGCAACTGCCCGGCATACGCAACTGGATAGTGCAGAGCGGCGACTTCTTCACCGACGCCGACGTGCGCACCGCCGCGCGCGTCATCGTGCTCGGCCAGACGGTCGCCGATAATCTCTTTCCCGGCATGGATGCGGTCGGGCAGACGGTGCGCGTGATGAATCTGCCGTTTCGCGTCGTCGGCGTGATGACGCGCAAAGGGCAAGACCCGCAGGGGCGCGATCAAGACGATCTCGCATTTGCGCCTTACACCTCCGTGCAGAAAAAACTCTTGGGCAACACGCGCCTGCAAGTCGCTTATGTCTCGGCCGGCTCGCCCGATCTGACCTACACGGCGCAGACGCAGATCACAGACCTCCTGCGCCAGCGCCACAAGCTCACGCCGAGCGAACCGGACGACTTTACTGTGCGCAACATGTCGGACGTGGCCGAAGCGGCCAATCAGACCAACAGCACGATGACCATTCTGCTCGGCTGCATCGCTGGCGTCTCACTGCTTGTCGGCGGCATCGGCATCATGAACATCATGCTCGTCTCCGTGACCGAGCGCACACGCGAGATCGGCATACGCATGGCCATCGGCGCGCGCTCATCTGCCGTGCGCACGCAGTTTTTGATCGAATCAATCGTACTGAGCTTAACCGGCGGCCTCATCGGCATCGCGCTCGGCGTCATCGTCTCCGTCGCCATCCCCGCGCTCTTGACTTGGCCGACGCTCGTCTCGCCCGCCTCGATTATCGGCTCGGTCATCTTCTCCGCAGCCGTCGGCATCTTCTTCGGCTACTACCCCGCACGCAAAGCCGCCGCGCTCGATCCGATTGACGCGCTACGCTATGAATAATGGTAGTTTCTGGTTGGAACTTACTGCTCAAATAATAAAGGCCGGACTTATTGTCCGGCCTTTACGAATCACTGGGAGGCAGGGACTCGAACCCCGATAGCCAGATCCAGAGTCTCAAATAGCGCCTTTTGCTTGAATTTTCCTGAGTTGCTTACTGACTGCCGTTGTTAGACTTACGAGTAATGTCATGATGTCTCTGTATGGCAGAGTTAGTCGTGTTTGTCTGAGTTGGCACACAACTGGCACACAAGATTGACAGGCAAAAATTGTTCTATCGAATGAGCGACGGGACTCCACGAATATAGGTTTTGCAGTTTCAATTAGCCCCTTTACCTAAGTAAAGCTGAGTTGGCTTGTGTGCGTTTTTATTGGACTTTTCCCTTCTCTGATTATAGCTGTGTCGGCTGAGTTTTAGCGCGTTTGGATTAGTTGGCAGACCATTGGCAGACCAACTAGCACATCCGAAATAGTTAGCGCATTGGCGCGTGTCTCATACCGAGCCTTACGGGTGCGCTGATTGAGGTCTAGCAATCACCAATGGTTGTGCCTCCAACTCACGCCGGTAGAAAACACGCGGCTGTTGCACTTCGTCAACTGTGCCAGCGGCAGCGCCTAAGTTCAATCCTCTGAGTTTCGCGAACCGATCCCCTGATAACTTCGCCTTCTCCTCACGATAGATCGTCGGCACACGCATGGTCGCGTAATCGAACCAATCGCGCACCGAGACTGTGCCGTTTTGCTCGCGTGGCGCTGCGCCCTGCTTTAGCCCTTCATCAACGAGTGCGTAGGTCAGATACCCATGGCCCAAGCGCGGCAACTCATTAGCGAATTGAAAACTTTGCGCCGCCGTCAAAATGTACATGCCCTTATCATAAGCGAGTTGCGCCAAGCCTTTCGCGTTCATTGGCCCACGGCCTTCTTTCTCGCCGCCTAATACCTGCCCTGAATTGCAGGAGTCAATGATCATCGTCAGATGACCGGCGTCCACGCCCTCGAAAGCATCTTCCAATTCGGTGGCCGAAATCCCATGTGCCGTGAGCAACGCATCAAGCATCGCCTGTCGGTCGGTCCGCTTCGACTCAGCGCCAAAGTCTTGCGGGATGAGATAGAACTGTCCGCCCGCAGCCAAGCCATGCCCCGCGAAATAGACAACAACTGCATCTTCCGGCTGCACCTTCTTCGCCAATTCATCCAACGCGCCAAGCACATGCGCCTTTGTCGCCGTCGCGTCCGTCAGCTTGATCACTTCCACGCGCTCATATTGTGCCAACTGCTCCTGCTGGTGCTTGACCTCAGCCGCAAACTCTTCGGCGTCCGCCACCGCATACTTCAGATTGCGAAAGAACGGATTCGGCGCGTACTCGTTCACGCCCACCGCCACAACGTAAGCTGTGCCGTTGCGCCGCAGGCTTTCAGCGCCGTTGAGGACAAGCGTGGTATCAGAGCTTTTGATGTTGTCGTGATTGAATGCGTAAGCCGTTAATTGATTAGCGCCAGCAACAAGCGGAACGCTCGCCGCAAGCGTCACAGTGCTTTGCCCCTTCAGCACATCGCCGTGCCACATCTTCACTAACGAGCCGTTGCGGAATAGCCGCACATCCTGCGCGCCCGTAGGCGCGTCCGACACGTTTATCATCAACTTAACGTTGCGCGCGGAGGTATTCGTCGCCGAAGTCACGCCGTCGGCCAGCGAGAGTTTCAGGTGTGGTTGTCTGCGATCCTTCTGCGCGATGTCGCGGCTTGCGGCCGGGTGGCGGCCGGCGAAGATGTCGGACAGTAGGTCTGGGTAGTAGAACTCGTTGAAGAAATACTCGACCGGATAGACATCGCGGAGCGCAGGCGAGAAGCGCCAGAGAATCTGATTCCATGCGGCGGGCGAGCCGTCAAAGAGGCCATCGGGCGTGACGACGAGCCAATCCTGATGATCAAGCGCGAGTAGACTGGCCAGTTCTTGCCCGCTCGGCAACGACCACAACTTCACCGTCGTGTCTGCGCTGCCACTCGCCAGCGTGCGCCCGTCGCTGCGAAAGGCGACGGCCAGCACAGCGTCTGTATGCCCTTTGAGCGTCAACAACTCGCGCCCCGTGCTCACGTCCCACAGCTTGACCGTTTTGTCCTCGCTGCCGCTTGCGAGCAAGCGCCCGTCCGCGCTGAACGCGACCGCATAGATGGCCCCTGTGTGCCCCGTGAGCATGCGCGACACTTCACCGCTCTTCACGTCCCACAGCATCACGGTCTTGTCGCGACTGCCGCTCGCCAGCACGCGCCCGTCTGGACTGAAGGCGAGCGCGTTGACGTTGGCGGCGTGCCCCGTGAGGGTGTACAACTGTTGCCCACGCGCCGCATCCCACAGTTCGATGATGGGCTTGGGGCCGCCGCGCGCCACTGTGCGACCGTCGGACGTGATCGCGAGCGAGTAAGTGGTGGTGAGTGGGCCGGTCAGCGTGCGGCGCTCAAGGCCGCTCGCGGCGTCGAAGATTTTGATCGTCTGATCACGACCGCCGCAGGCGAGCGTCTGGCCGTCGGCGCTCAAGGCGATGGCGTCCGCCCCGACCTTGAGCGTCCGCAACTCCTGTCCGGTCGTCACGTCCCATACATAGACGCCGCTGCTGTTGGCGTACAGCGTCTGCCCGTCGCCGCTCAGCGCGATACCTTTGGGGGCATGGCGCGGCCCTGTGAGGACGCGCGGCGGCCGGCCCGAGGTCGTGTCCCAAAGCCGGATCGTGTCGCGCTGGAAGAGGGTCGTCTCGTGGCCTGTGACGAGTGTGCGCCCGTCACTGCTGAAGGCGAGGGCCCTGACCGCGCCAGCGTGGCCGCGCAGGGTGCCCGTGTCGCGGCCTGCGCTTGTATCACGTAGCCTGATCACGAAGTCGCCTTCGCCGCTCGCGAGCGTCTGGCCGTCGGGGCTAAACGCGAGGCAGTCAACGCCAAGTTGCGGCCCGTCGAACGTCCGCGCGACCTCACCGGTGGCCACGGTCAGCAAGTTGATCTTTGTGCGCCCATCAATCAACGCCAGCGTCCGCCCGTCGGGACTGAACGCGCCGCCCTCGTAGCCGTTCAGCGCCCGCAGTTCGCGCCCCGTTGCGACATCCCACAGCCGGCCCGCGCCCGCCAGCGTGCGCCCGTCGGGGCTGAAGGTCAGAGCCTCGACGACTTTATCGCCGCCCACGAGTGTGCGTAGCTTGCGCCCGCTGCCTACATCCCAGAGGATGAGCGGGTCGAAGCCGCCGCTTGCCAGCGTGCGCCCGTCAGGGCTGAGCGCGATGGTAATGACTTGGCCGCATGGGGCGTTGAACGAACGCAAGAGTCGGCCGGTCGCATAATCCCAATGCTTGAAGGAGAGCGCGTAAAGCAGTCCGGTGTCGCCTTGCGTAATGTCAATGCTGACGCTGATGAGCGTGCGTCCGTCCGCGTCGAAGACCAAAGCGGCCGCGCCACCGGCCACAGCGGCCTGGCCCGCGTCATTGCCCAGCACACGCAACTCGCGCCCAGTCGTCGTGTCCCACAATCTGATCGTCGTATCTGCGCTACCGCTCGCCAGCACGCGTCCATCGCGCGCGAACGCGAGCGAAAGCACGGGGCGGGTGTGCCCTTTGAGCGCGCGCAACTCCGTGGCGGTCGCCGTGTCCCATAACCTGACTGTGTTGTCGCTGCTGCCGCTTGCGAGCAGGCGGCCGTCGGGGGCGAAAGCGATGATACCGATGTGGTCGGCGTGACCCGTCTGTATGACCAACTCGGGCCGCTGCGCAAGGGCAGCGGCGGCTAACGCAAGCAACAGTAAGGGAAGTGACACAAGGCCAGAACGGGTGCGCATCGGTACCTCCATCTGCGCGAGGTTAGGAAAAAGCGGCGGTTGTTACGGACGTTGATTTAGGGGAGCTAGGCGTTATATAGGTCATAACGCAAGCCCTCTCAAGGAAGCTCTTTAGTCTGAGTAAAGCCAAGTAATGTTATACGCATTTCTATTGGCTTTTTCTCGCCTTCGATTATGCCTGTGCAGGTTGAGTTCGGGCAAGTTTGGCCTGGTTGGCAGACCAACTTTTCAGCTTGAAGTTTCTAATACTACTTACTTGACGTGCAATACTTCTTTAAGAGAAGTCGTGTAACGACGCGAGCGCCGCAACGCTTTGGTCTGCCATCGACCAGCAGGGTTGACTATGCCGAATCGAATTGTGTCCCTTCCCAAGCGCCGGTTGATCTCGTCCATCGCGCGCATCACCCTTTGCGCCCGCTCGAAGTCGGCTTGCCCAAACAGACGCACCGTTAGTCGCTCAGCCAGCTTAAGGTTTAATAGCGTCACGCCCACTTTCTTGTATCTGAAGCCGTGACGGTATATCCGCCCTAAGCCTTTCAGCGCCCATGCAAGCAACTCGTCCGTCGTGTCGGTCGCATTAGCCAACTCAAACGTGGCTGCATTGCCATACTGCGGCTCATTATTAAAACGGTTCGTGTGAATGAAGACTGTCAGCGCACCAGCCGCCATACCGTGCTTTCTCATACGTTCTGCTGCCCGCGTGAGGTACAGGGCGACCGCCTCGCAACTCGTCTAATGATTCAACCGGCACGCCGAAGCTACGCGAGCAAGTGACGGACTTCCTCTGTGGCGGGCATTGCTCCAACTGTAAGCAAGGGACACCGCGCAACTCTTCCACGATCCGCGCCCCGACGACCGTCATACGCTGTCGTATCCAGCGCTGGTCTGCATCTCTGAGCTTGCGCGCCGTTGTGATGCCAGCCGCCTTGAGCAACTTGGCGTAGGCCGGCCCTACGCCCCAAACGTCCGCCTGTTGGCTTGTACGTCAACAATCCTGCACATTATGATGAGCAGTGTCTCGCGTCAACATAGTAAGGCTGAGAGTATCGGTACTTACGCACCATTGAGTTCTCTTAGCTACCCCATCAATATTTTCGCTCTTACAGCCGACGCTTCCTTCTATCTCTTAATACCCATACAAGAATCCATGCAAAAACTGCCAAGATTATGACTGAAATTATTCTCGCCCAAGCGCCATGAATTATCCCGCTATGTCCCCTACTCGGAAGGTATAGATGCCCGGTCAAAAGTCCAATCACGGCAGAGATGAAGTATATGAGGGTAGCCAAAATAAGTGTGGTAATTAAGCAACCACCAAAGAGCAGCCCCGCCCATTGGTTTTTGGGAGCCGCTGGTTGGCCTTGTGCCACCGCTTCCTGCTTAACCGCAGATAGAGGTCGCTCGTAAACACCCGCCCTGATGCCATGCTCAACGAATGCGAAGAATGTCTCAACGTTACTTCGGTTTTTGCCAAAGTCAATCCACTGGCCTGTGTAAACACACTTGCTTTCGGCTTGCAGCACGCCGCCCGGAAGAATCCCGACCTTCAGCTTTTCGCCCCACGACCACCCGCTAAAAGGAATCGCAGCGAGAAATTCCCCGTCCGACTGAACCTCAGCCGACCAGCCTAAATTCGCCAATGCAGATTTCACGACTGCGATCAATTCATCTTCTTGAAGCTGGTACGTTCGGCTCGCGGTAAAGCCTGCTGGAAATCCAATTGCCATATCATTAACTATAAAGAGCGCGGCGAAAGATATGCGTGTGAGCTATGGAAGTCAATAGGTAGATAGCAAAAGCGGCGGGACTCGTCGGTTCGCTCTCCGCGAAGAGAGGCACCCAAAGACTTATCCCGCCTGCTCCCCTTCTAAGGAAGCGCGGGGACTCTACCAAGCTCACCTCGTTCTGTCTAGGTAAGAGATTTAGCAAGCGACTTTGGGCTACCACGCTGGTTAAAAGCGAACAGGCGCGGCAGCTTTTGGGAGCTTCGCGCCTGTTCTAATCCGATTAATGTCCTCACCCCATCAATCGGGGAGACGAAGGATTCACCAACGCCTCTGATGCCGCACATCTTAGCGGTAAAAGAGAGGCAGCGCAACCGTAGCCGGACTGAGGGGAGTGAGTGTAAAGCCCTCGTCTCCCCGCGCGCTGCTGATGGAGTGGATGCCGACATTGTAAGGCCGTGGCGCAACACCGACAACGGCCGCCTTCGCTCGTGTCCGCTCGCCCAATGCCAACACAGTTGCATCTCATCATGTTTCACACCATGCGAGATGCGGCGTGGCTTGTATCATCAAAGCCCAACTAGGCAACACTCAATCGCCCCAAAAGCTGAATACGCTGGCCTAACTTGATATAATGAACAGGACAAAAGAACTCAAGTGTCCCGTTCGCGTTGCTTCACGCCTCCCTACTTACTTTTGTGCAGGGTTAACTAACGTGAGATTTCAACCGCCAATCGTAAGACTCTAAGGTGAGAGATTTGAATGTTGGCACATTATAGGCACACAAAACGGGCAGCCTTAAATCAAGGCTGCCCGTAAGTGTTCGAGTTGATTAAACTGGGAGGCAGGGACTCGAACCCCGATAGCCAGATCCAGAGTCTGGAGTCCTACCATTGGACGACCTCCCAATGGAGCAAGAAAAAATTTACGGGTCAGGCAATTAAATGTCAACCGCCCCTGCTTAGACATTGAGAAGGATGAGCGTAGGGCGTGGCTATGAGCAGACACTAAAAGGCGAAGACATAACCACAGCTTACTGCATCTGCTTTATGCCTTCGCCTCTGGCCGCTGCTTTGCAGTTACGCTTTCACTTCGACTTTCTTCTCTTCGTCCGTATAGACCTTGATCTTCGTGCCAGACTTGATCTTGGCATTCTTGCCATGTTTAAGAAAGCCGAGTGGGCCGAATAGGACAACGAGCGCAACGGTCGTGCCGGTCTTATCTTCGCCCTCTTTGCCCTTCGAGGAGCGTAGCTTGATCTTCTGCCCATCGACGGTCGTGGTGGTCTCGACGCGGATACCGAGTTGACCGCCCCGGCCCATCATGCCTGCCTTCTTGGCGCTTGTGATGCTGCCTTTGACGAGTGTGCCGGCAGCGATCAGTGTCTGGCCATTTATCTTTACGTCATCGGTGACCTTGAAAGAAAGCGGGTCGCCCTCGGTCGCGGTCTTGCTGGAAATCTCTTCAGTTGTTTCGACCTCGAACTCAGTGCTGTCCGGTAGCATAACCTCATTGGTTTTAGGGTCGTCTAAGTGCCCGGCAGCGAAAGCCGGTAGGGTAGAAGGGGCGAGCAAGGCAAGCGCAAGCATCAGGGCAACAGCCTTGCCCCACTTGAGGAGGTTCATTGGGTTATTCCTTTCTGTTTTGTTACTAAAGTGGAGAAAAGAGACAGGTCGGATTGAGCTTGTCTCCTAACATCAAGTGCGCCGTCGGGACGAGCGCGAGCTACGTTTGCGTATCGAGCGAATTGCGTGACGGTCAGCAGAACTAACAACATAAACGCGCTGACTGTCAGATAACTTAGTTCAGGAAATTGTTACTACCTCTTCCTCTGTTTCTACAAGATATGGTGACACCGTTCGGTCGGTTGTATCCGCATCTTCAGCGAGAATCTGTTGCACGACAGGCAAGCTGAGCGTGCGCGCTTTCTGGATGCCGGGCACGTGTTTGCCTTTGGCATAGACGGCGTGGCGGCCGTGCTCTTGATACCAGTCGCCGAGGTTCGCGGTCTTGTGCATGTTCTCGATGATCTGCCGCCAGCCGACGCCCGTGTTGTAAGCGCAGAAACTGATCTCGCCTTCCTGCGTGCCGTAAGGGATAACGCACATCTCTGTGCGGCGGAAGTCGTAGTTGAATAGGTCTTGAAACCACATGCCCTCGACGCAGAGCACACGCCACTTGTCTGCGGGGTTATCTGAACCTTGTTGCGTCTTCATCCGGTCATTGCGATCCGAATTGGAATTGGCGGACGAAGGCTTGAACAGGTTGATGATCTGCGAGACGGGGAAACCTTCGGGCGCTTGCGTGGGATCGTAGTTGCGCAGGATCGTCATGGCGAGTTGCGCCATCGTCAGCTTTTGCCCGCGCGCCGTGTCAGTGATGAGCGTCACGTCGCGCATGAACCGTTCGTAGTTGAAGAATTTGAAGAGCGGCGTCCACGCGCCCGTGTGGCGATTGACGACCATCAACGTGAACACACCGCAGTTCGGATGGCAGTTGCAACTCGACCAGCCCCAAGGCGCGTCCGCCCCTTGCAGCATGTCCATCACAGAGGTGAAGGCTGAATACGACGAGAGCGGAAACCAATCGCGCAGCGCCTTCAAGTTACCGTCGAGTTGTGCTTCGAGATCGCTAGCCATGTCGGCGAGCGTGTAACGCTGCTGGACGCGAATCTCATCAGGCACATCCTCATCGCGCCCCGTGAACGAGACGGGTTGAAACGCGATGGTCTGAATCTTATCAATGTTCTTCGCGGCGAAGTTGACGATCCCGCCAATGGCGTCGTTGTTAATCGTGTTGACGATGGTCGTCACGAGCGTCACTTTGATCCCGACGCTCGCCAAGTTTTCAATCGCGCGCAACTTCACGTCGAAGAGATTTCCGACGCCGCGATGCTTGTTCTTCTCTTCCGACACGCCGTCGAATTGCAAATAGACGCCGTGCTGCCCCGCCGCTTTCGCAGCCTTGCAGAACTCTATGTCTTCGGCGTAACGAATGCCGTTCGTTGCCGCAAGGATGCGATAGAAGCCAACCTGCTTAGCATAAGCGACCGATTCGAGGAAGTAGGGCGAGAGCGTTGGCTCGCCGCCTGAGAAGAGGATGATGATCTGGCGTTTCGGTTTGAACGAGACGGCGCGATCAAGAATCGCCTTCGTATCTTCAAACGTCGGCTCATGCACATAGCCGACCTGATTCGCGTCCATGAAGCACGGGTTGCACATCATGTTGCAACGGTTCGTCAGATCAACCGTCAACACCGCGCCGCGCCCGAACTTGATCGTGGACGTGCCATGCCGATGCACGTTCGCATCTTCCGCCGCGCGAAAGTCGCGCCCGAAAAACAGCGACTCGATGCGCTGCAAGAAAGCAGGATCGGTCGCCAACACATCTTCAAACCGGCCGTGCTTCGGGCAGTCTTTGCGCATCAAGATGCGCCCGCCCTCTTCGACGATCTGCGCCTTTAACTCGCCCGGATGCTCGTGCATCAACGTCTCAAGCGTCGTCTCGCCGTTGATGACCGCCTCGCGCACTTCCTTAACGCAACGCGGACACAAACTGTCAGTCTCGCGCGGAAAACCGAGCGGTGGGCTGGTGCGCTCGTAAGATTTCAAGAGCGGCCCCGGGGCCCAATTGGGGCGCAATGCCTCGCCTTCAGGCAACGCCGCATTCACCGTCTGAAAAACTTTCCAAGACAGGTCGGCCAAGTTCGAGATCAGCTTCGAACTCTTCACGCCGCCGAATCTGCCCTTGACCGATTCATTCCGGCGAAATTGATCGCTAAACACTAGACAGTCTCCTCCGGGCGTAAGATGCTTACAACCCCGTCGAGTCAGCAAAATATTTTCGACTTAACGCCGGACACACTCCCACCAAGTGCTTTCCCGGCAATGCGACATGATAAACGTATCCCCCTGTCAAAGCAAGACGTTAAAGGCAGTGGCAAGTGACAAGTGACAAGCAAAGACAAAGAACTTGTCACTCATCACTTGTCACTCGTCACTGCCTTTGATGTACCATCGCGTGCAAGCATGACCGAGATTCATCCGACAGCCGTTGTTAGTTCGCGCGCAGAGTTGGACGCAGGCGCGCGCGTCGGCCCTTACGCGGTGGTCGAAGCGGACGTAGCTGTCGGCGCAGAGTGTGAGATCGGCGCGCATGCAGTCATCAAACGATACACGACTTTGGGCGCGCGCAATCACGTCTTTGAGCATGCAACCTTGGGCGGCGAGCCGCAGGACGTGAAGTTTCGCGGTGAGCCGTCGCAACTCATCATCGGCGACGATAATTTGATCCGCGAGTATGTGACGCTCCATCGCGCGAGCGGCGAAGGCGACGCGACGCGCATCGGCTCGCGCAACTTTCTGATGATCGGCGTGCACGTCGCGCACAATTGCGAGATCGGCGACGACAACATCTGCGCCAATGGCGTGGCCTTGGCTGGTCACATCACAGTTGAGGATCACGCCTTTCTGTCGTCGAACGTCGGCTGTCATCAGTTCATACGCATCGGGCGCTACGCAATGGTCGGCGGCAAATCGAAGATCGTGCAGGATGTGTTGCCGTTTTTTACGACCGACGGCAACCCGTCGCGCGTGCGCGGGCTAAACACTGTGGGCCTGCGCCGCGCGGGCTTCACAACAGAAGCGCGCCGCCAACTGAAGCGCGCTTATCAACTCCTGTTTCGCTCAGGCGTGCCGCTCGCCAACGCGCTCGCAGAACTCGAACAGATGGACGACGAGCACGTCCGTCATCTCGTCAACTTCATACGCAACTCAAAACGCGGATTCACGCGCGCCAGCAGAGGCGAGCGCGAAGAGACGGCTGAAGCGATCAGTTTCTGACAACTGGCGACGGCGCAGACAAGAAAACTATGAGTGAAGAGACTAGCGGTAGAACCGTCGCAGAGTTGGCCGCGTTGGTCGGCGGGCGTGTGCGGGGCGATGGCGCTGTGCGGATCAATCGCGTTGCCGCATTCGACGACGCAGGTGCTGGCGCAATCACGTTCGTCGAAGAGCGCAGGCTGTTGCCGGAGGCGCTCGGCAGTCACGCCGCATGTCTGCTCGTGCCATCGGGCGCGCGCGAAGAGTCGAGTGCAGCAGCCGCAGATGCCGCAGATGGGCCTGCGCTGATTGAAGTGGCGCGACCGAAGTTGGCGTTTGCCTTGATCGCAGAGTTGTTGCATCCGCCGAAGCGACACGCGGCGAGCGTGCATCCGACGGCCGTTGTCGCGGCGAGCGCGCAGATCGAAGAGGGCGTGTATGTCGGCGCGCATGCCTGTATTGGCGAGCGCGCGCAAGTCGGCGCGGGCACGCAGTTGCACACGGGCGTAATTGTTGGCGACGACGTGCGCATCGGGCGCGAGTGTGTGCTCCGTCCGCACGTGGTGTTGTACAACGGTGTGGAGTTGGGCGCGCGGGTCGTGTTGCACGCGGGCGTATGTATCGGCGCGGATGGGTTCGGTTATGTGCGCGACGAAGATGGCTATCGAAAGTTTCCTCAGATCGGCTCGGTTGTGATCGAAGACGACGTTGAACTCGGCGCGCACACGTGCGTGGATCGCGGCGCGCTCGGCACGACGCGCATCGGGCGCGGGACGAAGCTGGATAATCTCGTGCAGGTGGCGCACAACGTACAGATCGGTGCGCGCGTCGTGATCGCCGCGCAGACAGGCATCTCCGGCAGCACGGTCATCGAAGACGACGCAGTGATCGGCGGGCAAGTCGGGTTTGGCGATCACGCGCGGGTCGAAGCGGGCGCGGTCATCGGCTCGAAGGCGGGCGTGTTGCCGGGCAAGATCGTGCGTGCGGGCACGGTGCAATGGGGCGTGCCTGTGCGTCCGCTCGACGAGTACAAACGTCTGAACGCGCACTTCGGGCGGCTGCCGCAGATGCGCGCCGAGTTGGACGAACTACGGCAGCGCGTCGCCGAACTCGCCGCGCTCGTTGAAACGAAAGCGGATTGAGCGACGTTAAATAGTTGTGCGTGAGTCGAACGCAAGGATTGGTTGCAGATGAGCGACGACGATCAAGTCTTCTTTCGTGAGGAGCAGAGCTTTCGTCAACGTTGGGTCTGGGCGATCGTGCTGTTGCCTCTATTGATCGTTTCGCTGGCGCTACTGTGGCTGGTCTGGGCCAAGCCGCCGGGCGGCGTGCCGCCGCAACTCGTGCGCTCGCTCGTCTGGAATAACGTCGTGCTGCTTGCCGTCGCCCTCTGGCTCTACAAGCTGCGCCTCGTGACCGAAGTGCGCGCCGGCAGTCTGGTCATACACTTTCAATGGCTCTGGCGCCGCCGTTGGATTCCGTTCACAGACATACAGAGCTATAGCGTCGTCACCTATCGGCCCATTGCCGAGTACGGCGGCTGGGGCATACGCTACGGCGTCGCGGGCGACAAAGCCTACAACGTCTCCGGCACACGCGGCGTGCGCCTCCAATTCACCAACGGCGGTCGTCTCCTCATCGGCTCGCAGCGCCCCGAAGAACTCGCCCGTGCCCTCGACCTCGCCATGCGCGCCGACGCCACCCCGCCCGTGCGTGCGCACGGTTGGTCGGGCGAGTGATTGGCATGACTTGTTGGGTGCGGCGTGGGTGTAATGCGCTACAGCAGAGCCTTGAACTTATCCACCGTGAGACCAGTCTGCCGGATAATAGCCCGCAACGTACCTTTTGCTACTTCGTTATGGTCAGGCACGACTATGCGCCGATGCGGTGCCACCGCTTGCCTGAGAATAATGTGGCTGCCATGCTGGCGATCTTGTTCTTAGCCGACTTTCAGTAATGCCTTGACTACTTCACGCCCGGAAATGCGCGGCAAGATACTCACGCCCCGACCTCCACCAGTTCTTCTGTGATCGGCGGCGGCACTGCTTCGTTGTGTGCCTCTAAGCTTTCAAGATAGAGCGCAATGGCCTCTTTAATATTTTCGATAGCTTGCGCTCTAGTCTGACCCTGAGAGATGCAGCCGGGCAGCGCCGGCACCTCTGCGACAAATACGCCTTCTTCATCCTGCTCAATCAAGACCCGGTACTTCATACGCCACCTCCGACTGCATTCTCCGCATCCAGTTTATAAAAGGCAAACGCCCAACGCTCGGCATCAGTGGCGCGCACAGACCGATGCCAGCGCCAAGCCTTGCATGAGAATAAAGCTAATTGCGCGTCCGCTGCATGGCGTTGTTGGGCTGCCCATGCGTGAAACGATGCTGCTCATGCCTGCCGACCTGTGTGGGCTTCCTTCTCAAGGAGTAAGAGTGAGAATGTGAATCATGTCAGCGCCGGCCGCACGCGCCGCTTGAGCAACCTCCATAAAGCTGCCCCACTGGATTTCAGCATCACTGCGCGTTAAGATCATGACTCTTTTGTCCTCATTCCTTGACAGCCGAGCCTGCAGTTCGCTTTTTAGCGCCGCCGCGGGGACTGACTTATCGCCAATGACATACTCGTTATCCCGGAAGACTTCAACGACGACAAACTCTTTGGGAACGCTATGTCTCGCGGAAACCCGCATCGTAAACTCGCTAAGGTATAAATGTAATCCGCCTGAAATCAGTTCGCCGCGCGCCGAACCGAGATTCCCAACGGTGACGACGAGCATCAGCGAGCGCGGCAAGGTGGCACGACCGATGGGCACAGAGTCTCGGCTGATGTTTCCAGCGCTTGCAGGCTCAACGTCGAAGGCCAAGTCTGGAATACCGTGTGCTTGGGAAAGCGCTTCAGCGACTCGGATGACTTCGCTGAAGCGCAGGCCGTTTTCTGCCCGAATAAAGAAGTTGCCACCCTTACTCGTCCGGTGGTCGATAATCTCAGTAAATCTCTTCACCAACACGGAGGTGTCCTCAGTTGTACCAACATCCTCTCCGTTTAGTCTGATCTTCGCCGCCGTCGACTGCGTTGCTGGCGCGGATGGCGGCGCAGACCAAGATTGTTTCGCACAGGCGGTAGCGAAAACGATCCCGTACAGAACCGGCAGCACCATCAGTGCCCGGAACGGCTCAAAACTGCTTGCAGTCAGTTTAAGCATAATCATCCTTTCTGTGATTCAGAACTTATCACTCAAATCAGTTAGGCTGCCCAACGCTCGAATTCAGCCGCGAGCAAGCAATATGAAAGATAAGAGGCTACCTGATTGCGAGTCGGCTGGAATGGGTTGTTGGACGGCGCGTTGATGGCACGCGCCGCTTACGCTTATCTTTCCTTTCAGGGATTTTTATGATGGAACGTGCTTCGCCATTTGGTAGGACATGCGCCACATAGATTAACCGTTTCTTATCCGGCGTCCCAATTCGCACTAGCGAGCCATCAGCCAACTTATAAACATAAATATGTATGCCGCTACCAATATCTTCATCCGGTACTCCGCAAATATCTATGACTTGCTTCATTGACATATGGGGCTTGATACGATGGAAGACTTCAATAGTTCTTGCGGTTGGCGGAATCTGCTGAGCAAGCGCTTGTTCAGTGCTGACACACTCAATCGTGATGCAGAAAGTAAGCATCAATAAAATGCGCTTCATATCATAAACTCCATCACCGCACATATTAACGGCAGCCGCCCAACGCTGGAATTAACCGGGCGCGACGAAGCACAATAACAACGAAGTCTCGCGGATGAAAGCAACGCTATTCGCGCTCCGGTTGAATGAGTTGTTAGGCGGCGGGTTGTCAGTATCAACCGCCCACTTTTCCACAATTGCGACAAACTTTTATCGTTCCACGCGGACGAAGTTGTTCCTCCCAATCATGGAATTGAGTTAAAAAGTCGAATTTATTCTCACGCTTTCTACACCTTAAACAATAGCGTTCGATCTCACTGCACGAACCACGTGTTGAATAATCCCAATCTCCCCACTCATCATGTATGATTTCATAGGGTTTTTGCTCTTCTCGTTCACGACATCTGTGACAAACCCGGATCTGTTTACATGACCGGGGAGCTTCATATTCCCACACGCCCCATTTATGCTCGACTCTTTTACCGGGCATCTCACACCGCGTACACTTTCTTTTTTGCACACATGAATCTCGCTCCATGTATTCCCATAACGTCCACTGATGATCCGCTGTCCGATCTTCAGAGTGGCTGCTATTTCTCCGGCAATATCTTTTTTGCTCGCATGATGTAGCTGATAAGTATACCCACGCTTTCCATTCGTGCTCTGTTCTTTCTTCTGTTTTCTGACAGCCCTCCCGCTTGCAATATCTGGTTTGAATACATTGCTCGCCTGTCTTATATTTCCATTCTGCCCAATCATGTGAACCAACCAAACAAGCTGCTTTACTGAAGAATCCCATATAAGCCTCCTTAATACGAGAAATTTATCTCGAAAACTGTGAGCCGCCTAACGCTCGAATTGAGCGGCTGCCCGCATGCAGCATTCTACTAGCGCCGAAGCGAGATTGATGACAAACATTCTATCGGGCAGTCCGCTCGAATGACTTGTTATGCCGCGCCTTCGCATATAGAGCTTATTCATTAACTGTCTGCTCTCCGATATATTGAATAGCACTGGATATTTGTGCCTTGAGTTTTGTGTCCGTGACTTCGCTCTCCAGATATTTAAGCAGAAACATCGTGACCTTTGGCTTTCTATCTTCGACTAATCGAACGATGCGCGGCGCAACAAAAGCTGCGCGCACAATCGGCAAATAATTCCTGATATCCTGCGGGTCTTTCAAGCCATCCGCATCATAGATTTTAAGCAGCGCAATCGAGACCTGATCTCCGAGCCAACTGATATGCTTCTCCGTCACTGAAAAGCCAAGCGCAAGGCCGGGGTTTTTCACGGATTCTTTAACAAG
>Ga0209153_1000464_pt1 | contig 18904 bp, 18 predicted proteins | sample GraSoiAngelo_120_FD_185877 | JGI IMG/M metagenome (GOLD analysis project Ga0209153, IMG submission 185877) | Grasslands soil microbial communities from the Angelo Coastal Reserve, California, USA - 14_0919_09_20cm (SPAdes) (version 2) | ecosystem: Environmental > Terrestrial > Soil > Grasslands ...
CGATGAGCTAGAGCAGAAGGTTTGTTCACGTTGTCAAAAAATCAGTGCTGAACAAATCTCAGCCTTAACGAACTATCACTGGTGGCCCAAGCGATGAGTCACCTTATTTTGTTTCGCAATTCGGTATTATTATTTACTCTTCGTCATCAGCCCAAGGAATTCCAGTCCTTTTTGCAAATCTCTTCATATACTCTGAATGTCTTTCGTTCTCTTGTTGTTGCCATTCATCTGAATACTGCCAGCTAGATGGACGGGGTGAGCAATCCATGCACTTGTTACAGAAATTCTGTTTAAAGAGATGATATATGCGAATCAGTAGTTGAACAGACAGACAAACGGCAGATTGAGTAGAATTTTCTTGCGATGGAAAACCTACTGATTGAAATCTACCTGTTTGTCTGTCATGTGTACGATACTTCGTCCGCGACTTGTTATCAACGCCTGAGCAATAACCGTGTGCCGGAGTTCACTGACCAAGAACTAATCACCATCTGGTTCTTTGCCCATTTAGAGGGCTGCTTTGAGAAAAAGAAGATGCATCGCTTGATTCTCAAGTATTGGCTGGACTGGTTCCCACGCTTGCCCAGCTATCAAACATTTGTCCTGCGCCTCAACCGTTTAGAGCCGACTTTCCAGACCTTCGGCGCATGCTTGTTCAGCCACTTGGCGCCGCGCCAGATGCCAGAGCTTGATCACATCGTGGACAGCTTGCCCGTGATGCTCGCCCGGCATGGTCATTCCTATCGTGCGCGCGTGGCGCGGGAGGTTGCCGACATTGGCTTTTGTGCGGCGAAGAAGACTCGGTTTCATGGCGTGCGCCTGCACTGCCTTGCGCAAAGACGGATAAACCGCTTGCCGCTGCCCGCTCAAGTATGGCTATGTGCTGCCTCGCACCACGACTCGCAAGCCTTCATCCGTCAGCAACCGGAATTACCTGTCACCGAACTGTTTGGCGATTTGGCTTACCCGACGCCAGCGATCATCTCGCACTTGAAGCAACAGCAGACGCGGTTGATTGCGCCACAGAAAAAGCCGAAGGGCAAAGAACTAACCGAGGACGAGAACTATTACAATCGGTTGGTGCGGCGCATCCGCCAACCCATAGAGAGTCTGTTCAACTGGGTGCAAGAGAAAACGGGTATTCAAAGAGCGAGCAAAGTCCGGTCAACTGAGGCGCTGATGATCCATGGCTGGGGGAAGCTGGCAGTGGCTTTCTTCCTGCTCGTTTTCAACTACTGATTCGCATTTTATCTAGTTTTCTAACCGCCCATCCAAGCGACTCAAAGATGCCCCTCATTTGTCGCTCACCGGCATCATCAATGATTTGTTGTTTTGGTCTTTTCATTAATGCGGCGAGATATGTTGCTTCTCTTAGGGTACGCTAGGGGCACAGCCATTCGGGAGGCTTAGGTGGGTGTCCTCTAAGACCTTGAATCTACAAATGCCGGAGGTCGGACTCGAACCGACATGGGGAGTTAACCCCGCCAAATTTTGAGTCTGGTGCGTATACCAATTTCGCCACTCCGGCGTGAGATGTCATATTATTAAACATCAAGTGCGATGGTCAATTGGCGACGAAGAAAATATAGTCGAGAAGAGTTCACCGAGGCGTGGCTTAACAGTTCGTCTATCGCCCAAGTAGCGAAGAGGCTAGGGTGCAATACGACAGGCGGCGGTTATGTCTCCTTGAAGCTGGCTGCGAGAGAGTTGGGCTTAGACGACAGACATATGACCGGACAGGGATGGAACATCGGTTGGCCGTCTAATCCAGCAAGAGAGCGGGTCATAGCTCTGTCGGATATTCTCGTTAAGAACTCAGCCTATACGACGATTTGGCGGCTTAAGCGGCGGCTCTTGCGGGCAGGACTTTTAACGTATAAGTGCTACTTGTGTGGCCTAACTGAATGGAATGGTAAGCCTATTACACTGCAACTTGATCACATTAACGGGGCGCATTTAGACCATAGGCTAGAAAATCTTAGACTTCTGTGCCCGAATTGCCATTCGCAGACAGAAACTTTTGCGGGTCGGAATAAGGGATAGACTGCGCGCGTCTGCCATTCATTGACGCGGGGCGAAAGTTTCGTTGCGCAGGTGTGTAGGTCGTTCGGGCAGCATAATAGATGGTTTGCGCAGGCGCACAGGCTCTCTGCGCAAGGCGACCGGCTAGTTGCGCAGGCGCACAGACGAGTTGTACAAGCGCACAGGTAGGCTGTACAGGCTAAGAGGGCGTCTGCGCGGGGCGCAAGTTGTGCTGCGCAGAGCTACAGACGGGCTGTGCAAGGTTAAAGATGACTTGTGCAGCGTTGCAGATGCTCTGTACAGGCGCACAGATGGTTTGTGCAGGCGTATAGGTACTCTGTGCAGGTGTAGAGGTAGCTTGTGCAGGCGTTTAGATAGTCTGTGCAAGGGCAAAGGTGTGTAGAAATAAAGGGCGCCACACAGACCGGAAAAGCGGAGTCGGGCGGGTTAAAGGGGTTAGGGTCGAGGGGTAGAGAGGCCCCGACGGGCGTAAATGCGCCTGAAAGTGGGTGCGGGTGGGTAAAAAGTGAGCCGGTCAGGGCTGACACCGTTCAGCCCTGACCGGCTTTGGCTTGCACGTGTGCTATTTCACGCGTGTTGTTGGCCGTTTACGGCGTGTCGTTCTTGGCGGTGGGGGCGTGTTGGACGGCGGCGGCGACGTAGCCGCGCCGGGCGCGCAGGATGAGACCGGCGCGGCGCGGGAGCACTGTGATGCGGCGGTATTCGTAGGGGTCGCCGGAGACGAGCGGGCGCTTCGGACGGTAGGTCACGACGTACTCCGTGCCGATCTCGCGTGCGACCTCCGTGCCCTCTGCGATGAAGTCGGTCTCGTCTAGGGGCAGCCAGATGCGCCCGCCCGTCTCTGTGGCGAGCGTCTTCAGACGCTGTTCGCTGCGTTGCAGCGCACGGTCGTAGGCTTTGTGTATCTTGCTCATCTTGTTGTCGAAGATGATGCCGCCACCTGTGGGTGGCCCGACGCCTGTGCCGCGACTCATCGTCGGCGGCATCGTCGGATCAATCCCTGCGGTCGGGATGCCGGAAGATTGGACGCTGCCGACGGGCGGCAGTTGGCTCGCAGTCTTCGAGCGTTCCTTGGTCGTCGTGCGCCCCAACTCTGTGTAGCTGATGACGTGCACAGTGATCTGCGCTGCGTTGATTTGCTTCAAAGCTTCGTTGAAGCCGTTGCGCCCGCCCATCGTGTTTGCGTCGCTCGCAGAGACTGTGCGCAGCACTTCGTCGGGACTCGCAGACGTGCCCGGCGTGTCCACGCCGTCTGTGATGAGGATGATATGCCGGTTGCCCATCGGTTGATCCCCGAACAGATGCGCGGCTTGTTGCAGAGCATCTGCGGGACGCGCGCCGTTGCCCATGTGCAGCTTGCTCTGCAAGGCGTGCCGCGCAAGGTTCATGTCGGTCGTCCAAGGTTCGAGCAGTTCGATCTTTCTGTCGAACTGCATGATCGCAACCGCATCGCCTGCGCGTAAGCCAGCGACAACGCCGAGCGCGGCGGCGCGTGTGCTACTCGTGCGCTGCGCCGGATTCAGTTCGCCGCCCGTGCCGAGCAGCAGCAATACGCTCGCAGGGATGCGCCGCAGGCTGCGTATCTGCTGCGGCGTATTGTCTTCAAGTACGACAAGATCGTCGCGTTCAAGCGTCGGGTCGAAATGGCCGTACTGGTCGCGCGCAAACACGGGGATGCGCACCTCTTCCGTATAGACGCGCTCCTGCTCCGGATCAGGCGTCGGCGCAGGAATGATGCGCCCCGATTGCGCACGCACAGACGCGCAGGCGAGCAAGAGAGCGAAAGCGACGCGGGCCAACAGATGATGACGTGAAATCATAACGGTAACTCCGAACTGCCGAGCGGTTGGTAAAACGATACTCTTCAGATGCCTCCAACGCACAGCGCGCGTTGCCCGCCAGCGCTTTAATGATTTCGTCACCCTTGCGCTTTGCGCGCTTGCGCCTGCACGGCCGTGATCGCGACGGCGTCCACGATGTCTTCGGCCTTGCAGCCGCGCGAGAGATCGTTGCAAGGTTTGTCCAAGCCTTGCAGGATGGGGCCGATGGCGGTCGCGCCCGCTAAACGCTCGGTCAACTTGTAGGCGATGTTGCCCGCTTGCAGGTCTGGGAAGATGAGCACGTTGGCGCGCCCACCGACGGGCGAGCCGGGCGCTTTCGACTCAGCCACGCGCACGACGAGCGCCGCATCAGCTTGCAACTCACCATCAATGATCAACTCTGGCGCACGCGCACGCACAGTCCGCGTCGCTTCCACAACCTTATCAATCAACTTGTGACGCGCGCTCCCCTTAGTTGAAAACGACAACAGCGCCACGCGCGGCTCAACGTCCAAGAGCGCACGACACGAATCGGCCGATGCAAGCGCGATCTCTGCCAGCTCAACCGACGATGGCTCGATCACGACGCCGCAGTCCGCGTAGATCAGCGCGCCGTCTGCGCCGAAGTTTCCGTCGGGCACGACCATGACGAAGAAACTTGAGACGAGTTTGAAGCCGGCGCGCACGCCGATGCAGTGGAGCGCGGCGCGGACTGTGTGCGCGGTCGTGTTGGTCGCGCCCGCGACCGAACCGTCCGCGCGATTCATACGCACGAGCAGGTTGCCGTAATAGAGCGGGTCTGCGATGGCAATGCGCGCCTCGTCCGGCATCAAGCCCTTCGCGCGCCGCAACTCGTGATAGAGCGCCGCCACCTTCTCGAAGTCCGCCGCGCGGCGATGATCGATCACTTCGACGCCGCCCAAGTCTGCGCCCGTCGCACGCGCCGTCGCGCGAATCTTCTCTTCATCGCCGAGCACAATCACGTGCGCCAACTTCTCGCGCGCACAGATGCCAGCCGCCAACAACGTGCGCGGGTCTTCGCTTTCAGGCAGCACGATGCGCTGCACATCAGCCGCCGCGCGGCGGCGAATCTGTTCAAGGATGGACATAAAGCAGTAGTCAGTGGTCAGTGGTCAGTAGTTTGTTGTTCGTGCGGGGCTAAGTATAACGGATGTGAGTCGCTGATAACGAACTGAGGACGATGTTGGACGAGTGAGCGCGAACGAAGATGTGCGCTGGCGCTTGGCCGCACATGAATAGTTGACTAAACTTGTAGCTGTTCCCCTCTCATTTTAATCCTCGTCATTCCCCTGCATGTCAGACGGCACAGGGCAGTGGTCCGCGCCGTCTGCGACGAAACGAAGGAGGAATTTTTATGGAGAGTCGGTTTAAGGTGTTCGGCCATGCGGCGCACCCGATCTTGATCGTTTTTCCGTTGGGGCTATTGGCGACCTCGGTCATCTTCGACATCGTCAATTTGATCTGGCCCGACCCGCAGTTCTCAATCGCCGCTTACTGGATGATCGTCGGCGGTCTCATCGGCGGCCTCGTCGCGGCTGTGCCGGGCTTGGTTGATTGGCTGGCGATCCCGAAGGACACGCGCGCCAAACGGATCGGTTTGTATCACGCCATCGGCAACGACATCGTGCTCGTCCTGTTCGCCATCAGTTGGTGGTGGCGACGCGGCGCGGCGAATCACACGCCGGATACTCTGGCGCTCGCGCTCTCAATCGTCGCCTTCCTGCTCGCACTCTTAACGGGCTGGCTCGGCGGTGAACTGATCGAACGACTCGGCATGGCCGTCTATGACGGCGCACACCTCGACGCACCCAGTTCGCTCTCGGGCCGGCCGGCGCGCGAGAACGAATGAAGAAAGCAGGAAGCAGAAGGCAGAAGGCAGTAACAGCAATTTGTCTTCACTGCCTACTGCCTTCTGCTTCCTGTCTCTTCATCCCTTCAGGGTTGCGTCAATCAAACTTTCGGCGGCGGCAGCGAGTTGCGTGACGATTGTTGGGGCGCTTGATTTGAAGGCGTTGAAGTTGCGCGCGTCGAGCACGGGCGCGTTGAAGCCGTCCTCATCTACGGCGACGAGCGCGACTTGCAACGAAGGCGTGTCGGCGATGACGAACCACTCGCGCGCGAGGCGCGCATCAGGTTCGAGCTTGATCGCGCGCATGTTCGGATGGCGCGGCGGTTGCCAGTCTATCTCACCGAACACGTAGAGCCGTTCAGACACATCGGCGATGCGCAGGTAGCGCGCGATGATCGGCTCCATGCGCGACAGCCGCTCGAAGCCGACATAGATGCGCCCGCCGCGATGTGTGTGCAACAGGATCGCCGTCTCGATCAACAAACTCAGATACTCAAGACACGGCGACTGTGCGCGGAAGCGAAACGTCGTGAGTTCATCGAAGGTCTGGCGTGATAGCCCTGCGACCGCGCTCATATCTGTGACGGGTTGCCCGCCTGCGGCCCGCAGCGCCTGCTCGAACATGGAAAACTCTTTCACCGCGCGGCCACCCCCCTGCTTACTCGCTTACTTCTATCGGCCGCACGCTTCACGCGCGTTACGAATGTTTGAGGAAAGTGTGGAAGAGCAGAAGGCAGAAGGCAAAAAGCAGAAGGCAGAAAACAACAAGACGATACTGTCGGGCTTTGGCTTAACTGCTTACTGCCTTCTGCCTTCTGCCTTTTCCTTCCCCAATGCGGCCAGCAGCTTTTCGTGGATGCCGCCGAAGCCGCCGTTGGACATGATGACGACGGCGTCGCCTGCGTGCAATTCGGGTGCGAGTTGGCGGACGATCTCGTCTGCGCCGTCGTAGGTGTGTGCGGGGCGACCTTGCGCGTTGATCTCGCGGACGAGTTCGTCGGTGTCGAGTAGCGCGCCGTATTGCGTGAGCGTCGCGGGATTGAAGACGCTGGCGACGACGACGAGGTCGGCCTGCGTGAGCGCCGCGACGTAATCTTTTTGGAAGACCGCAAGCCGCGAAGAGGTCGAGCGCGGCTCGAAGATGGCGACGAGGCGGCGGTCTCTGTACTTCGCGCGCAGCGCTTGCAACGTCTCGCGCACGGCCGTCGGGTGATGCGCGAAGTCGTCAATCACAAGCACGCCGCCGACTTCGCCGCGCACCTGCATGCGGCGCTGCACGCTCTTGAACGTCTTGAGCGCTTCTTTGATCGCAGCTTGCTCGACGCCCCAAGCATCGGCTGCGATGATCACAGAGAGGCAGTTGCGCACGTTGAACTCGCCCGCGAGCGTCGTCTCAAACTCGCCCCACAAGAGTCCTTCATGAAAGATACGGAAGCGCATCAACTCGCCCGCGAAGGTGATATCGCGCGCTTGCCACTTCGCGTCCGCAGACGTACCGAACGTCTCAAGCTGCGTGTAGAGTTTGGCGCCGAACTCGGCAACTACTTCGCGCACGGCGGGACTGTCCCAACCAGCGATGAGCCGCCCGTTGCCGGACACGAGATTCATCAGCCGCTTGAACGCGAGCTTGACCGCATCAATGTCTTTATAAATATCTGCGTGATCGAACTCAATGTTGTTGACGATGGCCAACTCCGGCAGGTAGTGCATGAACTTCGGCCCCTTGTCGAAGAAAGCCGTGTCATATTCGTCGCCCTCGATGATGAAATAAGGGCTATCGGCCACGCGAAAGCTCGCGCCGAAATTCTGCACCACACCGCCGACTAAAAAGCTCGGATTCAACCCGCCGACTTCCAGTACCCATGTCGCTAGACTCGCCGTCGTTGTCTTGCCGTGCGTGCCCGCGACGACGAGCGAGTGCCGCCCGCGGATGAACTCTTCTTTTACGACCTCAGCCTGCGAGCGATAGAGCAGCTTGCGATTCAAGACCGCTTCGACTTCCACGTTGCCGCGCGACAGGGCGTTCCCGATCACGACGCAATCCGGCGCAGGCTCAAGGTGCGCCGCGTCGTAGCCTTGCGTCACCGGGATGCCCAACGCCGCGAGCATGTCCGACATCGGCGGATACACATTCTGATCCGACCCCGTCACGCGATGCCCCCGCGCCTGCAACATCCCCGCCAAGCTGGCCATCGCCGTCCCGCAGATACCGATCAAGTGATAGTGCTTTGCTGTGCTCAAAAGAATTGACTCCGATGATCAGGCAAAAATTATATCAACTGGCGCTCGCGTCCTGCGCAACCGGCAGCGTGAAAGAGAAGGTCGAGCCGTGCCCGACTTGTGATTCGACATTGATCTCGCCGTCGTGGAGTTCGACGAGTTGTTTGGTGATGTAGAGACCGAGACCTGTGCCTTTCTCGCTGCGGGTGGCGCGGCTGCGGGCCTGTTCGTATTTGTCGAAGAGGCGTGCGATGTCTTCTTCGGGGATGCCGACGCCTGTGTCTGCGACGGAGATGCGCAGGCGTTCGTCGCCGTCGCGCGTGGCTGCGAGCGTGACGCGCCCGCCTTTGGGCGTGAACTTGATGGCGTTCGAGAGCAGGTTGACGAGGATGCGGCGCAACTTGGCGCGGTCGGCGCGCACGGGCGGCAGATTCGTGTGCAGATCGGTCACAAGCACAATCTCTTTCTCGCGCGCCATCGGTGCCATCGCTTCGCGCAACTCGCTGGCTAACTCAGCAATGGCGACGGCTGAGAGTTCGAGTTGCAGCGTGCCGGATTCGAGCTTGGCGGCGTCGAGCAGATCGTTGACCAGTTCGATCAGGCTCTGCGTGTTGCGCTCCATCATTGCGACCATGTGCTGCTGTTCGAGCGTGAGTTCGCCGAGCCGGCCTGAAGTGAAGAAGTTGATCACACCACTGATGATCGTCAAAGGTGAGCGCAAGTCGTGTGTGGTCAGCGCGAGAAACTCTTCTTTCATCTCTGCCACTTCGCGCAGGCGCGCGTTCGCTTCATTCAAGGCCGCGTTCGTCCGGCTCAACTCCTCGTTGACGCGCTCAAGTTCGGTGCGCTTCTCTTCCAACTCGGCGAGCACCGCAAGCAGATCGCGATTCTGCTGCGCGAGTTCTTCAACCGCAGACTCTGCGTCGGCCGCGAAGTGCGCGCGCAACTCTTCGATGCGCTCTTTTGTCTTTGCTGCAACGGCCGGTGGCAACCACTTGACGACCGTGACGCGCGTGCCCGCGCCCGGCGCGCTGTCTAGTTCAAACTCGTCCATCAGACGGCGCGTGCCGCTGAGGCCGACGCCGAGACCGGACGCAGATTGATAGCTGCCGTGCATGATTGCATCGAGCGCTTGTTCGTCCATGCCGGGGCCGTCGTCGCGCGCTGTGAGTTGCAAGCCGACTGCGCCATCGGCGCGTTCGACGAGTGCGAGCGTGATCGCGCCCGACTCTGCGTACTCGCAGATGTTGCGCGTCAATTCTGAGACGGCGGTCGTGATCTTGATCTGCGTGGTCGCATCGAAACCCATGTCGCGCGCCAGCCGCCGCACACGGTCGCGCACCGCGACGATGTCCGCCTCGCGGCGCACGTAGATGTCGCCAAGCCGGGTGGTGTTGATGTCGGCCATACGAGTTCAAAGTTTAAGGTTCAAAGTTCAAGGTTCAAGGTCGTGCTTTCAGGTTCTTAACTTTGAACCTTGAACTTGAAACTTTGAACTTACCGTGCGACCAGCACGGTCGCATCATCTGTCTCGCGCTCGTAGTCGCGCATGAGTATGCCGGCGAGCAGTTGGGGGCTGCGCTGCAAGAGACCGGGATAGTCTTGCAAGTCCCACTTCGCGCTCAAGCCGTCGGACGCAAGCACGATGGTCGTGCCTTCGGCCCAACGGTGAGACCAGACGCGGGCGCGCTCGAAGCGTGCGCCGAGTGTGCCGTTCGCAGAGATGGGGCGTGCCGGTTCGGGCGCATTGAAGATGCGCACTTCGATGTTGCCGACGCCCGCATAGTAGAAAGCTTCGGCGCTTCGATCCACAACCGTTGCGCCGAGCACTGCGCCGCGCGTCGCGCGCAAGGCTTCATGCGCAGCTTGCAAGAGTTCGTCGAGCGGTTCGCCCTGCCAACCGTTGAGCACTTCAAGCGCGACACACGCGGCTTCATGTGCGCCGCTGCCGTGACCGAGTCCATCAACGACTGCGCAGAGCATCTGTCGCCCGCGTCGGCGCACGAGATAAGCATCGCCGTTGTAAATCTCATCAGAGCGCGGGCGACTCCAGACGCCGATGCTGCGCGCCGTCGCGCCATGCGCGCGTGAAGCGAGGCGCGTCGTCGCCACCCACTTGCGCCCCAAGATGGCCGTGCCGCAAGTTGTCCGGCGCGCCGGCGCGAGCGACTTGAGCGCGCCGGTTGCGCGCACGGTTGAATAGACATCGAACTCGTCCAAGAGCCGCCGGATCGCGCCGAGACCTGTGCCCAGTCCGCCGCTCGTCGAGACGCCGTCGCGCACGGCGCGATCAAGATCATAAATGCCCGGCCCCTTGTCCCAATAAAAAATCTCAATGCCCGGCTCTGCGCCGAGCGGGCGCGTGAAATGCAACCAGCCGCCGCGCGTCGCATAGCGCACAGCGTTCGTGCCGATCTCCTGCACGACGATGTCCAACTCGGCCAACTCGCGTTCCGTAAATCCAAGCTCGCGCGCAAACCCATGCACCGCCCGCCGCGCCGCCCCGACCTGCGCCTCATCTCGCACTTCGATAGATTGAATCTCGCGCATAGAAGCAGAGATTAGAGGTTAGAGGTCAGAGGTTAGTTAAGTCAAAGCACTGACCTCTAACCTCTGATCTCTGACCTCTGCTTTTCATGTCCAGCGCACGACTGAGACGCGCGTGCCGCGTTCGGGAGAGGATTCGATTTGAAACTCGTGGACGAGACGACGTGAGCCGGGAAGTCCCTTGCCGAGGCCGCCGCCCGTTGAGAAACCGTCGCGCATGGCGGCGGCGAGATCATAGATGCCGGGGCCTGTGTCTTCAAAGATGAGGCGGAGACCTGTGCGCCCATCGCTGTCAGTGATCGGTTGTGCGATCAGGCGACCATGACCGGCGTACTTGACGACGTTGCGCGCGAGTTCCGAAGCGACGGTGGCAAGGCGCGTCTGGTCTGTGGGGCTAAAGCCGAGCGCGCGGGCGAGCCGACGCACCTCATTGCGCGCCACAACGATGTCTGGCTCGTGCTCAAGCGCGATTGAACGACTCTCCAAACAAGTTCAACTCCCCGAGTAGCGTCGCCTCATCTTCGTCGTCGTGCCCGTCCAATTCGTCGCGCAACAAACGTATGCCTTCGTCCACGTTCAAGACGGTCTCGACGCCGCGCAGTTCAAGCCCCAACTCGACGAGCGTGATCGCCACCGCCGGGCGCATGCCGACCACGACCGTGCGCGCGTCCATCACGCGCGCCATCGCCGCGATGTCTGAGAGCATGCGCCCGATGAACGAATCAATCATCTCAAGCAAAGTAATATCAATCAACACACCGCGCGCGCCTGTGCGTTCAAGCTCCGACAGTATGCGCTCTTGCAGACTGATGACCATCTGATCATCCATGTCCACTTGAATCGGGACAACCAGTACGCGCCCGACTTTCAAGACGGGGATGCGCTGTGCACCGTCCATGTGACTTTCTCCGAAAGGCAGTGATGAGTGATGAGTGACAAGTGACGAGCAAAGGACACGTCTTTAACTCGTCACTTGTCACTCATCACTCATCACTGCTTTGTGTCTGCGTTGTTCGTCGCCGCACTCTGTTCATGCGGCTTATATCCCGGCGCTGTGCCGTTCGCGCGCAGGTGCGCGACGAGCGCGGCGGGCACGACGGTGCGGCCCACCAGTTCGAGCGCGAGCTTGATGCCGTCGGCCATCTGCGCGCGGGTTGTGATCTGCGAGAGGTCTATGCCGAGTTGCACCATCGTCTGCGCGATGGCGGGCGAGACGCCGGTCAGGATGCAGCGCGCGCCCATCAAACGCGCCGCCGTCACCGTCTTGAGCAAATGATTGGCGACGAGCGTGTCCATTGTGCGCACGCCCGTGATGTCGAGGATCGCGACCGTGCTGCCCGATTCAACAATGCGCTGCAACAAAGCTTCCATCATCAACTGCGCGCGGCGCGAATCGAGCGTGCCGATGATCGGCAGCGTTAGAATCTTGTCCCAGACTTTGATGACCGGCGTTGATAGCTCCAACATGTCGGCGCGCTGCTGGCGTATGATCTCTTCGCGCGAGCGGATGAAGTTCTCGACCATCACCAACCCCATCTTGTCCAAGAGGCGCGTGAAATAATCCATCTCGCGCACAAGCGCGGCTGTGTCGCCGCCGAGTTCTTCGGCGAGCAAGGGGATGACGACGTTGCGCAAGCTAAGGATGTAGGTCGCGTTCTCGGTCGGCGTGTAGCCTTTGACGGCGCGCTGGCGCGAAATCTGATTGAGGAAGGCGCGTAGCTCGTTGAACTCTGCGTCGTCGAAGTCTGCGCCGTTGGATGCTTGGATCGAACGCGCGAGCGCGTCCACGAGTTGCTGCGACTGCTGGCGCAACTCCTTCTTCGAGATCAACTCATCGCGGAACTCGTCCGATTCGAGTCGCTCTTTGATCCAGAGATTGAGAATCTCGTCGCGGCGCGCGGCCAGCAAGTCCACGACGCGGCGCGTCTGTTCCGTCTGCGCTGAACTATTGTTCGCCATCCGACTCCTAAATACTTCGGCGCGTGCGCCCACACGCGCGCGCACGCTGAACAAATAAAGAGCAATTGTAACGGGGGAAGAGGTTCGGTCGTGTGGGCCGCCAACGCGGGCACACGCGACAAGCTCATCTTAACATCGCGGCGGGTAAAAGCAACTTGATGCGGCGCGCGCGTGCGACGAAAACGGCGCGAAGGGCGGCCAACAATTTGGCCGCCCTTCGGCATCGTACAGAATACAAGCTGCGCGCCAGCGCGCAGACGAGATCAGTAAGCGATGATCGGATCGGTGTAGATCGTTCTGACCTTCACGCCTTCGATGCTCGTGGGCAGGTCGGCCGGCGGCGCGGTGCGATCCACGTAGATAACGATGGCCGCCTCGTTCGAGAGCTTGCCAGCCGCGCCGACGCCGATGCCGATGACGCCGGGCCGCGCCATGATCTCACGCTCGACCGCGCGCAGCACGCCGGTCACACGCTCAACCGCCAGTGGTGATAGCTCCACTTGTCCTCCTACCGCCGACAACTTCGGCTCGAACGCGGTGGTGGCGGCCGTGCATATGCCGCCGACAAAGCTGACCGTCAGGCCGAGTTTGGCGCTCAACGCTACGAGTACGTCGCTGATGGGATTGCCGATGGTCGTCGTGCTGCTGCCAGCGAACAGGAGCGCGACCGGCTGATGGCAACTCGCGCTGTTGTTCGAGACGATGAGCGAACCCGAGTCGCCGCCCGCGCTGAACGTGCTGCTGTTGATGACAACTTGGTTGCGGTAGGTCACGGCTGAGCCGCCGTTCGCGCCGCAAGATTTCGGGTAGCGCACGCTGACGCTCGTGTTAATCGAGCCGATAGTGCCAGTGGTAAAGCCTGTGGTGCGCCCAGACTTGGCGACGGCAAGACCGACCGTCGGAAGTTTGACGACACTGCTGATCGTGCCGATGTCTTCAATCGCGCCGGTCGTGTTCATCGTGCCGGGGCGCAAGGCCGCAAGCGCCGCGTCCACGTTTGAGCCGAGCGCAGGCGCAGTCGTGAAATCGGCGACGATGCGCGGCGCAACGCAGTTGTTATCCACGAGTCCGGGCTGCGAGATGTCTTCGCCGACAGTGGCTTGATCGGAGCGCGCGAGCACGTGGTTGTTGCTGAGAATGTAGAGCGCGCCCGTAGTGTCTTGGACGAGCGAGCCGAGCGTGCCACTGCAACAGAAGCGCCGGCTGATGTCGTTGACGTTGCCGCCGGAGACGCCGTAGTTGTTGTTCAGCACTTGATGGTTCGGGCCGCCGTCGGCGCGGCCCCCTATGGTCAGCAATGACGTGCAGACTAGGCTGGCGAGCAGGGCGCAGACGAGCAGAAGGGTTCTGAGCTTGATCATAGAGTCTCCTCCTTCAAAGACGGTTGGTGTGAAACTTGAGTGATACGTGAACTGACGCGCAAGGTGCAGGCGAGGAAGCTTGCACCTATGACAGCATAGATGTGTCGTTCAAGGGCGGTCAGTTTCTACGACAAACGCGGGCTGCAAGTCAATGGTCGGCCGGCAAGAACGCGCCGCACCGCGCGCGCCTGCGCCTGAAGGCTAGGGCGCGCGCCGATGCAATACTTTGATCGCGGCGCTAGTTAGGGTTTGTACTTCTGCATCATCACCGTGACGAGCGGCGAGTCGCCGGCCGTGCGACTGTAAGAAACCCAGTAGCCGACCTTCGGGTAGCGCACCAAGCGATATATCCGACCGTCCGGGTTAGCGGTCAACTCAGCGCCGAGCACCGCCTTGGGCGCAGGCGCTTTGTCCGCGTCGAGGTACATGACGGCGAGGGCCGCGACGTTGTGCTGCGCATCGTAAGAGACTTGCACGGTCTCTTTATCGGAGACGGCGTAGAAGTCTTGTTGGTCGCTCTTGTCCTGCGGCGTGCCAAGTTTCTGCCGCGCTTCGTCGGCGCTCATGCCGATGCGCACGCCTTTGTAATCGTGAAACCTCGGCTCGTCTTTCATTTCCGTTTGCTGCTCCTGCGCGCGCACACTAAGTTGCGGCAGCGCAACGAGCGTCAGCGCACAGAGCAGGCAGAGAACGAATGAGACGAGCGTGACTGGATGTCTGAAATAACGCGACATGGGTGGTCTCCTTCCGGCAAGTAATGCTTTCAGCGCGAGGGCCGCAGACCGAACCGAGAAACTGGACAAAGGCGAGAGTTGAAGCGCGTGACGTTTATGCGTCAACGCGCGCAGTCAGCCTGCAAACCTCGGCTGTATGACAAAAAGATATGGCCTGCGCAGAAGCGAAGTCAATAGCAGAGTCTCGTGTTGTTTAAGCTCGTGCAGCCAATACTGCCTGCTCCCATAGAGATTCTTGTTAGCTTACACTGCCAGTTGCTGATGAGGGTGAAAGATGCACAGTGGAACGGATACGCGAATGACGCTCTAGCCGAATTCTCATTAAACTCATTTCAAATGAAGCTGTGATTCAAACTTAGTATGTCCTCCTCTAATAAAACCTGTTGATAATAATTTGCGATAATTCGCCACAAGATTTCGATGGCGGACCGGACTTAAAAATGGTGTTATATCAAGTTGCTCTGAATCAGTGAGTAATAAAAGTATCGGGAGCGTTTGTTTGGCCAGCGATATATTATTACTACCACTGGCATCAACGAGATTGTTAATAATAATATGAAAGGGTGCTTCTGAAAGAGGAAAATGACTATCCAGTAATATCCTTTGCAGTATCATTCTGATTTTTACCCAATCGAGTGAGGGAACCCTGTTGTTAACAAGTAATTTGCTGAGAGCCATTGCTTCATTATCTGCATTGTTGGGTTTAGCTGCCCGCCATAAATATGAAACAAGGTAACCGCAAAATATTAAGTCGTCGCTTTTATCAAGTCCAGGCAGATCATTGGTGAGTTGACTTGGCTCTTTCTCATAAAGGGCATGTTTATGCACGGTATCTCTGACTTGTTGGAATAGCGACTCATCCGTCAGTACCATAGCGTAATTATTAATTTCAGTCTTTACGTCGTTATTGCTCATGTCTAAATACGACACTATTAACAACCTATCACCAATCCGTGGAGCAATGTCCCTTCCGTCCGGGCTTGCTACGGCCTCAAATGGTTTAGATTTAGAGAATGGGAAGTGATTAAGTTGTAGCTCTGAAGCATCATTGGCCTGTTTGTTCCAGAGCCATTCATTAACGATGAGATAAACTTTTGCGTCAGACTGTATCTTTCTATCGTCGTAAGTTTCGCCAATGACTGGCCCATTATCCATCGAATATATTGTTCCTATAAAGATAGAACAATTACGCACAAAAGCCTCTCCGAGTCTCCTTCCTATTTCGTAACTGTATTGCTCACGGCGATTACTATCACCAGCAGTCTGTTTACTCCTAGATACTCCTAGGTTAGCTGGAAGTCCGACGACTGAGCCGTATGCCATATACAAGAGCAGGAATATCGCCATCGTTTTGGTTGCGCGCATATTTTAATAGGGCTAGGCAGACTAATCGCTATGTCTATAATTTATCGCTATTGCCTTTTACTGGCCCATTCTCGCCAGTGAGCCAAATAACGCTGCTCATCGCGCGCGAAAAGATCAAGAGCCGGTGCCCCATTCATTCCATTTTTTAGTCTAACTTAACAGTCAATTAACCAAGGCTCTTTGATAGGTACTATTACCCTCACAGGAATATACCGACAGCAACCAAGCCTTGCGTCCGTCCGCCCGGACAATTGCATTCAGCGCCTCGCGCAGCGTGACGTGCTGCATATTCAATGTAATCCGCTTTGGCTCAGGCTTAGCGCTCTTGTGACCCTTAATGTCCGGTGGTGGGTCGCCGCCAAACACCAGTTGGACAGCAGGCTCGTGCAGCCCTAATCTGGTAAAGCCATTTTCGACTTCCGGCTTATCGAACAATTGATTGTAAGCATCAATCACAGGAATGTTTTCGACTTTGAATTCAGATATGGTGATGTCCAACGGTGAGGGCATGTAATACTTCGGAAGAAAATTGAGCACGCCATCATCCAGCGTCCACTGATACTCTGGCAGCACTTTAATGATCCGGTTTAGCTCAGCCTGTAGAGTTGTACTCTCGGCGGGCACAAGCTCCGGTTCAGTCACGCCACAATTCTGCACGAAAAAATGCCGCCGGGCAGTTGAGCAGTACCAATATCCATTTGCAGAGCAAAAACTGCATCGGTGCGCTGAGCATTAACGTGTCCGATTTTACGTGAGAGGAGACTCGCCGTCTCATCTTTCGGCTCAGCCGTTTGCTGCTGTCCAAAGATCAAAGGCGAGACCGATACTAAGAGCATAGCTCTTATCAACGAAGCCATTTTCATTGCTTTATCCTAGCAAATCGAACCTCATTGAGTTGATATAGTGTTCGAGATTGTATGGCGATTAGCGGTTGGGTCAAGTTAAGTGCGGTCGTATAGTTGAACGTGCGATGCTCTCCGGCCAGATTACTTATTGTCGGCTAAATTGACCTGCACTGGGTTACTCTTAATCTTCCCGCGGAAGCAATCAGCACCGGAGGGGACATCAGTCCAATTGCCATCTCTCTTATATTGAATTTTCTCAACGTTGGGAACAACGTTCATTGTCCCACCGTTTCCTCCGGGTAAGAGCCAAGGTCGATACACTCCAGTCCATCCCAGTCGTAGCGCTCTTGCATCCCGACAAAGGCCGTCAGATTCGCCGTCCCTACAGCCGTACCCGTCGCGGTGGTTGTAGCCCCATCAGATGGAGCAAATGTCGCTATCGGATTATCGACTGACCATGAGGCCCCAACTTGGTAAGGGCCGATTGAGTAGCCAGCGTTTGAGGTGCCGGTTTCCCATGCTGTGCCGGTCGCCGTACCGTTGAAGAAAAGAAAGTCGGGGAAGGGATTAAGGTTGAGTTCGTAGATCAGCCCGCAATCCATCGGGCAGCTATAGCTCGTGCTGATCTGCTGAGAGCGGCTCACCATCTCCGTGCGCCCAATCAAAACAATCTTGCCACCTGTCACTCCGCGTAGCGCCCAAGTGAATTGACCGATAGATGCCGTGCGCGGCAGACTCTGCCCGGCGCTATCCTGCATCTGCTCGTCACGCATCTGTTGCAGGTCGAAGACCGCCGTCTCACCCGGACGCAGCTTACGCGGTTTGAGGATAAACTTCCCACCCGCATAATTGCTCTGCGTGACGAATTCTGCCTCTTGATCAGTAATGTTCGTGATATAGACCACTGTCTTATAGTCGTCGCTGATCTTCCAAGGGTATGCGCCGGTCATCGACCGTATAGGCCCTGAATCTCGTAGCGGGACATCGTAATCAACGCCGGTCGCTTGGTTGAGCACGTAGAGCGAGCCGATCAGACTGCCAGCCACGCCGCTATTTGTGACCTCCACGCTCACCACATCCAGATCGTTCCTATGCTTCACGGCTTGAGTTAACGCCGTCAGATCAACTTCAGTAGTCTCATTCGGGCCTAGGCTGATCTCAGACAACACGACCGGATTTGCGGCGATGCCGCATGCTGCTCGCTTGGGACGATGAAAAACTCGTCAACGCTGCTGCCGTCATTAACACCTAGAAATCTGAACTGTGACCACATCTCACGCGGGATACCATAAAAAGATAAGGACATCCCGCCCCAATCCTGATCGTGACGATGACCCGCTGGGAGCAAGCTCCTCACGTTGACATAGCGAATCTCCGCTGACTGTATGTTGACGGGAGCGCCAATAATGGCCGTGCCGTTCCGCTTATAGAAGGTTGGCGTAACGGTCATTTCTTTAGTGCTGCGTGAGTTGAAGACTAGCTCGCTGCCCTGCGCTTCAGGCAGGTCTATCAATGGAATGTAGATTGATTGGTTGCCCGGCGGCGCGCAACTGTGACACTTGTCCTTAGTGCTGTTTTTATTCTTTGGTTGAGACGCATTCTGGTCTGCCTGTGCGGGCGCGTTACCTGATCCGGCGGAAGTTATACCAAGTTGCAATAGAAAAAGAGGTAGTATGTCGCGTGGTCAGTACCGCCTGCGGTAGCGGGCGGGTCTGCTCCTAGCACAACACCCGCCCGCTACCGCAGGCGGTACTGACCTCTCTTTGTATTGCAACTTGGTATTAGATGCGCTTGAATGAAGCAGGAAAATAGAGCAGCCGATGAGACAGACCAGCAGGATAAAAGTAAACTGCCTCGCAGAGAATAGATGGGGGAAGCGTGGCATAGACCAACTCCCCTTAGAGAGATTACGTTCAAATGTTCGCTGAATGAGGATTGGCGAGCGGGAGACTGACGCCAATGATCATCAACCGTAGGAACGTGAGGAAGCTACAACTGTTGCTGAAAAACTGTCAAGCAGAATCTTCCAGCCAAATTTTCAGAGCGGGATGCCGCGAAACTTGTCCGCCTTCTTGATCGGCTTGACAAGCACGGCGTTGTCCTGTTCGCGTCTGCGTTGCTCGCCCTCTGAGTGCCAGTG
>Ga0209153_1000466_pt1 | contig 18881 bp, 14 predicted proteins | sample GraSoiAngelo_120_FD_185877 | JGI IMG/M metagenome (GOLD analysis project Ga0209153, IMG submission 185877) | Grasslands soil microbial communities from the Angelo Coastal Reserve, California, USA - 14_0919_09_20cm (SPAdes) (version 2) | ecosystem: Environmental > Terrestrial > Soil > Grasslands ...
GGAACTTAAGGATGTTTTCAGACCCCCTTGGTGATAAAGCTGACTAGCTTTGTCCGCTCAATCGGCATTGAGGTGCTGGCTTGCCCGATTGATTGGCAGACACAGTTTCCCGGTCTCGACATTCGCGCGGGCGCTGTGCTGGTGGACGAAAGCCAGCTTATTCATCCCGGCAATATCCTGCATGAAGCTGGGCACATTGCTGTGCATGATCCGGCGCGCCGTTCACAGCCGAAGTTCGCACCCACGAAGGGCGAGGAATTGGGCGCGCGCGCTTGGTCGTATGCGGCGGTGCGGCATCTTGGTCTGAGCGCGGAGTTGGTTTTCTATCCGGGGAGCTTTACGGGCTGGGCCACATCACTCGTCGAGAACTTCGGTGCAGGGCGCTATCTCGGCGTACCACTGTTGCAACGCTACGGCATGGCCGTCGAGCCGCGCTTCGCCGCAGAGCGCGGCGTCAAACCATACCCGCACATGATCCGTTGGCTTAGATGATGCAGTACGCTCGCGCTCCGCTTAATCTGCGCCGACGGCTTCGCGGGCTTCGGTCGGGCGGTAGGGCGGAAGTGTTTTGCGGGCGGGTTTCTCTTTTTTGAGGCCGAGCGCCCAGTCGGCTTGCATGAGCGTGTGGATGTCGCGGGTGCCTTCGTAGATGACGGCGGCTTTGCAGTTGCGCAGGTAGCGTTCGACCGGGTAGTCGTTCGAGTAGCCGTTTGCGCCATGCACTTCGATGGCCATTGAAGCGGCACGTTCGCTGCGGATGGTAGCTTGCCATTTGGCGAGGCTCGTCTCTTTGGCGTTTAGTTGGCCTTCGTTCTTGAGCCAGCCAGCGCGCAGCCAGAGCAGGTGGCACATCTGATAGTCGGCTTCCATCTCGGCGATCTTCTGTTTGACGAGTTGGTGATTCGCGATCTTCGTGCCGAACGTCTCGCGCGTGTTCGCGTAAGCGACCGACGCATCGCGCGACGCACGGATGACGCCTGTCGCGCCCGACGCGACCGTGTAGCGCCCCTGCTCCAACGCGAACATAGCGATCTTAAAGCCCTCGCCCTCTTCCCCGATCAAATTCTCTTTCGGCACGCGCACGTCTTGCAGAGAGAAGTAGCCTGTGTTGCCTGCGCGGATGCCCATCTTGCCGTGAATCGTGCCGGAAGTGAATCCTTTCATGCTGCGCTCGACGATGAAGCAGGACATACCTGTGTGGTCGCGCCGTCGGCGCTTCTCTTCATCCGTCCAACAGAAGAAGAGAAAGTTGTCCGCGACATCCGCGAGACTGATCCACATCTTCTCGCCGTTCAGGACATATTCGTCGCCCTCGCGTCGCGCCGTCGAACGCGCGCCGACCACATCTGATCCCGCGCCCGGTTCGGTCAAGCCATAGGTCGCAACACGCTCGCCCTTCGCCTGCGGCACAAGGTACTTGCGCTTCTGTTCCTCCGTGCCCCAAGTGTAGAGCGTCAGACTGTTGAGACCCGTGTGCACGGACATGACGACGCGCAAGGATGTGTCTACCGCTTCGAGTTCTTCGCAGACGAGACCTAAAGAGATGTAATCGAAGCCCGCGCCGCCGTATTCTTCAGGGATGCAGACGCCGAGCAGGTTTAGTTCGGCCATCTTGTCGAGGATCGCGCGATCAAAGCGCTGCTGCTCGTCCAACTCCTTGATGCGCGGCGCAACTTCTCGCTGCGCAAACTCGCGCACGGTATTGCGGATTGATATGTGGTCTTCGTTCAAGGCGAAATCGATCATAATTTTTCCTTAGTCAGTGTCAGATTCGGCGCGCACGCGCGCGAGGCCGCGTCCGCCGTTTGTTTGTCGCTTTCATTCATGCTCGAACAGGGTTTCTTTACGTCGCATCTTACAACACCGCTCCGCGCACACGAAAGCGCGACGCGCTGCCAAGCGGCTCACGCCCGAAACTCGTTGACAACGATGGCGGTGCGGAGTTATAAGCCGCATGCTACTTATTATCTGCTCAAGCGTGTCTCACGGCACTCGCTCAGTTAAAGGTTTAGGCCGCTTTGCACTCGCACTGTTTTAAGACTCGCTCAAGCTCAAACCCTTAGGAGGTCAGTCATGGCATACGATCTTCAAGATTACGTGCAACAGACGAAAGCAGTGGCCGACGCCGGCCGGCTGCTGCAAAATTTTCTCGGCGGCGAAGAGGACGCGCGCGATGAAGCCGTCAAGCAACTCGCGGAGGCCGCCGAGCAGCAGACCAAACAGGGCGCGGGCTATCGCGCGTTTATGTTCAGCGAGATGAAGCAAGCGCCGACCGATAAGGGCGTGGGCGCGCGCGCGACGGAAGAGGTGCTCGCCGGGGCACTTGGGGAGATGCGGGTCGCAGATGTTTTGATCGCGGCGGGCCGTGCGGTCGGCGAGACGGGCGAGCCGCCGCAGCCGCATCTCTTGGACGAAGCGCTCAATCGTTTGGAGGACACGACGCAGACCTTCAAACAGGCGCTCGTCGGCGCGCAGGCGGCGGACGCAAAGGCAGCCGGTCATCTGGCTTTCGTCGAGTCGGCGGCTGCGGCGGCGGTCGTCAAGTCGGCCGATCTCGATCATGCTAAGAGCGCTTATCGCGAGCAGAGTGCGGCGGCTTTGCAGACGGTGGTGGATGAATCGCGCGGTGTGGTCGCCAGTGTCATCGAGACGCTTAAAGGCAGCGAGATCGGCGGCAAGGTGACGGAGGCGCTCTCGGCCTTGGGCAATAAGCTGCTCGACCTGCCGCAGCTTGAGGCATTAGGTAAGCTCGTGCGGCAAGGGCTGGAGAAGTTGAACAATGCGATTGATGCGCTGCTGAATCTGGTGGGCAACGATGCCTTGAAACGCGTGAAGGAAAAGCTGGCAGAGTTGTGGGAGAAATTCTCCGGCGGCAAGGACGTGCTCACACAAGTGCTCGAACATCTCTTCGGCGTCACGGCGACGGAGGCGAAGATCAAAGAGGTCTGCGAACTACAAGGGTTGATCTTGGGCACGGTGGATCAAGGCAGCACGGATTTGCAAGAGTTGGCCGCGCGCTACAAAGGGCAGATGAAGTTGGCGAAAGGCATCGCCGGCGGTCTCGCCATTGTCGCCCCGGCGGTCGTCTGGCTGTCGGGAGCAAACCCCGGCGTGGTGCTGGCGGTCGCCTTTGCCAGCGTGCTCATGATCGCGGTCGTGTTGTTGCTCGGCATGGACTACGCAGACTCTGGCCGGATTTTGCAGCGCGTGCGCGGCGTCGGCGAGATCACAGAGAGCCTGCGCCCTGCCGTGTGAAGATGGAGGTGCATTGATGGATGACCGTGACGTGTTGATGACGCAGGTGCAACTGTTGCTCCAGCAATTGAATTGGGCTGAGCAGATGTTGCAGTCTCTACCGCTCGCGGAGCAGTTTCGCAAGACGGTCGCAACCAGTTTCGCCAACCGGTTCAGACACACGCGCGGCGAGTTGGAGCGGATGCAGACCACTTTGCAGATCAGTCCCTCTGTGGCGAGTTATTGGGGCGCTTTGCAGCGCCGCAACGCCGAATGTCGCGCGCTCTTCGATGAGTGCCTGTCCTTCATCGGCGGCGTGCTCGTCCGCGAGCACAAGTTAGCGGACGGCTCGTCGCTGGATGGCGGCGTCTGCCGGATCGCAGACGCGCTACTGCACGAACTGATGAACGAGACACCGGAACTCTATCCGGGCTTCACGCTTCTCGCCGAGAGCAACTTCTTCACCGAGACGACCGGCATCGTGCGGCTGCGCTTCCCCGAATACAGCGTCTGGAATCTGCCCGTCGCCGTGCATGAACTTGGTCACTACGCGATGCCTGACCTCAAGGACGGCATGGGCGGACGGCCCTTTCAAGTGAAGCTCCAACAACTCGCCGCCGAACCGCAACGGGCCGCACACTTGCAGGAATATCTGGCCGATCTCTTCGCCGTCTATACGCTCGGCCCCGCTTACATCTGCGCTTGTCTCCTGTGGCGTTTCAATCCGAAGGATGAGACGGCGCTTAACGCAGATGGCGAACAGCATCCGAGCCATGCGAAGCGGTTGCACTTCATGATGCAGACACTGGAGTTGATGAGCGCAGCCAACGACTATGAGTACGCGGGCCTGCTTAAAATCCTGCGCGAGTTGTGGCAGCACAGTTGGCAATCCGCCGATCTAGCCATCGAGCTTGAGCCGAAAGCGTTGGCCGCGCTTAAGGTCATGCAGAAAGAGGTCTATAACATTCTGGACGAACACCTCTGGAGCGCACGCTTCGCGCGCTGGCCGCAAGCGAAAAAACTGGCGGAAGAGATTGGAACGGAGCAGCCTGCGGCGCAACTATTGAACGACGAGAGCCGGCTGGCCGATGTGGTCAACGCCGCTTGGCTGTGGCGCGTGCGGCAGCAAGGGACTGACCGCGAGCAGTTGCGACAGGTCGGCGCGCGCGCGCTCGACTTGTGCCGCTTGCTCGCGCAACAGAAGCATTGATCGGCGGCCGGGGCACAGCAGTGCGCCGGCTTGAGCCGCAGAAGGAGAGCAGGTAATGGGTGATCTAATTCTCAAGACACGCTTATATGATCTGATCAAGAACTTGGGCGAGGTGCAGAGTGTGTTGGTCGCGGTGCAGGGGCGGCGCGAAGAGATTGATCATCTCTGGGAGTGCCTGAACCAGCAAGAGGAATTGCGCCGCGACCTCGTGCGCTGTCTCAAAGAGATCGAACTGCTGGCCGAGCCGCTCGCCTACGATAAGAACTATGACGCGGCGGAGTTTTCGCTCAAGTTGGTGGGGCCAAGCGACGGGGGCGACGCGCCGGATAACGAGGGCGGCCACGCGCAGCAGACCGGTCTGCTCACGCAAGCGCAGGAGCAGTTGAAAGAACTGCAACGGTTGATGAGCGAGACGCGCAAGGTGCTCATGCTGGTGCAAAACCGCTTCACGCAGATTCAAGAGAACAACGAACTTAAAAAAGCGCTTGAAGAGATGCTCTCGAAGAGCGCGGAGAATTGGGCCAACGAACTGAGACCAATCGCGCAGGAACTGGAGCACGGCGGCGACCCGCAGCAACAGGCCGCCATCAGACGACGCGCTTGGCAGGATTACATCAGCACCGGGTTTGAGCGCAAGCGCGTCGTCTTCGCCGAGTACGTGGACTTTTTGGGCGGGCTGGCGCTGCGCGACACAGGTTTTGATCGCGGCATCTGTCGCCTCGCCGACGAATTGATCCGCAGTTGCGGCCGCTCTTGGCCGCGCGACACGCCGCAGTGGCAATCGCTCACGATCCCCACCAGTCAAGAGACCATGTCGAAGACGCTCGCGGAGTTGATTCGCATGGGCTTCCCGGAGTGGACTTTCTGGGCCATCCCGCTCACGGCACACGCGCTCGGCCAAGTGCTCGTCGACAAGAACGATGCGCTGAAGGACTATGTGACAGAGCACGCCAAAGACAAGCAGGCGGAGAGCCATTTGCAGTCCCTCTTGGCCGATGCCTTCGCCACTTACGCGATGGGGCCGGCTTACGCCTGCGCCGCCGTCATGCTGCGCTTCAATCCCGTGCAAGCGTTCGCCGACCGCGCAGACCATCCCGCCGATGCCAAGCGCGCGCACATGGTCTTTGCCATGCTCCAGCGCATGAACAACAAAGAAGACTTCCAACCTTACGAGCATATCCTACACGACGTGTTGGAGACCGAATGGCAAGAGGCTCTGCGGCAAGTGCGGCCACCTGACGCGGACGCGAATAAAGCAGTGGCCGCACCACCGGCCGACGATGTAGTTGACAAGCTGCCTGCTGATGAGCAGGCGCAGTTGAACGCGCATGTTGCTTACGTCGCCGACTATCTTGACAAGAGCGCGCTGGTCTCATACAAAGCCAGCGCCTTGGCGGAGACAAAGCAGATGCTCGGCAAGATCATCGCCAACCCTAAGCTTGAGGATAAGGACATCGGCGGATTGCAAAACACAGATAGCCTGCGCGATGTGCTCAATGCAGCTTGGGTCTATCGCGTCGAGCAGCTCGCCCCGACCGAACAGATACAGGCTGCGGCCCAGCGCCTCTTGGCCGTCATCGCCAACAAACGGCGGCGACCCGAAGACGAGAGAGCCAAGAGCAAATTCAGCTTGCGAGGGAATTGAGACATGGAACGAAAGAATCCGCAGGATAATCCCACCGACAGTCCGGCCGGCCAACTGCGACCGACCGACACGGCGCTGAATGTCCCGCCGCCGCCGATGCGCGTGGCCGGCGTCGAGTCGTTGCCCGCGCTCCGCGCCGAATTGAAGCAGGCCGCGGACGAAGCGCGGCTCGGCCATTATGAAGAGGCGCGGGCGAAGCTCGACCAACTGCTGACCACCCTGAGACAAAGCTCGACCAGCACGAGCAGAGACGAAGCGCACGACCCCGTCCAGATGTTTCTGCTGCAAGCTGCGGCGCTCGTCGCCTGCGCGCACATCAACGAGCAGTTGGAGCAGCCGGCACAGGCGCAAGACGCATTCAAGCAGGCCGCCGCGCTCTTCGACCAATGGTTGCAGCCGACCATCAGTACTTCGGGTCAGGACTATTGCGACTATGGGATTGCGCTCTACAAACTTGAGCGGGCGGCCGAAGCGCGCGCGGCCTTTCAAGCGGCGCTCAAGCGCGGCGTGTCGGACGCGCGGACCTACTACTACCTCGGCCTCTTGGCGCAACGCGATAACGCGCATGAACAGGCGCGCGAGTATTTAACCAAAGCGGCGGAGTTAGAACCGGGTGACCTGCGCATCCACATCGCTTTGGCCGTAAGCCTCGCCGTACTCGGCCAGACCGAGGAGGCGGCCAGCACGTACCGCGACGTGGCCTTCAGTCTGTACAAAGCCAAGCAGTTGAACGAGGCGCTGACGGCGCTGGACTTGGCGCTAAAGGTCAAGCCGGACGACTATCGCGCGCTCATGGGTCGCGCCGACCTGTTGCGTGAACAAGGAAAGTATGAAGAGGCGCTAGCGACCATCGAGCAGTCGCTCCTGCTTCAGCCCGACAACGTCTATGCGCTCGGTACGAAAGGACAAATCCTGCGCGCGTTGCAGCGCTTCGCTGATGCGGAGCAGGTCTTGCGCCGCGCGCTCACGCTCGACGACTCGTTGGATTGGTTGCACGCCGAACTCGCCGCGACGCTGCTCGCCCTCAATCGCACAGAAGAGGCGCGTGCGCCGCTCGCACAAGCTCTGAAGCTCGTGCCCGACAATCCGTTCACGTTAGGTTTGCAAGCGCACCTATTGCACATGCTCTCGCAGTATGCTGAAGCCGTGCCGATCTTTCAGCGCGCGTTGAGCGCCGACCCGACGCAGGATTGGGTCTATCCTGAGTTGGGCTTTGATCTCATCATGCTGGGCCAATACGAAGAGGCGCTCAAGGTTTTGGATAACGGTCTCGCGCGCCAACCGCAAGACATAGCTTCTCTGTTGAGTCTGCGCGGCGAGGCGCTGCGCTATCTTAATCGTTATGAAGAAGCATTGCCGAACATTGAGCAGGCGCTGACGCTGCGCCCGGACAATCCGTTTCTACTCGGCTGGCAGGGCGAACTGCTCTCGCTGTTGGGCCGCAATCAAGAGGCCATAGAGGTCTTACAACGAGCGGTCACGCTCGCGCCCAAACTTGATTGGGCCTATGCGCATCTGAGCGGCGCTTTTAATTCCGTGCAGCGTTACACGGACGCGCTCAACGCGGCCGACCAAGCGTTGGCGCTCAACACTGCGTCGGCGCAAGCGCTGCGCAACAAGGGCGAAGCTTTGCGCCGGCTTGGGCGCTATGAAGAGGCGTTGGCGGCGCTCGATAAGGCATTGGTGGTTGAGCAGGACAACTCTTACGCGCTGGGCACGAAAGGGCAGGTCTTGGTTGCGATGGGGCGCAACCAAGAGGCGCTCGCGCCGCTCGAACGCGCCTACGAGTTGGACAAAGTGCAATGGATTTTTGCGGCGCTCAGCGTTGTGCGCCTTGCGCTGGAACGCTACGACGATCTGCTCAACATGCTGGAGCAGGCTTTGGCGCAGCAACCGAATGACGCCTTCGCGTTGGAGGTAAAGGGCGACGTGCTGCGCCGGCTGGGCCGTTATGATGCGGCGGTCGAAGCCTTCGATAGATTGCTGTCGGTTGCGCCGGACAACGCCGCCGTGCTGCGGATGAAAGGCGAGGTGCTGCAAAAGCTGGGTCGCTACGAAGAAGCTTTGCAAGTGTTAGACAGATCACTGGTCATCGAACCGGGTGCCGTTTCCGGCTTGCAGGTGCGCGGCGAGACGCTGCGCAGATGCGAGCGTTACGGGGAAGCGTTGCAAGCGCTCGACGCCGCGCTGGCGTTAGTGCCGGACGACGCTTGGACGCTGGGCACGAAGGGCCAAGTGCTGCACGCGCTCGGGCGCGACGAAGAGGCGGCCGAAGTCTTGCAGCGCGCCGTCGAGTTGGATGCGAGTCTGGCTTGGGCGCACGGCGAGTTGGGCACGGTCTATCACGCCCTCAACCGTTATGAACTGGCGCAGCGCGAATTGGCGCAAGCTCTGGCGCGGGCCGATAAGTTCAATCCCACTTGGGCGCTCTTGCACAGCAGCATCCTCTGCGACATCGCCGAGTACCGAGCGGCCATCACGGCGCTCGACGAGGCCATCAAGCACGATTCTTCAGTGGCTTGGTTTTTCGGTCTCAAAGGTTTCGCGTTGGAGAACGACGGCGACGGCGCAGCCGCACGAGACGCTTACGCTAAGGCATTGGAGTTAGAACCGGAGTCGCTGTTGTGGCAAGGCGTGATCGGCAACGCGCTCTGGCTGCTCGGCCGCTACGATGAAGCGGCGGCGCAATATCGGCTGGTGCTTGATCAAGCGAAGGACATCACGGACGCCGACGCCGATCTCTGCTCATTGAAAGGCTGGTGCTATCTGCGCTTGAAGAAGTCCGACGAAGCCATACGCCTCTTCCTCGACGCGCTGTCGCTTAATCCCGATTCCATCTCCGATCAGTTCAATCTGGCGCTGACGCTCTTGTGTGGCGAGCGCGTTAGTCTTGCGCTCCATGAATACGAGAAGGGCTTGGCACAGACCAAAGCCAAGCCGCTCGTGCGCCAACGCGGCCTGTTGCAAATCGCCTACAACGATCTGAAAGCGTCGCTCAAGGCCGAGCCGTCTAGGGCCAGCGATTTTCAGCGTCCGCTCGACATGCTCGCCAACGCGCTCACACAAGCGCGCGCCGAGCCGCCGACGGCGCAACCCGCGCCACACGGACAGAGTGCATCAGAGAGCCAAACGGAAGCCGCCGCCGATCAAGCAGCCAACAATTAAAGGATCGCAGCATGCCGATTGCGGATTGAAAGAGCAGCAGTTCTTTCAATCCGCAATCGGCACGCTCGCCCACACTTCACATTATCTCGTCGTTGATTAAACGGCGTGCCGCCGCCTGAGCTTCTGCCAGCGTGCGCACGCGCCCGTCGAGTTGCAGGTCGTAAACTGCGCTGAGGATGCGCCCGAAGCGCGGCGACGGCTTGAGGCCCAACTCGATCAAGTGGCGGCCCAGCAAGAGCGGCGCAGGCGCGTGCTCGGCGACTTCAAGCTCACGCGCACGCGCGATGAACCATTCCTGCGGCACGGCATCGAACCACTTGGCGCGCGCGACCCAAGGTGCGTTGCGCCCCAACGTGTCGGCCCGCGCGACACGATAGAGCAACTCGAGTTCACAACTGCGCGCAAGCCGGCGAAACGCGCCATCGCCGAGTTGTTTGCGCTGTTTATAAAACTCGCCCGGCTTCAAGTGCAAACGGACAAGCTCGATGACCTGCGCGCGCACGTCATAACCGTCAAGCGTGAAAATTTTCAACCGCTCCAAAAAACTGATGGTCGGCGCAACACCCGCTTCGTCGTGTCCGCGCGAGCGTATGCGCCCTTCGATAAACTCGGTCGTCGCCGACTTGCCGAAGTCGTGACACAACGACGCGAGCATGACCGCGACTTGTTTCGCGTAAGGCAGGTCATCAATCAACTCACGCGCGCGATCAAGCACGAGCCAAGTATGGACGTCAACCGGCCCTTCGGGATGCCAATCTTTTTCTTGCGGCACGCCGACGAGCGCCTGCACTTCGGGAAAGAGTTGCGCGGTCGCATTGAGTTTAGCCAACCACTCGAAGCCGATTGATGGGCGTTGCGCGCGCAGCAGAATCTTTTCCAACTCGCCCCAGATGCGCTCCGCCGGCAAGTCCGTCAGTTCAATCGTGCGACAGAGTTCGACTGTTGCCGGTTCGATGTCGAACTCAAAGCGCGCGGCAAACTGCGCGGCGCGCAGGACGCGCAAGGAATCTTCGACGAAAGTCTCCGGCGCGACCGCGCGCAGCAATCTCCGTTCGATGTCCGTGCGACCATCGAACGGATCAATGATCTCATCGGTCAGCGGGTCGGCGAGGATGGCGTTGATCGTGAAGTCGCGGCGGCGCGCGGCCTCTGCGATGCTCATGTGCGGATCGCCTTCGATGACAAAGCCGCGATGCCCGCGCCCCGCTTTGCGTTCGCGGCGTGGGATCGAGACATCGAGATGTGCGCCGAGTTTATAGACGGTGAACGCTTCGCCGACTGCATCCACGCGCCCGAAGCGTCCGAGCAGCGCGCGCAAATCTTGCGGCGCGACGCCGTAAACTTCAACATCCCAATCCTTCGACGCGCGCCCCATCAGCGCATCGCGCACGCAGCCGCCGACAAGCAGCGCGCGCCCGCCTGCGTCGCGCACGGCGCGCGCCAAGCGCATAACTTTTTCCGGTGCGTGCGCGAACATTGAAGTTGTCAGCAGTGTTTAGTAACGAAGCTCTCGGCGTGAACGGCTCAAGCTGGCTCAGGCATGTCCGGGTCGTCGTCTTCATCAAACTTGTCATCGGCGAAAGGCTCGTCAATCAACACCTGCAAGCCGCGCGTCGAAGGCAAGCAACTCAAGACCTGCACGCGCTCGACGCGATTCATTTCAGACGAAGCGTGCCAGAGCTTGACCCAGAAGGTGCGCGTCTGTGTGTGCAGCGCAAAGGTCGAGCCGTCGCGCATGACGGGCACGAGTTCAGCCGTCGTGCCCGCGCGCAAAGTCTCTAACAATTCAGGGATGAACGGCCGCACGTTCTCGAACTGAAGGACGACTGCGCGCTCGTCCACTTCTGCGGGCGGCAACTCGACCGGCGCGTCTGACTCAAGCAGCAAGCGCGATTCGGTCTGTTGATTTCGCTTCTTCGTGATCGCCATTGGCTATTTTATGTGACGCTTGATCTGAGTTAACTCGCCTGCACATCAACCGGCGCGGCGTGCGTCGTCTCTTCGCTGGCGCTCGACTCGGTTGCGAGACCGACCGGCACAGGCCCCTTCAAGCGTGCGCGCAGATACTCAGGCAACGCTGCGACCTTCACGCGCTCCTGCGCCCAAGTGTCGCGGTCGCGCACGGTGACGGCTTCGTCTTCGAGCGATTGATGATCCACGGTGACGCAGAAGGGCGTCCCCGTCTCGTCTTGGCGCGCGTAGAGTTTGCCGATGCCGCCCGTGTCGTCATAGACGGCGCGCATGACGGGTTGCAACGAGCGTTTGATCGCCTTCGCCATGCCGACGATCTCCGGCTTGTTCTTCGCAAGCGGCAAGACCGCCACCTTGATCGGCGCAAGCTCTGGATGCAGTTTCAAGACGACGCGCTTCTCGCCCTTGTCCGTTGTCCGCTCGCTGTAGGCGTCCATCAAAAACGCGAGTACAGAGCGATTGACGCCCGCTGCCGGTTCGACGACGTGCGGGTAGTAACGCTCTTTGGCCGCTTCATCGAAGTATGAGAGGTCTTCGGTTGAATCCGGGTTGATGCGCTTCCCTTCCGCGTCGGTCGGTTTGTTTGAATGCGCTTTGAGATCGAAGTCCGTGCGATAGGCGATGCCCATCAACTCTTCCCATTGCCGCGCTTCTTCGTCACGTTCGGGGAAGTAGCGATACATGATGTCAACCGTCCGGCGCGAGTAGTGCGCCAACTCTTCCAGCGGCACTTCGTGCAGGTGCAGGTTGTCGCGGCTGAGACCTAGATTCGTGTACCAGTCGAGATACTGCTCGACCCAGTAATCAACCAACTTCGAGTGCTCCGCGTCAGGGCGGACAAAGTATTCCATCTCCATCTGCTCGAACTCGCGCGTGCGCAGGATGAAGTTGCCGGGCGTGACCTCGTTGCGAAAAGACTTGCCGATCTGCGCGATGCCGAACGGAATCTTGCGCCGCGAAGTCTGTTGCACGTTCAGGAAGTTGATGAAGATGCCCTGCGCCGTCTCGGGGCGCAGATAAGCGAGCGCGGTTGGATCGTCTTCGTCCGCGACCGCGCCGAGCGTCGTGCGAAACATGAGGTTAAACTGACGTGGATCAGTCCAATTGCTCTTCCCACACGCAGGACACTTTATGTAGCCGGGTGTACGAAATGATCCGAGTCCTTTTTGTAGTCCTTTACCCATAAACAATACGTCAGGCGGGGGCTCCGATTTGTCAGGATTCTCTTCGCGCCATTCTTGCTGTAGCTGCATCGTGAATTCAGCCAACAAATGATCAGCGCGGAAGCGTTGCTTGCATTCGCGGCAATCAACCAACGGATCATGAAACGTCGCCTCGTGCTCCGAATACTTCCAGACGAGCCGGTGCAAGATGATCGATGAATCAATGCCTTCGATGTCGTCGCGCTCATAGACGAGCCAACGCCACCATGCGCGCTTGACGTTGTTCGATAGTTCGACGCCCAGAGGGCCGTAGTCCCAAGCGCTTCCCAAGCCGCCGTAAATTTCTGAGGACGGAAAGACAAACCCGCGCCGCTTGGCGAGTGAGACAATCGTTTCGATATTCGGTGCAGCCAATCGTTCGACCTCCGTAAATCGTGAATCGTAAAGCGTGAATAAAGGAGCGGCAGTTCTATCTATTCACGCTTTACGATTCATAATTTACGCCGCATGTTACCAGTCGCGCGCGGCAAAAGAAAAGAAGAGAGGCACGCCGCACGCTTCGCGCCTCTCTTCCGTTTTATTAACCGCTTGTGTAAACCGGCTCGCGGCGGCCCTTACTTGGATACGTTCACGTCAACTTTCGACGGGACGCTGGAGCCGCGAAATAGTCCGCCCTTCAGCACGAAGAAGCCGACCACCAGTACGAGCAGCAGGATCGCGATGATCGCCACGATGCTAACTGCGCTGCTGCCACCACCATCGTCAGCCATAGAGATAACCCTCCTTCAGAGTTTTCGTCCGAACGTTTTAGTCACCGCTCTGTAAAGGGGAAGTTTGTAACCGTGGGGAACGATGCTGTCTTGTTATCACAAAAACGCGAAAGGCGTCAAACAAAATGAAAGCGACGAGTGAATATGATTTCGTTACAAACCTCTCACTCGCCGCCTAATCTCTCACCGTTGTCTATCTCAACGATGCGGTCGTCGGCGCGGCGCAGCAACAGACGGATGCACATCGCCGGCGCTGACGGTCGGCGTCGGCTGTGGCGGGGCTGCACCTTGCGGCACGAGCCACAACTCGAAGGCGTCGGTCTGCCGATAGCCGCCGTTGACGACGACGACGCGGCTGGCGTCAATACCGCGCGTGCCGATGAGATAGGCGCTGGCGCGCTGGCCCAACATGTCGGCGCGACCCAGAGGACTCGTGCGCCCGCCATAGACGATGATGTAGCCGGTCGAGCCGGGATTGTTTTGCAACTCAATCGCCAAGTTGTCGAGCCGCGCCTTGTCGTCGTCAAAAGCGATGGACGGAAATTCGTCGAAGCGGCGCGGCGGATTCGCGGGCGGCGGCGTCGAGGTGATGATGGTCGAAGCCGAAGCACGTTGGCGGCAAGCACGGTCGCCTGAGCCGTCATCAACGACGAGGATCGCGGTCAGACGTTGACGGCCGATGCCGGTCGAGTCAACCGTGATGGTCGGCGTGCCTGCGCCGCTAATGATGCGCGCAGACGGCGGGCTGATCGTCCAAGTGTATGTCAGCGCGGACGGGCCAGCGTAAGCGACGTCTGATGCGAAGGTGACGATGTTGCCTTCGGCGGCCGTGGCGGGCGCGGAGATGTTGACCGGATACGGACAGGGCGACTGTACCGTGTGCGGCAGTTCAATCGCGTGCGGGCGATAGGCCAGACTGATGCAGTTGCGCTTGCCGGGTTGAATCTCGAAGTCGTGCGTCCAGCGCGTGTTGTTCGGGAAGAGAATTTCGACCGTATGATGACCGGCCGGCAGATCGATCAGACGCACGGTCGTTGAGGTCTCGCCTGCGGGCTGTCCGTCAATGACGAGCGGGTAGCCGCCGGGCGTGGTCGAGACTTCGATGCGCCCGTTCTGATTGCGCTCGCGTTGCGAAGCTTGGGCCGCCGTGCAAAGGCCAAGGGACAGGAGCAAGAGAGCGACGGCGGCTAGACGGAAAGGACGGGGCGCGGCTGCGATCTGCATGTGTCGCGTCATGTCTGTTAGACCTCTCCAGCAGTCGGCAGTTCAACCGTGCGGCGCGCCGCCCGCGCCCGACGACGGCGCGCACCCGCGCCGATGGCCACCAGCCCTGAGCCTAAGAGCAGGAGCGTGGTTGGCTCAGGCACTTGTGGCGGCGTCGGCTGGGTTGGCGTCGGGAACTCTTCAGGCGGCGTCTTGTGATGATTGATGAAGAAGAGCGGGACACCCGCGAGCGCAAGGAACGGCAACTTCGGGAAGTGGCCGCCCGGAATAAGAATCTCGCCGCAGTCGCAGACCGTGCCCGTTACGTCGCCCACTTGGACGGTTTCGACGTTGCCGCTTTGGCCCGGCGTCGTCTGCACTTCGGTGTTGGTGACTGAACCGTTGCTGCTTGTGGGCGTCTGTGGCGGCGTCTGCGTCTGATCGGAGTTACCTGTGTTGCTGCTCGTAGGGGTTTGCGTCTGCGCGCCTGTGTTGCCCAGCCGGGTATCTTGCGGCAGGGTGCGCAGGCGCAGGTCGAAGGTCTGCCGGTCGCCCGTCCCCTTCGCAACCGCTTGCGCGACCACGTCGGCGAATCGGATGGGGCTTGCTTGCGCAGGCCCCGCCGTCAGCACCAAGAAGCTGAGCATGACGGCTATCGGGCGAAGACGTTGGCGACTCATCTTGTGGTCGTGCCTCCTTGACTCCCTTGCGAGCGACCCTTTGGGTTGAAACTTCTGCACCCGGCGACAACTTAACCAACTATCTGTGCCGGTCTCGGCCGACGAAAAAACCGCGTCTGGTCGTTTTCATTCATGGAAAACGCCTAATCGCGCGGCAGTTCCAGTTTTGACCGCCGAGAAATCAGCCTAAATCTTTGTGGGAACAGCAAAAAGGCTCGCACTCGTTGGGTGCGAGCCTTAGCTTTTAGACCAAATGGGGCGGACAGGTCAAGAACTTTTAGCGCCGGGGGCCGCGCCCGCCCGCTCTGGCTTCGTTGCGCCGGCCGCCGGGCCGGTCGTCGCGTCGTTCGTTGTCATGCCCGTCGGGCTGTTCGTCGTGCGGCTCGTCTTGGTCGTCGTGATCAGCATCGCCGCCCTGCCCTTCGTCGCGCAGCAGCGCCTTGCGCGAGAGTTTGATCTTGTTGCCCTCTTTGCCGATGCACTTGACCATGATCTGCTGCCCCTCTTTGAGTTCGTCGCGCACGTCGCGGACGCGATGATTGGCGATCTCAGAGATGTGCAGTAAGCCGTCTGTACCCGGAAAGATTTCGACGAACGCGCCGAAATCAACGATGCGCGAGACCGTGCCGACGTAGGTCGCGCCGATCTCGGCCTCGGCCGTTAAGCCGCGTATGCGCTCGACGGCCAACTGCGCGGCCTCGCTGTCGGCGGTCGCAATCGAGACCGTGCCGTCGTCCTCCACGTCAATCTTCGCGCCGGTCTCTTCGACAAGCGCGCGGATGATCTTGCCGCCCGGCCCGATGACGTCGCGTATCTTGTCCGGGTTGATCTTGATCTGGATGATGCGCGGCGCATAGGGCGAGAGGGCGACGCGCGGTTCTGGAAGTGCCTGCTCCATGATCGAGAGGATATGCATGCGACCTTTGCGCGCCTGCCCTAGTGCCTCGGCCATGATCTGCGCGTTGATGCCGCTCGTCTTGATGTCCATCTGAAGCGCGGTGATGCCTTCTTTCGTGCCGGCGACCTTGAAGTCCATGTCGCCGTAGTGGTCTTCCGCGCCCGCAATGTCCGAAAGGATCGCGTACTTGTTGCCTTCCATCACGAGGCCCATCGCCACGCCGGCCACAGCCGACTTGAACGGCACGCCCGCGTCCATGAGCGACAGACTCCCGCCGCACACGCTCGCCATCGAGCTTGAGCCGTTCGACTCTGTGATGTCCGAGACGACGCGCAGCGAGTACGGGAAATCTGATTCGACGGGCAGCATCGGTTCGAGCGCACGACGCGCGAGCGCGCCGTGTCCGATCTCGCGCCGACCGGGCGAGCCGAAGCGGCCCGTCTCGCCGACCGAATAGGGCGGGAAGTTATAGTGCAAGAGAAAGCGGCGTTTGATCTCGCCCGTTTCCAAGTCGTCCATGAACTGCTCGTCCTGTTTCGTGCCGAGCGTCGTCGTGACAAGCGCCTGCGTCTCGCCGCGCGTGAACAGGGCCGAGCCGTGCGTGCGCGGCAGCAAGCCGACTTCACACTCAATCGGGCGAATCTCGGAGAAGCGGCGGCCGTCGGGGCGACGGCGTTTGTTCAAGATGTCGTCGCGGAAGATGTTCTCTTTCAGATGATCGAAGATGCGCTTGGCCATCTTGCGCGCGTCGGGCTGATCTTCGGGATAGGTCTCGATGACCTCTTTCTTCAACTCGTCTACAGCCGCGTAAGACGATTGCTTTCCTTGCGCCTCCGTGTCGAGCGCGGCACGCAGACGATCCGTGTACTTGCCCTCGATCTCTGCCAGCATCTCTTCATTCAACGCAGGCGGCTCAAACGGTCGCTTCTCAATGCCGAGCGCCTTGTAGAGTTCCTTCTGCCAACGGCACAGGCGATTGATCTCTTTGTGCGCGAGCATCAAAGCTTCGACCATGATCTCTTCCGAAACCTCTTTCGCGCCCGCTTCAACCATCACGATGGCCTCTTCCGTGCCTGCGACGATCAAGTTCAGACGCGACTCGCGCACCTCGTCGTAAGTCGGGTTGATGATGTAGCGCCCGTCAACGAGGCCGACGCGCACGCCGGCAATCGGATTCGGGAATGGAATGTCCGAGAGATAGAAGGCGCATGATGCGCCGGTGATCGCGATCACGTCCGGGTCGTTTTCCGGATCAGCCGAGATGACCGAAGCGACGACTTGTGTTTCGTGTTTGTAACCTTCGACGAAGAGCGGGCGGCAGGGGCGGTCAATCAGGCGGGAGGTTAAGACTTCCTTTTCGTTCGGTCGGCCTTCACGCCTGAAGTAGTTGCCGGGGATACGACCGGCGGCGTATTGATGCTCGCGGTATTCGACCGTGAGCGGGAAAAAGTCTATGCCCTCGCGGGGCGAGTCGGAGCTAACGGCGGCGCACAAGAGCACCGTGTCGCCGTAGCGGATGATGACCGAGCCGTCGGCCTGTTTGGCGATCTTGCCGGTCTCGACCGTCAAGTCTCTGTCACCGAGTTTGATGGTCTCTTTGAGATACTTCTTTACTGGCATTTCGTGTCTCTCCTTCGACAACGTCCGCGCGCACGTCTCATCCGGCGCGCGTTTGATTGGTTCCTTTAAGTGCGGCTGGCGGCGCGACGTGAAACGCGCTTGAGTGCCACCGCAGGTTCTAATGTCAATTAAACAGAAACGGCGACGGACTCTTGCGTGAAAGTCCATCGCCGCCCTTTAGCTTTAATTGCCACAGGCCCGCGCGTCCGTTGCAGACAGCAGTTCGTTGCGCCGTCACGTTCGGCACTGCTGCCCGTCTGTTTGAGCAGGACGCGGGCGTTTGATCCGCAGGGGCGTGCGTCGCCCCATCTTGTTCGTTCATCTACAACCAGAAGGCCCCGGCGTTCCTAGCGACGCAGGCCCAAGCGGCTGATCAACTCGTGGTACTGCTCGATGTCACGACGCTTCAGGTAGTCGAGCAGACTCCTGCGCTGCGAGACCATCTTCAACAAGCCGCGCCGCGAGTGGTTATCTTTCTTGTGCGTCTTGAAGTGTTCGGTGAGTTGGTTGATGCGCTCGGTCAAGAGCGCGACTTGCACTTGCGGCGACCCTGTGTCGCCCTCGTGCGTGCGGTAATCGCCGACGATCTTCTCTTTCAGTTCTCTGTCCAACATGACTTGTTTTCGGATGGCCCTCCCAGACCGCAGTCCACCTGTAATCTCAGGCAACCGCAAGAGTTATTAAATCACGCGGAACAATCTAACATGGCGCAAGATGGAGTGTCCAGCGAGCAACATACGACAGACAATGAGCAGTAAGCAGCGAGCGACAGACTTTTCTGCTACCATGCAGCCCACAGACTAATCCCCATAAGGACGGAAAGCGCATGAGCGAGCAACAGGCGCGCATATTGATCATCGGCGGCGGCTTTGGCGGGCTGTTCACGGCGTTGGATTTGGCTGGTGTGGGCGAGGTGACGCTCGTGAGCAGCGAGGATCATTTTCTGTTCAAGCCGATGCTGTATGAATACTTGAGCGGCGAGGTCGAGGCTTGGCACATCGCGCCGCATTACAAGGAACTGTTGGACGAGCGCGTGCAGTTCGTTCAAGGCGAAGTCACGGACGTTGATCTCGAAGCATGCGAGGCGACGATTGCAGGCCGGACGCAGCCGCAGGCTTACGATGTGCTCGTCATCGCCGTTGGCGGCGTGACCAACTATGCGCGCGTCGAGGGCGCGGAAGAACATGCCTTCCCGTTCCGCCGCATCGCCGACGCAGATGCTTTGCGCAATCGCATGATTGACACGCTCGACCGCATCCCGCCCGATGCCGCACCGCAGGATGCGAGTGCCGCCGCGACCTTTGCCATCGTCGGCGCGGGCG
>Ga0209153_1000467_pt1 | contig 18861 bp, 18 predicted proteins | sample GraSoiAngelo_120_FD_185877 | JGI IMG/M metagenome (GOLD analysis project Ga0209153, IMG submission 185877) | Grasslands soil microbial communities from the Angelo Coastal Reserve, California, USA - 14_0919_09_20cm (SPAdes) (version 2) | ecosystem: Environmental > Terrestrial > Soil > Grasslands ...
GGCGCGCATTATGTCTGGCTTATTACGACGGGCTGACGCAATCAGAGATCGCGGCCCACTTAAAGCAACCGCTCGGCACGATCAAGACGCGCATGCGTTCGGGTCTGATCAAACTGCGCGAGTTGCTGCGCGAGCAGAGGGAGAACGCCAGCTTAGGACTTTGATGAACCACGAAGCGTACAAGGAGATGTTAGCGGCCGCCGCGCTCGCCGCGCTCGACGCGCAAGAGCAGCGCGCGCTCGACGCACATCTGCCAACCTGCGCCGAGTGTCGTACAGAGTTTGACGAACTGCGCGCGGCTGCATCCTTGCTCGCGCACAAGGTCGCGCCCGTCACTCCGTCGCCTGAGTTGCGCGCACGCTTGCTCGCACAGATCAAGACGACGCCGCAGACGCCGCGCACAAGCGGCGGCGCATCTATTGAAGTCGCACCCAACGGCGCGCCGTCTGTGCCTGCGCCGACGAGCAACGCAACGACGCCTGCTGCGGCGAACGTTTTGCCGTTTGCGCCGCCGACGGGGCGCGAAGCGCGCGGTCTCTTCGGCGCGCGGCCGCTTGCGGTCTTTGGCACGCTCGCCGCATCGGTCGCCATCGCCGCGCTCGCCATCTCGCTCGTCATGCTCTGGGCGCAGAACCGACAACTGCGCAGCGACCTCGCGCGTCTCTCACAAAACTTGCACGAGACGCAGCAGGCGCTCATCAGTGTGCGCGCCGACCGCGAACTGCTCGCCGCGCCCGACGCACACACAGCCGAACTCGCCGGCACGAACGTAGCGACGCAGGCGCACGCGCGTCTGACTTACGACGCGAACACGGGGCGCGCCGTTCTCTCTGCTGCGGGTCTCCCTGCGCCGCCGCCCGGCAAGGCTTATCAACTCTGGTTCATCGCCGACGGCAAGCCTCTGCCCGGCGACATCTTCACCACAGATGCGCAGGGGCGTGCAGAGTTGCGCGAACAAATCCCGCCGGCCGGTCGTCACGCGCAAATCTTCGCCGTCACCCTCGAACCACAGACAGGCGTCACTACCCCGACCGGCCAGATGTATCTCAAGAGCGCTACCTGATCATTTTCAACCCGCACCCACAGATTTGTGTTCTCATAAATCAAATGCGAGAGCACAAATTTCAAATCTCAGATTCCAAATCTCGAAATTTAGCTCGTGTGGCGCGGCGCTCAACACGCGCCGCCAAACTTGTTACAATGTCGGCGGCGCAAACTCTCCCTGCACAATTCGAGAGACCGAGGGGGTTATAAGTTCGCAGTGACCGCAGACAAACGCGAAGAGAAACCCGTAGTGCCCAACGTGGTCTCAGACGAGACCGGGCAATACGATGCACGCTTCCTGCTCTGGCGCGCCTTCTGCGCCAAGTACAATGTGCCCGTCGAGACGCTGCCCGGCGATCTGCCCGCCGACACCCGCGCGCAGTGGGAACGATTCAAGAACAGCAAACTATAATGACAAGTGAGAAGTAACGAATGACGAGGTAAAGGCTTGTTCTTGCTTGTCACTCGTCCCTTCTCACTTGTCATTGCTTTAGAGATACCTACCCGGCGTGTAAGCGCCAGTGAGGAAGGGATTGGTGCGACGCTCTTGGCCGATGGTGGTTGCGGGGCCGTGGCCGGAATAGACGACCACGTCATCGCCGAGCGGCATGAGCTTGTGCATGAGCGAGTCCAGCAACTGCTCGTATGAGCCGCCGGGCAAATCCGTCCGCCCGATTGAACCGGCGAACAGGCAATCGCCGACAAACGCCTTGCGCTCGCGCGGCTCAAACAACACAACATGACCCGGCGTGTGGCCCGGACAATGGAGCACTTGAAATGATAACGCGCCGACCGTGTATGTCTCACCATCCTGCCAGTAACGATCAACCTTCGGCGGTGCTGCATAATCGAAGCCGAGCGCACGCCATTGTGTGCGCGGGATGCCGAGCCACGCGGGTTGCTCTGGCAAGCCCAAGTACAAAGGCTCGTCCGCGCGATGCAGAATGATCTCCGCTTCGGGGCACAACTGCTTCAACGCTGCGACGCCGCCCACGTGATCCATGTGCGCGTGCGTCAGCGCAATCGCTTGCAGTTGCAAACCTCGCTGCGCCAGTCTATCAACGATCCGCTCCGCTTCGTCGCCCGGATCGACGCAGATCGCCGCATGCGTCTGCTCACAGCCGACGATGCGCGTATGCTGCTGAAACGCCGTGACCGTGATCTCTTCGATGATCATCTCTGCTTCATCCGGGACAGTGAACTTGTGTGCAATTGCATCTAAAAAGTATAAGCTGCGGCTCACAAATCCGCTACCAGACAAAAGTTTTAGCATGAGGTTTTAAGTGTTATGCCATTAGGTCAAAAAGCGACCTCGCTCGCCACCATGTTAGATGAGTTGACGACCGAAGGCGCGCCGGAGTTGACGGAACATCTCGCGGGCGACGCGCTCCGCTGTTACGCCTGCGGGCATCGCTGTCTGATCAAGGAAGGCAAGCGCGGCATCTGCAAAGTGCGCTACAACGAACAGGGCCGCTTGCTCGTCCCAACCAATTACGTCGCCGCTTTGGCGTGCGACCCGACCGAGAAGAAACCTTTCTTCCACGCCCTCCCCGGTTCAGACACACTAACCTTCGGCATGCTCGGCTGCGATCTGCATTGTGCTTATTGTCAAAATTGGTTGACCTCGCAGGCCCTGCGCGATGAATCGGCGGGCACGCGGCCGCAAATCGTCTCACCAGATCGGTTGGTGGCGCTGGCTAAAGCTTACGGCGCGGCGATGGTCGGGTCGAGTTATAACGAACCTTTGATTACGGCGGAGTGGGCGGTTGAAGTTTTCAAGCGTGCGAAGGCGGAGGGCTTTAAGACTGCGTTTATCTCGAACGGGAACGCGACGCCGCAAGTGCTCGATTATTTGCGCCCGTGGACGGACTGCTACAAGATCGATCTCAAGTCAATGAGTGATCGCAACTACCGGCAGCTTGGCGGCGTGGTTGATAACATCTTAGAGACGGTGAAGATGGTGCACGAGCGCGGCTTCTGGGAAGAGATCGTGACGCTCGTCATTCCCGGCTTCAACGATTCGGAAGATGAACTCAAGCGCGCCGCCGCATTTATCGCTTCGGTCTCGCCCGACATCCCTTGGCACGTGACGGCATTTCATCAGGACTACCACATGCAGGAGAACGCCAACACGACGGCCGAGCAGTTAATTCGCGCCTGCGAAATCGGGCGCGCGGCCGGTTTGCGCTACATCTACGCGGGCAACTTGCCGGGACGCGTCGGGCGTTGGGAGAACACCTATTGCCCCGCGTGCGACGAGTTGTTGGTCGAGCGCTACGGCTACATCATCCGCAAGATGCGCGTCACGCCGACAGGCCAATGCCCAAAGTGCGCGACCATCATCCCCGGCATCTGGGCTTAATAAGAAAGCTAGAAAAGCAGCGACAAGTGACAAGTGACGAGTGACAAGCAGAAGCTTTTAACTCGTCACTTGTCACTTGTCACTCGTCATTGTAGTTCTTGCGCGGCGCAGGCTGTTATGCGTCCCGCTTGCTTGCATGTCCTTGTAGTTCGGCGGCGCAGTCGTGGCAGAGCCAGACCTTGATCTGCGCCGCGTCCGACCAGAAGAAAGAGGCCACGCGCGTGGCGAACCGCGTGGCCGTGACGACGGGCAGTCGTTGGAGCAGTTGCACGTAGGTCGTGCCCTGATAAAACTCGCCCGCCGCGCCGTCGCCGCGATGCACACACTCGCGCTCACGAAGTGTCTGTTCGGTCATCATGCCGGTCGTCTCTCAGCAACAAGCATCTACTCAACCGTCGCAGGCTCAGACCGTCGCGCCCTCACGCAGAGTTGGCGTGACGGTCTGACGGGGCCTGCGAGGTCGCGCGCGCGACCGGCGGGGGAACAGGCTTGCTCTCCTTGTTCGACGGCGTGACGGGCGCGCTGCTACGAGTTGTCATTTCGGCGTGCGGCGGTGCTTGTTTGCTCTGTTGCGCCGCTTGCGCTTGCCCGGCCGGTTGCGCGGTCATGCGGCAACTGCCCTCGAAGATCGCGCCTTGCTCGATGACGAGCGCGGGCGTTTGGATGTTGCCATTGACGCGGGCGGTGCGACCAAACTCGATGCGCCCGCTCGCCCTGATATCGCCATTGATTGTGCCGTTGACCCGCGCGACGGCCACTTCTATGTCTGCGTCCACCTGTCCGCCCGCGCTCACGATGAGCGTGCCGTCCTGCGAGCGGACGTGACCGGACACGCGCCCGTCCACGCGCAGCATGCCTTTGAAATTGGTCTCGCCCGACACGACGCTGTGCACGCCGACGAAGCCGCCAATCAAACCATCTTTCAGATCGCGCGCCAGCGCATCGGTCTCAGAGACGGCGCGCGGTTGTGTGGGCGTAGCCGCAAAGGTCGGGCTGGCAGTATGCGCGGTTGATGGTACGGATTGTGCCGTCGGTGCGGCGTGTGTGGCGTTTGGGTTCGCATTCTGGGGAGTGATTGGTGTCTGCGCTTGGCGCGCGGCCGGCTCTTGTTCAGCCGGTTCTGATTTATTGCTACGGCCCATTCTCAACATAAAGACAACTCCTCTCGGTTTCTGGATTCAACACATCTTGCGCGCAAAACGTTTGGCTAAGCGTCCTCCGGCGCGACAGGCACAGAGAGAGACACTGCAAGCGCGACCTTGCAAGGGCCTTTTGCGCGCGGTTAATGGATTCCTCTGGCAAAGCAGAAGCGGTGAGGCGCACGCGCCATAGGGCAGCGGACTCGGGGCGTGTACGTCGCGTCATCATAGCCGCAGACCCACACGCCGATTATTACAGCGTCGTTGCAATGTCGTTATGTTCTCGTGCACGAACGGGCGCGGCTGGTTGAGTTGACGGAATGATGATTAGACGCACACATGGCGCGAGAGCAGAAACGCCAAGAGCGCAAGAGAATCTCTTGCGCTCTTGGCGTTTAAGTTTAGCTTGCGGGTGCGGGGCATTTCACTTGGCCGGCGGCGCGGGCATAACCGGCGTGCCCTGATGCCAGAGCGCGAGCCACGAGCCATTGCGATTCACCCAGAGCGTGGCGTGCCTCTCGCCCGCCTTGTTGCCTCCCGGTATTTTGACCAAATAGGTGACGATGGAGGCGTCTTTGTCCAAGTCCACAGTCTTGAAGTCGCTCAACTGCGCATCGGTAAAGTCGAAGCCCTTGACGCCCTTGACCGATCCCGCCTTGTCGAAGACGCCGTTCTCTTCGACCTCGACCGAATCGCTGGCCAAGAAGCTGGCGAAACCGTCAAAATCTTTTCTTCTGAGTGCGTCCCAGACCGCTTTCTCTTTCATGACGGCGACCGGTTCAGTCGTGCTCGGCGGAACGGTCGGGGCCGGCGGCGGCGCTTTGGGTTTGGCCGGCTCACCGGGAAGTGTGGGCTGGGTGGCTTGCGCCTCCTTAACATCGGTGTCTTGATGAAAGATGGCCACCCACTTGCCGCCGCGGTTGACCCAAATGGAACTGGCCCGCGAAGACGTGGCCGGGAGCGACTTGCCGCCGCTCGTGCCCTTGACGGCTGTCTTGTAGGTTATGACAGCCGCGTCCTTATCAATCGGCACAAACTTCCAGTCGGAGAGTGTGACGTCGGTCGGGTTGAAATCTTTGGTGCCGTTGATCGTGCCCGCTTTATCAGTGATGTTGTCGCTGCTGACATAGACGAAGTTGTCGGCCAGCAGATTGCCGAAGGCCGCGTTGTCTTTACGCTTGAGCGCGTCCCAGACCTGTTTCTCCTGATCCGTAATGGTCGCTTCGGAGACGGTCGCGGTGGCAGGCGATGCCGTTGTCGTGGCGTTTGCGTTGGTCGTGGTAACGTTGGCGGGCGCTTCGGCTGGCTGTGTGCAGCCCCAGAGCGGCAGCAGCAACAGCGCTGCGAGCGCAATGAGTCGCTTCATGGGAGAACTCCTTTTTTATGTGGTCGTGGTCAACAGAGCGCGGTGTTTCTATGCCAAAACGCGCGCCAAGTCAACAGGCGACGGGCGCGCCGAGTTGGCGTTCGAGCGAGTTGGCGTTTACGACTTGGGAACTTTGACGGCGGCTGAGGCAGCGACTTGCCAACGCCCGTTGCGTTTGATGAACGTGTCAATGAAATTGTAGGCCCCGCTAATGTCCATCTCTTTGCCGTCCTTGCCCTTGTATTTCCCGCCTTTGATTGTGGTGCGGCCGGTGATGGTGGCAGCGTCGTCGCTATGGACGCGCACTTTCATGTCTGTGATGTCAAACGACTCGGCCGTGAAAGATTTACTTTCGGCGTCTTTAATGTCTTCGGCTTGCCCGCCGAGTGTGCTCGAAGGATCGACGTAGGCGAAGTCGTCGGCCTCAATCCGCTTGATCTCATTGACATCATGACCGGTGACAGCCTTGGCCCAGTCGCGCTCCATCTGCATCAACTCGGATTCGACGGCCGCACCGCCGGTCGTGGTTGTGGTATTAGTCGTGCTGGTCTTATTGGCGTTGGCGCTTGGCGCCGCGTTCTCGTTAGTCGAAGGGGCGGCGCAGTTCAATTGACTGAGCATGACGGTGGTGCCCAAGAGCGCGAGCGCGAGGCAGAGCAAGAATCTTTTCATGGATCGGGACTCCTTCACGAACAGAAGTTTGGTAGAGCAAAGCGAGGGTTTGACGGCGATAGCGGCACGCTTCTACGCCAAATCGCGCGGCGAGTCAAGAAAAAAGCAGTGCCAAGCGACAAATGACGAGGGACGAGGGACGAGCTAAGACAAAGTTCTTAACTTGTCACTTGTCCCTCGTCACTGTTCTTAAAAATTTGACGAGCGGCGTGTGCCGCCTTCGGGTGTGCCATAGACGGGCGCGTACTCGCCGGTGGTGTCGGCGGCTTCGAGCGCGCGTTTGAGATCGGCGATGGCGCGTGCGGCGGCCGCGAACTCGTCGGCGGCGAACGGCTCGGCCGCGCCCGCGAGTTGCAGCAAGCGCTCAATGCGCTCGTTGGCGCGCGTGATCAGTTCAAGTTGGCCGCGGCCGGTCTTAACCGATTCGACGAGCAGATCGCGCGCGGCGACAAAGTTCGCTTCGTGCTCGCAGATCAAGACCATGTCCGAACCGGCCTCGATGGCGCGCAGAGATGCTTCGGCCACCGTGAGCGTCTGCACGACCGCGCCCATCTCCATATCATCCGTGATGACCAATCCATCAAACTTGAGCGCCTGACGCAGCATGCGCATCACGACGTTGCTGCTGATGGTCGCGGGCAGTTTGTGCAACTGATCGGGCGCGGGCAGATCGGCCGTGCGCCGAAACCACGCCTGCAAAAATTCCGAGACTTCGGGAAACGCCGCATGGCTGACCATGACCGCGTGCAGCCGCTCGCCGGGGCGGTGAAACATCAAGTCCATGAAAGGCACTAGGTCGCGCTCGAAAATCTCTTCCCAAGTGTGCGTGACGACGGGCAGACGGCGGTGCGAATCAACCTGCGAGCCGCCGAGACCGGGAAAGTGTTTGCCGCAAGCGATGACGTGCCCCGCCTGCAAACCATCAAGGTACGCGCCCGCGAGCCGCGAGACTTCCGCCGGTTGCGTGCCGAAGGTGCGCGCGCGCAGGCCGTTCGCTTCGTTACCGTCGCCTAGGTCGAGCACCGGCGCGAAGTTGAAATTGAAACCGAGCAGGCGCAAGACGCGCGCCGAGAGCGTACCGAACTGCTCTGCGAGATCGCTCCGCGCCGCATTGCGTATATGCTTCGCGGCCGGCATCGGCTCACAGATGGCGCGGAAGCGATCAACTAGACCGCCTTCTTGATCTATGCCGACGAACACTTGATGATCGAGCGCGTCACGTATCTGCGCGTTCAAGAGCGCGACCTGCTCGGCCGTCTCGATGTTGCGCCCGAACAGGATCACGCCGCCCGGTCGCACCTCACGTAGCAGCTCACGCCCGTGCCGTTCGAGCCGTGTGCCCGGCAGGCCGACGAAGAGCAAGCGACCACACATGCGGCGCAATTCGTCCGCAGCCATCATCTCTTTGCTTTCCGACATCTGCGCTTGGTTCCTGCCTGTCAGCTTAAGCGTTCGCCGCGTGCGGCGCAAGCAGCACATCGGATCGGGGCCTCTGACGTTCACGCGCGCGAACGGTTATACTATCAACTCGAACCGCGATGACTGCACACGACAATGCACAGACGACCCAACACCGCGCCGAAGTGTCCGCGCGCATCAAGGAGCGCGCGCGCGCCGAAGGTTTTCACAAGGTCGGCATCGTGCGCGCCGAGGCGCTCGACGTGGAGCGCACGCGGCTCGAAGAGTGGTTGCAGCGCGGTTATCACGGCGCGATGCAGTGGCTCGCGCGCGATCCCGTGCAACGCACAGACCCGCGCCTCGTCATGCCGCAAGCGCGCTCCATCGTCGTCGTCGCGCTCAACTACTACACGCCGCATGAGCACACAAACGACAACGCAACCGGCAAAATCTCGCGCTACGCTTGGGGCGACGATTATCATGAAGTCGTTGGCGATAAATTGAAATCATTGCTCGCGTGGATCAAAGAACAATGGCCTGAAGCCGAGGGCAAAACGTGCGTGGACATTCAGCCGATGTTGGACAAAGCTTGGGCCGTGCGCGCAGGCTTAGGCTGGCTTGGCAAGCACACGAACTTGATCACGCGCGAATACGGTTCATGGGTCTTCATCGGCGAGTTGCTGTTGAATCTCGAACTCGCTTACGACAGCGAGCCGGTTGAAGATCATTGCGGCACATGCACGCTCTGCATTGACGCTTGCCCGACGCAAGCGATCACCGAGCCTTACGTCTTGGACTCGAATCGCTGCATCTCTTACGCGACCATCGAACTACGCGCGGACGAACTGCCCGCAGAAGTCGCCGCCAACCTCGACGGTTGGCTCTATGGCTGCGACATCTGTCAGGACGTCTGCCCTTGGAATCATTTCGCGCAGCCGACCGACGAAGCGCGCTTCGAGCCGCGCCCCGAAATGGTCGCCGCCAACCTCGAAACAATCCTCGCGCTCACGCCCGAAGCTTATGCCGCGCGCTTTCGGCGCAGCGCCATCAAACGCGCCAAACTCGCGGGTCTCAAGCGCAACGCCCGCACGCTCCTCGATCACACGCCGAAAAAGGACAACGCAGATGAAGCCGATTAAATTCTTGCTGCTCGCAAGTCTGTTGCTGCTTTATCCGACAACCATGAGCCACGCACAAAAACGCCCGCCGCCAAACCGAACCGCAACGCCCGCCGCCTTGCGCCGCATGGCTGATGAATACTATCGCTGGCGCAATGAAAACTATCCGGTCGTCAGCAGCGATCAGGGCCTGCACACTTGGGATAGACGCTTAACAGACTACGCGCCCGCAGCGATCAGCGCGCGCCATCAGCACGTCGCACAGTTGCTCGCTCAAGTGCGTGCGATGCGCACTGAAGGGTGGCAGAAGGACGACCGCATTGACTGGCTACTATTTCGCGCGCAACTCGAAGGTGTCGAGTTCGGCGACCGCGTGTTGCAGTTCGAGCAGACCAATCCACAAACTTATGTGGACGAATGCACGAACGCCATCTTCTCGCTCTTGAAGAAAGAGTACGACACGCCGCGCACACGCGCGCTCGCCGCCACCGCGCGCCTCAAGCAGATGCCCGCTCTGCTTGAGCAGGGCCAACGCAACCTCGCGCGCCCCGTCAAACTCTACGCGCAGCTCGCGATTGATTCCGCGCGCTCGATTGATAGTCTCTACACCGACAGCTTGATGACGCTCGCGCGCGACCTCAACGCAAGCGAGCGTGATGATCTAATCAAAGCACGCGACGCCGCGCTGCAATCGCTCCACGCTTACGCCGATTATCTCGAACGGCGTCTGCCGCAGATGATCGCGTTCACGCCGATGGGCGAGGCGAACTACAACTACATGCTCAAGCACATCTACCTGCTGCCGATTGACGCGAAGCAGGTCGAGATGTTGGGGCAAGCGGAACTCGCCCGCTATCGCGCGCTCGAATCACTGCTGCCTGATCCGTCGCTCGCCGATCCGAATCCGGCGCGCGCGCAAAACATCCCCGCCGATCAACAAGCCTTCCTCAAAGCTTACGAGAGCCGCGAGCGCGAGATGATCGACTTCCTGCGCACGAACAATCTCGTCACGTTGCCCGCGTATCTAGGTCGCTTCGAGATACGGCAACTGCCCGACGCTTTCAAGCCAACTAGCCCTGGCGGTTTTATGAACCCGCCCGGCGTCTATGACAAGGATGCGACCGGCTTCTACTTCATCCCGACTTACAGTCCGCAGTCCAAAAATTTTTACATCCGCGCCGCCATCGAAGACCCGCGCCCGATCCTCGGTCACGAAGGCATTCCGGGCCACTTCCTGCAACTCTCGATTGCGAACCATCTCAAAGATGAGATTCGACGCCAGCACGGCGACGGCGTCTTCGTCGAAGGTTGGGCGCTCTATGGCGAAGAGATGTTGATGCGCACAGGTCTCTATCCGAACAACTCTGCGGCGCAAGGCCAAATCCTACGGCTCGCGCGCTATCGTGCGGCGCGCATCGGCGTGGACGTGAACCTGCACACGGGTCGTTGGACGTTCGAGCAAGCGGTCAACTATTTCATGGAAGCGGGCGGCCTTGACGCGGAAGCGGCGACGGGCGAAGCGGCCGGCGCGGCCTCCTCACCGACGCAGAAGATCTCTTACATCGTGGGCAAGTGGCAGATCATGCGCCTGCTCGGCAAGTATCGAGATAAGCAGGGCGCGCAGTTTCGGCTCGGTCAATTCCACGACGACCTGATCAAGCACGGCAGTCTCCCGCTCTCCGTCGTCGAATGGATACTGCTCGATGATCCGTCAACGCTCGAACAGGCGTTGCGTTGAAGTCAGTACCGCCGGCGGTACTGACAGTGCTATCCAACAAGAGTGAAACCCGCGCGGGTTTCACTCTTGTCTATTCTTGCGGACGGCCGCTGCTTGGCAGATGAAGGCTTGCACCTCGTCGCTGAAGAATTTCGGCATCGAAGCGGGCCAGTTGGCCTTGTCGGCGTACAACTTGTTGAGACCCTCTTGAATAGCCGGGTCGCCGCCCGTAAAACCTTTGAGCAGTTCCGCCCAACGCGCGGCTAAGCCTTGCGCCCGCTCGCTCGCCGGGTCAACGCTTTCGGCGACCGCCGCCTCGCACTCCTTGATCAGAGCAGCCCAGTCGCGCTGCCCTTGCTCGACGACTTCGCGCGGGATCGTCGCGGCGCGCTCGGCGATCCGTGCTTGCGCCTCTGCCGAATAGTATTTCTTCGTCCAGTCCATGTCGCTCATAGTTATCACCTCCACGATCTGTTTGAATGCGTCCCAATCGGGCGCACCGTGTTCGGCCGTCAAACGCTCGGCGCGCTCGATGGCGGCGAGCGCAAGGTCGAGCCGGCGACGTTGCTCCGAGAGCAACCAACGCTGCAAGCGCAGCGTCGTCGCCAGATCAAACTCACGCCCGTCTAAGAGTTCTTTGATCTGCTTCAGGGACAGGCCGATGAACTTCAACGTCACGATCTGCTGCAAGCGTGCGAAGTCGCGCGCGCCGTACAGACGATAACCGGCCGCCGTGCGCCGCGCCGGCTTGAGCAAACCTAGCCGGTCGTAGTGGTGCAACGTGCGTATGGTCACGCCCGCGCGCGCGGCGAACTCGTGCGCTTGGAACAGTCGTTCGGTTGAGTCTTGCAAAGCTCTATTCCCCTTCACAAACAGATGATAAGGTCTGACGCAACGTCAGGCTCAAGCACTTTTTTTATGAGCGCAAGAAATTTTAACTGCAAAGGATGCGAAGCGAGAAAGCGGGAGAGCGCAAAGACAAGCTCAAAGCTCAAATTTCAAATCTCAAATCAAACTGTTAGATTAAGCAACCGTGACCAGAGCGAAACCAGAGACGCAGCGCGTGCGCGTCGGCGTGGACACGGGCGGGACGTTCACGGATTTCGTGTTCGCGCACGACGGGCGCGTGCAGATTTTCAAACTCGCCTCGACGCCCGACGATCCGTCACGCGCGATCATTGAGGGGTTGCGCCGCATCGCGCGTGACGCAGGCGTCGAACTGCGTGCGCTCGAAGTTGTGCACGGCACGACGGTCGGCACGAATGCGCTGCTTGAACGACGCGGCGCACGCGCAGCGCTCGTCACCACCGCAGGCTTCGAGGATGTGCTCGCCATCGGCCGCCAAGCGCGCCCCGCGCTCTACGATCTTAATGCTGTGAGACCTGAGCCGCTTGTGCCGCGTGAGTTGCGCTTCGGCGTCAGCGAGCGCATCGCGGCGACGGGCGAGGTGCTCGAAGCTTTGCGCGATGATGCGCTCGCAGAGTTGATCGAAAAGATCAAACACGCGCGCGTCGAGTCAATCGCCGTCTCGCTGCTCTTCTCATTCGTCCGGCCTGAACATGAACAGCGCATCGCGCTCGCGCTCGCACCGCTTGATTTGCCGCTCTCCGTCTCGCACGAGATACTGCCCGAATACCGCGAATACGAACGCGTCTCGACCGTCACGATCAACGCCTACCTGCAACCTCTGATGGGCGCTTATCTCAAACGGCTCGGCGCGCACGTGCCCGCTTTGCGCGTGATGCAATCGTCGGGCGGTTCGATCTCGGCCCAAGCGGCGGTGCGTGAACCTGTGCGCACGATCCTGTCTGGGCCTGCGGGTGGCGTGGTCGGCGCGCTCAATGCCGCGCGCGCGGCCGGTCACGCAGACATCATCACGTTCGACATGGGCGGCACGTCAACCGATGTCGCCTTGTGTGTCGCGGGCGAGATCAAGACGACGAACGAAGCGACGATCTCCGCGCTGCCCGTCGCCGTGCCTGTGCTCGACATACACACGGTCGGCGCGGGCGGCGGCTCAATCGCGCGCGTGGACGCGGGCGGTTCCTTGCGCGTCGGGCCGGAATCGGCGGGCGCGCAGCCCGGCCCTGCTTGCTACGGGCGCGGCACACAGCCGACCGTGACGGACGCAAACCTCGTGCTCGGTCGCTTCGGCGGCGCGGAGTTGTTAGGCGGCGACTTCCATCTCGATGAAGCGCGCGCGCGCGCAGCACTCGATGATCTCGCGCGGCAGATGAGCGCGGCGGCAGGGCGACGTGTCAGTGCGACGGAAGCGGCGCTTGGCGTCGTGCGCGTCGTAAACGCTGGCATGGAGCGCGCACTTAGAGTGGTCTCGGTTGAGCGCGGACACGATCCGCGCGCGTTCGCGCTCGTCAGTTTCGGCGGCGCGGGCGGGCTTCATGCGTGCGCGCTCGCCGCGAGTTTGCGCATCCCGCGCGTCATTGTGCCGCGCCGGCCCGGCGCACTCTCCGCACTCGGCGCGCGCGCCTCCGACGTGATCAAAGACACGAGCCGCACTGTCATGCTCACGGCGACGAAAGCGAACAGCACCACACTTGAGCAGACCTTTCGCGCGCTCGAACGACAGGCGCGCGCCGCACTCAGACGCGAAGGCTTCGACGATAAACGACAGCGACACGAGCGCAGCGTCGCCGCCCGCTACAAGGGGCAATCCTTCGAGCTTGAGATCAAATGGCATGCGCACGGTTCGCTGGCCCGTGCGTTTCATCGCGCCCACGAGCAGCGTTACGGATACGCGCAAGCGGCCAACACGGTCGAGATCGTGAGCGCGCGCGTGCGCTCCGCCGGATTGGTCGAGAAGCTCAAGCGTGAACGACTGACCAAGCGCGCCGTTAAGACGCCGCCTGCGCCGCAACGCTTCGCACAAGTTTATTTCACGAACAAGTCGGCGCGCGTCGCCGTCTATGCGCGCGAATCGCTCGCGCCGGGCGCGCGGCTGCGCGCGCCTTGCATCGTGACCGAGTATTCATCAACGACGCTCGTGCCCGCAGGGGCGCGTGCGAATGTGGACGCGCACGGCAATCTGATCATCGAATTATGAAACGTAAAGACAGCTTCGATCCGACGACGCTCGAAATCTATCGCGCGCTCTACACTTCGGTCGCGGAAGAGATGGGCGTCACGCTCCGGCGCACGGCCTTCTCGCCCAACATCAAAGAGCGACGCGACTATTCGTGCGCCGTCTTCGATGCCGAAGGGCGCGTCATCGCGCAAGGCGATCACATGCCTGTGCATCTCGGCTCGATGCCGATGGCCGTCGCCGCTGCGCTGCAATCAACCACCCTCGCGCCCGGCGATGTCGTCGCCTTAAACGATCCGTTCGCTGGCGGTACGCACCTGCCGGACGTGACGCTGGTCATGCCAGTGGTCAGTGGTCAGTGGTCAGTGGTCAGTGGCAAGCGAAAACTGACCACTGACCACAGATCACTGACCACTCTTTTTTACGTTGCGAACCGTGCGCATCACGCGGACATCGGCGGGGCGTCGCCCGGCTCAATGGGCTTGGCGACGGATATCTATGGCGAGGGCTTGCGCATTCCGCCGGTGAAGATCGTGCGGGGCGGGCGCGTGGTCGAAGATATGTTGCAGTTGTTGTTGGCGAACGTGCGTGGGGCTGATGAGCGGCGCGCGGATTTTGAGGCACAGATCGGATCATTGCAGACCGGCGCGGCGCGGCTGCTTGAGATCGTCGCGCGTGCGGGCGCGCGTGAAGCGCGTGTGTACGCCGCACACTTGATCGCTTACTCGGCGCGAATGATGCGCGCTGTGATCGCGGCGATGCCGGATGGCGTGTACGAAGCTGAAGATGCGTTAGATGATGACGGCGTGCATGATGCGCCGGTCGCTGTGCGCGTGCGTGTGACGACGAAGGGCGAGCGCGCGGTCGTGGATTTCAAGGGCAGCGCGGCGCAGGTTGCGGGGCCGGTGAATGCGGTCGAGGCGATCACTGTGTCGGCGGTGGCTTACGTCTTTCGTTGTCTGCTTGAGACGGATGACGTGCCCGCGAGCGCGGGGCTGATGGAGCCGATCACGGTCATCGCGCCGCGCGGGACGGTGACGAATGCTCGGCCGCCTGCGTCGGTTGCGGGCGGCAACGTCGAGACCTCGCAACGGCTGGTTGACGTGCTCTTTAAAGCTCTGGCGCAGGCTCTGCCCGACAAAATCCCGGCGGCGAGTCAGGGCACGATGAACAACCTGACCATCGGCGGCGTTGATGCGCGCACGGGGCGCGAGTTCGCTTACTACGAGACGGTCGCGGGCGGCATGGGCGCGCGACCTCATGCAGACGGCATGAGTGGCGTGCACACGCACATGACCAACAGCTTGAACACGCCGGTCGAAGCACTCGAATATGCGTATCCTTTGCGCGTGCGCGCTTATCAACTCAGAGAAAATTCCGGTGGCCGTGGACGAACGCGCGGCGGCTGTGGCGTCGTCCGCGAGATCGAGACGCTCGTGGCCGCGCGCGCCTCGCTCTTAGCTGATCGCCGCACGCGCGCGCCCTACGGTCTCGCGGGCGGCGCAGATGGACAGACGGGGCGCGACGTGATCGTGCGCCGCGACGGCCGCGTCGAAGCGATCGACGCCAAAGGCTCTTGGTCTTTGCAGTCCGGCGACCGCATCCGCATCGAGACGCCGGGCGGCGGTGGACATGGAAGAAGGGATGAAAAAGAACAGTAGGCAGTCAAGCCAGCCCGCGTAAGCGGTTCAATGCCTACTGCCTTTTGCTGCCCGCGCGGCCGAGCGCATTCTATCTGCGGCGAAAAGATGTTATAAGAGCGCCGGCCCGTCTCGGCGCTTGAATTGTGAGTCATTTACTTCGAGCCACAAAATGAGGAGATACAACCTATGATCAGAAAGGCGCTCTGCCTATTCGCGTTGCTCGTCGCCGCGTGCGGCACGAGCTTCGCACAACAGGCCCCCAAGACGCAGTTGAAGGTCGGGCAAGTCGCGCCCGACTTCACGCTCAACGATACCGAAGGCAAGCCGGTCAAGCTCAGCGACTTTCGCGGCAAGAAGAACGTCGTGCTCGCCTTCTATGTGCTCGCCTTCACCGGCGGTTGAACGCAGGAGTTGAAGGCATATCAGTCTGATATTGCCAAATTCGACGCCACCGAAACGCAAGTCTTGGGCATCAGCATGGACAGCTTCGCCGCGAACAGACGGTTCGCGCAGGACATCGGCGTAACCTTCCCCCTCTTGAGCGACTGGCATCGCACCGTCGTCAAAGACTACGGCCTGCTCGACGAAAAGAGCGGCTATTCGGCGCGCGCCACGTTCGTCATTGATAAAGAGGGCATCATCAAACATATCGAAGAGGGGCGCACGGCCATTGACCCGACGGGCGCTTATCAAGCGTGCAACGTCTTCGAGCATAAGAAGAGTTAGCGCCCGCAAGCCCTGCAAGCCTACGCCACACCGAACGCGTTGCGTGCGGCCGTCTCCACCCGCGTCCGCGCGCATCGCAAATCAAACCGGCAGCGTTTAGAATAAGCTCATGCGCGTCACCATCGGGCAGATCAATACGACGAACGGCGATTATGCGGGCAACGTCGAGCGCGTCTTGCGGGCGATTGAACGGGCACGACAAGACAAGAGCGATCTGGTCGTGCTGCCGGAAGTCGCGTTGCAAGGCTACATGTCGTTTGATTGGTTCTTGGATCGCGATGTCATCGCGCACGTGACCGAGCCGCTACAGCAGATCGTCGAGGCGAGCGCGGGGCTGACGGTCGTCGTCGGCACGGTGCGACCGAACGATTCGGGGCAAGGGCGAAAGCTATTTAACTCGGCGGCGGTGATTCGAGACGGGAAGTTGCTCGGGTTCGCGGACAAGACCTTGCTGCCTGAGTATGACGTGTTTGACGACCCGCGCTACTTCGAGCCAGCGAAAGAACGCCACTTGTTCGAGATAAGCAATGAGCGGATCGGCGTCGCGGTCTGCGAGGACTTCTGGAACGATAAGACGTTCTGGCGTGAACGGCTCTACGCGAATGATCCGGCCGACGAGTTGATCCAACTCGGCGCGCAGGTGCTCATCTCGATCAACGCTTCGCCGTTCAACAAGGGCAAGATGGGGCAGCGTTGCCAGATGGTCTCGCACCGCTCGAAGTTGTCTGGGCTGCCGATTGTGTTCGTCAACTTGGTCGGCGCAAACGACGGCGTCATCTTCGACGGCGCGTCCATCGTCACAGACTGTCGCGGCGAGGTTATTTTGCAAGCGCCGCCGTTTGAAGAGTTCTACGGCTCGGTTGACTTGGACTGCGGCGTGCGCGATGAACGCTGTCTGCCGGGCGATGATATAGAGACCATCCACGATGCGCTCGTCCTCGGCATACGCGACTACGCGCGCAAGAATCGCTTCGAGCGCGCGGTGCTCGGTCTCTCCGGCGGCATTGATTCGGCGGTCGTCGCGGCGCTTGCATGTGAAGCCATCGGCGCACAGAACGTGTTGTCGGTCATGATGCCCTCGCCGTTCTCTTCGCGCGGCAGCGTCGAGGATTCAATCGCGTTGGGCGTGAATCTCGGCATGCCGACGATTGAGCGGCCGATTAGCGACGCTTACGAAGTTTTGATCAAAGAACTCGGCTTGGTTAAGCCACAGACTGCGAGTGAAGAACTCGCGCGGCAGAACATACAGTCGCGTCTGCGCGGCAACATCCTGATGTCAATCTCGAACGCCGAAGGGCGCTTGCTCTTGTCCACCGGCAACAAGTCGGAGCTTGCGCTCGGCTATTGCACGCTCTACGGCGACACGAACGGCGGCCTCGCCGTCATCGGCGACGTGTTGAAAACCGAAGTCTATAGCTTAGCGCGCTACATCAACCGCGCGCGCGAGATCATCCCATCGGCGATCATTGACAAGCGCCCGTCCGCCGAACTCGCGCCCGGCCAGTTCGACGATCAATCCTTGCCCCCTTACGACCAACTCGACCCGATCATCAAACTCTACTTCGAGCAGAAGGCCACGCCCGAAGAGATCATCCAAGCGGGCCACGACGCGGCGCTCGTCTATGACGTTTTGAATCGCGCCGAAGCCCCGGCGAACGAATTCAAGCGTCGGCAGCTTCCGCCCACACTCATCATCTCGCGCAACGCCATCGGCATCGGTCGGCGTCGCCCCGTCACGCATCGTTATCGCCGCCATGTCCTGCGCGCCGTCGAGCGCGCCGCTGAAGGGCAGGGATGAGGGATGAGGGATGAGGGATGAATTAGAAAGGCAGGTGTTAAATCAAGGTGCGAGTAGTGGAGTATGGATAAGCAGGATTTGCGCATCAGGACGAGAGCGTTTGCGCTCAGAATCATTAAGCTTTACGCGACGCTACCGAAGACGACTGAAGCACAAGTGCTCGGTAAGCAGTTGTTGCGTTCAGGTACATCTGTAGGCGCACATTATCATGAAGCTTGCCGGGCAAAATCGAACGCTGATTTTGTCAGCAAGCTTGAAGGCGGATTACAAGAACTGGAAGAGACTCTTTATTGGCTCGAACTGCTTAATGACTCGAACATCTTCACCGAAGAAAGATTGAAACCATTATGCGCAGAAGCCGAGGAATTGATCGCCATGTTCGTAACGATGGTAAAGAACGTCAAAAAGAAAGGAGACGGGGATTAGGCATGGGCATGAATCATCTATTCATCCCTCATCCCTCATCCCTCATCCCTATTCTCAGTCAGGCGGCGTATTGACCGGGGGCGATTTCGCGGGCTTGGCCCAGAGCGGCGAGGGTTTGGAGGAGTTCGGCAACGGTTGCGGTGCGTGCGCGCATGAAGTTTTGCGCGAGTTGGGCGGGCGTGACGACGCGGCCGGCGGCGGCGAGTGCTTGGCGGACGGCGCGCGCCTGTTCGGGAATCGTCTTGGGCCAAGGTTGTTTGGCGCGGCGGGCAGGCGTGGCGGTGGTGGCGGCTGCGGCCTGTTCGTCGAAGGCGACTTGGGTTGCGCCGGTCGGGTGTTGGAAGGCTGGACGCAGCCAACGGACGAGTCCGGCGCGTTCTTCGGCGGCGCGCGCGGCGTTGAGGGCGACGAG
>Ga0209153_1000469_pt1 | contig 18721 bp, 19 predicted proteins | sample GraSoiAngelo_120_FD_185877 | JGI IMG/M metagenome (GOLD analysis project Ga0209153, IMG submission 185877) | Grasslands soil microbial communities from the Angelo Coastal Reserve, California, USA - 14_0919_09_20cm (SPAdes) (version 2) | ecosystem: Environmental > Terrestrial > Soil > Grasslands ...
CGCCCGCCGACGGATGAATATTCGCCTTCGGTGTTCTCGCGCACCACCCAGAAATCGATGTCACCGGGCTTGCGGTTGGCGAGCGGCGACGGCACGCCCGGCATCAGCCGCACCGGGCGCAAATTGACGTATTGGTCGAATTCCCTGCGGAATTTGATCAGCGACCCCCACAACGAAATGTGATCGGGAATTTTGGCGGGCCAGCCGACGGCACCGAAATAGATCGCGTCGTGCTTGCCGATCTTGTCCTTCCAGTCGTCCGGCATCATCTGGCCGTGCTTTTCGTAGTAGTCGTATGAGGCAAAATCGAAATGATCGAACTGCACGGCAACGCCGTGCTTCTTGGCGGCCGTCTCGATCACACGCAGCCCCTCCGGCATGACTTCCTTGCCGATGCCGTCGCCGGGGATGACCGCGATCCGATATTGCTTTTTTCCGTTGCTCATCGAGAGATTCCCTTAGGCCGCGGTCCGCGCCGCCAATGCCGCTCATTTGATGGCCTTGCAATGGACCAAACCGCCCGGCAGTGCAACGGTGCAGTGCAATGTTGACCGCTTCCACGCCGCCGGCCTAACAATCAAAACTCCCCGACGACGCCAAATCAAAACTCACCCCATCAAGCGAGTACTCCCATGGATCTGCATCTGCGCGGCAAGCGCGTCCTCATCACCGGCGCCTCCAAGGGCATTGGCGCGGCCGCCGCCGAATCCTTTGCCGAAGAAGGTTGCCACCTCTATTTGGCGGCCCGCAGCGGTGACCAGTTGAAGGCGCTGGCCGATCGGTTGCGCGGGGCGCACCAGATCGACGCCGCCGCGCACGTCGTCGACCTGCGCAAAAGCGAAGACATCCAACGATTGGTGAAAGACGCCGCGGACGTCGACATCCTTGTCAACAATGCCGGCGATATTCCGGGCGGATCGGTGGACAAGATCGATGAGGCGACCTGGCGTCACGCCTGGGAATTGAAGGTGTTCGGCTATATCAACCTCACTCGCGCGATCTACGCCCAGATGAAGGCGCGCGGTCACGGCGTTATCGTCAACGACATCGGCGCCGCCGGTGAAAAATTCGATGCCAATTACATCTGCGGCAGTGCCGGCAACGCCGCGCTGATGGCTTTCACCCGGGCGCTTGGCGGAAAAAGCCTCGCCGACAACATTCGCGTGGTCGGCATCAATCCGGGCCCGGTCGGCACCGACCGCCACGTCACGCTCCTGAAGACCCGCGCCAAGCACCAGTTCGGCGACGAGAATCGCTACAAGGAATTCCAGAAAGGCCTGCCACTCGGCCGTCCCGCGCACCCGCGCGAGATCGGCGACCTGATGGCGTTTCTCGCCTCCGACCGCTCCGGCTATACCTCGGGTGTGATATTTACGGTCGATGGCGGGATCGCCGCGGGCTGGGGCTAACAACACTCGTCATCACCCGCGAAGGCGGGTGATCCAGTACGCCGCGGCCTTTCCGCTTAATCACTACCGCCGCGGAGTACTGGGTCGCCCGGTCAAGCCGGGCGATGACGAGATATCACGGCCGCGTCCCGCCAGGATCGTGATCAAGTTGCCGTCCGCTCGAACAACTGCCGGATCAGCGTCGTGATCCGGCCGTGCGGCGACGACAGCTCGTCCATGATGGTGAAATGGTTGGCGCCGGCGATCTCCTCATAGGTCACCGGCAATCCGTATCTGGCGCGATGGGCGGCGAAATCCGCGGTCTGCTTGCGCAGCAGCGGCAGTTCGGCGGAGCCAACGACCAGCGACAATGGCTTCATCGTCCCGCCCGTCTCCATCATCGGCGAGTAGCGGCGGGACATTGCCGCATCCAACCCAAGCTTGACGTTGAGATAGCTGTGGCGGATCGGCTCGAGATCGTAGATGCCGCTAATCGCCATCCCCGCCCTCACCAAAGGATGCGCCAGCGCCATCGCGGTTAGATGCCCGCCCGCGGACCACCCCGACACGACGATCCCCTTGGCATCGCCACCGAGCGCGGGCAATTGCTTGCCAAGAAAGTCGATGCCGGAATGGATTTCAGCGACGATCTGATCGAGGCTCGCATCCGGCGCGAGCGTGTAGCCGATCAGCGCGACATTGATGCCGTAAGCCAATGGCCCTTCGGCAAATAGCGCGAAAATTTCCTTCGCCCGATGCTGCCAGTAGCCGCCGTGAATGAACAGAAGGGTTGGCCCCTTGTCGCGCGTTTTGAGAAAGTCGATGCGGTTGCGCTCGCGCCGGCCGTATCGCAGGTCGAGATGTTGGGGATATCGCTTGCGTATCTCGGCTGAGCGGGCCTCCCAATCGGCGACAATGTCAGCGCTTCCGGATACGGCCTCGCCATTGTTGAGACCGCGGTCGCGATCCTGCTGGCTCATGCTGCGCCAGTCCAGCGCGTCGAACGGCGGCGTCATGTTCAACCTCCACTGGCGTCTGCGTTTGCCACTCTGCCCGAAAATGGTCTACAGGACTAGCCAATCGACAAGGAGTGACGCCATTGGCTGATCAGGGACTGGTGCGAGCGAGCGCATGCGCCATCGTCGGCAAGCTCGAAGCAGGCGACCTGACGCCGCTCGATCTGCTCGACGTGCTGGAGAGCCGCATCGCCGAGGTCGATTGCAAGGTCAACGCCCTGCCGACGCTGTGCTTCGAGCGCGCTCGAACCCACGCCAAGGCGCTGATGAAAAAGCCCGCCGGCGAGCGCGGTCTGCTCGCGGGGCTGCCGATACCGATCAAGGACCTGTTCAACGTCGAGGGCGTGCGCAACACGCAAGGTTCGCCGATCTTCAAGGATACGATTTCTTCGTATTCCGACATCGTGGTCGAGCATCTCGAAGAAAACGGCGGCATGGTCTACGCCAAATCGAACACGCCGGAGTTCGGCGCCGGCGCCAACACCTTCAACGAGGTATTCGGCGCGACGCGCAACCCGTGGGATACTTCGCGATCCGCCGCTGGCTCCTCCGGCGGAGCCGCGGTCGCGCTCGCCACCGGCATGGCGTGGCTCGCCCACGGCACCGACATGGGCGGCTCCTTGCGCAATCCGGCGAGCTTCTGCGGCATCGTTGGGATGCGTCCCAGCATCGGCCGCGTCGCGCACACGCCATCGGCCATGATCGACCGCAATTTGACCGTGCACGGCCCGATGGCGCGCAACGTCGAGGACCTTGCGCTATTGCTCGATGCCATGAGCGGCGAACATCCCCCCGATCCGTTGTCGCTGCCGCGGCTCCCAAAATCCTTCCTGTCGGCCGTGCGTTCTCCGCAGATGCCGAAACGCGTCGCCTATTCGCGCGACCTCGGCATTACCCCGGTCGATCCTGAAGTTGCCGCCATCACCCGCAAGGCGGCTTTGCGCTTCGCCGAGGCAGGCGTGGTTGTCGAGGAGGCGCACCCTGACCTGCACGAGGCCCATGAATGCTTTCATGTGCTGCGCGCGTTCGACTTCGCCGTCACCAAGGCGGAACTGTTGCGCGAGAAGCGCGACCTGCTCAAACCCGAAGTGATCTGGAACATCGAGGAGGGCCTCAAGCTCTCGGTCGAACAGATCGCGCGCGCGGAAGCACAGCGCGTCACGATGACCGCGCGCGTCATCGAGTTCTTCAAGAGTTATGATCTGTTGCTGACGCCTGCGACCATCGTTGCGCCGTTTCCGATCGAACACCGCTACGTGGCCGAATGCGCCGGCAAGAAATTCGACAATTACGTCGAATGGCTTGGCATCGTCTATGCGATCACGCTGGCCTGCTGTCCAGCGCTGTCACTGCCCTGCGGCTTCACGGCCAAAGGCCTGCCGGTCGGCTTGCAGATGGTGGCGCGGCCGCGCGGGGAGGCAAGGCTCCTCGCGGGTGCCAAAGTGCTCGAGGATATATTGGGCCTGCGCGGCACGACGCCGATCGACCCGAGGCCGCCGAAATAAAACTGACGAAGCATCACGCGGTCTCGCCCGCCTCCTTGAGGGCGACCGACAGCGCCAGCCTGGTTTCCGCCACGATGTCCTCGACCAATTCCTCCCTGCTCATGCGGGCAACCTGGCCGGTCAGCAGTCCCTGCTCCGCCAGCATCAGCACGCCATGCAGCGAGGCCCAGATCTTCAAAGCGTGGCGCTCGCGTATCAATCCGACAGCGGGCGCTTCCAGAGCTTCTATCAGGAGAGCAAAGGTTTCCATCGCAGCATTGTGAAGCTCGCCACCTTTTGGCGAACAGGCCATGGTTCGCGAGGCAAACATCAGGCGGTAGATCCCATTGCGGCGCAGACCGAAAGCCAGCGTGGCCTGTGCGAGGCGTGACAATTTGGAGCGTTTCGATGGCCTTGCGATCGACTCCCGGAGCACGCCGCTGAATTGCCGGAAGGCGGCCGCGGTCACCGCCTCCAGCAGCGCCTCACGATCGGCAAAATGCCGGTACGGCGCCGGTTGCGAGACGCCGAGCTTCTTCGCCAACGCCTTGATGCTGACGGCTTCCGGGCCGCCCTGTTCCACCTCGGCAAGTGCTGCCTGAACCAGCGCATCCCGGAGATCGCCATGGTGGTAGGTGTTGAGCCGTTTGCGCGCTAACCGAGGCGGCATCGATATTCCCAGACTTTTCACTTGACAGCACCAGCGCCGCACGAATGTAATATGCTATAATTTGGCGGCGCCGCCAAGATGCCTGCACAATCGTCGTCAACATGGGGAACGCAAGCCCGCGGTAGTATTACGCGGGAAGCCTAAGGAACGCCTGCGATGGCCGGAAAGCTGAAAATACACGTCGACCAGGACAAGTGTCAGGGACACGCGCGTTGCAAATCGCTGGCGCCGCAACTGTTCGAGCTGGACGAGTTCGGCAATGCCCATGAGGTCGGCGACGGTTCGGTGCCCGCGGGTCTGGAAGACAAGGCCTGGCTCGCCCAGACCAATTGCCCGGAGATCGCGATCGAGGTGACCGAGGAATGAATTTCCTGAACGCAAGTTGAAGGAATCCAACAGAGGAAATTTTCCCGATGTCCGATACTGCTAGCATCATGCCCGAACATCCGCCGGTGCTCGACTGGATCCACGATTTCGACCATACCGACCCGCGCTGGACGGAAAATCCATATCCGATCTGGGAAAAACTGCGATCCGCCGCCCCAGTCGTTCACACCGACCGCTTCCTCGGCTGCTACATGCCGACTACTTACCAAGCAGTGAAGGAGGTCGCCTACGACACCGAGCATTTTTCCTCCCGCCGCGTGATCGTGCGTGACGTCAGGCCGGACGTCACCAACCCGGCACCCCCGATTACGTCCGATCCGCCGGCCCACAAGCCCGCGAAGCAGTTGCTGCTGCCGCCATTCACGCCCGACGCCATGAAAAAGCTGGAGCCCAGGGTTCGCGCAATCTGCAACGAGCTGATCGACGAATTCATCGCCGATGGCAAATGCGACGCGGCTGCACGCTATACCAAGCACATCCCGGTGCGCGCCATTGCGCATATGCTCGGCATTCCCGAAAAAGACGGCGAGCTCTTCATCAAATGGATCCACAGCATCCTCGAGCTTGGCATCAAGGACGATAACGCGCTGATGGCCGCGGTCCACGAGATGAGCGCCTATTTCGCCGGCCATATCGAGTATCGCAAGACGCATCCGACTGACGATCTGATCTCAACGCTGATGAAAGCGACCGACAGCAACGGCCAGCCATTGTCGGATCAGCATGTGCTGGGATCGCTGCGGCTGCTGTTGATTGCCGGCATCGACACCACCTGGAGCGCGATCGGCTCCTCGCTGTGGCACCTGGCGAGGACGCCCGCCGATCGTGAGCGTCTGGTCGCCGAACCGGGGCTGATGCCATCAGCGGTCGAGGAACTGTTGCGCGCCTACTCTCCGGTGACGATGGCGCGCGAGGTCATGAAGGAAACGACCATCAGCGGCTGCCCGGTCAAGCCCGGGAACATGGTGCTGTTGTCGTTCCCCGCCGCCAACCGCGATCCCGCCGTATTCCCCGATGCCGACAAGGTGGTGATCGACCGCAAGGAGAACCGCCACGCCGCCTTCGGGCTCGGCATTCACCGCTGCGTCGGTTCGAACCTGGCGCGCATGGAGATGACAGTCGCGATCGAGGAATGGCTAAAGCGGATCCCGGACTTCAGGCTCGATCCTGCCGGCAAAGTGACCTGGTCAGAAGGCACCGTGCGTGGACCGCGGCAGCTCCCGATGCTATTCGGAAAGCCGGCCTGAACTTAACCCAAAGGGATAACAGGCCGCCCGCGGGAGGCCTGTTATGAGCGATCAAACGATCAATCCGGGTCGCGAGCATCTCGACCGTCACGACGTCGAGCGCCGTGTGAAGGCGATCTTCATCGGCTCGGTCGGCAATCTCGTCGAATGGTATGATTTCTACGCCTATACGGCGTTCGCGCTTTACTTCGCGCCGGCATTCTTCCCAAACAGCGATCCAGTGGTGCAGCAGCTCAACGCTGCCGTGCTGTTTGCGGCAACCTTCTTGATGCGGCCGTTGGGCGGCTGGCTGTTCGGTTTCATCGCCGATCGCCATGGCCGGCGTCTATCGCTGACGCTGTCGGTGCTCTGCATGTGCTTCGGCTCCTTGATGATCGCGGTGACGCCGACCTATGCCTCGATCGGCATCGCAGCACCGGCTATTCTGGCGCTGGCGCGCATCATCGAGGGCTTGAGCCTTGGCGGCGAATACGGCGCCAGCGCCACCTATCTCAGCGAGGTCGCCGACGCCAACCATCGCGGCTTCTATTCGAGCTTCCAGTACGTCACTTTGATCGGCGGCCAGCTCACCGCGATCATCGTGTTGTTGCTGTTGCAAAAGGTTTTCCTGACGCCTGAGGAATTGAAGCAATGGGGGTGGCGAATTCCATTCGTGATCGGCGCGTTGCTCGCGATCTTCGCAGCGGTGATGCGGCGCAAGCTGCACGAGACCGACGCGTTTGTCGAAGCGGCAAGACTCACCAAACCGACCGGTTCAATTGCCGGTCTCTTGAAATATCCGAAAGAGCTGTTGCTGGTGGTGGGCCTGACCGCCGGCGGCACCGCCGCGTTCTACACCTTCACGACCTATATGCAGACGTTTGTCAGATTGTCTGTCGGCCTCACGCCGGATCAGACGACCATGGTGATTTTCGGCTCGCTGGTCTTCGCGACCCTGCTGCAGCCGCTCTACGGCGCATTGTCCGATCGCATCGGCCGCAAGCCGCTTTTGATCTTTTTCGGCGTGGCCGGCACGGTGTCAACGGTTCCGATCCTGACGGTGTTGAAGGAAACCAAATCACCCTTCGCGGCTTTCCTGCTGATCTGCGCGGCCTGGATTTTCGTCGCCGGCTATACCTCGATCAACGCCATCGTGAAGGCCGAGCTGTTTCCCACCAATGTCCGCGCGCTCGGCGTCGGCTTGCCCTATGCAATCACCGTATCGGTATTCGGCGGCACTGCGCCTGCGGTCGCGCTTTACTTCAAGAGCCTGGCTCATGAGGACTGGTTCTATTATTACCTCTCAGGCATGATCTGCCTCTCGCTGATCATCTATGCTACGATGCGCGACACCAAGCACCAATCGGCAATGCATCGCCACGAATGACTGGTGGTCGTAACATGTCCGACGAGAATGAACCGCCCGCGGAGAGCAAGCTGACGCGCAGCAAGCAGCGTTGGGCGCGCGAAGGCCGCTTCCTCACCGGCAAGACGGCCCGCCCCGAACAGCAACGTTTGCCGCCGGGGCAGCATCTGACGAAGGATTGGCCAACACTCGATCTTGGGCTCACGCCGAACATTTCGCGTGAACGCTGGCGGCTCGACGTCTACGGCGCGGTGGAGAAACCGATCTTCTGGAATTTTGCCGAGTTCACGGCGCAGAAGCAGACGAAATTGGTGTCCGACATTCATTGCGTGACCTCCTGGTCGCGCTACGACAACCAATGGGAGGGGCTCGCGACCCGCGATCTCCTTGATGCCTGCCAGCCGCGCGAGGAAGCGCGCTTCGTCGTGTTGCACTCCTACGATGGCTACACCACCAATCTTGCACTGGAAGATTTTGCCGCTGACGATGCCCTGCTCGCCCGCAGCTGGTCCGGCGCGCCGCTCGCGCAGGAGCACGGCGGCCCGGTGCGGCTCGTGGTGCCGCATCTCTATTTCTGGAAAAGCGCCAAATGGCTGCAGGCGATCGAATTCCTCGGCGAGGATGCGCCGGGCTATTGGGAGGTCCGCGGCTATCATAACCGCGGCGATCCCTGGAGCGAGCAGCGCTATTCCGACGACTGATGCGATGACCTCAAAAATGATGGAGAACGCCTGTGCCGATCGAACGTTTCCAATTCACCGGCGAGGACGGCCATCAGCTCGCGGCCGCGCTCGATCTACCGGAACGCGAACCAAGAGCCTACGCGCTGTTCGCGCATTGCTTCACCTGCGGCAAGGATGTGCTGGCGGCGAAACGAATTTCGGCAGCACTGGCAGCAAGCGGCATCGCGGTGTTGCGGTTCGATTTCACGGGCCTTGGCTCCAGCGAGGGCGATTTCGCCAACTCGACCTTCTCTTCCAACGTTGCCGACCTCGTTCGTGCGGCCGGTCACCTCCGCGAAACCGGTAAAGCCCCCGCCATCCTGATCGGCCACAGCCTCGGCGGCGCGGCGATCCTGGCCGCGGCCGCGCAAATCCCGGACGCCAAGGCGGTCGTCACCATCGCCGCCCCTTCCGATCCGGCCCATGTCACGGGCCTGTTCAAGGAACGGATCGAGGACATCCGAAAGGCCGGCGAAGTCGAGGTTTCGCTCGCCGGCCGCCCATTCCGCATCAAGCGCCAATTCCTCGACGACATCGCCGAGCACGGCCTGATGGCGCATGTCACCAACCTGCATAAGGCGCTGCTCATCATGCATTCGCCGACCGACGATACCGTCGGCATTGACAACGCGACCCACATCTTCGTCGCGGCCAAGCATCCCAAGAGTTTCGTTTCGCTCGCCGATGCCGACCACCTGCTGACCCAAAGGCGCGACGCCGCCTATGTCGCCGGCGTGATCGCCGCCTGGTCTGAGCGTTACCTCGATCCCGCGGCACCTGAGCAAGCCGCCGATCTGGGCAAAGCGCCGCGCCGGGTCGTGGTGCGCGAAACCCGCAACAGCAAATTCCAGCAGACCGTGACCATCGGACCGCATCGGATGCTGGCCGACGAACCGCTGGCGGCCGGCGGCGAGGATTCCGGGCCCGGGCCCTACGATTTCCTGCTGGCCGGCCTTGGCGCCTGCACCTCGATGACCATGCGACTTTACGCCGATCGCAAATCGCTGCCGCTGGATCGCGTCACCGTGACACTCCAGCACGGCAAGATTCACGCGGAAGATTGTGCCGAATGTGAAACCAAGGCCGGCATGCTCGACCGGATCGATCGGGTCATCGCCATGGAAGGCGCGCTGGACGCCGACCAACGCAAGCGTCTGATGGACATCGCCGACAAGTGCCCGGTGCATCGCACCCTGACGTCGGAAATCCGCATCGTGACCAGGGCCACCGATTGATCTCGCTGGATTCACGTTAGCGGATCTGACCGCGCGTCCTGCGCCGAGACCAATGGCCGGACGCGGAGCGCGCCGCGCAGGCCGATGGCGGCACCCGCAAATATTCCGGCGACGGCGACAAAGGACGCCAGCGCCAGCGTCGAAAGTCCGGTGAGGCCCTGCCCGATCGAACAGCCAAACGCCATCACGCCGCCCGTGCCCATCAGCGCCGCGCCTCCGGCCGAGCGCAGCATGTGGTGCGCCGATTGATAACCTTCCCAATGGAAACGGCCGGTCACCAGCGCCGCCAGAAGGCTGCCGGCGAAGACGCCGCCGACGGTGGCGATGCCGAAGTTGAGTGTCGAGCCCGTCGACAGCATCACATATTGCAAGCCGTCCGCGATCGGCGCGATGAAGGTCAGCGAAGTGACCGGCGTCGGATTGAAATCATCGGCGCCGAGATAGCCGGTCGCATACCAGCCGACGGCAACCAGCAGACCGATCGCGATGCCCGCCGCAATCTGCCCCCAGGCACGCTGGAACGGCGCGTGCGCGAACGCAAAGATGATGAGGGCGCCTGATATCAGCGAGGCCGCGAGCGTCCGCGCAAATGCCTCGGTGAGGCCCAGCATCGACAACAGAACCGGCAGCGAGACCATCTTCGTGGTCGTCTGCGACAGCTGCACCATGGCGATCCGCCCCGGCGCGATCAGGCCCTTCAGCGTCATCTCCGCGAAAATGCCGAGCACGATCACCACGACAAAAGAGCGAAGATTGCCACGACCGAGCAGCACCAGCGCACGCGAGCCGCAGCCATTGGAGAGCACCATGCCGTAGCCGAACAAGAGCCCGCCGAAGAACATCAGCGGCGCCGAAAACGTCGGTTGCAGATAGATCGATTTGCCGAGATCGACCATTCCACGTGTTGCCAGGAGTTGCGTCGCGGCGATCGCTACCCCGATCGCCAGCGCATAGGTGCGTACCAGGCGGCTATCGCCCTGCGCCCACCAGCCGCGCAGGCTGCTCATCAGGCAGAAATCGCTCAACAGGCCGACCGCGCCATAGACGACGCCGATGGCAAGACCGGCAAGGACGACGATGTTGGCGGCGTAATCCATGGATTTCTTTGCTCCGAATCGTTTCTACGCCGGCCGCAGGATCACCCGGTCGCGCGAGGAACCCGCGACCGCAACGAAGGCGCGTTTGGCATGTTCCAGCGGATAGATCGCGGCCTCGTTGATCGGGAACGGCTTTAGATGCCCGCTCGCAAAACCGGGCGCCAACTCGCGCAGCACCGCGCCGGTCGCCGACGATGACAAGGCCAGCGTGTCGATGCCGGCATAGGTGTGCTGGCCGCGATAGAATTCCAGGATATTGAACGGCACAATCGGCTTGATGGCGGCAATCAGGATCTGCCGCCCGCGCAGCGCCAGCGATTGATTGGCGGCTTGAAAATAGGGATCGCCAACCGTGTTGAACACGATATCGGCGCCCTTGCCGCTCGTGAGCTCGCGCGTGCGCGCCGCGACGTCCACCACCGATGCATCGATCACCTCGACTGCGGAATTGGCATGGCCCTCATAGGGCTCGGCCTTGCGCACCACGCCGACGACGCGCGCGCCGCGCCAGCTTGCGATCTGCACCGCGGCCTGACCGACCTTGCCGTTGACGCCCATCACCAGCACGGTCTCGTCTTTGCTCGGCACGCCGACGCGGCGAAAGCCTTCCATGGCGGTGACAAAGGGAACGCCGATGCCGGCCGCCGCCTCCCAGGAAATGCCCTTCGGCTTGTCGATCACCGCATCGGCCTCGACGGTGAGATGGGTGGCGTGGCTGCCGTCGCGCCGGATGCCGAGGTCGCCCGACGAGCCGAACACCTCGCGCCCGATCATCCCCGGCGGGCCGTCGATGATCACGCCCGCGTAGTCGCGGCCGGGCGTGCGCGGAAACACTGCATAAGCCATGAGGCCGGTCGCAGCTTTCACGTCGGACGGATTGACGGCTGCCGCCTTGATCTCGATCAACACCTCGTTGGCCCCGCGTGACAACGCGCGTCGCTCGACTGTGGGCCCGAGCGAAGCGGCATCGGCAGCCCTGGCCAGCAATCGCACGCAACTGGCTTCGACGCTGAGGGGATGTTTGGAGGCTGGCATCTTCCGGGTCTATAGCTGATTAAATGCTCCTCGTCATTCGGGGATGCGCCTTCGGTCGGCAATTGCCGATCTGAGGCGACAGGCCCGGAAACCATACTCCCGATAGTGATTACAGATTCCGGGTTCGCGCTTGGCGCGCCCCGGAATGACGTCACCCTTTTGGCCGCTTGTCGTAAACACGCTTGGCCTTGCCAAGCGAGCGTTCCAGCGTGTCGGGGGCGACAATCATGACCCGCGCGGATATGCCGATGGTGTTCTTGATGAAGGCCGATACTTTTTCGGCTTGGGGCGAAAGCCCACTGCCGTCCCAGCTCTCGGGCCGCGCCTCCGCCAAGATTGCCATCTCATCCATCCGCCCCTCGCGCGTCAGTTCAATGATGAAATGGCCGCCGCACCAATCGGTCGCGAGCAGGGCCTCCTCGATCTGGGTCGGGAACACGTTGACGCCGCGCAGGATAATCATGTCGTCGGAGCGTCCCGTGACCTTCTCTATGCGCCGCATGCCCGGCCGCGCCGTACCCGGCAAGAGTCGCGTCAGGTCGCGGGTTCGGTAACGGATGATCGGAAACGCTTCCTTGGTCAGTGAGGTGAAGACGAGTTCGCCCTTTTCGCCGTCGGGCAGCACCCGGCCGGTCTCGGGATCGATCACCTCGGGATAGAAATGATCTTCCCAGACATGCAGGCCGTCCTTGCTCTCCACGCATTCCTGCGCGACGCCGGGTCCGATCACCTCGGACAGGCCGTAAATATCGGTCGCGTCCATGTCGAAGGCTTGCTCGATCTCGGCCCGCATCGCGTTGGTCCAGGGCTCGGCACCGAAGATACCGAATTTCAGCGAAGATTTGCGCGGCTCCAGACCTTGGCGCTTGAACTCGTCGAGAATTGCCAGCATGTAGCTCGGCGTCACCGTGATGATGTCGGGCCTGAAATCGTTGATGAGCTGCACTTGCCGCTCGGTCATTCCGCCGGAAACCGGCACCACGGTGCAGCCCAATCGCTCGGCGCCGTAATGCACCCCTAAGCCGCCGGTAAACAGGCCGTAGCCATAGGCGTTGTGGATGATCATGCCACTGCGGCCGCCAGCAGCGCGGATCGAGCGCGCCATCACATCGGACCACACATCGATATCGGCCTTGGTGTAGCCGACCACGATCGGCTTTCCGGTGGTGCCGGAAGAGGCGTGGACGCGGACCAGCTTTTCGCGGTCGACGGCGAACATGTTGAAGGGATAATTGTCGCGCAGGTCGGTCTTGACGGTGAACGGAAATCTGGCGAGGTCGGAATGCTGCTTGAAATCGGCGGGATGCACGCCGGCTTGGTCGAAAGCGCGTCTGTAGTGGGTGACATTGTCATAGGCATGCTTGAGCGACCATGCGAGGCGCTTTGACTGCAGCGCCATGATCTCGTCGCGCGAGGCACGCTCGGCCTCGTCCATCTCGGTGCGGTAGGCGCTTTGCCTTGCTTTGAGTTTTGTCGAAGCCATTTAGGCGATTCCTCAAATGTTAAATTTATTTTTGCTTGGTATCGATTTCGCCCGGCAGCCATACGCCGCCGATCACGCGGGAATGGCCGCGAAATTCGGCGATCACCGTATCCTCCACCGTGACCCGGACGTCGTAGATACCGGATCGGCCGTTGCGCGAGATTTCCCGCGCGGTCGCGACCAGGCGGTCGCCGAGCTTGCCCGGCTTGATGAAAGTGATGCTGCCCTGGGCGGCAACCACGCGCTCGTTGTGGGTGTTGCAGGCAAAGGCGAAAGCGGAATCAGCCAGCGTAAAGATAAAGCCGCCATGGGCGATGCGCTGGCCGTTGACCATGTCGGGCTTGACTGTCATCGCCAACGTCGCCTCGCCGCACCTGACGTCAACGATCTCCATGCCGAGGCCCCGACTCGCGTCGTCTTCCTTCCACATCGCCTCTGCGCAGGCACGCGCGAGGTCGTCGGGTGAAGGCGTGGCCTTGACGTTCACTTGCCGGCTCCCTCTCGTTTTAAACGTGATCGTAGTCCACCACGACCTTTTGCGAAACCGGCTTGGCCTGACAGGTGAGGATGAATCCCGCCTTCAGTTCCCACGGCTCCAGCGAATAGTTGACGTCCATCGCCGCTTCGCCTTCGACCAGCTTGGCGCGGCAGGTCGAGCACATGCCGCCCTTGCAGGCGAACGGCAGATCGACGCCGGCGCGCAGCGCCGCATCGAGAATGGCCTCGCCTTCCGCGACCGGCACCTCGCGGCGCTTGCCGTCGATGATCAATGCGGCATGGGCTTTTGGCGGCGCCGTAGCCGGGACGATTGCCTTCGGGCGCGGCTTGCCGCCGAGCCCGGAGACGAAGCGCTCGACGTGGATGCGGTCCTCGGCGATGCCGAGCTCGCGGCAAGTCGCCTCGATGTCTTCGCTCATGCCGGTTGGGCCGCAGATGAAGACGTGATCGATGCTTGATGCCGGCACCAGCCAGCGCAACAGCACCCTCACCTTGTCGCCGTCGAGCCTGCCGTGCAGGATCGGAATCTCCTGCTCTTCGCCTGAGATCACGTGGAAGAGCGAGAGCCGCTGCATGAAACGGTCCTTCAGTTCCTCCAGCGCTTCGAGGAACATCATGCCCGATGTCGAGCGGTTGCCGTAGAACAGGAAGAACCGGCTGTCGGGCTCGCGCGCCAGCACGCCCTTGACGATCGACAGGATCGGCGTGATGCCGCTTCCGGCGGCGAAGCCAGCATAAAGGCGCGCTTCCTCCGGCGCCGGCGCGATGCCAAAGCGGCCGGTGGGGGTCATTACCTCGAGTTCGTCGCCGGTCTTCAATTCGTCGGCGGCCCAATTCGAGAACGCGCCGCCATCGAGCTTTTTCACGGCGATGCGCAGTTCACCGTCGTCGGGTCCCGAGCAGATCGAATAGGAGCGGCGCACCTCCTCGCCGTCCATCGTGGTGCGCAAAGTCAAATACTGGCCCGGCAGGAAACGGTAGTCGTCAGCAAGTTCATTGGGAATCGCAAAACTCAGCGACACCGCATCGGCGGCTTCGCGGCGCAGATCGTTGACGGCGAGGCGATGAAAACGCGGGTGAGATGTGGACATGTTCAGTGACACTTGAAATAGTCGAACGGCTCGCGGCAGCTCTTGCAGCGCCACAGCGCCTTGCAGGAGGTCGAGCCGAATTCGGAGAGCAATTCGGTATTCGCCGAGCCGCATTGCGGACATGCGACTTGCTGCACGCCGAACAGCGCGCGGCGCGAGCTTGCGGCTAACGGCGGTGCAATGCCGTATTCCCTGAGCTTGCGGCGGCCGTCCTCGCTTATCCAGTCGGTGGTCCAGGCCGGCGACAGCACGGTGCGAATCTTTGGATGAAGAAAACCTTCGCGCTCCAGCGCCAAGTCGATCTCCAGCGCGATCATGTCCATCGCCGGACAGCCGGAATAAGTGGGCGTGATCGCGACCTCGACGCGGCCGTCACGGACCGCGACCTCGCGGAGCACGCCGAGATCGGCGATGGTGAGCACCGGGATTTCGGGATCGACCACGCGTGCCGCTATCTCCCAAGCGCGCTGGCGCAGATCCGCATCGCTGAGCGTCGCCGTCACCATGTCGCCCCCGGAAAGGTGCGCTGCATCGATTGCAGTTCGCTGAGGAGATGGCCGAGGTGTTCGCTGTGCTGGCCGCTGCGGCCGCCCTGCTGCATCCAGTTGTTGGTTGGCAGCGTCAGCGTCGCCTCGCTCACGACATTCGTTATTGTCTTGAGCCATGGCGCACGCAAGCTTGCAGCATCAATGGCGATGCCGGCATCGACCAGCGCACGCTCGCGGTCGTCGAGCCAAAACATCTCGCCGGTGAAGGCCCAGAGATCATCGATCGCACCTTGTGCGCGGGCGTGGCTTTCCGCGGTGCCGTCGCCGAGCCGGACGATCCATTCGGAGGAATGCCGCAGATGATAGGCGCTCTCCTTTTCGGATTTCGCCGCGATCGCAGCCAGCGAGGCGTCGCGCGACCGCATCATCGCGCGCCAATAGAGATCGGCGAACGCCGCATAGAAGAACTGCCGCACCATGGTGCGAGCGAAATCGCCGTTCGGCTGCTCGACCAGCAACAGATTGCGATACTGCCCGACTTCGCGCAAATATGCGAACTTGTCCTCGTCGTTGCCGTTGGCTTCGATCTTGGCCGCGTAGCTGTAGAGCTCACGCGCCTGACCCAGGAGATCGAGGCCCATATTGGCGAGCGCCATGTCTTCTTCCAGCATCGGCGCGTGCCCGCACCATTCCGACAGCCGATGCCCGAGGATCAACGCGTCATCGGCACGGCGCAGCAGGTACAGCACCAGCGGCGTTTCGGAGATCTGGATGTTGGCGACAGTCATCTTGTCAACCTGTTTGTGGTGCCCGCACGCTCGTCATTGCGAGGAGCGAAGCGACGAAGCAATCCATCTTTCTTTCGCGGCGAGATGGATTGCTTCGCGGAGCCTGTCATCGGGCGCGCATTCGCGCGACCCGTTGGCTCGCAATGACGGTGTTACATATGCCCGACTTCCTCGGGAACGTCATAGAACGTCGGATGCCGGTAGATCTTGGATTCCGCCGGCTCGAACATCATGCCCTTCTCGGCAGGATCGGACGCGGTGATCGCGCTTGACGGCACCACCCAGATCGACAGGCCCTCGCCGCGGCGGGTGTAGATGTCGCGCGCGGCCTGCAGCGCCAATGTCGCGTCGGCTGCATGAAGCGAGCCGACATGCTTGTGTGCGAGCCCATTGCGGCTGCGGATGAAGACTTCCCAGAGCGGAACGTTCGGCGTGGCCATAACGGTCTCCTATTCGGCCGCCTGTGCGACGTCTCGACGGCTGCGCTTTGCGGCGTAGGCGGCGGCAGCCTCCCGCACCCAGGCGCCCTCGTCGTGCGCCTTGCGCCGCGCCGCCAGCCGGTCGCGGTTGCAGGGGCCGTTGCCGGCCAGCACCTGATTGAACTCTTCCCAGTCGATTGGGCTATACACCCAATGCCCGGCTTCATCCTGCGTCATGTCGGGATCGGGAATCGTGAGGCCCAAAAACTGCGCCTGCGGCACGGTGGCATCGACGAATTTCTGCCGCAGCTCGTCATTGGAGAAGCGCTTGATCTTCCATTTGGCCGAGGTATCGCCGTGTTGGCTCGCGTTATCGGGCGGACCGAACATCATCAGCACCGGCCACCACCAGCGATCGAGCGCATCTTGCGCCATCGCCTTCTGCTCGTCGCTGCCGCGGCAGAGCGTCAGCATGATCTCAAAGCCCTGGCGCTGGTGAAAGGACTCTTCCTTGCAGACCCGGATCATCGCGCGCGCATAAGGGCCATAGGAGCAGCGGCACAGCGGGATCTGGTTCATGATGGCGGCGCCATCGACCAGCCAGCCGATCGCACCGATGTCGGCCCAGGTCTGGGTCGGATAATTGAAGATCGAGGAATACTTGGCCTTGCCCGCCAGCATCAGGTCGACAAGTTCTTCACGCGAGGTGCCGAGTGTCTCGGCGGCGGCATAGAGATAGAGCCCGTGGCCGCATTCGTCCTGCACCTTCGCCAGCAATGCCGCCTTGCGGCGCAGCGACGGCGCGCGCGTGATCCAGTTGCCTTCCGGGAGCATACCGACGATTTCGGAATGAGCGTGCTGCGAGATCTGCCGTGTCAGCGTCTTGCGATAGGCGGCCGGCATCCAGTCGTTCGGCTCGATGCGCTCCTCGGCATCGATGCGGGCCTGAAACAAGCCTGCGCGCGCGGCGTCCTCGATCTGGCGGTCTTCGGCATCAGACGTGTTGAGCGCCTGGGTATACATCGCCTGCCTCCCATCAAGAATTGTTCGCATGAACATATAACAAAATTTATGAGATGCAAGCTATTTCTGTAACATATTAACCTTGAGCAAACCGCCGCCGGAGCTCGGCGCCGGCCTTCGGCAGCGGCCCGGCTCCATTGGTTCCATGCTGGTCAAGCCATTGTTCGGACGGACCCAACAGCGCGCGATAGATCTCGCCGCAGGTCTCTCGAGCCACCCTGCCCGGCCAATCCCTCGGGAGCAGCGCCGTCGGCAACAGCGGGTCGCGCAGCACCACGCGGCGATAATGGTGGATCAAGAGGATCCGCGCGGTGAAGGCATCGGCATCGCTGAGCTGCCCGCGGCGATCGATCCAGCCCCGCAACGGCTCGAAGGTCTTCATGAATTTGAGATAGGCATCGGCCGTGCGCTCGAGCGGCCAGCTCGCGCTTAGCAGGCGCCGTCCGGCCTCGTCCTCGGCGGAGACTTCCAGGCGGATCGCCCCTGCCGCTTCCTCCGGGATCGGCGCGCCCGATGGCGCGACCCATACCCCCGGCAGCGGACTCCCGAAGCCGGCATTCTTGAGCGCCTCGCGCGCGGCATCGCGATTCCCGCCATTACCGATCAGCAGAAGCTCAAAACGTCCGGTCCAATCGGAGGTCGGCGCACCATAGATATGCCGGGTAGCGATGTCGAAGGTTTGCCGCTCCCGCTGCACCAACCGGTAAAAGCTGTTGCGGCCGGCCTTCTCGCGCTCGAACCAGCCCTCGGCGGTGAGCCGCGACATCGCTGTGCGCACCACGCCCGAATCAATGTCGAGCGTTTCGAAAAATCTCAGCAGTGTCCCGAGCCACACCGAGCCGCCGCGCGGCACGATGGCATCGCCGAACACGGTGATGATGATCGAGCCGGTACGCGAAGGTTCGCGCTTGAGCTGGTCGATGATGCGGGCAAGCGGATGCGCCATGTGCCACGCATAGCGCGTTTTGCGGATTTGCGACAATCCGGCACTAGTCGTCTCCCTCTCCCCGCTCTTTGGTGGGGTGAGGGCTCTATCGGCCGACTGCGCTCGTTGAGAGAGCCCCTCACCCGAATTTCGCTATCGCGAATTTCGACCTCTCCCCGCGAAGAGCGGGGCGAGGTAAGGAAACAGGTCTGAGCCAACTACCTGTTCGGATCGGGAAAGACGATGCTGCGCCAGCCGCTGCGGTCGAACGGTTTCCACTTGCCTTCCACTTGCGCCAGGCGATCGGCCACCGCAAAGACTGCCGCGGGATGATGGCCCATGCCGCAATGGCTGCTCTCGACCTCGATGCTCTCCGAGTT
>Ga0209153_1000470_pt1 | contig 18665 bp, 16 predicted proteins | sample GraSoiAngelo_120_FD_185877 | JGI IMG/M metagenome (GOLD analysis project Ga0209153, IMG submission 185877) | Grasslands soil microbial communities from the Angelo Coastal Reserve, California, USA - 14_0919_09_20cm (SPAdes) (version 2) | ecosystem: Environmental > Terrestrial > Soil > Grasslands ...
CAAGGCGATCGGTGACGAGCGGCTCGAGGCCAAGCCGTGGGCGCGGCTCTGCATCGTGCACCAGGCCGAAATGGAGAAGGCCGTTAGCCGCCGCTAGGCACTGTTGCCCTCCCCTGTTGGGGAAGGGCCGTGGCGGGGGTGCCTCCGTCGAGATCCTTGACAACCTCGCCGCCAAGGACGACCAGGCGAACATGGTTCGCCTGGCCAAAGATGTCTGGATTCGCAAGCGGGTCCGCGTCGAGCACGATCAAGTCGGCGCGCTTCCCTTCTTCGAGGGTGCCAACCTCCTGCTCCATCCGGAGCAGTTGGGCGTTGGTGCGCGTCGCGGCCACGATCGCGTTCATCGCGCCCATGATGCGGGCCTGGCAGGCGATCTCCTTTCCCTTTTCGCCTTGCATGTCGGCGAGCACGTCGGAGCCCGATCCGATCCGCAGGCCCTTTTCATAGGCAAGCCCGAGCGCGTCATAGGCTCCCGTCAGCGCCTGCCGGATCTTGCGAACGTTGTCCGCGGTCCATCCGTTGCCGGCCTCGAGGTGAGAGAGCAGTTCATAGGTGATGACCGTCGGCACCAGGTAGGTATCCGATTGGCTCAGCATCTGGTCCGCCGTCTCCTCGTCGAGGAAATTTCCGTGCTCGATCGATCGCACGCCTGCCCGCAGGCAGGCCTGAATCGCCCCCGGCCCGTAGGCATGGGCCAGCACGTAGGTCCCAACGCCGCGAGCCACCCCAACGGCCGCCGAAAGTTCGTCGACCGAGTACTGCACATGATCGAGCTCGTCGGTCGGTGACGCGGCGCCTCCGCTCGCCATCACCTTGATCTGATCCGCGCCGCGGCGCAGTGCCTCGCGGGCGGCGCGGCGCACCTCATCGGCGCCATCGGCAAGGATCGTCTCCGTCGTCAGGCCAGGGATGGCGTGAAACGGCTCCCTCGCGGTCCGCGGCCGCTGGTTGTCGCCGTGTCCGCCGGTTTGCGAGAGAAAGGGGCCGCTGATGAACAAGCGGGGCCCGCGAATCAACCCGCGGTTGACGGCATCCTTGAACCCCCAGTCGAGCCCGCCGGCGTCGCGAACGGTCGTGAATCCGGCCTGCAGCGTCTCCTCGATCTGCCGCGCGATTCGCAGCGCGATCACGGCCGGCGCCAGCGCGACTTCGGCCACCGGATCAAGATCGAGGCTCGCCAGGTGCACGTGCGCATCGAGCAATCCCGGCATGAGCGTTCGTCCCTGGCAATCGATCACGCGGGCGCCCTTAGGAGCCGACGGGCCATTGCTCCGGCTGATTCGGCTGATGCGACCGTCGTCGACCACGACCCGCGACTCCGGTTGTGGATCGCGTCCGGTGCCGTCGAGCAGCGTCGCATGTTCTAAGACGAGGCTCACAGCCGACTCAGTCTACGCGGCGATATACGTGAGAAATAAATCGGTCGCATAGCCGAGCAGAAAGCCGGCCAGCAGTCCCCATGCCATCGCGACCGGCGAATTGAGCCGCCGTCCAATGTGAAACATCTCGTTGATGACGTAAAGCAGCGCGCCCGCCGCGAGCGCCAGGAACAGGACATAGATATAGGTGGAGGTGAAGACGTAGCCGATCACGGTCCCGAGAAACGTTGGTCCGCCGCCGACCAACCCGGCAAGGGCAAGAAACCCCCAGGAGGGCATCGTGGTCTCCATCGCCAGCGGCGCCGCGATCCCGAAGCCTTCGGTGACGTTGTGCAACGCAAAGCCGATGACCAGCACGATGGCAAAGGCGATCGCGCCGGTCGCGGCCGACTGCCCGATCGCCAGGCCTTCCGAGAGATTGTGAAAGCCGAGGCCGGTCGCGATCATCATCGCCAGCGTTCGGGGCGCGGCCGGCGGTGCGTTCTTGGTTCGGCCGAACAGCCGAGCGTTCACGTAGACAAGCGAGAGCAGTCCGGCGCCGATGCCGAAGGCAAAGATCGCAACCTGGATCACGAAACCGTGGTCGCCCCGGTGCATCGCGGCCAGCGCCGTTTCGACCGGGGCCGACGCATGGCTGAGGATGTCCCAGAACAAGAAAATCAGCACGCCGGTGGCGATGGCGTTGAGCAGGCCCTGCGCCGCCTTCGAGATCCCGCGGATCCGTCCGACTGGAAGGCCAATGAAGATCGTGCCGCCGGCGATCGCGCCGAGGGCGGCGGCGGAGAGGTGGCTCAAGGTTGTGTACTGTTAGCTGATGCGAACCTCACGATTAGCTGAGGCTAACACAGGGGCGGCGAAACCCTCCGAGGTCGTCGCCCATTACCTGGAGGCGATTTACTACATCCGGGCTGAAGGCGAGGTGGTCCGCAGCGCCCGGCTGGCTGACTGGCTCGGTGTCAGCCGGCCCACGGTGACGGCGGCCTTGCGGCGGATGACGCGTGATGGCATGGTGCGCCTCAGCAGCAAGAAGGAAATCGAGCTGAGGCCGCAAGGCGAGACGGCGGCCGCGGCGATCGTTCGGCGCCATCGCATCATCGAGCGCTGGCTGACGGATGCGCTGGATCTCGACTGGGTCACCGCCGACACCGAGGCAGAACGGTTGGAGACGGCACTGTCGGACCAGCTTGCAAACAAACTGTATGAGTCGCTCGGCAAGCCGCAGACCTGCCCCCATGGCAATCCCATTCCAGGCTCGTCGACGATGCGGGCCGACGAGCTGCGGCTCTCGGCGCTCCAGGGAGGCGAGATGGCGACCATCACGCGAATCTCCGAAGTTGCGCAGCGCGAGGCGCCGCCGCTCTTGCAGTACTTGCACGATCGCGGCCTGAGGCCGGGCCAGCGGATCGTCGTGGAAGAAGTCGATCAGGTCGCTCGGACGATGCGGCTCCGCGCGGCTCGCTCGCTGACGCTGAGCATCGAGACCGCGTCGAAACTATCGGTCGTGCGGGCGGCTAGGCGGAAATCGCGACGGGCTGCCGCTCCTCGCTGACCACGACCGCCGGCTTGACAGTCTTTGGTGCGTGCGGCAAGACGAGCCAACCCGTGAAGACGAGAACGCTGCAGGCGATCGCCATGATCGTTGTCGGATCCATTGTTTCCTCCTTACTAAAAGGCGCTGACGTCGGCGTAGGCCGGTTCACCATGTTGTGAGAGATCGAGGCCGAGCGCTTCTTCGTCTTCCCCGACACGCAGGGGAACGATCAGGTTGACGAGCTTGAGGATCGCGAAGGTTCCAATGATCGACCAGCCCCATGAGGCGCCGATCGCGACCAGCTGGATCAGGGCCTGCTTTGGATTGCCGTAGAAGAGCCCGTTGGCGCCGGCCGTATTGATCGCGACCGTGGCGAACAGGCCGGTGGCCAGCGCGCCCCAGGTGCCGCCGATGCCGTGGACGGCCCAGACATCGAGCGCATCGTCCACCCGGATCCGCTCACGAAGCTGGATGGCGGCGTAGCAGACGACGCCGGCGCCGAAGCCGATCACGATCGCGCCCATCACGTTGACGAAGCCGGACGCCGGAGTGATCGCCACCAGGCCGGCGACGGCACCCGCGGCGGCGCCCAGGACGCTCGGCTGCCGTTTGTGCCACCAGCTGACGGTCATCCAGGTCAGCGCCGCCATGGCGGTCGCCGTGTTGGTCACGACGAACGCGCTGGTCGCCAGCGTGCCGGACGTCACGGCGCTTCCCGCGTTGAAGCCGAACCATCCGAACCAGAGCAGGCAGGCGCCGAGTACGGTCATGGTCGCGTTATGGGGCTCGAACTTCCCCTGGCCGAAGCCGATCCGTCGACCCAGCACGAGCGCTGCCACCAGCGCGGAGACGCCGGAGCTGATATGGACGACCGTGCCACCGGCGAAGTCGAGCGTGCCGAGGTTGTGCAGCCAGCCGCCCGCGCCCCAGACCCAGTGCGCGATCGGGTCGTACACGAACGTGGCCCACAAGAGCGAGAACAGCACGAAGGCCTTGAAGCGTTGTCGCTCGGCGAAGGCGCCGCTGATCAGGGCCGGCGTGATGACCGCGAACATCATCTGAAACAGCATGTAGGCCTGGTGCGGAATGGTCGGCGCGTAATCGGCGTTCGGTGTCAGGCCGACGTGGTTCAGGCCAACCCAGTCGAGGCCGCCGATAATGTGCGCCTTGTCCGGCCCAAAGGCCAGGCTGTAGCCCCACAACACCCACTGGACGCTGATCAGGCACAGGATGAAAAAGCTGTGCATGATCGTCGAGAGCACGTTCTTCCGCCGGACCAGCCCGCCATAGAAGAATCCGAGGGCGGGCGTCATCAACATGACGAGCGCCGCCGACATCAGGACCCAGGCGGTATCGCCACTGTCGATTTTCATGCCCGGCATTGTCCGACGAGAGCCGGGTCAGGCGTAATGGACCGGCGTCACGGAAATGTCGTGTACTTCTTCGTGCGCCGGGCACAAATGTCCCCCATGGCCGGGGAGGGTCAGAGTGCCGTTTTATGCATCCAGGTGCGCTTGTCGTGGCAGAAGTGAACCGCCGTCGGCTTCACCTCTCGCAGGCGTTGCAGGGACCGCAGCGCCGCCGGCATGTCGTCCATCATCGGCCCCTGCGGCGGCTTGCCCTCGAACATCTCGACCGTCCAGCAGGCATCGCCGGCGATCAGCGCCGGGCCGTCCGTCGTTTCGATCTCGATGCTGTGATGGCCAATGGTGTGGCCTGGGGTCGTGACCACCCGCACGCCTGGAACGACCTCGGCGTCACCATCGAGCAGCTCGAAACGCGCGCCCGCGTACTCGAGCCAGGCGGCCGGCGTTTCGTACTGTTGGCGATTCTCCCACTCGCGATGCTGCAAATACACCGGCGCCTGCGGAAAGACGGCATTCTGGCCGCAATGATCGAAATGCAGGTGCGAGTTGATCACCCAGCGAATATCGGACGGGTGGATATCATGCCGCGCAAGCGCATCCGCGACCGAGGCGTTGACCGGGCGATAGTCCTTGATCAATTCCAGCGGCGTTCCATAGCCGGTGTCGACGAGGCCGGCGCCATCGGGATGCTTGATGAGAAAGCCGTGGACCGGAATCTGCATCTTCAGGTACGAGAGCCACAGCCTGCCGAGGTTCAAGCGAACGATGGCATCGGGCGCGAGCGGCACGCGCTGATGCTACACACGAGAAATCCGGTGACCCTGACGACGCGCGACTAGGCCTTCAGCAGCGGCAGCATCTCGAAATGCCCACCGAGCAGGTCGGACGCGGGAGCCTTCAGGTAATCCTGAAGCACCGAGGCATAGACCGACCGGAAGTCGGTCGTGAATTTCAGGTTGCCGTTGTCGAGGTCACTCAGGCTCGGTTCTGAGCCGTAGAGCCCGCCCTTGACCGGGGCACCCAGGAGGAACATCGGCGCGGCGGTTCCATGGTCGGTCCCGGCGCTGCCGTTCTCGTTGACGCGACGGCCGAACTCCGACCAGGTCATGACCATGACGCGATCGGCCAGGCCGTGGCCCGCCAGGTCCTGCATGAACGCGGCGAGCGCCTGGTCCAGATCGAGCAGCAATTTGTCATGCACCGGCTTCTCGCGGGCGTGGTTGTCGAAGCCGCCCAGCGTGACGTGCGCGACCCGCACGCCGAGCCCCGAGACGATCGTCTCGGCGACCAGTTTCAAGGAACTCGCGATCGGGCTATTCACCGGATAGGCCGCCTTTGCCTGATAACTCGCATCGGTCGCCTGCAGGGCATGGGATGCCTGGAGCGCCTCGCTCAAGGTGGTGTCGAGCAGCGCGCCGAACGGCGCCGGTCCGCTGCTTTTGAAGGCGCCATAGAACCTCATCAGCGGGTTCTCGACGTCGACCTGGGTGCCATGCTCATTGACCGGCTGCAGCCTGAGGCCTTTCACCGAGCTCAGCGCCGTGACCGGTGTTTTCGACCGCATTTCCGGCGGGACGAGCGAGCCGGCGCTGATGCCTTCCAGTGCGTGGTTCGGCGATTCGCCAACCTGGTCCAGGTAGTTCAGATAGCGCCCGAGCCAGCCGTCGCCGATCCCGCCCTGGACGTTTGCCGTCTCCCAGATCGACATCGAGGCAAAGTGCGACAGGCTCGCGTTCGGATAGCCAACGCCCTGGACGATCGCGAGCTGTCCGGCGTCCCAACTGGCCTTCAGCCCCTTGAGGTTCGGATGCAGGCCGACGTGATTGTTCAGCGTCAACACGCCCTGGTCCTGCCGCAGCGTGGGCCGGGCGTCATGGTAGGCGCCGTCCTGGTACGGGATCAGCGTATTGAGGCCGTCGTTGCCGCCGGCCAGCTGCACCAGGACGAGGATCCGGCTGTTTGGCGAGGCGTTCGGTGAGTCTGCCGCCGCGGCGGCAACGCCGTTGGCGAACACCGACGGCACCGTCGAGCCGGCCATCACCGGGAGCAAACCCTGCTTCAGAAAGTCACGCCGGCTAAACATTGCCCCTCATCTCCATTAGTTCAGTTGAAATTCCGGCGTCGCCATCACCATGAAGAGCAGCCCGGCCTGGTCGCCGGGATGCTCCTTCGCGTAAGCCTGCAGCGCGTCTTTCGTGGATTGGCTGACGTTGGCGTCCACGAGCGTGTGCAACAGCTGGTCAAGCGACTGAGCCGGCAACGCCACAGTCATGCGCTGGGCGGCCGCGTTGGCAAAGTTGATACGGGCGAGCAGCGTCGAGCCGTTGATCCATGACGTCCCGCCCGGCCAGCCCGCCACGTTCGGCGGATAGAACAACAGCTGTCCCATCGGCGCCATCGCCTGTGCGGCGAGCACGTAGCTCCGCTCGTCCGCTCCGCTGGCCTTGATCGTTTGCGCGACGAGCTCGGCCGGGCTCTTGACCAGGGCGCGGTAGACCTTCTCCGAATAAAACGCGTTCATCGTGAGGATTTCTTTGACGACGGCCCCGACGTTGTAGCGGGATTTTTGAAATGTGTCGGCCAGGTGCTGGACGATGTCGGGCTCGGGATTGGGATAGGCAAAGAAGGTGAACAGCTTGGTACTGAGGCGCTCGGCCGTCGCGCGCAGCGGCACCAGCATCTCGATGATGTCGTCGCCAGTGAAATTCCCCGTCTTACGCATGAAGGTCTTGCTGGCGTCGTCATGGAGCCGCGGAACGAAGGTCGAGCCCGTCGTCAGTCGCAACTGGCGGGCGCCCGTTAGGGTCCATCCGGTAAAGGCGCGCGCCGACTCGCGAACATCAATTTCGGTGTAGTGCCCGACGCCGGTCGTGAACAGCTCCATCAGCTCGCGCGCATAGTTCTCGTTCGGCTTGCCCTTCCGGTTCGTTTCCGTATCGAGGTAGACCATCATCGCCGGGTCTTTGGAGACGGCCTTCAGCAAATCGTCGAAATTGCCAAGTGCCATCGATCGGAAGAGCGCGTTCTGGGTGAACACCTGTGCCGGCCCCGCCTTGTCCAGCCCGCTGGTGAGCAGCCCGTGCCAGAACAGCGTCATCTTTTCTTCCAGCGGCCGGGCGGTCTCCGTCATGCGCTGCAGCCACCACCCCTGGATGGCCCCGGCACTGGCGGCAGGCCGCGCGCCGCTGAAGTCGATGATGGGCAGCTTCGTGTCCAGTGCCGCGTTCGAAACTTTCTGATAATCGAGCAAGGCCGTCGTTGCCGCGGTCGTTCCCATCGTGGCGTAACGATCCAGCTCGCCCGGCGTCGCCCCGAAGCCCGCTCGTCGCAGCAGATGGCTGACTCGAACCCGCTCATCCCTCAAGGCTCCCGGGTAGCCGTGGGTAAGGTCGCGGACCCGGTCCATGACCTGGGTCAGGTCGTTGCCCTTCCAGAGCACCGCGACCGCGGTGGCTGCCGCCGCCGCACCTCCAGTGGCGAGAACGGTCCGACGAGATACGCGCCGCTTCCACGCCGGCATTCGCGCCGGCGCCGATGACGCCACGGTTGGGACGTGGTCCATGGTGGTGAGCCTAAGAGCCTGGTGTTAGTCCGCCCTGAGAGGGCCCTGAGAAGAACAACCTGAAAAACGGCGATCGTCTTTCGCCGGTCGCGCCGGCGCCGCGGCAGCCTGACGACCTGCCTTCATATACTGGCCACGAGGGGCCATCGCGGCGCAGGAGGGCGTTCACATGGCAGTCGAGCGTGAGGGGGGACTCGGCCTCGGCACGCTGGGACGTTTGGGGATGGCGCCCCAACCGATGTCCCACGAGTCGATCGTCAAGGCGCCGCGCACGCGCGCCGCGGACAAAGTCGTGGAGTCGGTCTGTCCCTATTGCGCCGTCGGCTGCGGCCAGCTCGTTTACGTCAAAGACAAGACCATCATCGATATCGAGGGAAACCCCAACTCGCCCATCAACGAGGGAACCCTTTGCCCCAAAGGCGCCGCCACCTATCAGTACGTGGTCAATCCGCATCGCGTCAAGACCGTGCGCTATCGGGCGCCCCACTCCGACCACTGGGAAGATCGGCCGCTTGAGTGGGCGATGGACCGGATCGCGAAGCTGATCCAGGAGACTCGGGAGAAGACCTTCCTCGAGCGGAGCGCCGACGGCAAACTCGTCAACCAGACCCAGGGAATCGCGACGCTCGGTGGCGCCACGATGGACAACGAAGAAAACTATCTGATCAAGAAGCTGTTCAACGGCGGCCTGGGCGTGGTCTCGATCGAGAACCAGGCCCGTATATGACATAGCGCGACCGTCCCCGGTCTGGGGACAAGCTTCGGACGAGGCGGGGCAACGCAGTTCTTGCAGGACCTCGCCAATGCCGATGCCATCTTGATCATGGGCAGCAACATGGCCGAGGCCCACCCGGTGGGCTTCCGCTGGCCGATGAAAGCGAAAGAAAAAGGCGCGACTCTGATCCACGTCGATCCACACTTCAGCCGGACATCGGCCTGCTGCGATCTCTACGTGCCCACGCGTGCGGGCACCGACATCGCCTTCCTGGGCGGCCTGATCAATTACGTGCTGAGCAACGATCTGTGGTTCAAGGACTATGTGGTTGCCTATACGAACGCTTCGAGCATCGTCAGCGATCAATACCGGGACACCGAGGACCTCGACGGCATGTTCTCGGGATTCGATGCGAGCACCCACAAGTACGACAACAGCAGCTGGGTGTATCAGGGCCCCGCGATGGAGGGCCCGGAAGACGCGGCGTCGCACTCCGGCCACGGTCAGGAGGGCACCAGCCCCGCCAAGCACCAGCCAGATCGTGACGAGACGCTGCAGCATCCGCGCTGCGTCTTCCAGATCCTCAAGCGTCATTACGCCCGCTACACGCCCGAGATGGTCGAACGCATCTGTGGTGTGCCGCAGGATTTGTTCCTGCGCGTCGCCGAGACCCTGACCAAAAACTCGGGCCGCGAGCGGACGACAGCGATTTGTTATGCCGTGGGCTGGACGCAGCAGAGTTACGGCCCACAGATCATTCGCGCCGCCGGCATTCTCCAGCTGCTCCTCGGCAACATGGGGCGGCCGGGTGGCGGCATCATGGCGCTCCGCGGCCATGCCTCGATCCAGGGCTCGACCGACGTGCCGACGCTGTTTGATCTGCTGCCCGGCTATCTCCCCCAACCGGCCAGCTTCAAAGATGATCAAACGCTCGAAAGCTACTTGAAAGGCGCCACGGTCAAGGGTGGGTACTGGAACAACCTTCCGAAGTTCATGGTCTCGATGCTGAAGGCCTGGTATGGCGAGGCTGCCAGAAAAGACAATCAATTCGGCTACGACTGGCTGGGCAAGATCACGGGCGATCATTCGCACATCGCGACCGCGGCGGCGATGGCGGATGGGAAAGTCAGCGGCTTCATCGTCTTCGGCCAGAACCCCGCAGCGGGCAGCCCGCATGCATCGCTGCAGCGCAAGGCGCTCAAGCAGCTCGACTGGATGGTCGCCATCGATCTCTACGAGACCGAGACCGCGGCCTTCTGGTACGCCGGTCCGGAGCGGCCGAACCCAAGCGACATCAAGACCGAGGTCTTCTTGATCCCGACCGCGGCGCCGGCCGAGAAGGACGGGACCTTCACCAACACCCAGCGGCTGCTGCAGTTTCACGACAAGGCCGTCGACCCGCCCGGGGATGCGCGATCCGACCTCTGGTTCGTCTATCACCTCGGGCGAAGACTGAAAGATCTCTACCGCGACTCGACCAGGCCGCGCGATCAGGGGCTACTGAATCTGACCTGGGATTACCTGCCCGACCGCCCTGGTCCTGAGTTTCGAATCCAGGATGAGCCCTCGGCCGAGAAGGTCCTCAAGGAGATCAACGGTCGTACCGTTAGCGACGGGAAGCTGCTCAAGGACTTCGAGCACCTCAAAGCGGATGGCTCGACCGCCTGCGGCGTGTGGATCTATTGCGGCGTCTTCCCCGAAGAGGGAAAAAACAAGGCCCGAAATCGGACGCCAACTCCCGACAACTATGTCTCTCCTGAATGGGGCTTTGCGTGGCCCGCCAACCGCCGCATCCTATATAACCGGGCCTCGGCGGATCCCGCCGGCAAACCGTGGTCGGAGCGCAAGAAATATATCTACTGGGATGCGGCCAAGAAGCGCTGGACCGGTCCCGATGTGCCCGACTTCCCGCAAACCAAGGCGCCCGACACCCCGGCGAAACCAGAGGGGCACGGCATGGAGCTGCACTCCGGCGCGGATCCGTTCAGCCTCAAGCCCGATGGGCGTGGCTGGCTGTTCGCTCCCAGTGGGCTGAAAGACGGGCCCTTACCGACGTTCTATGAGCCGCTCGAATCGCCCGTTACCAACCTTCTCTATGACCAGCAGAGCAGCCCGGCCGTCAACCGGGTGCCGCGCAAGGACAACCCGTTCAGTCCACCCGGCGATCCACGATTCCCCTACGTCGCCACGACCTACCGGGTGACCGAGCAATATCTCTCGGGGGTCATGTCTCGTTGGGTCCCCTGGCTGTCCGAGTTGATGCCGGAGATGTTTGCCGAGATCAGCCCCGAGCTCGCCGCCGAGCGCGGCGTCAAGAATGGTGAATGGATCGTGGTCAGCTCGGTGCGGAAAGAGATCGAGTGCCGCGCGCTGGTCACCAGGCGGGTCCACCCCCTGGCCGTCGACGGCCGGACCATACACGTCGTCGGGTTGCCGATTCACTTTGGTTATAAGGGCCTCGTCAAAGGAGCGATGGTGAACGATCTCGTCGCCTTGAGCGAAGAACCGAACGTCTACATCCAGGAGGACAAGGCGTTCACTTGCAATGTCCGTCGCGGCCGTCTCTCATGATCGAGGCCTATCAGCGCGTCATGAACGTCGAATCGCCACCGGCGCCGAAGACGCCGAAAGGCTTTTTCACGGACACGAGCCTGTGCATCGGCTGCAAGGCCTGCGAGGTCGCCTGCAAGCAGTGGAACCAACTGCCCGCCGACGGCTACCGGCTCTCCGGGGACAGCTACGACAACACCGGGAGATTCAGCGCCACCACCTGGCGCCATGTCGAGTTCGTCGAGCAGGCGAAGGCGAACAGCCGTCGGGATGGCCAGCGCTGGCTGATGATGTCGGACGTCTGCAAGCATTGCGCGAACGCCGCCTGCCTGGAGGCTTGTCCCACCGGGTCGCTGATTCGGACCGAGTATGGCACCGTCTATGTGCAGCAAGATATTTGCAACGGCTGCGGATTCTGCGTCCCCGCCTGCCCCTTCGGTGTGATCGATCGCGCGCCCAAGCATGGGACGTTCGAACCGGGCACGGCGCATAAGTGCACGCTCTGCTACGACCGGCTGCGCGATGACATGACGCCCGCCTGCGCCAAGGCCTGTCCGACGGCGTCGATCCAGTTCGGTGACGTCGAGGAGCTGCAAGCACGCGCCCGCCGCCGGCTCGGCGAGCTACGAACGCGCGGTGAGAGCAGGGCTCAGCTGTACGGCATGCCGGAGAACGAAGAGGCACGCGAAGTGGGACCGCTTCACGCGTTTTTTCTCTTGCTCGACAAGCCGGCGGTCTACAACCTTCCGGAAGTCCCACGCTTGCCGCGAAAGTCGATGGCGCAGCGCTACGCCTGGAGTGGCGCGGTCGCGATCGGCGCGGCCGTGCTTTCGGCGCTGGTCTTCGGTCGCCGTGGCTGAAGCCAATCTTTCTCCCTCGCCCTCTGGGGGCTATTACAACTATCCCGTCATCCGGCGTCCGGTTTGGACCTGGGAGATTCCCGTCTACTTCTGGCTCGGCGGCATTGCCGGCGGCGCCTATCTGACCTCGAGTGCCGCGGGACTGTTCGGCGATGACGACGATCGCCGGGCAACCGGTGGCGGCTTCTACATCGCCGCCGGTGCCCTCCTTCCCTGCGCGCCGCTGTTGATTGCCGACCTCGGCCGTCCCGATCGGTTTCATTTCATGCTTCGCATCTTCAAACCGCTCTCGCCGATGAACCTCGGCGCGTGGACGCTCGCTGGTTTCACGCCGATGGCCGTGGCACGAGCCATGGCGCAAGCCGGTGGCGAGGCACGATTGCCAATGCTGCTGAGCCTGCTGTCCCGGCTGGTTCCCAGCCGCCTGCTCGAGCTTTCCGGCAGCGTGTTCGGATTGGTGCTGGCCGGCTACACCGGGGTCTTGCTTGGTGCCACCAACGTGCCGCTCTGGGCTAAAAGCAAACTGCTGCCGGGGCTGTTCACGGCGTCGGCGGTCTCAGCCGGTGCCGCGGCGGTCAGTTGGTCAGCCGAGCGCTCGGCGTCCGACAGAACCCTCGCAAAGCTCGCGACCGTCGAAACCGCGGGGACGCTCGGCGAGCTGGGACTTGCGTTCGGTTATATCCGGCAATCGGGCCGGGCGGCGCGGCCGCTGATGGCGCGACCGTACGCGCTGCCCTTCTGGGGCGGCGCCGTCGGGCTGGGCGGCATCGTCCCGCTCGTCCTGCGCCTGGCCGCGCGAGGTGGCAGCAACCGCACGAAGCGTCGGCTGGGGACCGTCGCCGCCGCCTGCACCATCATCGGATCGCTCGCGCTGCGCTGGAGCATCTTCGAAGCCGGCAAAAAATCATCCGAAGACCAGCAGGCGTCCATGGAGATGGCCACGCCCAAAGAGTGAAATCGTCGGCGGCGGCCACGCCGCTTACGATTTCGGCGTGCAACTCGATCTCAACGCCGATCTTGGCGAGGGCTTCCCCGAGGTCGACGCCGCGCTGATGCCGGTGATCACGTCGGCCAACATCGCGTGCGGTTTGCACGCGGGCGACCCCCAGGTGATGGCAAGCACCGTGAGGCTCGCGGTCCGGCATGGTGTCGCGGTTGGCGCGCATCCCGGCTTCGATGACCGGGCGGGGTTTGGCCGCCGGCCGCGCGATCTCTCACGCGACGAAGTCCGCGAGCTCCTGCTCTATCAATTGGGCGCGCTGGCGGCGATCGCGGCACGCGCGGGCGCCGACTTGCGGCATGTCAAGCCACATGGCGCGCTCTACAGCCAGGCCGAGTCGGATCGGTCGATGGCCGTGGCGATTGTCAGTGCCATCCGGGGCTTCAGCCCTCGGCTACGGCTGCTTGGCCGTGCAGGCTCGGCGATGCAGATGGCGGCAGCGGAGCTGGACCACCCGTTCACCGCCGAAGCCTTCGCCGATCGCCGGTACGGTCCGGATGGCTCCCTCGTGCCTCGAGGCGAGCCAGGCGCGGTATTGAGCGCTCCCGACGACGTCGCCGCGCAAGTCCGCCGGCTCGTCACTGCCGGTGAAGTTCTGGCTGCTGACGGCAGTCGCGTGCCGGTGACGTTCCAGTCTTTGTGCATCCATGGCGACACGGCCGGGGCGCCGGCACTCGCCTCGCGCGTCCGGCAGGAGCTGGAAGCCTGTGGCGTGCGCGTTTCCGCGCCGCCTTCGCTGGACATGGGTATCCTCCCGCCCTGATCGCCGCGCTCATCGTCGTCGTGATCGCAGCCGCCGCGCTGGGCCTCGAGCTGGGCGCCGGATCAACCAGGACATTCACGGCTGCCCCAAAGCATCTGACGATCGACAATCCGTATGAGCAGCAGGGCACCTGGTACAAGGGCAACCTCCAGGCTGCATCGGTCCGCGGCCTCGGCCGCGATCTTCCATCCGCCATCGGCCGCTGGTACGCGGATCACGGCTACGCGTTCCTCGGCATCAGCGACGTGAACACCTACACATGGACGTCGGAATTCAGCGGGCCGCGCCTGACCGGCGTGCCGGTCGTCGACGCGAGCTATCCATTCGGCGACGTGCTGGCCGTCGGAGACGATCACTGGCTACCCGCCTCGACGGCGCAGGAGGCGATCGATTGGATTGCCGCCGGCGGCGCGCTCCCGGTCCTCGCGGAATCATCTGTCAAGCGATTCGGTCGCCAGGCGATTCCCGCAATCCAGCGGCTGTTCGGGCTCGAGATCCATGACGCCAGGCTCGCAGCTGAAGGCCAGCCGGATGTGACGGGACTATGGGATCAGTTGCTCTCGTCCGGCAACCGGGTTTACGCCTTCGCCGGCGACGACGCCGTGAGCCTGCAGGATCCGTCGATCGGCCATGCCTGGATCAATGTGCAGGCGGCAGCCCCTGGGCTCGTCCCGTTGCTGAGCTCGCTTCGGCGCGGCGCCTTCGTCGCCTCGACCGGCCCGGCGTTTACGAGCATTTCCGTCCAGGGTTTGACGATCACGGCCGAGGCGTCCCCCGGAACCACGGTGCGCTTCATCGGCAACGACGGCCGGCTCCTCAAGGCGGCCGACGCGTCGACCGCCACTTATACCGTCAGTGGCACCGAGAGGTACGTCCGCATCGAGGCGATCGACGCAGACGGGAGCCGAGCCTGGAGCCAGCCCTTGTTTCTGGTCTGGCGCTAGGGCGTCGATTGCACCGTGACGTTCACGCTGTTCCCGAACCAGTGACCGCCGCCAAAGAAGCCGTACCAGGCCACCAGCAAGATCAGGACGATCAAGACCATGGCGAACACGGCGACCACGCCGGTGGTCGATCCGTGGCCGGCCTGGCGCTGCCGCCTCGATCGTGACAACTTGCTCACCTCCTTGGTGTCCACGATAGGGAGAGCCGGCCACGTCGAGCTAGTCGCCGAATACAGATCGCGGCTAGCGGCTGGCGGCCGCCGTCTGGGTCGAGGGGCTCGGCGCGGCGCCGGACGCGGTGGTGAAGTGCCAGACTTTGTGCCCGGCAACACCGTTCAGCGTGTAGGTCAGGTCACAGCTGTAGGTCGTTCCAGGCTGGAGCGGCAGGTTGGCCAGGTAGACGAACGAGTTCTCGGTTTCACTGCTCGGTTGCAGGGTCACGCCGGGCAGCTCCTTGCCCGAAGCATCGAGAAAATGGAAGGCCTGGATCGTCACCCGCGCATTGCGATCAAAGGTCGCCGTCACCGGGTAGCCCGTCGGGTAGCTGATCGAGGAACCGGCCTTGCTCACCGGATCCGGAATCTCGTTCCCATTGAACGCGGCCGGCACGTTGACCTGATTCGCGGCCGGGTAGAGGATCACTCGACCGGTGGTCGTCTCGCTGTAGGACATATCCATCACCTGGACCGTCAACGGACCCAGGTATGCGTCCCCGTAACCCAGCTCGAGCAGATCGGCGCGGAGAATGGGAATCCGGTGGTACACGGAGTCGATCCAATCGCTGACCGCGCCGGCCGGATCCGACCGGTGCGTGATGACTTCGGCCATTGATCGCTGCGGGTAGCCGAAATGCTGCGCTCGGGCCAGCACGTTGTCGCCTGTATAGCCCAGGCCGCTCGAGTCTTCCTGGTGAATGCCGAGATCGCGAATCTTTGGCGATGCGCCGTTGAAGAACGTATAGAAGGCGTGCGCCAGCGCGGACTGCTCGATGACACTGGACGTTGCCACCGGTCCGAGACCGGCGAGCTTGCGGTAGCGATTGACGGCCGCCAGCGCCGCCGTCTGCCGGTCGAGCGCCGCCTTGTTCAGATCGACGTACGTGGCGGCCGGTCCTGGACCGGGGCCAGGCGCGACGGTTGACTTCGCGGCCTGCTCCGCCGCCGCCTGGTCCTTGAGTAGATACCGCAGGACCGCCACCAGGTAGGCGCCGGCTTCCTGGTCGGTCGGTTGCGCGGCGACGGCGGCGCGCTCGTCATTGCTCGCCGTCGTCGTGTCCTGATCGAGCGCAACCGCGAGGTCGCCGAGGATTTTCAAGTCAAACGCGCTGCGCGGCTGCAGTTTGAGCGCCGCCTGATACGCGGCCCATAGTTCCCGGTTCGGCGGAACGAGTTTAACCGCCATCAGGTTTTGCCTTATTTTCAACGGTGATGTAGGCGAACCATACGCCTTTCCCGTTCTGATACCCGCGCCGCCTGATACGCGGCCTTTGCCACGCCGTAGTCCTGGGCGAAGATCGCGACCTCGCCGAGCTGCTCGCGTAGGCCGGCGTCATCCGGCGAGAGCGTCGCCGCCCGCTGCAGGTACTGGGTGGCGCCCAGCAGGTCTTGCCGTCCGATCGAGAAGCGGGCCAGCTCCAGCAAGCGCTCCACCCAGCTCGGCTGGGCGCCGGCGGCCAACTTCAGATAGTTCAGCGCCTGCGTGTAGTCCTTGCGATCGCGGTAGTAGTTGGACCAGTTGCGGTCGATCTCGGCCTTTTCATAGGCGGAGCCTTTTTTCGCCAGGGCTGCCCCTTTGTTGAGCTGGGCCTGCGCGTCCGGATAGCGCCCCACGTCGGCCAGCGCCTCGCCGTAGAAGGCGCGGGCGAGCACCGAGTTGGGTGACAGCTTGACCGCCGTGGCTCCGTCCGAGGCCGCCGTCTGGACATTGTTATTCCAGTCCTCGATCCGCGTGGCGACGGTCATGACGAAGCCATCGCTGGGAGCGAGTTGCTGCGCCTTGTGCGCCTCATCGAGCGCCTGCGTTTGTTTGGTCTCGTAATTGAGGACCAGCGCGTAGGTGGCGTGATCGCGCGCGTCCTGCGGATGCGCCTTGATCAGATCCTGGAGCTGTCCAACCGCCGCCGAGTACCTGTTCTGGAACATCAGGTCCAGCGCTGATTGCGCGGTCGGCCCGGGTGGCTTGGGGGCGACGGAATCGCAGGCAGACAGCAGGACTGCCAGCAGAATGACCGCGCCCCGCCGCCTCACTCCCGTCAGTCTATCGATCGCTTTTTAAGAACTCATGAGCGCTGATTTGCCTCGTCCGGCACGGTCGGCCGTGCCCGTCACCAACTTGTCACCACGTCGTATCTTCGAGCCCAAGCAGCGTCGAATATCCTCCGGCGCATGACCGAGAGGGCTCGCAAGCTGGACGCGAGCCGCCTCAAGGTCCTACCGGGCGGCAGCCCAACCCCGGCGCCCTCGTACCGGCTGCTGACGCAGGTCAGCGTTGCGCTGAGCACCTCGCTCGACTTGGACCGCACCCTGAAGCAGATCCTGGAGCGGCTCAATGCCCTCGTCGCCTTCGACGCCGCAACGATCTTTCTTCTGAACGATGAGCGAACGGAGCTGCACGTCAAGGCCGCGCTCGGCGTCCCGGTTGCCCTCACGGAAGTCAAGAGCTTCAAGGTTGGGGAAGGCGTGGTCGGCTGGGTCGTGCGCCAGGGGACGACGGCGTTGATCCAGGATTCAGGTAAAGACTCTCGATATAAGCCGACGGGTCCGCCGCGCCGTGCCAAGACGGTGCTGGCGGCGCCGCTGCGCGCCCAGGACACTCTGCTCGGCGCGCTGGTCCTCGTCCGCGCCGCCAAAGAGCCGTTTGGCCCGGAGCACCAACGACTCGTCGAAGCGATCGCCAGCCAGGCGGCCGTCGCCATCGATCACGCTCGCCTGTTTGAGACCGAGCGCGCCTCCCGCCGTCGCGCCGAGGCCCTGCTCGCCATGGCGCAAGCGGGCAGCGAGGCGGTCTCGATGCCGGAATTCCTGCAGCGAACCGTTAAACAAGTGGCCTTCGCCATGCGTGCCACAGCCGCCGCCATCATCGTGCCGGATGAGGCAGGCGGGATCATCGAAAGCGCTTTCGATACCGCCGACGGGTCATTCGGTTTTGAGTCATTGCGCAGCAAGTCCGTCGACTCGCTGCCACTGCTGGGCGCGCTGCGCGAGGCGATCAGATCGCTGGTCATCGCGCGAACCGTGCCGCCGGCGCTTGTCGATGACGCGCACTGGAAACACAGCGAAGCCCAGGCGCTCGCCGCCGTCCCGGTCCGCTGGCAGGGCCGGCTCAGTGCCGCCATGATCTTTGGTTTTGCCGACGCGCAGCGGTTGTCAGCAGGCGAGTGCGAACTGCTCGACGAGATCGGGCGCCAGGTCGCGCTCGGCATGGAGCGGCTGCGGCTGCAAGCGCAAGTCCAGAAACAAGAAAATCAAATCGCCGTCGTCGCCGAGCGGAACCGGATCGCCCGCGATTTGCACGATGGGCTGGTGCAGTACGTCTACGCGCTTGGCCTTCAGCTCGAGCATGCGCGCGACCTGGTCGCAACCGAGCCATCGGCCGTCGCGCCGGTGCTGACCGGCGCGATTGAACAGACCAATCACGTGCTCTCAGAAATGCGCACGTTTATTTACCAGCTCAGGCCGATCATCATGAAAGAGAAGGAGCTCGGCCAGTGGGTAGTCGATCTCTGCCGTCAGTTTCAGCAGGCGACCGGTGTGCCGATCGTGGCCACGGTGGACGCATCAGCCCCTCATGAGCTCGCCCCCGAAATTTCGATCGCGCTCTTCCGGATCATTCAGGAGGCGCTCGCCAATATTTATCGGCATGCGGGCGCCAGCCGGGCGACCCTATCGCTTGACTTCACGCCGGACGGCGCCCGACTCGTGATCGAGGACGACGGCCGCGGGTTCGCCCCGGGGACGCGCTCAGAACCTGGGATCGAGCACGGGCATGGCCTGCA
>Ga0209153_1000474_pt1 | contig 18454 bp, 13 predicted proteins | sample GraSoiAngelo_120_FD_185877 | JGI IMG/M metagenome (GOLD analysis project Ga0209153, IMG submission 185877) | Grasslands soil microbial communities from the Angelo Coastal Reserve, California, USA - 14_0919_09_20cm (SPAdes) (version 2) | ecosystem: Environmental > Terrestrial > Soil > Grasslands ...
ATTTCGCGTCCGGCAGGTTGCTGCCTTGAGGCACGGTGAAGTCGATCTCGACCAGCACCGCAGTGCCGCGGATGCCCATGGTCGCGACCGGGGTGTCGATTTTCATGTCGCCGTGTTTTGCGGTCTCGCCGGCGACAAATGAAATGGTGCCCGCCACTAGGCTGATGAGCGAGGAGTTGCTCGACCCATTCGGGTCGTAGACCATTTCGTTGAGCACCATTCTCGCATTCGACGACAGACCGAACACGGTGCCGTCGATGAAGGTGACGCCGAGCGTTGAATCGGAACCGGACTGGACCACATCGCCTTTTTCGACGTTGTCGCCCTGGTGCAGAATGATCGAGACGCCGTTGCGGACCGCGGTCGCGGTTCCGGCGAGCTTGGTGACGTGGCCGATGACCTGGCCCGCGGCGGTCGCGCCCCCTGCCTGGCTGTATTGAACATGACCGGTGAGCGCGTTGACGAGATCGCCGGTCAGGTGAGCGCCATCGGGGGATGCCAACGGCGCGCGCTTCTCGCCCTTGAAGTAATCGTGAAGGACCAGTTCGCTGTCGTCCTTGGACAGGATCAGGTCGACGCCAGACCGCTTGAAGTCCGCGTTGAAAAGCAGCTGCGCGTCGGGAACGACGATCGCGTCTGCGGGAATTTGCGCATGCGGTGAGTCGAGATGGATGTACGCTGGAGAATGGTGCGCACCGGAGCCGTCGGCGGAAATCGTGGCGTCAAATTTACCGGCGTAATTCAATGGGCTACCGCAATTGGTTAATAGTTATACAATTTTAACTGTCTAAGCTTGCATATCACCGGTCCGGCGATCGCGAAACCATCTGCTGCTTGTGTGACTTCGTCCCCACGGAGCGCACATCCGTGGCTTATTCTGTTCGATTTGCGCGATTGGAAGGTATTGTTGACCAAGCGTCCAAATATAGAACGGACCGCTACATGAATTACGACGCGCTTCGAAGTCATCGAATGTATATAAAGCGCACGCAATACTTTCAACATCTTCCCCCTGCCTTCCCAAGCGGGACAATGCCCCAAAAATCCCGCTAAAACTGTGATCCAGATAACAAAATCGACGGCTTCGGACGAATTAGCCATACCGGGCGGAAATCGGCGGCGATACAACCCAGAGACGCATTTGCTCACGCTTCGCGGTGGTTTCGGTTGAAAGAGACCGGCGATCGATAAAATTAGTCGTAAAACCACGACGCGCGGTTCAGCCTGTTTCGCGCTTTTGGCACCCAAAATCCCCGCCTTAAGGCGATTAAAAGTCCCCCCGCCCATCATCGAGGCCGAAACGATCCGGTCACGAACGGGCCCCAGCCCATCGATGCCCGGACATGGGGCGTCAGATGGGAACCTTCGATTACGCACACGCGTTGCGTGTCATTGTGCTCGCGTGTGGCATCGCCTTGCTTTTGCCGGCAATAAATTCACGCGCGGCCACATTGGATTCGCCTGGATCGCTGGAAATGACCAGCCGATCGACGGAGCCGTTTGGGCTTGTCGCCCACCCGCTGGCTTTCGGTGGCTTGCACGAAAAGTGGCTTGGCGTGGAGCGCAAGCTCGACGACGAAAGGGTGCAGCTTGCGCTGTGCGACGGCGACCGCGATCGTTGCGCATCTCCCGCCGCGCTGCAATTCCTCGCCATCGTGGACGTTGCCAGAGAGCACGATGGCCGCGCCCAGCTCGGCCAAATCAACCGCGCCATCAATCTCGCGATCCGGCCGATGAGCGATCTTGCCCAGTATGGCGAAATCGACGTCTGGAGTTCTCCGCTCGTCACGTTCTATCGCGGCGCCGGCGATTGCGAAGATTACGCGATCGCCAAATTCGTTGCTCTGAGCCAGGCCGGGATCGCGCCGGACGATCTGCGCATCGTCGTGATGCGCAACACCAGTTTGGGCGAGGATCATGCCGTCGCCGCAGTGCGGCTGGACGGCCATTGGCTGATGCTCGACAACCAGCGCATGGCCATGATCGAGGATTCCTATGTCAGGAATTACCGGCCGCTGTTCGTCATCGGCCCATCCGGCGTCATGAAGTATGACGATGCGCCGCTGATTGCCGCCACCGCGGAACGGGACATCGCGCCCGCCATTGCGCTTGAGCTGGCAGTCCAGCCCGGTTTGATCTCATCCTCCAACTAGCTCCGCGTCATCTCGAAAGACCCGAACGAAAATTCCATTTCACCGCGACGTCCGAGAGGCTAGCATGGCGGCTGCCGTCGCTTTGCTTCCCGGGGGGAGATTTCAGGATGCGGGTCCATATGCTGGCGATCGTCGTGCCGGCGATCGTTGCAATCCAGCTCGGCGTGGCGCTTCCGGCCTGTGCGGAAACCCAGGCTGATGCGGATCGATCGATCAGCGAAGTGCTTCCGCTCTTCAACAAGAACCACTGCGAAACGATCAGGGACCCCGCGGAGCAATTGTTTTGCGGAGACCCCGAACTTGCTGCCGCCGCGGTCAAACTGAGCAGCGCGACCCAGGACAGGCAGGATCGGATTCCGGATCGCCGCCATGCGATCGAGGAAAACGTGCAGTGGATTGCGGATCGCAATTTGAGCTGCGGCATCTTCGAACAGGAAGCGGTTCGCTTCGAAGACGTCGAGCCCGTGGCCGCCTGTCTTTTGAAGGAAACCGAGGAACGGATCGCGATCCTGCGCGACTCGAACTTCGACTGCCTGGCTACCAACACAGCCGCCGGCGCGCTGATATGCAGCGATCCGTCGCTTGCCATCGCGGAGATGGAGCTCAACGAGCACGTCCTCGCCTTGATCGCCAAACTGCAGGAAAATGAAGCCAGGGACGCCTTCGCCGAATATGCAAGGTGGACCAGAGAACGCGACCGCAAATGCAACCTGGTAGGCAAGGAGAACGTACCGCTGCATGAGCTATCATCGTCGGAGCGTTGTCTTTCGGACTATCTCGGTGAGAAGACGGCGGAAGTCGTAGCAGTCAAGGGCGATCCAAAGCGCCTGTTCGGACAGCACCTGCCCTCGCCGATCCCCAACGCCGATGCCGTCGATTTATGCGTCAGCCAAATCCACGCCGCCAACACCTGCGAGAATTTTCTACGGATCAGCCGCGTATTTGAGATCGACAGCGAGGTGGCCGAGCAAAGCGCGCTGGTAACGGCCGAGGTCGAGATGGTCGTGCTTTCGCCGTTTGCGGTCTGCAGCGCGGTCGCATCGAGCTGCACCGGCACTTGCTGGGATTTGAAGTCCGGCAAGGCGAACCCATCGCCGGCAAGCCGGGACAGTTTCGGCGTCGCGCATCGGCTCAGGATCGAAAAAGCCTTCGCGTTTCAAAAGACCGACGGCGGAAACTGGCGCTGCAACGCGACCGCGCTGCAGCCGGTCGATTTCGGCGTCGCGCTTGGACGGCGATAACTTCGCCCGGCGATCCGCGCGGTTGGACCGCGCGGTCATTCCGGACTGGTGCGCTCGCACCAGTCCGGAATCCCGCGATTCTCAGATGTGCAACTGCACATCATAGTTCGATGCTTCACATCGCCCCGGAATGACGGTCGCCTCAGAACGATAGACTATCCCTGACCAGCACCCACCGGCCGTGCTGGATCTGCTGGACCTGCGTCACCGTGTTGGCCAGATGATCGGTCTTGGAGAATTTGGTCGGCGGCGAATTGAAAATGTCGAGGAACTTATCGCCGGACTCCAGTGCATCGAGCATCTTCTGGCCGGTCAGATCCTTGCCGGCCATGTTGGCGTAATAGGCAAACGTCTCCACCGCATTGTAGCCGACGATGGCCTGGGTATTGGCATCGGTGCCGAACATCTTCTTGTAGTTCACGAGCCAGTCCTTGGCCTTGCCCTTGGCCGTATCTTCGTAGGGAATTTCGAAGCCCGACGCGGCGTAGAGTCCTTCCACGGCTTCCTTGCCAAGCGCCGGCACTTCAAGCACGTTGGTCGGCGTGGCACCGAGGAAGGTCACGTCCCAGCCGAGTTTCCTCGCTTCACTCATCGCGCCGATGGTCTCGCGGATCACGGTGCCGAGCACGACCAGATCGCAGCCATCGGATTTCATCTTGGCGACCTGCGCGCTGAAATCGGACGTGCCGCGCTTGTAGCTCGTGACCGAGGCCGGCTGGACCTTCATGGCATCGAGTTGCTGGGTAAATCCGTCAAGCACGTTTTTTCCGTACTCGTCGTCCTGATGCATGATGCAGGGTTTCTTGAAGTTCTTCGCATCCAACATGTATTTGAGCGCGGCGCGCGTGCTCTCGACATAGGGCAGGAGATTGTTGAACTTGAGCCGTTCCTGTGGCTTCGACGGATCGAACTTGAAGGTGAATTCGGCAGCCGTCAGCGGAAACAATTGCAACACGCCGGCGTCGAACAGCACGTCCTGCGCCGCAAGCACGGTCGGCGAGCCCATCGGGCCGATCATGGCGAAAATCTTGTCGCGCTCGACCATTTTTTGCGATGCCAGCACCGCCCGCTTCGGATCGTAGCCGTTGTCTTCCAGGATCATCCTAAGCTTGCGCCCCTGGATGCCGCCGGCCGCGTTGATCTCCTCGACCGCCATTTTCATGCCGTTGGACGCCGGGACGCCCCAGACCTTGATTGGGCCCGACAAAACCTGGTGAGTGCCGATCACGATCTCGGTTGCCGAGATGCCGTCATTGGTGACTTTGGTCTGCGCCGCGGCCGGTAGATGCGTCAGCGCGAGCGCGCCGACCGCAAGGCCCAACGCCTTGAGCGATTTCGACACGGCTGGTCTCCTCTTGCCTGTTGATAGCTTTGGCCCGCATTGAACGAAGGCTCGGCCTGCTGGTCCTTCGACGTTGTCAAACCTCTCGCGCGGTTCACGCCGCCGCCCGTTCGCCCTACACGCAGCCGAGTGCGATGCCGCTCACCAACTGCTGAACGAAGTCCGGCATTGCCGAGAGCCCTCCCCGGATGTGCCGGCGATTTGTTGGATCGCCTTTGCCGCGTCTTGTGTCCGCGAGCTGCTCAGCGCTGAACGACTGCACATTGTCCGTAAACCCATTCAGCCCAAAGGCTCGACCTCTGTCAACGAAGCGCTGGTGATGCCCCGGCGGGGCGGAATTTGAGTTTGCCGATTCACGGCGCCGAAATATCTTCAGTCCATGGTGGCGATGCCAAAACAAGCGGGATAGACGCGTCATGAAATCAGAACAATCCGCGCTGCAGGTGCGAGGGTTAACAAAGCGTTTTGACCGCCTCGCGGTCGATGCGCTTGATCTCACCGTCCGCAGCGGCGAATTCTACGCCTTGGTCGGGCCCAACGGCGCCGGCAAGACCACGACCTTGCGCATGGTCGCGGGCCTGCTCAGGCCCGATGCCGGTTCGGTCGCGATCTTCGGTATCGACGCGCTCGGTGAGCCGGTCGCCGCCAAGCAGATGATGGCGTGGGTTTCCGACGAGCCGATGATCTATGACAAGCTCACACCGCTGGAATATCTCGAATTTGTCGCCGGCCTCTGGGGCGTCGATCCCCAGGTCGCGCATCAATCGGCACGCGATCTTCTGGTCTCGCTCGGTCTCGAGCCGCACCTTGGCGAGCGCTGCGAAGGATTTTCCAAAGGCATGCGCCAGAAAGTGGCGCTGGCCGGCGCGCTGGTCCACGACCCCCATCTGATCATCCTGGACGAGCCGCTCACCGGCCTCGACGCCGTCTCCGCCCGCCACGTCAAGGGACTATTAGGCGATCGCGTGCGCGCAGGCTCCACGGTGATCATGACCACCCATATTCTTGAAGTCGCCGAACGCATGGCCGATCGGATCGGCGTCATTGCCGCAGGCCGGCTGGTGGCCGAGGGGACGCTTGCCGAATTGCGCCAGCAAAACGGGCGTAGCGATACCAGTCTCGAAGACCTGTTCATCGCGCTGGTCGACGTCGAGGCCGCCGCATGAGCTCGGACGCGGCACTCACCTGGTTTGCGCGGCATGAGCTGCGCCTGGCATGGCGCGAATGGCTCGCGATGATGACGGGCGGGCGGCGCCGGCGCAAACGCGCGGTCGCCATCGGCCTGATTGTCTTTGCCGCGTTCATGCATATCCCGGCCTGGGCGGTGATCGGCCGTTTCGCCGATCTGCGCCTGCCGCTCGACAAATCCTCGCTCATCGTCATCACCGCGTCCATTTTTCTCGCCTGGGCCCTGATGCTGTCGCAGGCAATCGAATCGGTTACGCGGGTATTCTACGCGCGTGCCGATCTCGATCTGATCATGTCGTCGCCGGTCAAGCTGAGCAATGTGTTTTCGATTCGCATCGCCGCGATCGCGCTGTCGATCACAGCAATGGCACTCCTGTTGTCGACGCCGTTCGTCGATGTGCTGGTGATCGCGGGCGGTGTCCGGTGGTTGTCGGCGTTCGGCGTCGTTATCGCCATTGGGCTCACGGCCGCGGCAGTCGCGATCGCGGCCACGATCGTGCTGTTTCGCCTGATCGGTCCGGCGCGAACCCGCCTGGTCGCGCAAATCCTCGCCGCGATCATCGGCGCCGGTTTCGTCATTGCGCTGCAGGTAGCGGCGATCCTTTCCTATGGCACGCTGTCACGGTTTGCGGTTCTGACGTCGGATGCCGCTGCGGCAATCGCGCCTGGAATCGACAGCGTCGTGTGGTGGCCGGCGCGCGCTGCGCTCGGCGACGGCGAGGCGCTGCTGCTGCTGTTGTCCGTTGGCCTCGTCCTGCTCGGTGTCGTGATGGCGATGTTCTCAGCCAGTTTCGCCGACACCGCGGTCAGCGCCTCGGTGCATGCCGGTTCAGGCCCTCAGGGCATTCGGCCAAAAACATTTCGTGGCGGCTCGCGGCAGCAGGCGCTGCGGCGCAAGGAGTTTGTGCTGCTGCGGCGCGATCCCTGGCTGATCTCGCAAACCCTGATGCAGCTGCTCTATCTGGTGCCGCCGGCATTGTTGTTGTGGCGAAGCTTTGCCGACTCTTCTACGGCGATCATACTGATCACCCCGGTCATCGTGATGGCGGCGGGTCAGCTCGCCGGCGGCCTTGCCTGGTTGACGATCTCGGGCGAAGACGCTGCCGATCTGGTCGCGACCGCGCCGCTGCCGCCTGCGCGCACTATCCGCGCCAAGATCGAGGTGGTGCTGATCTCAATCGGCATGATCTTCGCCCCGCTGGTGCTCGCGCTCGGCGTCGCCTCGCCGCCACAGGCCGCGGTCACCGCGGTCGGCGTCATCATCGGAGCCGTGTGCGCGACGTCGATCCAGCTCTGGTTTCGCGTGCAGGCCAAGCGCAGCCAGTTCCGCCGCCGCCAGACCTCGTCGCGGCTCGCGACTTTTGCCGAGGCCTTTTCCTCGATCGGATGGGCCGCGACCGCGGCGCTGGCGCTCGTGGTTCCGGTTGCGGCCGTCATCAGCGGGTTGATGACGGCAGCTCTGCTCGCAGCGACCTGGAAGCTGAGCCCGCGGCGGGAGTGAGCGCAACGCTCTTACCCTTCAATCAGCTCCATCACCGCGCCGGCAAATGCCTCCGGCTCCTCCTGCGGCAGATTGTGTCCGGCGCGCGGGATCACGCGATGGCTGCGGCGGCCGGTGAATTTTGGCGCGCTGGCGCTGCCGTCGGTCGCCGGCGTCACGCCGTCGGCATCGCCGTCGAGCGTGATGGTCGGGACCGTGATCGGCGGCAACTCGGCGAGCCGCCGCTGCAGATCCGCATATTGCGGATCGCCTGCCGCCAGGCCGAAGCGATGGCGATAGCTGTGGATCACGACGTCGACATAGTCCGGATTGTCGTGCGCGACCGCGGTCCGCTCGAAGCACGCATCGTCGAAATGTCAGTTCGGCGACCACTGCCGCCATAATATCCTGGCGATCTCACGCCGGTTGGCCGCGAGCCCCACGCGCCCGCGCTCGAGCTGAAAATAATATTGGTACCACAGCGCAACCTCATGCTGCGGCCGCGCCGGCACCATGGCACGCGCGATGTCCTGAATGAGATAGGAGTTCACCGAGACCAGACCGATGCAGCGCTCCGGCCACAGCGCCGCACCGACGCAGGCCGCGCGGCCGCCCCAGTCGTAGCCCGCGAATACCGCGCGCTCGATCTCAAGCGCATCCATCAGCGCCGTCATGTCCGCGCCGATCGCGGCCTGCTCGCCTGAGCGCGGCGTTGCGGAATCGCGAAAGCGGGTTGGGCCGTAACCGCGCAAGTACGGCACGATGACGCGGCAGCCTTTTGAGGCCAGCATTGGCGCAACGTCGACATAAGAATGGATGTCGTAGGGAAAGCCATGCATGAGCATCGCAGCCGGGCCATCCGAGGGGCTGGCCTCGTAATAGGCGATATCGAGCACGCCGGCATCGACACGGCGGAGCGGTTCGAGGCGTTTTGTCGAGGGTGCACGCGGAACGGAAAAGGACTGCTCGGACATGTGAACTCCACGGCGGCGTCTGGCATGATAAGTTTGGCACTGAATGATGCGATTACAATATCGCTGGCGCGATCGAAACGGGGTTTGGCGATGTTGCGACTATCTTGTGCTGCTTTGGCGATGTTGAGCTGGTTGATCGCACCTGTCGCCGCCGAGGATGTTCCGCGAAGCGAATGCCTGGCGATCTCGCAAGGAGCCCCGCGGGCGGCGCCAGTCAATCTGCGGAGGGCTGCCAATGCAGCCGACGAGATCGCGATCACCTATGGCGGCCATTCGACCTATTACATCGACACGCCCGCGGGGCTTCGGATCGCGACTGACTGGAACGGCGCCTATCGCACCGGCCGGCTTCCCGACGTCGTCACCATGAACCGCGCGCACTCGACCCATTACACCCTGTTTCCCGACCCGCACATTGCCCATGTGCTGCACGGCTGGGGCGACGACGGCCAGCCGGCGAAGATCGCGGAGCGCATCGGCGACGTTTTCATCCGCAATGTAACGACCGACATCCGCCGCTACTGGGGCGACGATTCGAGCGGCGAGATGATCAAGGACGGCAATTCGATCTTCATCTTCGAGGTCGCGGGCCTGTGCATCGGCCATCTCGGGCATCTTCACCATCCGCTCGACGACGCCCGGTTTGCGGCGATCGGCCGGCTCGATGTCGTAATGGTGCCGATCGACGGCACCTATACGATGTCGCTCGACGGTGTTTCGGAGATCACGCGGCGCTTACGCGCAGCCGTCGTGCTGCCGATGCACCGTTTTGCGACGCCGCTTGAGGAATTCATGCGCCGGATCGGCCAACAGTTCGAGATCGACGTCCGCACCGAGCGCACGCTGAGGATATCGCGGGAGACGCTACCGGGCACGCCGACCGTCATCATCCTCGACGGGGTTTGATATCCAATACCAGCCATCGGCGTCATGACTGGCCTGGCGCCGGCAATGCGCTAGTATCGCAGCCCACAAGCAATAAGAACAGGGAGCGAAATTCATGGCCAGCACTGCACCCGCCTGGAAGAGCGGGCTTTACGCCGATCCGCGCGAAGACTGGCTCGCGCAACTGACCGAGCAAGTGATCGATCCAGCGCGACCGATCGTCGATCCGCACCATCATCTCTGGGATCGCGGCGGTCTGCGCTACATGATCGAGGACTTGGCCGCGGATATCGGGTCAGGCCACAACGTTATCGCAACCGTCTATGTCGAGGCCCGTTCGATGTATCGCGCGCAGGGCCCAGAGGCATTCCGCCCGGTCGGCGAAGTCGAATTCGCCAACGGCGCCGCGGCGATGAGCGCAAGCGGCGGCTATGGCAAGGCCTTGATCTGCGCCGGCATCGTCGGCCACGTCAATCTGTTGCTGGGCGACGGCGCGAAACCGGTGCTGGAGGCGGAGGTCGCTGCCGGCAACGGCCGCTTCCGCGGCATCCGCCATTCCTCGGCCTGGGATGCTGACCCCAATGTCGCCCACATGTATGTGACCCGGCCGAAGGGCTTGCTGGGCGATTCAACCTTCCGCAAGGGTTTTTCCTGTCTCGCGCCGCTCGGCCTGAGTTTTGACGCTTGGCTGTTCCAGCCTCAGATCGGTGAACTCACCGAGCTCGCGCGAGCCTTTCCGGATACCAGAATCTGCCTTGACCATTGCGGCGGGGTGGTCGGTATCGGCGTTTACGCCAACCGCCGCGAGGAGCTGTTTCCACTTTGGAAGGCGTCGATCAACGAAATCGCCAAATGTCCGAACGTGGTGGTCAAGCTCGGCGGGCTGGCGATGCGGCTGCCGGGCTATGATTTTCATCTACGTCCCGAACCGCCGACGTCGGGACAGGCGGCCGCAGCCTGGAAGCCGTATATAGAGACGTGCATCGAGGCCTTCGGTCCCAGCCGCTGCATGTTCGAGAGCAATTTTCCGCCCGACAAAGGCCAGTGCAGCTATCAAGTGATCTTCAACGCCTTCAAGCGCCTGGCCGCGCCATATTCGGAGGCGGAGAAGACCGCGCTGTTCTCGAAGACGGCGACCGATTTCTACCGGCTGAAACTGGGCTGAGCCTCGGTCGGGTGCGTCGGCCGTGATCGATGAAGCTTGCCGGCTTCGCGGCCGCTGAACCCGCTAGGCATCGGACGCGACGAAAACCAGGGATCACCAACTTACGGCAGGACCTTATGCCCCTCACGCCCGATCAACTGGCCAACGAACCAGCCGAGCGGCTGATGTACCCTCCGTTCGACTTCAGGATTGAACCCCCTGGCGATGGATGGTTCTCGGTGGACGGCGTCGACCAATATCAGCAGATCGGAAATGACGGCGCAGGCGGCGCCTTCGTGCTGTTGCCGCCATCGCAGCGCGTGCTTTACGTTTCATCCGAGGGCCAGGCCGGCATCATCGCCGCCGATTTCGAGGAATTTATCCAGCTCATCGTGACGCACCCCTATTGGCGCGACATTCTCAGATTTTCCGGCGGCGGCAAGCTCGCCGAGATGCGGCGCGCCGCGGCCGCGCTCGAAGCCACGCTTGACGATGAGGACGAGGTGAATGAAGCACGCGATTTCGTGAGGTCGCAACTGGCGCTCGCCGAACCTGCCGATCCGGTCGGCGCCCTGCATCGCGCGGTATCGGCGTCGGACGTTACCGTGCGCGCGCCCGACGGCAACCCTTGCACCGGCCTGGTTAATCGCTACACCGTCGACGATTCGCCATTCCTGCGCGGCGTCGCCGACTAGAGCGGGATGACCCTCTTTCGAATCGTCATCCCGCTCTATCTTCTTGTTTGAGCATGATCTTTTCGGAAAACCGGTACCCACTTTTCCGGATCATGCTCTAGGCCCACTCACCCTGCCGGAACACCGGCACGCGCGAGCCATCGGCATGGATGCCGTCGATGTCGGTCTTGTCGGAGCCGATCATCCAGTCGATGTGGATCAGGCTCTTGTTGCCGCCTTGCGCCGCGATCTGCTCGGGCGTCAGCTTGCCGCCGTCGACAAAACATTTCGAGTAGCACTGGCCGAGCGCGATGTGCGAGGCGGCATTCTCGTCGAACAGCGTGTTAAAGAACAATAATCCGCTCTCGGAGATCGGCGAGGAATGCGGCACCAGTGCCACCTCGCCAAGCCGCCGCGCACCCTCGTCGGTATCGAGCACCTTGCGCAGCACTTCCTCGCCGCGCGAGGCCGTGGCCTCGACGATGCGCCCTTCCTCGAAGCGCACCGCGATGTTGTCGATCAGCGTGCCCTGATAGGACAGCGGCTTGGAGGAGACGACATGACCGTAGACCTGCCGGCAATGCGGCGTGGTGAAGACTTCCTCAGTCGGGATATTGGGATTGCAGATGATGCCGTTCCTTGCGACCGAGGCGCCACCCACCCATTCGTGGCCGTCGGCAAGCCCGACCATCAGGTCCGTGCCCGGTCCGGAATAATGCAGCGCCTTGAAGCGCTGTCCGTTGAGCCATGCGGTCCGCTCGCCGAGCACGGCGTTGTGCTTTTCCCATGCGGCCACGGCGCCATCGCTATCCACGCGCGAAGCCGCGAAGATGGCATCCGCCAACCTTGCCACCGCGACCTCTTCGGCGTCATCAGGAAAGACCCGCCTCGCCCACGACAGGCTCGGATAGGCGATGATGTTCCAGTTGGTGTCGAAATTGACGATTTTCTCCAGCGCCGGCTGATAGGCGATCGAATTGGCCTTGCTGGCGCGCGCCACCTTGGCTGGGTCCTCACCCGACAGCAGCATCGGATCGTCGCCAACAACCGCAAGCCGCGCGGTGTTGGCTGAAAACGCTTGCGCCATGCCCTGATAGAGCCAGTTCGCGGCGCGGTCGAAGCTGCCGTCATGCCCGAAGCGGAAACGCGACAGCGTCACCTCCTCGTCGGAGAACAGCGGCGTTACCAGGCCGGCGCCAGCCTTGTAGGCATGTTCGGCGATCCTTCGCACCAACGGCATCGCGACCGCGGGCGCCGTCAGCAGCAGATCCTGTCCGGCTCGCAACTGCAGCCCCACCTTGACCGCCACCTCGGCGAGGCGGTCGAGTTTGACGGGATCGATCGGCGTCGAGGAATTGCGCTCGTGTGCGGTCATGGAATTCCGGCCTGTGCTGTTCGCGGGTACGCCATCATACCCGCTTTTGTTGCGCCAAGCTTATCATCCGTCGCACATTCGCGCGACCGGGTCGCAATTCCGCATAACGGACTCATCCATTGCGGAATGCATAGGCGTAGCCGTTGATCGCGGGCGCGCCGCCAAGATGCGCGTAAAGGATCTTCGATCCCACGGGGAAATAGCCCTTGTTGACGAGGTCGATCATGCCCTGCATGGATTTTCCTTCATAGACGGGATCGGTGATCATGCCTTCGAGGCGCGCGCACAGCCGGATGGCCTCCTTGGTCTCGGCCGACGGGACGCCGTAGGCCGGATAGGCATAGTCCTCGACCAGCACGACATCGTCCACGACGATCTCCTTTCCGAGCTCAACCAGCTTTGCGGTATCTCTCGCGATCGCAAGCACCTGCGCCTTGGTCTGCGCGGGCGTAAAGGAGGCGTCGATGCCAATCACCTTGCGTTCGCGGCCGTCCTTGGCGAAGCCGACCAGCATGCCGGCATGGGTCGAACCGGTGACGGTGCAGACTACGATGTAGTCGAAGGCAAACCCAAGCTGCCTTTCCTGTGCCCGCACCTCTTCGGCGAAGCCGACATAGCCAAGGCCGCCATATTTGTGCACAGAGGCGCCGGCCGGGATCGCGTAGGGCTTGCCGCCCTTGGCCTTCACATCAGCAATCGCTGCTTCCCAGCTCTGCCGGATGCCAATGTCGAATCCCTCGTCGACCATTTCGACGTCCGCTCCCATGATGCGGCTCAACAGGATGTTGCCGACCCGGTCATAGACCGCGTCCTCATGCGGCACCCAGCTTTCCTGGACCAACCGGCATTTCATGCCGATCTTGGCCGCAACGGCCGCAACCATGCGCGTGTGGTTCGACTGCACGCCGCCGATCGAGACCAGCGTGTCGGCGTTGGAGGCGATCGCATCGGGGATGATGTATTCGAGCTTGCGCAGCTTGTTGCCGCCGAAGGCGAGCCCCGAATTGCAGTCCTCGCGTTTGGCGTAGAGCTCGACCTTGCCGCCCAGATGGGCGCCGAGCCGTTCCAGCTTCTCGATATGGGTGGGTCCGAAAGTGAGGGGATAGCGTTCGAATTTTTCCAGCATGCGAGTGGCCTTCGGTCCTGGCGGCTCCAATATTTCCAATATCTAACATCGCCGACTGGAAAGGTGCTCTCGAAATGATCCCATCAAATTGCTAGCTTGCGTGATTTCTAACATCAACTGCGCGAATTACCTTCGGATGAGCAGCCAAAATACGGAAGATTCTTCCATGCCCGCGGAAATTGACCGGATCGACCTGAAAATGCTGCGGCTGTTGCAAGGCAATGGACGGCTTTCCAACGCCGAGCTGGCACAGTTCGTCAACGTCAGCCCCGCGACCTGTCATCGCCGCACCCAACAGCTATTCGAGAAGGGTTACATCAAAAGCGTTCGCGCGATCGTCGTGCCGCAAAAGGTCGCAAGGGGCGCGCTGGTCATGGTCGGCGTCGTGCTCGATCGCTCGACCCCCGAGAGCTTCGCAGCGTTCGAAAAAGCCGTTGCGAAATTGAAATTCATCCTCGATTGCCACCTGGTCGCCGGCGACTTCGACTATTTCCTGAAAATCAGGGTGCAGGACATGGCGGATTTCAACCGCATCCATGGCGACCAGTTGATTGCGCTGCCGGGCGTCCGGCAGACGCGAACATTCTTCGTGATGAAGGAAGTGGTCGACAATGCGCCGCTGGAATTCTGATCCATCGACAATATCGTCGCTTCGAGACTCGAAAGTCCGCGCCTAAAGCGCGATGAGATTACGTTAGATCCGTCATCGCGCTTTAGGTTTTTGATTGAGCATGATCTTTTCGGAAAACCGGTGTCCACTTTTCCGGATCGTGCTCTAGTGGCCGGTGGATTGTCGGTTCATTCTCTCCAACACCTCGCCCATCGCATCGAACTGCGCGCCGAAGCCTTTCCAATCGCCGGACTTCAATCGCTCGACCGCTTGATTGTAGCGATCGAGCGCTTCCTGCGCCTGACTTGCCGCCGGGTTCGTGGGGGGCGTCTCTCCCGTCGCGCTTGAGACTGCCGGCGCCGGACCAGGTCCTGCAAACAGCGCCGCCAACGCCTCGGCGAGCGTCTCCTTCATCACGACATGTTCGCCGTAGGCGGCGATCACGCGTTTGAGCTCCGGCAGGTGTCCATGCTCCGCTCGCAAATAGAGCGGCGAAACATAAAGAACCGAGTTCTCGATCGGGATCACCAGCAGGTTAGCGCCGCGTATCACCCGCGAGCCCATCTGATTCCAAAGCGTGAGTTGTTGTGATATTTCCGTAGTCTGATTGATCCTCGCCTCGATCTGGAATGGCCCATAGACGAGCTTGTCCTTGGGGAACTCGTAGACGATCAGCTTGCCGTAGTCGGGCGGGTCACAACGCGCAGCGAGCCATGCGATCATGTTGTCGCGCCGGCTCGGCACCATCGGAAGCATGAGGAAGAACTCGGCCTGCGGCTCGCCGGGCAACCGCATGATGATGTAATAAGGCGTCATCATCGCCGTGCCGTCGCCGCCCGGCTGTCGCGGGAACTGCCAGAAATCCTCGCGGTTGTAGAAAACGTCGGCCGTCTCCATGTGATAGGTTTGATATAGCCGCGCCTGGATCAGGAACAGATCCTCCGGATAGCGAATGTGCTTCTTCAAGTCTGGAGGCATGGCCGTGAACGGCTTGAACAGATTCGGAAAGATGCGCTGGTAGGTCGCGGCAATCGGATCGCCGGGGTCGATCAGATAGAAGTCGACGGCCCCATTATAAGCATCGACGACGACCTTCACCGAGTTGCGAATGTAGTTGAGATCGAACTCGCGCATAGGCTGCGCCGAGGGGAAATAGGAACTCGTCGTGTAGGCGTCCTGCATCCAGAACATCCGCCCATTGCTGATCACCAGATAAGGATCATGATCGAGCCTGAGGAATGGAGCGATCGTGCGCACCCGTTCCTGGATATTGCGCCGGATCATGATCCGGCTGTCGGCCGTGACATAGCTTGAGAGAATCAGGTTCGCGTCGTTGAAGTAGTAAGCAAACAGCGTTCGCCAGGCCAATGCTCCGATCGGAACGCCGCCGGCGCCGTCATAGGCCGCATAGACGTTGTCCTTCCCCTTCGGATAATCGAATTCCGGTATGCTGGACTTGACGATGACATAGTCGTCGCTCTCTTCACCGAAGTAGATGCGGGGCTCGTCGATTTTGGGACCGCCGTCTGCAACGGGCGGAATATCCCGCAAGTAGAAGAACGGCAGGCCTTCAGTGGTCTTGCGGGTGACCGGGCTCATCACCGCGCCATTGCCGTGCGTAAACAGCACGTGGCGGTTGACCCAGGTCTGGGCGTTCGGCGGCAGCAGGGAGGACCGCAGTTCGCGCGCCGAGAGCATCACGCTCTGGTAGGAACCATCGAGCCAGTAGCGATCAACGTCGAAATCATCGAATTTATAGTAGGTGCGGATTTCTTGCAGTTGCGCGTAGGTATCCGACAGGGGCAGCCAATCCCACAGCCTGATATTGTCGATGGTCGCCTTGTTGGCCTCCAGCGTCTGGAAGGTGAGCTTCTGTTCGGCGGCAAATGGCTTGGCCGCGATCTGATCGAGATTGTAGGCCTTTCGGGTGAACGCGATATTGCGCTCGATATAGGGCTTCTCCAGCTGCAACTCGGTCGGCTTGACAAAAAAGTGCCGGAACAGCGCCGGGACCGCGCTAGACAGCAGAAGAGAGCCAGCGCCGACGAGCAGGAACGCGGCGACGAGAAGCCGATAAGTGCGCGTCCGCAAGTTTGCCCACGCGGTGAACGCCGCGATGATCGATAGGGCGATCATGAGCCACAGGCCGGGCAACCCCACATGGATGTCGGTGTAGCTTGCGCCGACGACCACACCGTTGTCGCCGTAGAGCAAGAGATAGCGGTCGAGACCATAGGACCAGGCCTTCACCGCGAACAAAACACCGGCCAGCGCCGAGCCGTGCGCAATCACTGTCGGCGACACGGATCGGTGGTGAACGTCGTATTCGATGTCGCCGCGCGCCCAATAGATGGCTGCGGCGAAAAGCGCGCTCAGGACGATTGCGAGCAGCATCCAGTTTTTGATCGCGATATAGGCGGGTAGCGAGAACAGATAGAAGCCGATGTCCTTGTTGTAGAGCGGATCGTCCGCGCCAAATGGCACGTGATAGAGAAATTGCAGCAGGACGCTCCAGTTGCCGGCCTCGCTCGCTGCGACCAGCACGGCGAGCACACCTGCGCCGCCCGCGGCAAGGCCGGGCCACGGCAGTCGATCGCGTATGAGCGAGCGCAGGTCGGGCGGCGCGTGGCCCGCTGGGTTCCACGCGGAGGCGGTAACAGTCGGGGTCGATTGCCGCCGGGAAAATCGCACCGCGAACAATCCGTTCAGCCAAAGGATGACGGCGGTCGCCGTGAAAACGGCGAAAAAGACCGCGGCCTTGGCGCCAATGCTGACCAGGAAAACCTGCAAATAACCGATCGAGGAAAACCACAGCCAATCGACCAGGAAGTCGCTCGCGAGATCGAGCAGGATCAGGCAAATCCCGATGACGACGGCCGCAACGATGAGCTTGACCACGGCGTGTTGCCTTGGTGCCCTCCGCCCGGGTCCGCTGATCCCGATCGTCATCGTTGGATGATAGCCGAAAGGAGGAACGCTCGCCGCTTGATTCGTAGATTCGTAGTTGCGATCGCGGGTCCGGCGCGGGCGCTCGAAGCTCCGTAGCTGCGGCGGCGCTGCCTCCTTTCGCGGGGCATGAATTTTCTCGGGGGTTGAACATGGCGTTCGACCCGTCATGCGGCAATGCCGCGCGGGTCTAGCGTCTACCCCACGCGCGATGGCGCCGGTGCTGAGCTCGACACGAGCAATTCGGCCGGGAGAGTCGACTTGAATTGCTGCCGAGGGGCACCCGTGAAAACCCGGTGTCCGCAGATTCCACTCGCGAGGACGTCACAACTGACCCCGAGCTGGGAGAAACTAACGCAAATTTTAAGGGCTCCGGCCGCTGGTTAACAACCCCGGCGCTGCCTAATGACTTTCCTGTGGCTATGGCATGAAATTGGCATGACACCGCAGGAAGTGGAGCCTATTGTGTTTGGCGAGGGTCGTTTGGGGGATTTTGGGGTGTTCATCGTCGGCGCGATGGCGTGGCGTGAGGGGCGGAACGGACCACGCCTTGAGGCGGCCTCGTCTCCGGGCATTTCATTTACATTGGTCCGTTCTGCGCCGCGCGGGCAAATGCTGGAGCTTGTGCGATCCGGCGCGAGCGTCGTCCTGGACCTGCATTTGCCGACGGACCGGCCGGATCTTTTCCTGAGCTGCCGCATCGACCTCGGTTCGCAGGATTTGCCGCTTCTCCGGCGATCGTTTCAACAAACCGCAAATCATCGCTCCTCGGCACTGGCGATTGCCGGGATGACGTTGTTGCTCGCGATCTGCGGCTGGATTGTCGGCGGAACCGAGGGGGTGCATCGGGCGCTGACAGGAGGCGCGCCGCGGCAAGACGGTTCGGCAATCCGGCACGAAACCATCTTCCGGTGGTTCGGCGCCCGGCTGCTGCGTCCCGCCGAACTGCCCGAATTGTTCAACATGCTGGCGGAGGTCTGCCACCGGGCTCGCTTGTCCCGTTTGCCGGACCTCTATTGCCTTCCGGCACCTCACGATATGAATGCCTACGCTTTGGGGGGCCCGGATGGCGCCGCCATCATCTTGACCGAGGGTTTGCTGCGCGGCATGACGCGCGAGGAGATCGCCGGCATTCTCGCCCACGAGGTCGCCCATATCCGCAACAATGATGTGTGGACGATGAGTTGGGCGGCGGCACTGCACCGTTCGATCGAATGGACCTCGCTGGCTGGTCTCGCATTGTTGCGGGCGCAACATGGAGGCCTGGCTGTCAGTCGGCCGCTGGCAGCACTGTTGCGCGCCGCTCCCTCGGACGC
>Ga0209153_1000475_pt1 | contig 18452 bp, 6 predicted proteins | sample GraSoiAngelo_120_FD_185877 | JGI IMG/M metagenome (GOLD analysis project Ga0209153, IMG submission 185877) | Grasslands soil microbial communities from the Angelo Coastal Reserve, California, USA - 14_0919_09_20cm (SPAdes) (version 2) | ecosystem: Environmental > Terrestrial > Soil > Grasslands ...
AAGGCCGAGCGCGCCCAGATGCGGCAGGCCAAAGTTTGACAGAGCAACCAACGATGCAAGAGCATGTCGAGCGCCGCATCGGGCGTATGCACTTGAATAGTTTCAAGCATGTTGGCCCAACGCGCGAGCGTCTGCTCGAAAGCTTCGTTGACGGCATTCGGTTGCCGGAAGCGCGCGCGGACAGCTTCCGCCTCTTCGCGACTCTCGCCTGCGCCGAACAGAAAGAAGAGTTCGCGCGCTTCGCCCGGCGCGAGTTCTATGTTCACCTGCAACGCCGCGCACGGGTCAAGCCCTGCGCTGCTACGGCCCGCAAGGCGTGTGCGGCGCAACGCGGCGGGACGCGCGAGACTGCCGTTGCGTCCGATGAACTCCTTGCGGTCGCAGGTCGCGTTGCGCTCTTGCAAACTCACGTCAGCGAACGTCACGCGCCCGGCGAACTCGTTGTTGTAAGGATTGCGCGCGAAGATCGCGCCGCTCTCTGCGTCAATCTCTGTGATGACGTATGGCGTAGACTTGCTGCGCTCGACGCCGAGCACCAATTCGTTGTAGTTCGTCACGGACAGACGACGGCGGCGGTCTGTGCGGTTGCGCAGGCGCAGGACGGAAATCTTCAACGGCGCGTCCACGGGGACGAAGAGCAACAACTCTTGCGCAATGCCGTGGCTCGTGTGCTCGAAGACCGTGTAGCCTTGTCCGTGTCGAATCAGGTAAGTTTCCGGCTCGCGGATGGGCAACGGCGTCGGCGTCCAGACCGTGCCCGTCTCTTCGTCGCGCAGATAGATCACTTCGCCCGGCGGATCGCTCACCGTATCGTTCGACCAAGGCGTCAAACGATTCTCACGGCTGTTCGCAGACCAAGTGAAACCCGCGCCCGTCTCCGTCACTTGAAAACCGAAGTCGTGCTCGTTGGCGACGACGTTCGTCCAAGGTGCGGGCGTCCACTGCCCTTCGCCGAGTATCGTCACATACTCGCGCCCGCCTTCGCTAAACCCGCCGAGACCGTTGAAGAAGGAGAGTTCGGGCATCGGTGCGGGCGACTCCGGGTAGGTGCGTGAGGGCGCGCGCGCCGTGAAGGCGGGCGGCAACTCCGCTTCGGTCTCGCGGCGCACGAGTTGTTCTTCAAACGTGCCGCGTTCGGTCACGACGACGACGCGCGCCACCGCATGCAAGAGAATCCGGTCGGCGTCGGGCATCAAGTCGGCGCGACGCAGGAAGACGCCGCCCGGTTTGTCCTGTAAAGCTTGTGCGCTGCTCGAACGCACGAGCGCCTGCAACTCTTCCTGCAAGCTTTGTGCATAGCTCGGCGGATGATCGTTCAAGATCACCAGATCAATCGCCAGCCCCTTCAGACGCAAGTAGCCATGCCCGCGCAGCAGTTGGCGCACGGTGTTCAAGTCTTCCGACTTGTTGATGCGCGCCAGCACAATCGGCAAGTCGCCACTGATGCCATAAGGCCACAGCGCAGCTTGCGTCTTGCTGTTCATGGCCAGCACATGCGGGCGCGGGCGCAAAGATGGATCGGCGTAGAGCACACGACCGGCGAGGCGTTGGAAGAGGTGCGCCTCTTCCGCATTAATGTTGTGGTGGCGCATCTCAACCTGTGCCTGCGTCCATGCAAGCTGCTCTGCGCGCCCGAAGATTGACGGGTCGTGATACTTGTCCGCCAACGCTTGCGCTTCTTCGCGCGTGCGCGCGACGGCTGTGGTGAAGGTCAGGCGCACAGTCTCGCCGGGTTGGATGCGCACGCGCTGGCGCAAACTGAAGATCGGATCAAGCACCGCGCCGACCGTATTCGAGAGCGGGCGATCTTCAAAGACGACGACTGGCTGGGCCGGCGTGTGCCCGCGCCCGAGGAAGCGACTACGATCCGTCTCGTACTGAAGCGCGCCGATGCGCTCACCTTCCGTCACGACAATATGCACGCCATAGACCGGCTCATCCGTGCTGGCGCGCGGCCGCCGCCGCGCGATGAGCGCGTTCTCGGCCGCAACGAACTCGGTCTCGATGAACAGATTGCTGAAGGCCGGATGCGCGGCATCCGTCGCCGCAGGCGCAAGCACCACTTCGGCGTAACTTGTGACTTCGATCTCGCGCACGCGCGTTGACTGGTTGGTGAGCGAGAGGCGACGCAACTCCGCGTTGTCTTCGGGCGTGACGATGATCTCCATGTGCGTCCCCACACCTAGATCGCTGCGCCAGAAGTCAACTTTGTCCTCCGAGAAAGCTACTTCGTAAGTCTCAGGCTGCCGCCCGATGGGTTGATGACCGGCCGACCAAACCGTGCCGCGCCGCACGTCGCGCAGGTAGATGAACGAGCCGTAATGGTCGCGCGTCACGTCTTCGCGCCAACGTGTGACGGCAAGACCCGCGCACGCCGAATAGCCCGCGCCGGCCGTCGTCAGCATCACTGAATAAGTGCCGTTAGAGAGCAGTTGCGTGCGCGGCGTCGGCAAGTCGGGCGAGTCATAGACGCGCGGCGCAAGCCCCGTGAGCGTGCGCACCACGCGCCCCGACAAGACCTCTTCGGCGCGCGGGTGCGCCGCCGGGACACCGCGCGGGATGCGCTCCTGCAACAACAACTCGGTCGCTTGCACTAACGGCTCGGCATGGAAGCGGCGCTGCATCACGTCTTGGTGGAGCAGGTTGTCGAGCGCGACGAGGCTCATGCCCTGATGGTGCGCCATGAAAGCGCGAATGAGGACGTGCGTCTGGTTCTGCGGCAGGCGCTCCGGCGTGTAGTCAATCGCCTCGTAATAGCCGAAGCCACCAAGCGCGCCCGCACGCTCAAGGCGACGCAGATTCACGAACGCGGGTTGCGGCGCGATGAGTGCGGCGAGCATCGTCGCATAAGGCGCGATGACGAGGTCTTCGCTGAGGCCGCGTTTTAGGCCGAGACCGGGCACGCCGAACGGGCCGTATTGATAATTGAGATGCAAGTCGCGCGCGTTGTAGGCCGCTTCGGAGAAGCCCCAAGGGATGCGTCGCTCCGAGCCGTATTCGATCTGCCGTGCGACGATGGCATGATATGTTTCGTCGAGCAGCGTCCGCTCGTAATCGCGCATCACCAGCAGCGGCATCAGGTACTCGAACATCGTGGCCGTCCAAGAGATGAGCGCGCGCCCGCCATCCACTGGCGTCAACTGCCGACCTAAGCGAAACCAATGCTCCTGCGGCACGTCGCCTTTGGCGATGGCGATGAAACTCGCGAGCCGCGCTTCCGACGCAAGCAGATCGTAATAAGAGTTGTCGCAGCGCCCGGCCGTGACGTTGTAGCCGATGACGAAGACTTTGCGTTCCGGGTCGAGCAGGAACTTGAAGTCCATCTCATTGAAGATGTGCGTGCAGACTTGCGCCAACTCGCCCGCGCGTTCGATGAGCGTGCGCGTCGCCCGCGCAGCTTCTTCCAGACTGCGGCTCAATAGTTCGAGCGCTTCGCGCGCGGCAACCTGCTCCGGCGCGTTTGTCGCTGCCTCGCGTTTGCTCTCGGCGCGCAAGGCATCGAGTTGCGTTAACGCTTCTTCATATCTCTCAACGGCGCGTGCTGGCGTGGTGACGCGCTCAAGTTCGCGCGCTGTCTCCGTCCAGCGCGCGACCAGTTCAGCGGGCAAGAAGTTGAGGCGCGAGGTCAGTTGCGCCGCTAAGATGAACGTCTCGTGGGCCACGACGTGCAGGTCGCGCGCGAGGTTTTGCGTCTGGCGCTGCAACGCGCTGAGCCAGAAGCGAAGTTCGGCAAAACTCTCCGCACCGTGCTCCTGCGCGAGCGCGCCGACGATGTCTTCGAGCACCAGCGCGCGCCCAGTGAGGGCAGCGAAAAGTTTCGCCCAACCGCTCAGGGTCTCAGGTTGCGCGCCCGTCACGAGCTGCGTGCAGGCGTCCAATTCATTGCGCAGATGCTTGACGGTCACGACCTCCGTGCGCTGCCGCACGGAGCCGAGCCGAGCCGCCTCTTCGTTCAGCAACGCGACCGTGTCCGCCAGTCCGCGCAATGTGCCTGCATCGAACAGCGCGCGGTCTGCCAACTCAATGCAAGCCTGCTTGACGGCGAGCAGATGGCCGGCAAGGTTGCCGCTATCCACCGTCGAGATGTACTGCGGCTGAAGCGGTGCGAGCGTGCGCGTGTCGTACCAGTTGAAAAAATGGCCGTGAAAACGCGGCAGTTGATTGAGCGTGGCGCAGGTGAGTTCGAGGCGTTCGATGAGTTCCAGCGTGCCGAGATAGCCGAAGTCGTGCGCAGCGACGGTCGAGAGCAATAGCAGCCCTGTGTTCGTCGGCGAAGTGCGATGCGCCACGACCGGGCGCGGGTCTTCCTGAAAATTATCGGGCGGCAGCCAGTGGTCTTCTTCGCTGACATAAGTCTCGAAGAAACGCCACGTGCGTCGCGCGACGAGCCGTAACGCTTGCGCCTCGTCCGCGTCGAGTTGATGCCGCTCGTAAATGAGTCGGCGGCTCACTTGATAGGCGACGAGCGGCGAGAGCACCCAGCCCAACAAGAACGGCGCGGCGCTCAAGGCAGCGCCGAGACGCAACCATAGGATGAGCACAGCGCCCATGACCGCTATGGCCGTCGCGGGCCACATGAAGCGGACGACTGTTGCGAGGTCGTGCGCGCTGCCGCGCTCGGCTTGCGCTGCGGTCATCCATTCGAGCAGGTGCCGACGCGAGACGAGCTTACGCCAGAGCGTGCGCGCGATGGCGTCACACATCAGATAAGCTTGATGCGCGAGGAAGATGATCGTCAGCGCAACCTGCGCGGTGTTCGTCCGCGCGTCGCCCCACACGCTCCAGAAGTGGCTCGTCCAAGGGATGCCGCGCGGATGCAGCAGCAGGCTCGTCGTGACGTGCGCATAGACCGGAAAGGCGAGCGTCAGCAACACGAAGAGCGTCCACAGCGCGGGCGAGCCGGGCAGCAGCGTCCAAGCGCAGATGAGCCAGACGAGCGTAGCGGGCGCGACGAGGCTGCGCCGTAGGTTGTCGAAAATTTTCCAGCGCCCGATGAGCGGCAGCTTGTTCCGGCGTTTGTGGCCTTGCGCATCCGGCACGCGCGGCAAGAGCCAACGCGCGAGTTGCCAATCGCCGCGCGTCCAGCGATGTTGGCGTTGAGCGAAGGTATCGTAGTGCGCCGGATAGTCGTCTAACAACTCTATGTCGCTCGTGAGCGCGGCGCGCGCGTAGAGCGACTCGAACAGATCGTGGCTGAGCAGAGAGTTTTCGGGCGCGCGGCCCTTGAGCGCGCGCGTGAACGTGTCCACATCGTAGAGACCCTTGCCGGTGAAGATGCCTTCGCCGAAGAGGTCTTGATAGACGTCCGAAGCGGCGGTCGTGTACGGATCGATCCCCGTGTTGCCGGAGAAGATGCGCGCGAAGCGCGAGCGCGCGGCACTCTCCAGAGACACGCTGACGCGCGGCTGAAGGATGCCGTAGCCGCGCACGACGCGCCCTCGTTGCGCGTCGTACTGCGGCTGATTGAGCGGGTGCAAGGCGACGGCGACGAGCCGACGCGCAGCATCGCGCGGCAGTTGCGTGTCCGAGTCGAGCGTGATGACGTAGCGAATTTTGCTGAGCAGCGCAGGCGCGGCCGTTGCGACCGTGAACGTCGTGTCGCGCGCGCCGCGCAGCAGGCGATTAAACTCTTCGAGCTTGCCGCGCTTGCGTTCCCAACCCAGCCACTCCCCTTCACGCTCGTTCCACAGGCGACGACGCATGAAGAGGTGGAAGCGGCGCGGCCGTTCGTCGCCGCCGCGATGGCGCGCGTTCAACTCCTCGATGCCGCCGAAGGCCAACTCCAACAGCGCGTCATCGTCCGGCATCTCTGCACGCGGAGCGTCGGCAAAATCGCCGAGCAGCGCGAGGTATAGGTTTTCGTCTTGATTGGCGAGGTAGTGGACTTCGAGCCGCTCTAACAATTCTTTGATCCCGTCCGCGCTCGTAAAGAGCGTCGGCACGACGACCATCGTCGCGGCGTCGGCGGGAATGCCGTCTTTGCTCTCCATCGAGGGCAGCAGGCGCGGGCCGAGCAGGTGCGTCACATCCCAGTTCAAGATGCTCAACGCGAGATCGCTGGCCGGGATGAGCGACAACATGACGAAGGCCGTGAGCAGACCGAAACTCGCGCCCGCGTGATAGGCGATGGCGACGAGCGCCGCGACGATGAACGAGGCGAGCAGCGCCAGCGTGCCCAGATAAAAAAGCGTCGGGTGCGCAAGCATGGCTTGGCGGAGCCGCTCGCGCGGGCGCGCCCGATAGGCGAAGTTTTTTTCCAACTCCGCGCAGCCGTCGTCGATCAGGTAGTAGCCGACGTGCGCGTGCAAACCGTCGGCCGATTCGGTTGCTTGCGTAGCCATGCGCACGGCTGTGTGCGCCACGTCGAGTTCGGGCGCGCGCGTGCGTTTGCTGATGCGCTCGATAACGTGGCGGTAGCGGTCGCGCGTGGCGAAGTCCATCCGCGCATAGACGCCGGCCGGGTCAGCGCCTAACACGGGATCAACCAGACTCACGCTCTCGAAGAAGTCGCGCCAGTCGAGCGTCGAGAGCAGGCGCATCGAGGTGATGATGTTGCCGACCGTCACTTGCGCGGCGGCCTGTCGTTGATGTTCGAGGTGGACGATCTGTTCGGTGGTCTGCCCACGTTTCTGCAACTGCTTATCGAGCCAGTCGAAGAACGGCATGACTGCCGGGTCTTGCTCGCGCAGCCGCTGCGTCAACTGCACGACGAAGGCGCGATCCAAATCTTCACGCTGACCCAATCGGCCGGCGAGCAAAGATGTCAGGCTGTTAGACTCTCGGCCCGCGAGTTCCAACAGCTTATCGGCGAGCGCGTCCGCCTCTTCGCGGGCCGCACGAGCGGCCACTATTCGCGCTGCCAGCCGGCGCAGGTTCTCCACGAGCGCCAGTCGCAGACTGATTGCGACGGCCCACAACTCACCGATGGTGAGCGGCGCGTGCTGCTGGTATGCGCGGATGAAGCGGCGCAGCGTGTCGGTATCAAGGTGGCTGTCTGTGTGCGCAATGAGGGCCAAGGCGAGCGCGTAGATGCGCGGGTAGCCCGCTAGTTCGCCCGTCTCCAATTTGGGCAGTTCGCGGTAATAACCGGCGGGCAGGTCTTCGCGCACCTCGCGCAGTTGGTCTTCGACGATGTGGAAGTTATCAACGAACCACTCGGCGGCCGGCGAGATGGCGCTCTCTCTGCGGATGGCTTCGGCGAGCGTGTGGTAGGCGGCGACCAATGCCCGCGCGTTCTCTTCGAGGCGCGGCAGCAGCCGACGGCCACGGCGCGGGCTGTCCGACACCCGATGCTCTGCGGCGAGCGTCGCGGCATACTGCTCCAGACGCTCGACGCTATATAGCTCTTCGCGGATCGGCAGTTCGTCGCGCGCGTCTGTGGCGCGATGAAACAAGGGATTCAGAACTGAAGCGATATCCATACGCATGTCGGCTCGTTTACGGGTAGAAGTTATCATTAAACGTTTGCAAAACTCTCACCGTCTCAGCTTAATCCGTCTGCCACATTGACTCGCCCTCAGAACGGGAGTAAAACCGCAAACATAATCTCTCTCCTCCTGTTCAGTTCAATAAGGAGACGACTCCGATGCCTGATAATAATAAGCCGACGGTCTTGATCGTTGATGATTCTACCGATATTCGCTCAATGTTGCGCCTCTGGCTAGAGCGAAATGAGTGTCGCGTGGTAGAAGCGGCGGACGGGAAGCAGGCGGTTGTGCTCGCCGGGCAAGAGCAACCTGATCTGATTCTGATGGACTTATATCTACCGGAACTTGATGGGGCCGTAGCGGTGGCCCGCATACGCGAGCACGCAGGGCTGGAGCGTGTGCCGATTGTGGCCATCTCCGCCTACGGCGCGTCAGGCATCGGCGCGCAACTGAGCAGCGATCCACAGGCTGCGGGCTTCAACGAGTATTTAACCAAGCCGTTCGCCCCTGAGAAGCTGGAGGAGCTACTGAACAGATATTTGCGCAAGAGCAAGGGCGCACCCGATGTGTGAGTGTTGTCGTCGCTTGCGCCCAGCCGTTGCGCTCAAGGAGACCTTGTCATAATTAGCGGCATCAACCGCCACGTCTCACTCTGTGCCCTGCGATGAGATTCCTCAGTCTCATCCGCGCTTTATGCAACTGCGATTTCGACGTGCCGGCGGAGCAACCGAGGAGGCGTGCGATCTCTTCGTGTTCGTATCCCATCATGTCGTGCAGGATAAAGACCAGACGATAGCCGGGCGACAGGCGCGCGATAGCTCTGTTGAGCGCGACTCGATCCAGCAGCGGCGCATACCCCGTAGCCTCTCGGCTCGTCACCGCTTGCGCGGGCATCATGCCGTCCTTAGTCGTTAGCTCGCGCCGCGTGCTGGCCTTGCGAAAGTGCATGAGGACGTGATTGGTCGTGAGCCGATAGAGCCATGTAGTGAAGGCCGCTTCGCCGCGAAAGCTGCCGAGCTTGCGCATGAGGTGAATGAAGATTTCCTGTGTGATGTCCTCTGCCTCCGCCACATTTTGCGTCATGCGCAGGCACAGACTATAGACGCGGCGGTGATAACGCCGATAGACCTCTGCAAACGCCGCCAAGTCTCCGTCGCCCGCCCTTTGCGACAACGCCTGATCGGAGCACTCTGTCTCGCCGTCGGCCGGAGCGGACGCTCCGGCCGACTCCGGCCAGACTTGTAAAACTTCAACTATGGCCATGCTCATCGTTTAAGTCTCCCGCCTATCTTTGTCGTCAAACTTGTCGTCGGCCAGCGTTAGAGCGAATTCAGAAAGGCCAACAGTTGAGCTTTCTGCGTGCTGGGCAAGATGCTGTATTTGAACGTCACGCTTTTAGCTTGCCCTGCATGTCTTTGGATGGCCTCTTGCAAGGTGAACGTCAGCCCATCGTGCATCAGGCGGTTGCGTGTCCTGAGGCCCCACAATGGCGCGGTGCGAATCTGATTGGCCGTCACGGCGTATTCGGGCGTAGGCAGAACAGGTATACCGTCGCCCGTCCCGACGTTGTGCAACAAGAAGTCGCTGTATGGATGGATGAGCTTATTGCCAAGCGCATCCGGCACGGTGAATGCGCCGCCGTTAATGCTTGTACCGGCTTGCGCCGTCGTGATTGTGCTGACATGACAGATGGCGCAACCGATCTGCTTGAACACCATTTCGCCGGCCGGCACGTCAGCCGTTATGGCCCCGCGCGCAGGGGCTTTGGTCGAGCGCATGAAGTTGGCGAACGCTTTGAGATCAGTGCCGTTGTCTTCAGGCTCAGGCACTGGATCGTAACCCGCACCGAACCCGACGAAGCGACCACTTGAAGTGTTCTCCACCGGCAGCAGCGGGCTGGTGATCCCTAGCTCGTTGAGGTACGCATCGGCCGCGAACGATTCAAGGCTGGCGTGCTGACTCTTCCAGCCGAAGCGGCCGATGCGCGCGTCGCCGTTGCCTTCGAGCACGGGCGCTAGGTTGGCCGTGCCGCGCATGTTCGCGGGCTGGCCGTCGCGGATGGCGAGCAGCGTGCTGTTCGCTATCGCTTCGACAAAGCCGTCACCCAAAGTGTTCGTCGAGATGCGAAACGTTCGTGTGTTGTCCGTCAAGGCCACTTGCTCCACGATGTCGGGGAAGGTGGCCCGCGAATGGATGAGCGACCCGCCGAGCGATTCAAAGAACTGACCGTTCGCTGTGCGCCCGGTTCTGAGCACAGTCACTTGGCTGGCGCCGCCGGTGGCGACGTTCTGATGACATTCCCGACAACTCTGCGCGTTATAGGTTGGCCCGAGTCCGTCCGCGATGCCTTCGACCTCCTCGAAGATGAAACGATTATCGTTGAACGAGCGGAGCGCCACGACGTTGTCCTCATTCAAGGTCTCGAACGGCGGCCCTTGATCGGTGAAGCCATTGGTCAAATTGTCAAAGCCTGTGGGCGCTTCGCTTGCGCTGCTATTGGCTGCGCTGCTCACTGTGCCGCCCTTAACACCGCCGCTACTTTTGCCGGCATTAGGATCGGCCGGCCCTTCGTTTTCGATGACGCCGTTATGGCTAAACCTCTGCCGGCGGATTTGGTCATCAGAGTCGGCGGACGCGCTGTTGGCCCCGCTCTGACTCCGCACGCTGTGTGTGAACGCCGCAGTCAGTGCGAGGGCGACGGCGAAGATTGCAACCACGATCAGTTTCAAGGATTTCATACGACCTCCTGTTTACGGCCTTTAGTTGTCTGCTGCCTTGCCGCCTTTAATCAGTAACTCGCGGCGATCAAGCAAGAACTCTCCTCTCATCGTTTCCATGCTGCTTTCTTGGCTCGCTACTTTAGAGGAGCGCCAACAGATGGACGACTCAGGCGCTCCTCTCGCACCGCTTATTTGGCAACCGTTGTTCCACTGCGGGGCGCGTCGGTGATTAAAGGCGGCGTGAGCAATTAAGCTCATTAGCTGTCAGCGATTAGGGCAACAACTCAACTTCAGCCTCTCGGCTGCGGCCTGTGACAGAACTAAACAGCAGCCGAGCGCAAGAGCCTCAAGCAGCGTGACAATAAGCAACACGGCAATCAGTCGGCGCAGTGATTTGTCTTTGCGTGGTGGTCTGCTTAGTCTGCGGAGAGTTGAGCGCGTGAGGTTTACAAGAAGTTAGACAATCCTGCCTTGCTCTTTTTGCAGTGACAGAAGAAGCGTAAAAGTAGAGCCTTCGTTCGGCGCGCTGGCCAGCGTGACCCGGCCGCCATGCCTTTCGACTATCTCTTTGACTAGGGCCAGCCCCAGCCCCGTGCCGACGACATCAGATTTAGCATCGCGCTCCAGCCGGTAGAACTTCTCGAAGACCCGCGCTTGTGCCTCCGGCGGAATCCCGTAGCCATGATCGCGGACGTAGATGCGGAGATAAGCATCATCGCTGTCAGTGCCTATCTCTACTGTCAATCCGGTTGGACTGTATTTGATTGCGTTGCTTAAAAGATTATTGACTGCTTGTGTGAGGAGTTGCGCATCGGCCAAGAGCGACGGCGACGGCCCCTCTAGTCGCTGAATAATATGTATCCCTTTTTCTGCGGCCATCGGACTGAGCGCACGCACGCACTCGGCGATTAAATTATTGGTGGCGACGGGCGCGCGGGTTAATGTCTGTGCGCCGTATTCAATCCTCGTCAAATCAAGATAGCGATTAATCAGTTCGTTCATCCGCACGGACTCAGAGTAAATTGTCTCCAGCAGTTCATGTGTCTTAGCTTCCGGCACCGGATATTTAAGCAAGAGGTCACTCAAGCCCCGGATCGAGGTGAGCGGCGCGCGTAGTTCATGTGAGACGAGTTGCAGAGTTTCAGCCTTGACCCGCTCAAGCTCGCGTCGTTTCGTCACATCCGTGATGATGACGATCAAGCCGATAATGCCCGGCCCCCCCGGCGCTGTGTCGTGCGCGCCGGCCATTTGCGTCTGGCGTTCGCTGTTTAGATCATCACTTGCGTTGACGGCCGAAAATTGCAGCGTATAAAAGCGTCCTTCACGGCCTAATAGCTCAACGTCCAATAGCACACTCTGCCCGCTCAACACGCCGCGCATCGTTGCGCGCAGTTCATCGAGCGCAATGATCTCGTGCGCGACGAAGAGTTCGTCGAGACTTCGACCGTTGAGCGTATCTGTCTCGCGCTCAGCCCAGAAACGACGCGCGGCCGGGTTAGTGAAGACGACCCGACCCGTGATGTCGGCCACCAACAACCCATCCGTCATGCTGGTGAACACCAGATTCATAAACCCGATGCGCGCGATCAACTGGGCCGTAATCTCATCAACCGCGCGCAGTTTCCAAGTGATGTTGCGCGGCAAGCTGATAGGCAGGGACCGCTGCTTGAGTTGCGCGTCAGCTTGCGCGGTCTTTAACTTCGCGGCTAAACCGCCAGCGAATTCGTGGGCTAACCGAAGCTCACTCTCGGCAAACGGCGCGCCCATAGTTCGTTTGATAAGCAACAGGCCGAACACTTCGGCTTCAACTATGAGCGGCAATTGAAGCGAGTAGGGCGCGTTGTTGGATATAGTGGCCGCCATGTTGAGCACGGAGACAAGCTCGCGCTCGTCGGGTTTGCGACCAACATAAGCCGTGAGTTCGAGCGCCTGACCGGATGCCGCCGGTTGGCAGAGAGCGACTGTGTCGGCGCGCAGGATTGAGCCGAGAAAGGAGAGCGCGGTCGCGCATGAATCTGCCGCCGGCTTGTGCGCCATGAATCGTTGCTGGATGCGAGCTAAGCGCTCCAGCTTCTGATCCAAATCTCTGCTGGCCGTAATCGAACTATTGAGCAAGAGTAACGGCACAACCGCAACGAAGCCGGTCAGCACGGGGACGACCGGCGGGATGATGAAATAATGATCGAACAGGTAGAGGCTGCCGATGATGATGAGACCTAAGAGTGCGCTCAAGCTCACAATGACGCGCCAGCCGTCAAGTAATTTGATGATGACGGCAGCGCCGAGCATAAACAACAGCGCGAGGCCGAAGCTGAGCCAATCAGGTAAGGGTCTCAGCCAGGCGCCGCGTCTGATCGTTTCGATCACATTGGCGTGCACCTCGACGCCGGGCATGCCAATCCCGCTCTGTCGTTCCGCTCCGCCGTAGGAGATGAAAGGCGTGATGCGCGTGTCGCCCATCGTTTGCGCGACGGCCCCAATCAGCACAATCTTGTTGCTGAAGGTAGCGGCGGGGACATGTTCATTGAGGACATCGGCGATGCTGTAGTAAGGGAATGTGCGCGGCGGGCCGAGATAGTTGATGAACATTTCATTCGGGCGAATGATCGTAACGCCGGGCAGCGTAGCTTTCTCCGCCTCATCATGCACGCCAATCTCATAGCGGCCCAAGCGCAACGAGCCGTTCTTCTCTTCAATCCCACGGGGCGGAAGCTGCTCGGCCACTCTCAAGGTCTCAAGTCCGAAAGACCATAACCGCTCGCCCTGCTCATCCGCCTTACTGAGTTGAATGGTGCGCAACACGCCGTCAACATCCGGGTCGGCGTGTGCGTGACCGACTGCGACGGCTGCGCCTTTGATCTCCGGCAGAGGCAGCAGCCAAGTTGCGGAGCCGCGCGAGTCGGCCTGCGTAGTTTCAGACTCGATCAATTGCGCCGGTAAGACGACGCGACCGGCGTGCCGGATCGCGTCGGCCAGAAGTTGATCATCCGCCCGCTCGGAGCGTTCGGCATAGATCACATCCAAGCCGACGGCGCGCGGGTGCGCGCTCGTGATCCGGTCGAGCACAGAGGCCATCACGGAACGCGGCCAAGGCCAGTTGCCGATCTGCTGCAAGCTTCCGTCATCAATCGCCACGATGACGATGTCGTCGGGCGGCTGTATTGCACCGCGCAGACGGAAGAGCATGTTGCCGGTCGCGGCAGAGAGCGACGGCGCAAGCCACGTGACACACACGACAGCCGCCATGCTGCCGAGCAGGATCAAGATGGTCGGAGTGATTTGTGAGTTGCGGCGACGCACGGGGGCTTTAGTTCTCAGCCGACGAAGCAATCGAGTCGTTGTCATCCGGCTCACCGTCTTGGGCGTGTGCGCCGTTTGTTTCTAAATAACGGTAGAGCGTGCGCCGGTTAATGCCGAGCACCTCAGCCGCGCGCGACTTGTTGCCCTCAGCTTCAGCCAAGATGAGTTGAATGTATCGTCGGCTTAGCTCGTCCAAGGTGGGCCTGTCATCAATCAGCGCGAGCGGGCGCTGTGCGGTTGCGGCGCGGACAGCAGGCGGGACTTGCGCCACGATATGCTCCGGCAAGTCGCTGACCCGGACGAGATGGTTGGCGCAGACCGCCACTGCATGCTCGATGGCATGCTCCAACTCGCGCACGTTGCCCGGCCATGTGCAGCGCGCCAAGAGCGCCAACGCTTCGTCGGCGATCTGTAATCCTGCGCCGTACTTTTTCAGAAAATGTCTGACCAGCAGTTTCAAGTCTTCCAGCCCGCGCTCGCGCAAAGGTGGCAGTTTGATGCGCAGCACGCTGAGCCGGTAAAAAAGATCGGCGCGAAACTCGCCGCGCTCGACCAACTGCGCAAGGTTCGTGTTGGTCGCGCCAATGATGCGCACATCAACCTTGCGCGGCTCGTGCTCGCCGACGCGGCGCACCTCCTTCTCTTGCAACACGCGCAAGAGGCTCGTCTGGAGCGAGGGGCCGGTTGTGCCCAACTCGTCGAGCAGAATCGTGCCGCCGTTCGTGCTTTCAAACAGACCCGGTCGGTCGGCGTTCGCGCCCGTGAAGCTGCCTTTGGCGTAGCCGAATAGCTCCGATTCAAGCAGCGTCTCTGTGAGCGCGCTGCAATTGATGGCGGTGAAAGGGCGTGCGGCGCGTCGGCTGTAACGGTGTATGGAGCGCGCGACGAGTTCCTTACCTGTGCCCGACTCGCCTTCGATGAGCACGGTCGTATCGGTGCGGGCCGCGTAAACCGTCAGCTTATAGACGCGCACCATCTGCGGACTGTGCCCGATGAGGCCGGAGTCGGAGAGCTGCGCTTCATTCTCGTCGGGTGCAGCTTGTGTCTGCTCCGCCGCGCGTTCGACGACCGACATCACCTGCTCGATGTCGAACGGCTTGGCGATAAAATCAACTGCGCCCTCAGAGATCGCTTCCAGCGCGATCTCCAGAGAGCCTTGCGCCGTCATGGCGATGACTTTTGTCTCCGGGCTGACGCGGCGAAACTCGCGTATGACATCAAGCCCACCAATGTCAGGCATGAAGACATCGGTCAGCACCACATCGAAGCGGCCTTGCCGGCCGAGTTCAATCGCCTCACGCCCGCTCGCCACAGCCGTCACACTGTAACCACTGAGCCGGAGCGGTACTTCGAGCGCCAGTCGCGCGCCCCGCTCGTCATCGGCGATGAGCACCTTGATCTTTTTGGTCTGACTATCGAGCATGTGCGCTAAACATAAACTGTCGGAATCAAAACCTGCGCGGCAACAGACGAGGAGTTACAGCACTTGGAAAGTCGGGTCACCGGTCGGATAAATCGCGTTGTGACACCGAGCGAACATCAGCGCCTAATCGTTATCTGGTGGGAGCGGATCAGGAGGTTTGCCACTGCCATTCTGTCCCGGCGGGGGCGGGCCCGTTGGCGGCGGCGGTGTGCCCGGATTCGGCCCATTGCCCGGCTGCCCCATGCCGTGGCCGTTTGCGCCTCGCTCACCGGGAGCGGCACCATACGGGCCTTGGTCAGGTGGGTGCGGTTTGAACGTATCGTCATTACGACCGGGCTGGAAAGGAGATGGTGTCTCTGGCGACTGTGTTTGCAGCACGCGCGTCCGCTGCCCCGGCGACAAGATAACGGGCGCTTCCAGTGCGACCAAACTACTGACGGCCACCTCGCCCTCGTGCACAAAGACTTGCGTCTCTGTCTGTGTGACAAAGACGTCGAACAGCGTGCCGCGCACAGCAATGACAGCCGTCGGCGTATTGACCCGATAAGGATTCGGCCGGCCGCCCACTTTCTCAATCTTGATGCGCGTTTTGCCGCGCAGCAAGTTGAAGATCGTGCGTGGGGATTTCGCCAAGTCCGTGATCTCCACGGTCGTCTGTTCACTGATGATAGCCTGCGAACCGTCCGACAGCCCCAAGACCAATCGGCCATTCTTAAAAGTCTTAATCACATCTCCGGCAAGCAACTCATCATCCACTCGATACGTGATCTTCACCGCCGTCGCCTGCCCCTGCGCCCGGCGTTGAATCTCAACCGGCCCGCTGCTGCTGAGAATCCTCGCCGAGACTAAAGTTTGGGCCTGAGCATTGATTGCGGCGAAGCAGGCAACGCTTGCGAGCAACAGATAGCTGACTCTCGTAGCTAACATAATTTTACCCTTAGAATAGATGGACAAACTCTGAAGGCCGATGTCTGGTCAGCACTAACCTTATCAAATATCATACCACCAAGAAGCTTTAAGCATAGTTACCGGATAGCCGTTGTGCCGACCCGAAATATCAAGCATGGTTAGGTACAGAGTCTCTCGACGTGTGACAGAATTAGCCAAGCACCTACCATCTGCCTCCGCTCACTGTGACAAAACTGCGCAGTACAAGACCTGAGGTTCCCCTTTGCATCAGGACATGAGGAATTTGTGCGCCGGGCATCAATCCGGCCACTTCCAGTCGCGGATTTCCGGCATGTCTTCGCCGTGCCGCTTGATGTAGAGTTTATGCTCGATGAGCTTGTCGCGCATGGCTTGTTTGGCGTGTGCGCCCACCGCAGCCAGCTTCGGTACGCGCTCGATCACGTCCATCACGAGATGAAAACGATCCAAGTCGTTTAAGACAACCATGTCGAAGGGCGTGGTGGTCGTGCCCTCTTCCTTGTAGCCGCGCACGTGCAGGTTCTTGTGATTCGTGCGGCGGTAGGTCAGGCGATGAATCAACCAGGGGTAGCCGTGAAAAGCGAAGATGATGGGCTTGTCGGTCGTAAAGAGCGAATCGAAATCTTTGTCTGATAGCCCATGCGGGTGCTCGCTCGTGGGCTGGAGCGTCATCAGGTCAACGACATTGACGACGCGAATCTTCAGGTCGGGAAAATGTTGGCGCAGCAGATCAACCGCCGCTAGAGTCTCTAATGTCGGCACGTCGCCCGCGCAGACCATGACCACATCCGGCTCTGCGCCCGCGTCGTTGCTCGCCCAATCCCAGATGCCGACGCCGGCCGAGCAGTGCTTGATGGCCGCATCCATGTCGAGATATTGCAGCGCAGGTTGCTTGCCGGCGACGATGACGTTGATGTAATGGCGACTACGCAGGCAATGGTCCGTGACAGAGAGCAAAGTGTTCGCATCAGGCGGCAGATAGACGCGCACGATCTCGGCCTTCTTATTCACCACATGATCTATAAAGCCGGGGTCTTGATGGCTGAAGCCGTTATGATCTTGCCGCCAGACGTGCGATGACAAAAGATAATTGAGCGAAGCGATGGGTCTGCGCCAAGGGATATGGCGCGTGGTCTTCAACCACTTGGCGTGTTGATTGAACATCGAATCAACGATGTGGATGAAAGCCTCGTAGCAGTTGAAGAGGCCGTGCCGGCCCGTCAGCAAATAGCCTTCGAGCCAACCCTGACAGAGATGCTCGCTCAAGACTTCCATCACCCGCCCGTCTGGCGCGAGATGATCATCGGTCGGTAGAATCTGGCCGACGAAGACTCGATCAGTCACCTCGAAGAGCGCGTTCAAACGATTGGACGCGGTCTCGTCCGGCCCCATCACACGGAAGTTCCGACTCTCGGCGTTCAGCTTCATCACGTCGCGCAAGAACTTACCCATCACGCGGGTCGCTTCCGTCTCAACCCGCCCCGGCTTTCGTACGTCAACGGCGTAATCACGAAAATCCGGTAGCTTCAGGTCTTTGAGCAACAAGCCACCGTTCGCATGCGGATTGGCGCCCATGCGGCGCGTGCCCTTGGGGGCCAGTTCGGCCAACTCCGGCCGCAGTCGCCCTTGCTCATCGAAGAGTTCTTCTGGCTCATAGCTTCTCATCCATTCTTCCAACAGCTTCAGATGTGCGGGCTTGCTGGCCAACTCTGCGAGCGGGACTTGATGCGAGCGAAATGAATTTTCCGCCGGCAGTCCGTCCACCTCTTTCGGCCCCGTCCAACCTTTGGGCGTGCGCAGGACGATCACGGGCCATTGCGGCCGTCCTGTGAATCCATTGGCGCGTGCGTCTCGCTGGAACGCGGCGATCTCTGTGAAGGCTTTGTCGAGCGTCGCGGCCATGAGTTGGTGCATCTGTTCAGGCTCAGCGCCGGAGACGAAATAAGGCTTGTGCCCGTAACCTATGAACAAGTTCGTCAACTCCTCATCGCTCAGCCGCGCGAGCACCGTGGGGTTGGCGATCTTGTAACCGTTCAAGTGCAGGATCGGGAGCACAGCGCCATCACGCACAGGGTTCAGGAATTTGTTTGAGTGCCAACTCGCGGCGAGCGGCCCCGTCTCTGCTTCGCCGTCGCCGACGACGCAAGCGGCCAACAGATCGGGATTGTCGAAGACTGCGCCGTAGGCGTGCACGAGCGCGTAACCGAGTTCGCCGCCTTCGTGGATCGAGCCGGGCGTTTCCGGCGCGACATGGCTGGGGATGCCGCCCGGAAATGAGAACTGTGTGAACAGTCGCTTCAGCCCCGCTTCGTCTTGTGAGACGTTGGGATAAAACTCGCTGTAAGTTCCTTCGAGGTAGGTGTTGGCGACGAGACCGGGGCCGCCATGGCCCGGCCCTGCGATATAGATCATGTTCAGATCGTGCAGCTTGATGAGCCGGTTGAGATGCACATAGATGAAGTTGAGACCCGGTGTTGTGCCCCAGTGGCCGAGCAGTCTGGGTTTGACGTGTTCGAGTTTCAGCGGCTCGCGGAGCAACGGATTGTCGTAGAGATAGATTCGGCCGACAGAGAGATAATTCGCCGCTCGCCAGTAGGCATTCATCCGGCGCACTTCTTCCTCAGTCAATGGTTGAAGCTCCTGCATCTCGTTGAT
>Ga0209153_1000478_pt1 | contig 18389 bp, 13 predicted proteins | sample GraSoiAngelo_120_FD_185877 | JGI IMG/M metagenome (GOLD analysis project Ga0209153, IMG submission 185877) | Grasslands soil microbial communities from the Angelo Coastal Reserve, California, USA - 14_0919_09_20cm (SPAdes) (version 2) | ecosystem: Environmental > Terrestrial > Soil > Grasslands ...
CTTCGTTATTTTGAGCCTCGGGTTGATTTGTTGTAGGCTCTGTCACACTACAGCCTTGAGCCAAGATCAAAACACAAAGCCCCAAAGAGATATAGCTAATCATTATGCACTCCTTATCTGCAACGCTTAGGTAAGTCCCGATTCCAAATGCCACGGTCATGGTGACCATATGGATGTATTTTTCCGTCTGTCGTCCTTACCATTCCGGGTACTTTGCGCCCGTCATCTATTGCTATATCAGCATCATCTTCCCCTATATTCCCAAGGTGCATATGGAAAGTTCCTACAATGAACCAACCTTTAGGTGTGGAAGGTGGATTATTTAGATATACTTGTAAGAAATTGTCAGAAGTTTTAGGATTTAAAGGATCGATTTTAGGTTCTTTGATAATAGCATTGATCTGACCTGTAGCGGCATTCCAGAGTATCCATCCACCATGTTCTACTCGCAGGTCTTGTGCTCTTTTCATTGCTTCATCGAGAGTTCTTTTTACCACTTGATTTGCAGCTAACTGTTCTTTTGTAGGCGGGCATGGCCCCATATATGGTGGCGGTTCGGGTTCCCGTTTTTTTGTCGCTCCAGATGCCCCTCCCCTTATACCCGGCAGAGGACTCTGCGCCGCCCCAACGCCTTGGTCAGCAAAGCCATAAAGCTCTCTGAACGAACCAATGTCCATGAATGTCTCGCCCACTCTGCCGCGCGCCCAAGTACCTTCAACGAACCATTGCTCAAGATTTGTGCCGGTGAAGCCTTCGCCTTCTACATAGTTCACGCCAAATGGAATGTAACCAGTGCTGTTCTTACCTAAGAAGGCGATACCGTCCGCCGCCGCATTCCGATCCAAGTAGGCATATCCGACGTACTTACCTAAACTCTTATCATAGATATTGACGACATTTGGACGAGCGAATTCAGCAGCGCCCATTCCTAACAGCCCGAAAGCAAAGTACGCGCTCGTTTCCATGCCATTAACTTTCACGAGCAACCCTCTTCCACCAAAGACATGGGGCAGCAATTGCGCATACCTCTGATCCATCTCTGCCTGACTCAACCCATGATCACCATTGCCGCCCCCACCATCATCACCGCCGCCCGGCGGCACAATGAACGGGTCGCTATCGCCGACGTTGACACCTATCGGGTCTAAGGTCTCTTTACCCGTCACTGCACCTTGCGCGTCCGTTTCCATCGTGTCACTTGTAATTGGATTCCGGTGCTGCCAAAACAAGCTGCTCGTCTGCCCGCCTGACTGTCTGACTACCTGCACGCCACCAGCATAGACATACTCATTCTGTCTCACGCCTTGTGGGTCATACTCTGCGATGACTTGCCCACCGAGCGCACTACTACGCAAGTAGTAAGTGGTTGCATCAATCGTCCCTTCCATGATGCCGACACCATCGCCGTCGTAGGTCTCTGTCCGTGTGTTCTGCCCAGTGTGAATGATGTTCTGATTGATAGGATCGCGCGTGCTCGTCGTCTGCGTCGTCAAAGTGAGCCGTCCCGCCGCATCGTAACTCTGTCTGAGTGGCACGTAAGGCAGCGTGTCCGGTGCTGGCTCATTGCGGGAGATCAATCTGCCATCTCCGTCATACTCCCATGCAAGATTACGTCCTCGCGTGTCGTAACTCTCAGCGTCATTATCCACCACAGACCAGAAGCCGCCTGTCCGCCCCGTCATGTTGCTCCACACGTCGTAGCTGTAGCTCTGGCGGTATGCCCCGTCCACGCCAGCCTGATTCGAGTCCACGCCGGTCATGAATTGGTTCGCCGCATGCCCAGAGTAGGCTTCTTTGAGTCTGCCCATTTGGTCGTAACTGTAGGCGCGGTCGTGCATCCGGTAGTTGCCATAGATGAGCACGTCGGTGAATAGATCACTGGCATACTGCACACGCCCGTCTGCATAGTATTGATAGTCCGACCCATGCGCGAATGGCGGGCCGTACTGCCCGTCGCGCGTCACGCCATTAACGCCATAGTGTGTCACTTGCCCGCGCCCGTCATACGTGAGCGCCAGACTTGTCCCGTTGCCATAGCTCAACCCTTTGACCGCGCCCCACGCCCGATACTGCATCCCCGAAGCGAAGGTCTGTTGCGCCGTCGTGTAGCCTGTGCCCGTCACTTGCGTCAATTGCCCCGCCGCATCAAACGTGTTGGCGAAGCTGCGCCCCGCCGCCACGTCCGTCACCTGCTTTAACTGCCCATCAATTGTGTAGTCGTAATTGAGCGTGTAGGTGCCCGCGAGACCGAGAAACTGGCGCGCTTCAGACGTGAGGCGCGAGAGCGCATCGTAAGAGTAGGTGCAGCTACCGCCCGCACCGCCTGCCGTCGTCATCGAGGTGCGATTGCCCACCGCATCGTACTGATAGGTCACAGCCGGCGTGTCCGCCACATCGGTCGTGCCCGTCGCCCCGCCAGCCTTCTCTGTTGGCACAGAGGCCAAGCTGTGCCGGTCGTAGCTGACATTCGTGACCAGATGCCGATTGTTGTAGCTGAAGTTGGTTGTGATGCCGCGCGCATCCGTCACGCTCTGGGTTGTGCCGTCCGCGTTGTAAGCAACGACGGTCTGGCTCGTCTGGTCTGGGGCTTTGCGATGCCACAGCCGCCCGTAGCCATCGAACTCAAACGTCGCCAGTTGATAGACGCCGCTCGTCTCCGCCCCCTTGATAAACGCGCGTCTGTGTTACTTGGTCGAGAGCATTGTAAGTGCTTGTCGTGGTCTGATAGACGCTGTGCTGCGCATCCATGTTCAGCACTTGCGCCGACACTACGCGCCCCATCGGATCGTGCGAGACGATCTGTTGCCGCCCCACTTCATCCGTCAGCGTCATCACTTCGCCGCCCGCGCAGCCGCAGCCGCCATAGCTCGCCGTCTTCGTCGGTCGCCCCTTCCAGTCGTAAGTCTGCTGTGTGTAGTACCAGCCCGCCGCATCGTCACCCGTCGCGCTCCAAGTGCTTGTCATCTCGGTCGGACGATACTGCCTGATCGTCTGGCCTAAGTTGTCATAGAGCGTGTACTGCCCGCGATAGTGACCGGTGCTGCCGGGGAAATCGCTCGCCGCCGCACGCACTTGCCCCGTGCCATCAAAGACCGTCGCTGAATAGGCTTCGCCCGCGTTGTCTTGAATCGTGGCGAATGTGTTGATGATGATCTGGCTGGCGGGATAGACCATGCGCGTATAGCGATAAGCGTTGTTTCCTGCTTCGGCGCTGCTCGTAAGGAAGGTGTTCGTCTGTTTGACGCGCCCCGCCGAGTCGTAAACGGTTGCTTGGATCGCGCCTTCGCTTGCCCCTTGCGGCGGCGGCCCTTGCATGCGCACCTTCAGCCCCGTGTAGAAGTCATACTTGATGAACGAAGTATTGCTGTCCGCATCGGTTACGCTCGTCGGGTAGGCGACGGTCTGCGTCGTCCCACCCTTTATGGCAGCGGCATCATCACTTGGCGCGGCTGATGCCACATCTGGAGACTGGAAACTGCTGCCAAGCACGAAAGCGTCTCCGTACTGGATTGATGTCTGATGGCCAGCCGCATCGGTCGCAGAAACGAGCGAGCCAGCGATGTCGTAGCCGGCATGTGAGACTAATGCTTTCGCTGTCGTCTGCTCGTCCGAAGCATCGAAGTGCCACGCGCTCGTCTGGTTGCCGCGTTGCAGGAAACTGGCGTCATAACTCGCATCGTGCTGCGTTGGTGTCACCGAGACAACTTTCCCGCCCGGTAAGGCCAACGTGCCTTCATCATATTGATAAATAGCTTTGCTGTAGAGTTGCTGGCTATTATTCTCCGGGCCAAAGACATACTGCCCCTGCACCAGCCCGATAATATGCTGGCTCAGATATGCCGGATTTAAGTTGTAATCGATGTGCGTGCGCCGGTAGAACACAAGCGGGTTACCGCCCAGTTCGTAGATGTCGCTGACTAAGCCAAACGAAGTGTAGTTGAAGGCAGTTAATCGGGTGTTACCGGCTGAGTCGGTGATCGTCGTCTGTGTTGGCCGTGGGTTCATCAAATAAGCAGCCCCCGGATCATCCTGCGTCCAGTCTATCGTCGTCACCTTCTGAATGATTGATGTGTTGTTCGGGTCGTACTCCTCTGCGCGCACAAGCAAGCCACGCTTCCAATCGGACGCATCAATGGAGTCATACTCTTTATGCGCGACCACATCTGGCGCGTCCGGGCGCGACATGCCGACCCACGAGCCATTGGTATCCGTGCCGGAGAAGTATTTGGTGACGGCCTGCGCGCCATTGTTCCAGTTCTCCGCGTAGTCGCGCCGCTCTGTAAAGCGCGGGCAGTCCGACTGTGCGATGCTCGTGGTCGGCAAGTTATAGGTTGAATAAGCGAGCACGTGCGTGTCTGCCGCATGATGAGTGATGGTGGCAACCTGTCCCCACAGCGTGTAGTCGAAGGTGAAGTACGAGCCATCGTCCAAACCAACTTGTGTGAGCACTGTAATCGCCGTGTTGTTTGGCCCTTGCACGGTGATGGGCGTGCCGTCCGTTTCTTGGAAGTTCGGCTGCACGGTCAACATGCCATAGCCGAACGTCGCCCACAGATGCTGCGTGTTGCCGCGCATCTGGCTGATCGATTGCAGCCGGTTATTCGTGTCGTAGTTGTAGGTGATGACGCGCCCGAGCGTGTCGGTCAAGCTGGTCAACCGCCCGATGCTGTTATAAGCCGCCGTGATGTAGTTGCCGTTACGATCCTTGATGCTCGTGCAGCGCAGCGCCCCGTTCACCGTCACGTAAGTGAATTGCGTGCCGTCAGGTGTACGCACCAGCGCCTGCCCGTAACCGCCCGTGAGCAGTTGTATGTTCGATGAGTCAACCGAGACATACGAACCATCAGTCGTCTGCCGCAACTCGACCCGCCCGCCCGAAGGGAGGATGAGCAGATAGGCATTTGCGCCGGTCGCATCGTCAGAGAACGGCCCTTGCAAGGTTGGTAAGCCTAAGTGGAAGCCGGACGCAGGAAAGCCTTGGTCGGCGTCGAAGGTGATCTCGTTTCGCCCCCGATGCAGTTCCCACCCTCATCGCATGCACTAATGCCACTTGCTTGCCCTACTTTCGTCCAGACTAGCGAGTTGTAAGAGAGCGACACATTCAAGTCCAGCCCCGCACGTCCCGGTAAGCCTACTAGCGGTACGCCCAGTTGAAGTTACGCGAGAGCAGATCGTCGCCGCCCGTGCCGACGCGGTTCATTGGATCGAGGAGTGCGCCCCAGATAGTATGGGCTGGATTGGAATAAGTCCCTTGATAGATACCGGTGACATTAACGACGACGTTCTGCGTTAACTGCCCAAACCATTCGACACTGTCCTGAACCATCTGCCACTGGAAATTGTAAGGGTGGGCGATGTCCCATGACGGGGCATAGAAGCGCGGGGCAATGACCGCGAAGTTAAAGGTGACGGTCGCGCCCGGCGCAACATCATTAGGCACGGCGACGCGCCCGATGCTCCAGTTGCTGTTGTCCTGCGGGTTCTGCACGCCGAGCCGGTAGAGGTGTGCGGCTGTCCAAGTGCTCGTGCCCGTGTTGCGCATCGTGACTGAAACGCTATAGCTCTGCCCGCCATCCATGCTGGTCGGGACTGATTGCGAGACGAACTGCGCATCGTTCCAGTTGACATCAGGCGACGGTGTCGGCGTTGGGTCAGGCGCAGCAGTAACGATGGCCGTGGTTGTAGTTCCCCCGGTTAAGTTGTGACTATCGGTGACCGTCAATGTGACGGTATAGGTGCCAGGGTTGGCATAAGTGTGGACTGGTACTTGCCCTGTGCCGGTTGTGCCATCGCCGAAGTTCCATGTGTAGGTGAGGGCGTCGCCGTCCGGGTCGAACGAGCCGCCCGCGTTGAAGAAGATTTTCGCGCCATGAGCCGCAGACCAGCTACCCTTGTATGGGCCGCCAGCATAGGCGACCGGCGCGTGATTGGCTGAAGGGTCGCACGTTCCAGTGCAAGGCGTACAGGTGCTACATGCTAGAGTCGAGTTATCGGTGAATGTAGGTGCAATCGGATCAGAGAAAGCGATGTTGCGTGCGGCATCCAGATCGGGCAGGTTCGTGCTGGGTGTGCCGGGCGTGAGTTGTGAACCGCCGCCACCTTGCAAGAGTGCTAAGAGTGAAGCGAGGAGTGCGCCGACGCCTGTATGTTCCACAGAACTGCTCGATGAGTGAGCAGTCGCCAATGGTAACTTACTCATACCGCGTTCGGCAGGGAAGGCTGAGAGCATGATGAGTGCATAGCAGAGGCAGAGACTGATAACCCGAACTGACAGTGACCGATGGGGGGGGGCGAGCGCGCATGGGGAACGGCTCCTATCTTTGAGTTGATCTATTCAACGTTACAAGCAGAGACGGCGCAAACGATCTCGGGCTGCGGTGTAAAGTTATGTTTGGGCGGAGGGCGAGGCATGTCCTCCGAGTCATCGATAGGGAGCGCGGGCAGATTACGCGCCTTGCATGGAAACTGTCAAGCGAAATGTTCGGCGCGGGTTATTCGCGGGCTGGATTAAGGAATCCGCACGTAAGGCATGCCGCGCAGGATGACGCGCTGACGGCGGATGACGCGCTTCGGGTTGACCTTCGGGTTGAAGACTGTGCGCGGGTTCGGGATCATGGCTGAGAGATAAGCGGCCTCTTGCGGCGTGAGATTGACGGCTGATTTGTTGAAGTAAGTGCGTGCCGCAGCCTCCGCGCCGTAGATGCCGTCGCCCCATTCGATCACGTTCAAGTAGAGTTCGAGGATGCGCCGCTTCGACAGTTTCTTTTCGAGATAGTATGTGATCGCGGCTTCACGCGCTTTGCGCAAGAACGATCTTTCGGTCGAGAGATAGAGATTCTTGGCGAGTTGCTGCGAGATGGTCGAAGCGCCGCGTTTGAAACTCGGCATTTGCGGAATCCAACTCGACTGATCTGTGTCGCCCTCTTTCTTCGCCTCTTCGGCCGCCTCGCGTTGCGCCTCGTCCCAAGCTTTCTGGATCGCGTCGTAGTCGAAGCCGTGATGCGTCATGAAGTTTGTATCTTCGCCCGCGATGACCGCGCGCTCTAGGTTGGGCGAGATGCGTTCGAGCGGCATCCAGATTTGCAGACGCTTCGGCTCTTGCCCATTGGCGCGCGCTTCTTCCGCGCGCTGCTCGATCAATGCAGTCGTCTGCGGATTGTTGTCGCGCAGCTTCGCCACGTTCGGGAACGTCGCCAACTCATAGACGAGCCAGAGCACTAGGAACGCGAAGACCGCGAGCGCGACAGCCTTGATGGTTTTCCAGACGAATCTCAGCACGACAATATACTTAACACAGAGGAAAGCGATCTCAAATTTGAGATTTGAGATTTGAGATCACTTTCCTCTGTAGCTTCTGCGCTTCCTCTGTGGCTTCTGTGTTGAATTGCTGTCACATCACTCTCAATCAGTGAGCAACCTTTGCGCCGGTCAGTTTGCCGGTCACGAATAGCTCGCGCACCGCGCGGATCGTGTTGCAATGAATCTCTACTGTGTCGCTGATCTCTGCGGCGTAACCGCCGGACATGACTGTGACTAGAGGCACGCGCCGCCCGCGACAAGCGGACAAAACAAACTCGTCGCGCGCGCGTAAGCCCGGAATAGTGAGGGCCAGCCGGCCTAACTTGTCGTGAACGTAAGGGTCTGCGCCGCCGAGGTAGAAGATGATCTCCGGGCGATGCGCGAAAACGCGCGGCAGATGCGTGGCGAGCGTGTGCAGATATTCTTCGTCGCTTGTGTCGTCGGGCAGTTCCACATCAAGCGTCGAGCGGACTTTGAAGAGCGGGTAGTTGCGCGCGCCGTGCATCGAGAAGGTGAAAACGGCCGCGTCGTCTGCAAAGATCGTGGCCGTGCCGTTACCTTGATGCACGTCGCAATCAACGACGGCGACGCGCTCGATCAGCCCATCGCGCTTGAGCACGCGAATCGCAATCGCCACGTCGTTGAGCACGCAGAAACCTTCGCCGTGATCAGGAAAGGCGTGATGTGTGCCGCCCGCGAGGTTCGAGCCGATGCCCGCCGTCAGTGCCAGCCGCGCCGCGCCGATTGTCCCACCCGCCGCGAGAAACGAACGCCGCACCAGAGCCTTCGACCAAGGCAACCCCAGCCGGCGCAACTCGCGCGGCGTCAACGCGCCCGCACGCAGACGTGTCATGTAATCTTCCGTGTGCACGAGCAACACGTCCGCAAGCGGCGCAGGCTGCGGCTCAACTAAGTCTGTCGGTCGCAGCGTGCCCTCGCACAGCAGCCGGTCGCGCACCAACTCGAACTTGCGGATCGGAAATACGTGCCCCTCGCCGATGTCCGCGTAATAACGTGGGGTATAAAAAACTTTCAATACTGAATCAAACTCCCTTCGCGTTTCGCGCGGCGGACGGCGCGTTTGAAGACCCAGAGCGAGAAGGGCATGAGCACGCCGAGAAAAATAAGCAGCGCGATGAGCGGCTCGCGCACTTGGTTGAGCGTCTGCCCTTCGATGAGCACGCGCCGAATGCCGTCGAGGCCGTAGGTTGAAGGCAAGGCGCGCGAGATTAGCCCGATGCCGTTGCCTGCATACTTGGTGACGAGTTGTGTGGGGAAGAGCACGCCGGAGAAGAGCGTCGTAGTGATGCCAAGCAACACGCCAAACGGATCGCCGCGTTTGAAGACCATCGCAAAACTCGCGGACAGGATGCCGATTGCAGCGAGCGCCAACGTCATCAGGATCAGAAACAGGAGCGCGAGCAGATAGTTGCCTTGAAAGCGCACATCGAAGAAGAGCCAGCCAAAGAGAACGTAAAGTGAAGCGGTGAATGTGACCTGCACAAAGTCGTATGCTGAACTGGCTAGCACAAACGTCTGCACGCTGACCGGCGTCATCAGGACGCCTTCGAGTGTGCCTTGCGCTTGCTCCTGCCGGATCGAGTTAGCGAGGCTTGAAAAGCCGGTCATGAAGTAGTTCATTCCTGCCAGCCCTATGATCCAAGACGCGAGCGGATTCTGCCATTGCGTGAATTCTTTGATTGCGCCGCCCGCAAAAATCTTTGAGATGAAGAAGAAGATCGTCACCATGAGCAGCACTTGGAGCACTTGCAGGAAAAATTGCAGCCGGTAGCTAAGCGCCAACCGAAAGTCGCGCACGACGAAGGCGCGCACGCGCCGGAGCAATAACAGCAGCCGACTCACGCTCGTCCTCCTTGTCGCGTCGGCGCATCGGCTTGTGCCGTCTCATACTCGCGCTCGAAACGCTCAAGCACGTCGAGCAGCGTCGCGCGCTCAACCTCGCAAGAGATCACTTGCGCGCCGGCCGCAAGCAGCGCACGCAAGGCGCGGTCGAAGCGTTCATCTTCAGCCTCGCGTGTGAACGACACTTGCAGCGCGCCATCAAGTGCTGTCACTGATAATTGCTCAACCTCGTGTGTGAGCAGTTGCACGGCGCTGACGGGCGTGAGTTCGCGCACGACGAGCGTGACGCGCTCGGTCTGCTTATGTGTGGCGCGCAGACTCTGCGGCGTGTCCACCGCGCGGATGCGGCCGCGGCTGATGATGGCGATGCGCGCGCAGAGTTCTTCGATCTCGGTGAGATTGTGCGAGGTCAGTAGCACCGTCACACGCTCGTCCGCCGCAAGGCGACTGATCATCGTGCGCATCTGCGCGGCGGCCAACGGGTCGAGCGAGCGCGTCGGTTCGTCTAAAAGTAGAATGGGCGGCTGATTGAGGAGCGCGCGGGCGACGGTCATGCGCTGCTTGTTGCCGGTTGAAAGCTCGCCGAAGCGTTTGCGCGCGAGCGGTGTCAGTTCAAAGCGTTCAAGTAATTCTGCGATGCGCTCGTGCGCCGTCGCATCTCTAAGCCCGTGCAGTCGCGCGAAGAAGAGCAGATTCTGCTCGACCGTCAGACGCCAGTAGAACGTGCGCTCCTCCGCGCTCGCCAAGCCCACTTGCGCGCGCACGCGCTCCTCATCGCGCACGCTGTTGAGGCCGTTGACCGTCACCGTGCCCGATGTCGGCTGTACGAGCGTCGCCACGATCTTCGCGAGCGTCGTCTTGCCCGCGCCGTTGCGCCCGATGAGACCGAAGACCTCGCCCTCGCGCACCTCGAAGCTGACATCATGCAGAGCTTCAGTCGGCCCTTGCGCCGACCTGCGCCGGAAGATTTGTTTGAAGCGTGCGAGTGGGACAGGATAAGTCTTCGAGAGATGTTCGATCTTGATCGCAACTGCCCGCGCCGGTTTGTTGCTTGAGGCAAGGGAGTTGCGCGCAGTAGCTTGCAGTTGGTCTGTTTCGTTGATTGCGATCATTGAAGCGAGCAAGCGATTTGATTCAACGTGCGCGCTGGCGCGGGTCTAAGTATTCGCGCAGGCCGTCGCCGATAAAGTTGAAGGCAAGGACGGTCAGCGCGATGGCGATGCCGGGGATGATGAGCGCGTGCGGCGCGGCCGAGAGCGTCGAAAGGTCGCGCCCCTCTTCGAGCATCACGCCCCAAGATGGCGCGGGCGGCGGCACGCCCAAGCCAAGAAACGAAAGCGTCGCTTCCGAGAGCACTGCGCCCGCCATGCCGAGGCTCGCTTGCACGATGAGCGGTTGGATCGCGTTCGGCAGGATGTGGCGAAAGAGTATGCGCAGATCGTTTGCGCCGAGCGCCCGCGCCGCTTGCACGAAGTCGTACTCGCGCACCTTTAAGACCTGTCCGCGCATCACGCGCGCATAGCCGACCCAACCGATCACGCACAGCGCGAAGATCAGTTTGTTCAAGCCCGCGCCCAAAAATGCCACCATTGCAATCGCCAGCAACAGACCGGGAAAGGCAAGGAACACGTTGAATAGATAACCGGAGATGAGCCGATCAATCCAGCCGCCATAATAGCCGGCCAGCGCGCCGATGATGATGCCGACGATGGACGAGACGACAACCACAACCAAACCCACACGCAGAGAGATGCGTGCGCCAAAGACGACGCGCGAGAAAATATCGCGCCCCGTAGCGTCCGTGCCGAATAGGTGCTCGGCAGAAGGCGGCAAGAAGCGGTGCGTCAGATCGGTTGCGCCCACATCATGCGTCGCAATCAACGGCGCAAAGAGCGCGACCACGACGAGCAGCACGACGACGACGAGACCGAAGATGGCGAGACGATTCATAAGAAAATGCAGGCCGATGAATGCGGAATGATGAATGAAAAATAGTTCTTAATTAATCATTCATCATTTCACGAGACTCTTATTCTCGGATCAAGCCGACGATAGAGCGTGTCGGTGAGCGTGTTGGCTAAGATATAGGTGATGCTGATGACGAGGACGCAGCCTTGCACGAGACGATAGTCGCGTTTGCCGATGCCGTCGTCAATGAGCAGCAAGCCTAATCCGGGCCAGTTGAAAATCTTCTCGGTCACGATTGCGCCCGCGAGCAACACACCGAGTTGCAAGCCGAGGATGGTGACGACCGGGATCAAGCCATTCTTGAGCACGTGTTTGTAAACGACCGTTCGTTCGCTCAGTCCTTTCGCCCGCGCTGTGCGGACGTAATCTTCGTTCAGTTCTTCGATCACAGACGAGCGCACCATGCGCGTCAGCAGAGCGGAGAGCGCTGCGCCGAGCGTGACCGCCGGCAGCATGATGTCGCTCGGCTCGAAGCGACCCGAAGGCGCGAGCCAACCGAGGCGCACGGCGAAGATATAGATGAGCATCGGCCCCAAAACGAAGCCGGGCAGACTGATGCCGATGAGCGCGACGACTGAGAGCAAGTTGTCGAGCCAAGTACCGCGATGCGTGCCGGCGACGACGCCGAGCGGGACGGCGATTGCGACGGCGACGATGAGCGCGGCGATGGCGAGTTCGATGGTCGCAGGATAACGCTGCGTGATCAGTTCGAGTACGGGGCGGTCTGTGCGAAACGACGTGCCCATGTCGCCGTGCAGGATGCCGCGCCAGTAGTCAACATAGCGATTGTCTGCGCCGTGCCAGCGCAAGTGGCGCTCGCCCTGTTCGTCGCGCGCATAAGTGACGAAGAAGGCCGGGCGATTCAAACCGTGGCGCTCGCGGAACTGTTCGATCTGTTCGGCCGTGGCCTGCTCGCCCAAAGTCGCAACGGCCGGGTCGCCGGGCACGAGTTCGATCAACAAAGTGACGAGCGACACCACCGTCCAGACCACGAGCAACAGCAGCGCGCCGCGACGGGCGACATCGAATAGCTTGCGCATAAGAGCCGTGACAGGTGACGGGCGACAAATGACAGGAAAAAACTTGTCACTCATCGCAGCCTTTGCCATGTGAATCTGAAGACGACTACGGGCAGGATGATAGCATGAAGAGCCGTGACGGGTGACAGGTGACAAGAAAGAACAGGTGGTTCTCTTGTCACCTGTCACCCGTCACGGCATGTCAGAAACGTAGCCCGATGGAACTTGCGTCGTTCGACGCGCAACGGCCCCGACAACCATCACGCAACGAAACGAACACAAACCCATCGGGCTACGTCGTGCGATTGCGCCAGCGAGGCGCGGCGCAATCAAGCCGTGATCAGGCGGGGCGCGTGGCGGTGTGCAACGCGGCGATCCCGCCGGTCAGATTTCGATACTCAACCTGCGCAAAACCGATCTCGCGCAGCAGCGCCGCCAGTCGTTTCTGATCTGGAAAGCGCGAGACCGAGTCGGGCAGATACTCATACGCGCCACGCGAGCCGCTCACCAATCCGCCCACGCGCGGCAGCACGCGCGTAAAATAGAATTGAAAGAGCGCGCGAAAGCCCGGCACGTTGGGGCGCGAGAACTCAAGCACTGCGAGCGTGCCGCCCGGCCTGAGCACACGCCAGAACTCACGCAAACCTGCTTCGACGCTCGCCAGATTGCGCAAGCCGAACGCGATGGTGACGACATCAAACGTCGCGTCGGCAAAGGGCAGATGCAGCGCATCGCCTTCGATGAAAGGGAGCGCGCGCCCGCGCGTCTCTGCTTTACGCGCGGCGAGTTCGAGCATCGGCCGGCAGAAGTCGAGACCAGTCACGCTTGTCTCACTGCCTTCGGCGAGCGCCAGCGCCAAGTCGCCCGTGCCGCAAGCCACGTCGAGCGTGCGCGTGTGTGCGCCGAGTGATGAGCGCAGACGTTCAACGACCAGCCGACGCCAACGCCGGTCTGTGTTGCCCGACAATAGATGATTCAAAAGATCGTAGCGGGCCGCGATCCCCGCAAACATCGCACGCACACGTCGCGCGTGCTCTGATTGTTGCTCAGTGTCAGTTTGAACTTTTGCCATCGCAACGTTAGCGACATACACACTCTTCGAGGTTGTCGCCGGTTTGCGTTTTGCTTGTGAATTGATTACGGATGACGAGTTGGCGCAGGCGGCTGTGTGGGTGCGCTTGCGCCGAACACTTCGACGCCGTTCGTTGTGCGCGCGAGGCTTTCGCGCAACTCCGCGCCGGGGCCTGTGGCGACTGTGGCCACGGGCGCATCGCGGAAGAGCCGGGCGGCGACGCGCTGCACGTCTGCGGGCGTCAACTCGTTGAGCGCGCGTTGCTCGTCTGCGGCCGTCACTTTGTAGCTTTCTGCGTCGAGCCATTCATCGGCCTGCGCCACGGCCGCCTGTTTGGTTTGTGTAAGCGATGCGGCGACTTCGCGCTTCGCTTGCTCAAACTCTGCGGCGTTGAACTGCGTGGTCGCAAGCGCGCGCAAGGTCGCGCGGGCCGCGTCGAGCGTCTGCGCGACATCAGCCGAGCGCACCTGCGCGCTCATCTGCCAGAGACCGCCGAGCGCGCGCGCTTCGTGGCGCACCGTCAGATTGTTCGGCCCCGCCGCGCCGAGCGCGCTCTGCCAACGCCCACGCGCCAGTGCTGCGAGCACTGCGGCGGCGACGTGATCGCGATCCGCGCGTGCGAGACCGCGCACGGCCAGACGAACTTCGGCCGTCGTCGTGCCTGCCTGATCAACAACGAGCGTGCGCGCGTCAGGCGTGGGCGGTTGGCGGAAGGTTGCGGGCACGAGTGCTTCGCTCTTGCGCCAAGCGCCGAGGAATTGGCGAAAGGCGCGCATCGCACGGGCCGGCTCGACGCCGCCGATCATGATGAGCCGCGCATTGTCGGCTGTGATAAAGCGGTCGCGTGCCAGCAAGAGATCGTTGCGCTCGACGCGCGCGAGCGATTCGGGCGTGCCGGCAACGAGGCGCGCGTAAGGATGTCGGCCGAAGAGGCGCGCGGCAATGGCGCGGTCGGCGATAGCGGCGGGCGTGGCACTTGCGGCGCGGGCTGTTTTGATCCGCTCGGCGCGCAGTCGCGCCACGTCGTCCGCGTTGATGCGCATATTGACGACCGCACCGCGTAATATATCGGCTAGTCGTTCAAACTCGTTCGCGCGCCCCGACAAAAGCACGTCAATATGATCGTAGTCGGTCGTGACTTCAAACTGCCCGCCGAGTTCTTCGGTGACGAAGACGCGCGTAGATTGATCTGGAAAGAGCAGGTCGCTCAGGAGCGCCATCTCGCCCTCTTTGCCCGCGAGATCGAAGACCGCGCCGCTCTCGATGCGCAACTTCAACAACACCATCGGGTCGCCGGGGCGATAGGCCAATAGGATGGGCAGACCGTTGAGCAACTGTTCGCGTTGCGGCGTGCCCGACGCGCTCTGTGCGGCGCGTGCTGGCGCGGGCGCATAGGATAAGAGCAGGGCGCAGGTGGCGAGTGCGAGCGTGGCGCGCAAATAGATGGGCAACGAAAAGTTTCGACGCATCATTTCAAATGTTAGCAAAAATACCGCGAATGACGTTTTGCGCCGCGTTTGCCGGCGGTAAAATTCTCGGTGGCTCATTCGTTCAGGCTGAAAAACCGGCACGGGGAGTTGCCAGTGCAGTTTAGATGCCGCCCAGCGCAAGCGTCAACCGCAAGACTAAAAGGTTAAACTTCTTTCATTTGGCGCGGAAACCGATGCGCATAAAGTCGCATCTAAACCTCGCGGGTCAAGCTGTACGCTCCGGCGAGAGCATTGGACGAGACGAATCATGTATAATACGGGTCGGCGGTTCGAGTTGCTGTGCTTGGCAGAGACGGGCCAAAGCGAGTATAACCGCCGCAAGAGTTAGCGCCGTCGCCTTTGCCAATTAGGAAGAAACGATGAAGAGATGTCCGACCTGTCAGGAAGAGTTCGCCGATAAGTTCGGGTTCTGCCCGGTTGACGGCACGCCGTTGTCGAATGGCTTCAATGCGATGGCCGCCGAGTCGGTCGTAGCGAGCCAGACGACGCAAGAAGAGAGCGGCATCGCCTATACGCACGCGACTGAAGCGACGAACGCAAGCGAGACCACTTGGTCTGCGGGCGCAGCGCATGAAGCGTCTGACGACGGTGCGGCTGAGGCGGCAGCGGCGGGCGCAGGCGGCGCAGCAGGTTACAGCGCGGGGCACGAACGCGAAGAGTATCACCTGACGATGCTCGAAGATCAGGGCCTCGTTCGTCGCCTAACGACGGAAGTGCGCGGGATCGGGCACGAGGCGGGGCTGACTTGGCCTGAGTTCAAACGCAATCCCGGCGGGTTCATCAAGCGCGGCGCCTCGGCTTACAGTCGCGCCTTCTTCCAGTTCATCTCGCAGCCGAACGTCGCCAAAGGCATCGTCGCCGCGTTTGCCGGTCTGATCATTCTCGCCGGTCTCGTCGCCGCATTCGACAGTTTGCAGTCGCGCCACACCGTCTCGCTCAAGCCGATGGCCATCGGCTTTGTCGCGTTGGCGCTGTGCGGCGCGACCGTCGCGCTGCTCGACCGTATGCGCGCCAAACATACGACGGCAGTAGTCGGCATCATTGCCGCGCTCGCCGTTATGCTAAGCGCGGCGGTCGGCTATATCGTCTATGAAAATCTCCGTGCGGCGCGCGCACTAGCGGCGGATAAGATACGCGAAGACCTTGATTATCAAGGGCTGATCACAGACATCCCCGAAGAGCAGAAGCAACCGGACAAAGGAGCGGCCGGCACGGCGAAAGGGAACGGCGGCGGCTCGAAGCCGGAGTTTGAACGACCACACGGCGGCGGCGGCGGCGGCCGTGCCGAGACCAAGCCCGCTAGTTTCGGCAAACTACCGCCCGCGTCAATGGACATCCCGCAAGTGGTTGCGCCCGATCCGCATCCACCCGTGATTCAGAATCCGCACTTACCGACGCCCGCGACGATTGACGCAGACCCGACGCTCTTTCCGCCCGATCCGCGTCCGCTACCATACGGCGATCCGAAATCGCACTCAAACGAGACCAGTTCCGGCCCCGGCACAGGTAATGGCATCGGCACGGGCACGGGCGGCGGCGTCGGTTCAGGTGAAGGCGGCGGCGTCGGCCCCGGTCGCGGCGGCAACACAGGCGGCGGCGACCGTTCGATGGGCGGCGGCGGCCCCGGCGGTGGTGGTGGCGGCGGTGATTACAGCCGTACGTTCACAGTCAAAGAAGTGACCAAGCGCGCAGTAATCGTCTCGAAGCCAGAGCCGACATTCACGGAAGAGGCGCGCAAAGATAACGTGACGGGCGAAGTGGTATTGCGCATGGTCTTGGGATCGAACGGGGCTGTGTCGAACATCGTGCCTTTGAAGCGTCTGCCGGATGGATTGACGGAGCGCGCGATAGCTGCGGCCCGACAGATACAGTTCACGCCTGCGGAGAAGGACGGACACAAGGTCTCGCAATATGTGACCGTCTCTTACAACTTCAATATCTACTAAGTTCTCATCAAGCTTAGAGACAACACGGCGGCGATTCTTGATTCGAGAATCGCCGCCGTAATCTTTTGCTCGTTATCGCCGCTCTAGCTAACACACTCGTCGGCGACGCGCCGGATGCGGCGCACGCCTTCCTGCAAGCGTTCGAGCGAGGTCGCATAGGAGATGCGTATGAAGCCGTCCGCGCCGAAGCCTGCGCCGTCGGTCACGACCGTCTGCTCGTCGCGTAAAAGTTTTTCGACGAACGCGCCCGAACTATTCACTTCGCCGCGCAGACAGCCGCGCACGTCCGGGAACGCATAGAACGCGCCTTCAGGCTCAAAGCAACTGAAGCCCGGAATCTCCGCGAGCGCGTTCGTGAGCCACGCGCGCCTGCGGCTATATTCGGCGAGCATCTCGGCCACGCAAGCTTGCGTTGCGTTGAGCGCCTCGGCCGCCGCGTGCTGCGCGAAGGAATTGGGATTGCTGGTCGAGTGGCCTTGCACTTTGAGCATGCCTACGATCCAGGCTGCGGGGGCGAGCGCATAACCCATGCGCCAGCCCGTCATCGCATAAGTCTTCGAGAACGAACCGGCGATGCACAGACGTGCGCGCAGTTCCGGCGCGAGACTCGCCACACTGAACACACGCGCCGGTTCATAAACAAATTGTAGGTAACATTCATCCGAGATCGCGTAGATGCCGCGCTCGGCGCAGACTTCGAGGATGCGTCTGAACTCGTCGGGCGGAATTACACGCCCTGAAGGGTTCGACGGCGAGTTGATGATGATCAACTTCGTTCGCGTCGTCGTCGCGCGCGCGACCTCTGCGGCGGTCAGATGAAAGGCGCTTGCTTCCGTATCAATGAGCACGGGCGTCGCGCCTGCGAACGTGACCATCTCAGGAAACGAGACCCAGTAGGGACGTGCGACGAGCACCTCGTCGCCCGGCTCACAGAGCGACACGACGGCGTTGAAGATCGCTTGCTTGCCGCCCGCCGTCGCCATCACCTCTTTGAAGTCGTAGCGCGCGCCGAACTCACGTTCGTAGTAATTGATGATCGCCTGTTGTAGCTCGCGCGTGCCGCCCGTCGCCGTGTACTTGGTTTCGCCCGCCCGCAAGGCTTCGAGGGCCGCTTGTTTGATGTGCTCCGGCGTATCGAAGTCTGGTTCGCCCGCGCCGAGATCAACCACGTCCGCGCCCGCAGCCTTCAAGGCGAGCGCCTGCTGCATCGCCGCAAGGGTCGCCGAAGCGCGCATCCGCGCCACGTTTGGCGCGAGTGGGAAATCACTTGGAGCAGGTTTAACCATCATCATGTTGAAAGAAAATTTGTTTCGTCGTCAGTATAACATCGTGCCGTCGTCGGCTGTCGGTCTTGTTCAACGCTGACCGAGTTTCTCGCGCATGCGCGCTTCGACGAGCGGCGGCACGAGTCCTGTAATCGAGCCGCCGAGTTGGGCGACCTCTTTGACGAGCCGCGAGCTGACGTAAGAATAAGCTTCGGCCGGCATCATAAAGACCGTCTCAATGCGTGGCTCAAGCCGGCGGTTCATCAAAGCCATCTGCAACTCGTACTCGTAATCCGAGAACGCGCGGATGCCGCGCACGACCGCCGCCGCCTGTCGCGCCGCCGCGTATTCCATCAGCAGTCCCTGAAAATCTTCCACGACAAGCCGACAGCCATCGCTACTTATTTCCGTCAACACCGTCGTCAGAAGCTCCCGCCGCTCCTCAACCGAAAACAACGGCTGCTTGT
>Ga0209153_1000480_pt1 | contig 18355 bp, 13 predicted proteins | sample GraSoiAngelo_120_FD_185877 | JGI IMG/M metagenome (GOLD analysis project Ga0209153, IMG submission 185877) | Grasslands soil microbial communities from the Angelo Coastal Reserve, California, USA - 14_0919_09_20cm (SPAdes) (version 2) | ecosystem: Environmental > Terrestrial > Soil > Grasslands ...
AAAGGCGAAGCCCGTGAACAAGGTAGTCGGCGTCGCCCAGACCGGATCGGAGAACGAGGCTCGCAACGATCCGAGCAGATCGAACAGCGCCACGATCGAGACCAGTGAGGTATCCTTGAACAAGGCGATGAAGCTGTTGACGAGACCGGGAATGACATGGCGAAGCGCCTGCGGCATGACGATCAGCGCCGTGGTCTTCCACCACGATAGCCCGAGCGCACTGGCCGCTTCGCCCTGGCCGCGCGGGATCGCCTGCAAGCCGCCCCTGATGACCTCGGCCTGATAGGCGCCCGCGAACAGCGCGATGCCGATCAGCGCGCGCACCAGGCCGTCCACGCTGAAATTTCCCGGCAGGAACAGCGGCAGCATGTAGGTTGCGAAAAATAGCACCGTGATCAGCGGCACGCCGCGCCAGAATTCGATGAAGGCGACGGAGAAGATCCGGATCAGCGGGATGCTCGCGCGCCGCCCGAGCGCAAGCGCAATCCCGATCGGCATCGAGGCGACAATGCCGGTGACCGAGACGACAAGCGTCACCAATAGGCCGCCCCACAGCCTGGTGTCCACGATGGGCAGTCCGCCGTGGTCGAGCCCCATCACGGCAATCACGATGCCGATGCCGGCGAAGATCGCGAGGCTGACGATCAGGGAGCGCCACCCCCTGCGCATGCCGCCGTTGAGCAGAAACAGCAGCAGTGAAACGACCGCGGCCGTGACCGCGAAATCGATCCAGACCGGCCGGCTCGAGGCCTGAATCTGATCGCGCAGCCAAATCAGTGGCCAGATCAGCCAGGAAATCGCTGAGCTTAGGAGGGTGAGCAGTTTCCCGAGCACCATCAGCAGCGGTCCGATGACCGCGGCCGAAGTCTGCCCGGCATTGCTCAGCGCGGTGCCCGCGTTGCCGATGCTCTCGTCAAACCCGGCGAGCATGGCGGCGGTCCAGCTCACGCCGAAACCATCGATGCCGCCTCCATGCAGCAGGAAGAATGCGACGACGGGAAATGCCACGAAGAACAGGCCGGAGTTGAGACCCTTGGCCGGCAGGGGTGGAATCAACAGCGGCAATAACAACAGTGCCCCAAGCAGGAAGGTTAGATTGACCCGCCATCGTTCGGGCTCGGGATAGAAGCCGTAGATGAACTGGGTGAATTTCGCCTCGACGAAGGGCCAGCACGCGCCGACGGCATGGCCGGCATTCTCGGCCAGACAAACGTTGCGATCGCCGCCGCGCCAGACGGCGTCGACCAGCAGGAATTTTATCGCCGGGACGACGGTGAACCAGAGCAGCACCACACTCACGATCGTGATCAGGATATTGGTCGGCGAATTGAATAGCCGCGTGCGCAGGAAACCGACAAAGCCGGTGGTCTTGACCGGCGCAAGACGTTCCGGAACCAGATCCCGTCGGACGAAAGCGGATGTGGTGATGTCGCTCATCCCTCCAGGCTCCGGCCGAGCCGCCAACCGTAAAAGCTCATGACCGCACTGGTGACGAGCGAGATCAGCAGGTACACACCCATGGTGATGCCGATGATCTCGATGGCTTGGCCGGTCTGGCTCAGCGTCGTTCCTGCAAACACCGAGACCAGGTCCGGATACCCAATCGCCACCGCCAGCGAGGAATTCTTGGTGAGGTTGAGATACTGGTTGGTGAGTGGCGGCAGTATGACGCGCAACGCCTGCGGGATCACGATCAGCCGCAGCACCGAACCGCGTGCGAGACCGAGCGAGGCACCCGCCTCCATCTGCCCCTTATGGACGGACAGAATGCCGGCGCGCACGATCTCGGCGATAAAGGCCGCTGTATAGGTCGACAGCGCAAGCGTCAGCGCCACGAACTCCGGGATGACGCGCGAGCCGCCGGCGAAATTAAAACCCTTCAGTTCCGGGAATTCGAACCGGACTGGCGCACCAAACACGAGCGCGGTGACAAGCGGCAATCCCACCAGTAGACCCAGCACGTAAGGCCAGATCGTAATCAGCTTGCCGCTTTGGAAAAGCTGCCGGCGGGCATAGCGCCACAACAGAAACGCCGCCGCGATCGCGACCGCGACGGCCATCACGAAGGGCTCGAAAGCGGGATTGCCGATCGGCTTTGGGATGATCAGCCCGCGATTGCTGAGAAAGAAGCTGGAAAACAGCGAAATACTCTGCCGCGGGCCCGGCAATGCCGCGAGCACCGCGAGATACCAGAACAGGATCTGGAACAACAGCGGCAGATTGCGCACCAGCTCGACATAGCCGCCGGAGATGCGCGACAATAGCCAGTTCGGCGACAGCCGGCCGAGCGCGACGAGAAAGCCGATCAGGGTGGCGAAGAAAATGCCGATCAGCGAGACCAGCAGCGTGTTGAGCAGGCCGACCAAAAATACCCGCGTATAGGTATCGGATCCCGAATATGGAACGAGGCTCTGGCTGACGTCAAAGCCCGCGGTATTCTTCAGAAATCCGAAGCCTGCCGTGATGTGCTGGTTCTCGAGATTGGTCCGCGCATTGGCGACGATTTCATAGAAGATCCAGACCAGCGCCGCGACGAAGAGAATCTGGACAACAAAACCGCTCCACCCGGCGCGGCCACCAAGCGCGCGTTGCAGCCGGGCGGCGAACTGCGGCGGGGGTGGCCGGGCCTCGATGCTCATCGCCGCAAGCCCCCGGGCGTTCTCGACTAGCGGATCGGCGGTGCGTACTGTATTCCGCCCTTGCTCCAGAGCTGGTTGAGCCCGCGGGCGATCCCGAGCTTGGAGCCCGAGCCGACGTTGCGATCGAAGGACTCGCCGTAATTGCCGACCGCCTTAACGATGCGGGAAAACCAATCCTTGGTGAGGCCGAGCTGTTCGCCGAGATTGCCGTCGGTGCCGAAGGCGCGTTTGAGTTCCGGCTTGTCGGATTTGGCCATTTCACCGACGTTCTTCTGGGTGACGCCAAGTTCTTCGGCATCGACCATCGCAAACAGCGTCCATTTCACGAGATCGAACCACTGGTCATCGCCATGGCGAACCATCGGACCCAGCGGCTCCTTCGAGATCACCTCGGGAAGCACGGCGTGGTCGGCCGGATTCGAGAGCTTCAGGCGCTCGGCATAGAGCTGCGACACGTCCGAAGTGAAAACGTCGCAGCGGCCGGATTCGTAAGCCTTGACAGTCTCGTCGGCGGTGCCGAACGCGATTACCTCATACTTCATGTTGTTGCCCTTGAAGTAGTCGGCGAGATTTTGTTCCGTCGTGGTCCCGGTTTGCACACAGACCGACGCGCTGTTCAGTTCCAGCGCGGAATTGACCTTCAGCGACTTCTTCACCAGAAAACCCTGGCCGTCATAATAGGTCACCCCGGTGAAGTTGGCGCCGAGCGAAGTGTCGCGCGATAGCGTCCAGGTTGTGTTGCGCGAAAGTACGTCAATTTCGCCCGACTGCAGCGCCGTGAAACGGTCCTTGGCCGACAGCGGCACGAATTTGACCTTGGTCGGGTCGTCAAAAATCGCGGCCGCGACCGCGCGGCAGACGTCGACGTCGATACCGGTCCAATTGCCCTTGTCGTCGGGCGAGGAGAACCCCGGCAGGCCCTGGCTCACGCCGCAGGATAACAGCCCACGGTCCTTGACCGTCTTGAGCGTTTGCGCGGTGGCGGCATTGGTCGAAAGACCGGCGGCGAGAGCAAGGGTAAAGACCAGGGATACGCGTTTCATGGCAAAGCCTTTCAAGTGTCGTCCGGGAGATGTTCGCTTATCATCACGCGCGTCGATTGGCCAAACCCGTGATCCACCGCCGCAAACGCCAAGCCCAGAAAGGCAGTCGAATGTGCTGATACCTTGGAAGCGATGGATCAAAGGTCGCGGCAAGCCCCTCAACGTGCGGCGCCTCAATAGCCAGCGCGCATCACAGAACGGCTGGCGCGCCGGGTCAAGGGGTTGACGGGGCTCTTCCAGGTCCTGCTATTAACTATGTCCGCCCACATCGCCGCCCGGCGGCCATTTTGTGACGCGCGGCAAAAGGTCTTTTGAAAGCGACGCATGGACCCCTCCACCGGCTCCGGACCTGTGGGCCCGCAACAGGTCGAAACCAGACTGGTGACGGCGGGCCGCGACACCCAAGCCCAGAAAGGCTTCGTCAACCCGCCTGTCGTCCACGGTTCCACCGTCCTCTATCCGACCGCGGAAGACCTGCACGCCCATCGGGGTGAATTCACCTACGGCCGCCATGGCACGCCCACCACGCGGGCCTTGCAGGAAACATTGATGGCCCTGGAAGGTCCGCAATGCGCCGGCGTCGGCATCGCGCCGTCAGGACTTGCGGCGATCTCGACCACCCTGCTTGCGGTGCTCAAAACCGGCGATCACCTTCTGGTCTGCGACAACGTCTATCGTCCATCGCGCAACTTTTGTAACGGCGTGCTGGCGCGCTATGGCGTCGAGACGACCTACTTCGATCCCTTGATCGGCGCCGGAATTGAGAAATTGTTCAAGCCCAACACCAGGGCCGTTTTGGTCGAAGCGCCGGGCTCGCAATCCTTCGAGATGCCCGACATTCCCGCGATCGTCGGGATAGCCCACGCGCGGGGCGCGCTGGCGATCGATGACAACACCTGGGCGACGCCGCTGTTTCATCGCTCGCTCGATTCCGGCGTCGATATCAGCATCCAGGCTGCGACCAAATATATCGGCGGCCATTCGGACATCATGTTCGGCACGATCTCGGCAAATGCCAAGACCTGGCCGACGATCGCCGAGAACATCAGACTGCTCGGCGTTTGCGCCGGGCCGGACGACGTATTCCTGGCGCTACGCGGCATGCGCACGCTCGCCGTGCGGCTCAACCAGCATTATCGTTCCGGACTTGAGATGGCGCGCTGGCTTGCGGCGCGCCCCGAGGTGATCCGGGTGTTGCATCCGGCGCTGGAGAGCGATCCCGGGCACGCGATCTGGAAACGGGATTTTACCGGCGCGTCCGGCCTGTTCAGTATCGTGCTCAAACCGGCGCCGCAGAAAGCCGTCGATGCGCTGCTCGACACGCTGAAATTGTTCGGCATGGGCTATTCGTGGGGCGGCTTCGAAAGCCTCGTCATTCCCTTCGACTGCGACGGCTATCGCACCGCGACCAAATGGGCGCCCGGCGGCCCGACACTGCGGCTCCACATCGGACTTGAGAATGTCGATGATCTCAAAGCCGATCTCGAACGCGGCTTGGCCGCCTTCAACGCTGCCGCGTAGGCCGCCAAGGGCGGCCTACCGACTCCGCACTTTCACTCCACCGTTTTGTCGATTGTGTTGGCTTTTTTACGCCATTGCAAAAACTGCTCAAGCGACTGCTGCTCGTGAGCAGCAGGCTGGCTAGTAGCAGGCTGGCTGTTGGAAGGCTGGCTAGGCGGTCCGGATGATGATGAGAGGAACGCTTCAAACTCTGCAAGCGCGGGCTTCGACCCGACGTCTGCCTGGATGGGTTGACGCGGAGCGGTGCTGGTCGATCCCGTTATTTCGGAAGAGGTTGAACTGGCGACAGATTGCCGTGAAGCAGGCATCATGAGGACGAAGAGCAGCACCACGACCGTGGCAACGCCGGCGGCCGCAGCGGCAATGCTGAGCTGCGCTGTTCGCCGCTCCCATGCGCGCCTGGCAGGTTCGTTAATCACCTGGGGGTCGAGCGGCTTCCACAGGGCATTATCGCGCGAGGCAGGAAGGGAGATTGGGGACGACCCGATGGGCTCCGATCTTGCTTCTTGCGAGACGGATGGTCCCAGCTTCGCTGCTCTTTCGCGCAACCGGAGAGGCGCATAGAACTCAGGATCGTTGGGGTCTTGCTCACTGAAGCTACTCATAAGCTGCTCCCTATGACGCCTGGGAAATGGCATGGCGGCCACCGGACCGCTCAATCACCCCTGTGAACCACCGTGGAAATAACCTACAGCAACCGGCCGGCAATGTCATCGCGCGTCCGAATTTTACGGGTTCGCGCCCTGGGGATAACCTTGCCACCTCGTGGGCGGAATGGTCAGTCCAAGAAATTCTACGCTCAACGATGACCATTGCGGCCTGCTCGCACGAGGCGCCCCGGCATCGCGCCGGTATGCTCGCCTCGCTCGAAGATGGGAATGCCTGCCGCAAGCGTGGCTTCATATCCATCGACCCGTTGCACGAAACGCCGGCCGCCGGCCGGCATGTCGTGCACGAGCTCCGGCTTATGCAGCCGCAGACGGTCGAAGTCGATGATGTTTACGTCAGCGCGCATGCCCGGCACCAACCGGCCGCGATCCGACAGACCGAAGAAGTCGGCGGTCTCGCTGGTTTGCCGCTTGACCAGATGCTCCAGCGGCAGCAATGGCCCGCGGCGGCGGTCGCGACCCCAATGCGCTAGCATGAAACTCGGCAGGCCCGAATCCACGATCGAAGTGCAGTGCGCGCCTCCGTCGCTCAGGCCGAGCAGGCAAGCCGGGTCATTGAGCATTTCGCGGATCGGCTCGTGGTCGCCTTCCACGTAATTCACCACCGGAAAGAACAGGAACTGGTTCTGTTCGACGATGTAGTCGTAGGCCACCTCGTCGGGCGTACGTCCCGTGCGTGCCGCAATCGCCGCAACGCTCTTGTCGGAATCCGGCTCGTAATCCGGCGGGTCGTCCATCGTAAAGAACTTGTCCCAGCGGCTGGTGACGAGCTGGCGGAACTGAGACAGCTTCGCGACCTCGGCCTCGGAAGGCTTCTCGGCGAGGATTTTCCGACGCAGCTCGCCATCGCGCAGCCGCTTGCGCTGCTCGGCAATGGGAAGGCTTTCGAGCGCCTTGTAGCTCGGCCGCACGGTGAACGGGTTGAGCGCGGTGCCGATGCCCATCATCACGCCAATCGGACGTCCGGCGATCTGCGCTGTGAGCGGCAATCCTTCGGCGCGCGCCGTATGTACTGCTTTCATCAAACGCCGCCAGCGCTGCGGGTCTTCATAGCGATCTGTGAGCAGGAACCAGACCGGACGACCGGTCTCCCTGGCGAGCTTTCGCATCCAGCGCAGCTCATACTCCTCGTCGTCGAAGTCGCTGTTCATGCCGAACGCGCCAGTGCCGGTCTCGGTCAGCGCGGAGCCGATGCCGAGCAGCTCCAAATCGTCCGCATTGCGCGAAGCCACCAGCTCGCCGTCAGGCGTCTTGTGCGAATCCGTACGCGACGTGGTGAAGCCGAACGCGCCGGCGCGCAGCGCCTCGACGGTGAGTTGCCGCATCTGCGCAATGTCGTCTGCCGTCGCTGCTTCCCGGCGGATGGCGCGGTCACCCATCACATAGACGCGCATCGGCAAGTGCGCGGCCTGCGCCGCGATGTCGATGACGCGTTCGCGGCGCTCCAGGGCATCCATGAAATCGGGAAAGCTTTCCCACTCCCAGGTCAATCCTGCGGCCAAAACGGGGTTTGGAATTTCCTCCACCCCTTCCATCAAATCCATCAAGGCCTGGCGATGATGCTTCTTCACCGGTGCGAAACCCACGCCGCAATTTCCGAACAGGACGGTCGTCACGCCATGCCAGCACGAGGGCGCAAGCAGCGGATCCCACATCGCCTGACCGTCGTAGTGCGTGTGCACGTCGACCCAGCCGGGCGTGACCATCAGCCCCGTGGCATCGATGTCGCGCCGGGCAGGCCCCTGCTTACCGCCGACGGCGGTGATCCGGCCTTCTGCAATGGCAACGTCGCCGCTAAAGGCAGCCTTGCCGGTGCCGTCCATGATCGTGCCGCCACGAATGACGATGTCGTGCATGCCAACCTCCCGCTGGGGTCGCGCCGCCAAAGCCGCGCAGAAACCTGTTTTTGTTCGACGAATATTGCCTGACGGTCGGGCGGGAAACTAGGGCTCGTGGACGCAGCCCTCCCTTGCAGCGACGCTACGCCAGTTTCCCAACACGAGAAGACGTTCCGGCTTCAGCAATATCTTCGCAACAAAACGGTTGATCTGCTGTTGTTTAGCGGTAGCCTGTTTTTTTCGACCCAAATCCCGAAAAGTGGAGCTTGATGGGAAGCTTGGTTCTTCTCGATTTGATGGGCGGCGTGGCATTGCTGCTGTGGGGCCTGCATATGGTCCACAGCGGAATTCTGCGCGCGTTCGGACCGGACCTGCGGCGGCTGTTGTCGAAAGCGTTGAGCAACCGCATCACGGCTTTCGCCGCCGGCATCGGCCTGACCGCACTCTTGCAAAGCAGTACCGCAACCGCCTTGATCACGAGCTCGTTTGCCGCCGAAGGCCTGGTCAGCCTGGTTGCGGCCCTGGCGATCATGCTGGGAGCCAATGTCGGCACCACCCTGATCGTGCAGGTGCTGTCGTTCAATATCAGTGCCGCCGCGCCGGTTCTGTTCGTCCTCGGCCTGGTCGCCTTCCGCGGCGGCGCGCGTTCACGCATCAAGGATCTCGGCCGCGTCTCGATCGGTCTCGGCCTGATGCTGCTGGCGCTGCATATCCTGCTCGACACGCTCGCGCCGGCGGAGAACGCGCCCGGGGTTCGCGTCGTCATGAACGCGATCACCGGCGATCCCGTGCTCTGCATCCTGATTGCCGCAGTCGTTACCTGGGTGGTTCACTCGAGCGTCGCCAGTGTGCTGCTGATCATGTCGCTGGCCTACGCGCATTTCGTTACACCGCTTGCGGCTTTGGCACTCGTGCTCGGCGCCAATCTCGGCAGCGCGATCAATCCGCTGATCGAAGGTGGACGCCGCGATAATCCCGCGAGCTATCGTCTGCCGCTCGGCAATCTCATCAACCGAGTAGTTGGCGTGGCGCTGATGCTGCCGTTGCTCCGTCCGGTGACCGACCTGTTGCAAGCCTGGCAGCCCGACCTCGCCAGGCTGACCGCGGAATTTCACATCGCGTTCAATCTGGCCACTGCGATCCTTTTCATCGGGCTGCTCGACGGCATGGCGCAGCTATTGAAGCGGCTCTTATCTGATCGCGTGCAAGAGGCCGATCCGGCGCGGCCGCGCTACCTGGAGGAAAGCGCGCTTGAGACGCCTTCCCTCGCGCTCGCCGACGCTGCGCGTGAAACGCTGCGCATGGGCGACCTGGTCGAAGTCATGCTGCGGAAAGTCATGATGGCCATGATGACCAACGATCGCGCGCTGGTTGATCAGGTATCGAAGATGGACAACGCGGTCGACGGTCTCGACGAGGCGATCAAGCTCTACCTCACCAAGCTCACCCGCGGCAGCCTTGACGAACGCGAGGGCCAGCGGGCGATGGAGATCATCGCCTTCGCCATCAATCTGGAGCATATCGGCGACATCATCGATAAGAATCTCAGCGAGCTTGCGACCAAGAAGATCAAGCGCAGGTTCGAATTTTCGCCCGAGGGCGCAGACGAACTGGCGACATTCCACAAGCGGACCATGGATTCGCTCCGGATCGCGTTCGGCGTATTCATGTCGGGCGATGTCAGGGAAGCACGCAAGCTCCTTGCCGAGAAGGCGGCTCTGCGCAACACCGAGCTGGCCGCCACCGAACGTCATCTGGACCGTCTGCGCGAAGGTCGGCCGGAGACGATCGAGACAACCTCGCTGCATCTGGACGTGCTGCGCGACCTCAGGCGAATCCACTCGCATATCTGTTCGGTGGCCTATCCCGTCCTCGACGCCGCGGGCGAACTGCCGGCCAGGCAAAACGCCGAGGATGATCCGGCCACGCTGCCCTCGCCGGCTGCACATCCCTCGCCGCGGTAACAGCGGCGGGTCATTCACACATACCCGCCATGCGCAAATTGCCCGTCGTGTTAATCTGTCGCAGGGCTGTGGCATTGCCGAAGACCCCAAATCAGCGGTTTGCTCTCCGCATCCCGCACCCGGACACAAGGGGCGTTTCGCGATCGTCACGGACGTTGGGTATGGGATGCGGTGGACGCGGCAGCGTCGGGCGCGTGATGGGATTGCAGGGCGGTTTCCCGTGAGCGGTCACAACGCGCAAGACGAACGGCGCTTTTGCGGACGGCAAAACCGTGTGGTCCTGACACCCGTTGCTGGTGCCAAGTCCACGGAAGCGAAATCAGCCCAACCGGGTTGATCAGCCTTAATCCGTGGACGACGGTGACAAGACGAATTCGTCGCCGAGGAGAGCGCGCTATAAGCCGTTAAAACCATTGCGCAGGGAAGGCCGGACTGTTTCGGTGAACCTGTGGTGACGACGCTCGTGCGCTTTTTGTTTTGCGTGCGAGGCTGCGGGTGCATCGGGCACCCGGCTTTCCCTGCGCCCTTGTTTCTTCGAGGGACACCGGCTTGCAAAGCTCGGGCGCTATCTGCGCCGCGAGAGCGCGGAAGTATGTCCTGCGCGGGCGCCGAAGCTTTACCGCAGCGGGCATGGCGAGCGACGACATCCGGACACGCGGAGGGCCGGACCATAGGCGACCGTTAACGATAACGATCTGTTCACCATGGGACCAGTTCTCCCGGCTGCTTTCGGCAAACTCAGCCGCCCCGCAAGTTCCCTTATACCTTTGCTGTTTAGTCCTGCCTGTGAGGGAACAGTTTGTCGCCACCATGCGGTCCAAACATCCCGGCGTAAGAGTGACAGTAAAGCGTATGAGTATCGCCCGCATCGTGGTCCTGAGCATCGCCCCTGGCGCCGGCGGCATTGCCGCCTCCCCCGCTGGTGGGTCGGCCCAAACAGCCAGCCGGGATCAAGCTTCCAAATGCAGAGAGAGCGTCAACGGCGTGCATCGGCGCATTACGATCCGGACGACGGCACAGAAGTGACCGAAAGGACACCAGAAATGAAATGCACGGAAAATAAACCGGCGATGCGGACCCTGCTGGTTCGCGCCCTGTCGTTTTCCGCCGCCGCTGCCTTGGCGCTTAATCCGGCTATGGCGCCAGTGGTGGCAGCCGAAGCCACGGCGATGCCGGTAGTTGCCGGCGGACCCGCGAAAACACGGTTTCTTGCGCTGGGCATCGGCAAATCCGTCGTGATCGACATGCCGCGCGACGTCAAGGATGTGCTGGTCGCCGACCCGAAGATCGCCAATGCCGTCATCCGCTCCGCCCAACGTGCTTACATCATCGGCGAGGCAGTCGGTCAAACCAATGTCGTGTTCTTCGATTCCGATGGCCTGCAGGTTGCCGCCTACGACATCGCGGTCAAGCGTGACCTCAACGGCGTGCGCGCCGCGTTGAAGCAAACCCTGCCGGGAATCCAGATCGAGGGCGTCGGTGACGGCGTCATGCTGACCGGCACGGTGTCTAGCCCGATCGAGGCACAGCAAGCGGGCGATCTAGCGGCACGGCTGGTCGGAGGTGCCGACAAGGTCGTCAACAGCATCTCCGTCCGCGGCCGCGATCAGGTGATGTTGAAGGTCACGGTCGCGGAAGTGCGGCGGGACATCGTCAAACAGATGGGCATCGATCTCAGCGCCAACCTGAATTACGGCACCACGGTCGTGAATTTCAACAATAGCAACCCGTTCACCGCAAGCAATGGACCGCTCGTCCCCGGCAACGCCTTAACTGGCACAGCATTCGGTTCGCCGCTGTCGGTCCAGGCGACGCTGCGCGCGATGGAAAGCGCCGGTGTGGTGCGGACGCTCGCCGAACCCAGTCTGACGACCATCTCCGGCGAGTCCGCGACATTCATCTCGGGCGGCGAATTTCCCATTCCGACCGGCGTGACCTGCCAAACGACGACGGCGGGCGCTATCGGAAATTGCGTCCAGACGGTCAGCTACAAGAAATTCGGCATCTCGCTCAACTTCACGCCGGTGGTGCTGACCGAGGGGCGGATCAGCCTGCGGGTGATGACCGAAGTGTCCGAAGTCTCAACCGAAAACTCTTTGACCGGCGGTCAAAATGGAACAACGATTCCCTCTATCAAGACCCGCCGCGCGGAAACCACGCTGGAGATTCCATCGGGCGGCTCGATGGCGATGGCGGGCCTGATCCAGGAGCAGACCAAGCAGGCCATCAACGGATTGCCGGGCGTCGACTCGTTGCCGATTTTCGGAGCGCTGTTCCGCAGCCAGAACTTCGTCAACAGCGAGACCGAACTCGTGGTTCTGGTCACGCCCTATGTCGTTCGTGCCGTCGCGCAAAAGGAGTTGTCGCGTCCCGATGACGGCTTCGCGCCCGCCTCCGATTCCCAATCGACCCTGCTGGCTCAAATCAATCGGGTCTATGGCATCGCCGGCCGCATCGAACCAGTCGCCGGCTGCCGGTGCGGCTTCGGCTTTATCATCGATTGAAAAGAGCTAATCGACCAACGCGGGCTGAGGACAGAAGGATGAAACAGACAATAGCGGTCGATCGCTGCGGAGCCCTGCATCGGTTGGGCGCACTCGCCGGTCTTTCAATCGCGCTGGGTGCATGCACCTACACCAGCGGCGAAGTCGTGATGGCGAGCGTCCCCGACGACTACCGCCTCCGTCATCCCATTGCGGTTCAGGAAGCCGACCGCTCGATCGTTGTATTCGTCGGTCGCGCCCGCGGCGGCCTGTCCGCATCGCAGCGCGCCGATGTCGCGGGGCTGGCGCAGACATGGGTTCGCGAAGGAACCGGCGCAATCGTGGCGGACGTGCCGGTCGATACCGCGAATGCATGGGCGGCAGCAACGGCGTTCCGCGAGATTCAAGCGGTACTTGCGGCAGGCGGCGTGCCATCGCGCGGGATCGTCTTGCACCACTACCACCCGGACGATCCTCGAACGTTGCCGACGATCCGGCTGAGCTATCCGAAAATCTCCGCGGTTGCCGGCCCCTGTGGTCTGTGGCCCGAGGATCTTGGACCCTCGATCTTGAACGACCGCTATAGCGAAAACAAGCAGTACCACAATTTTGGTTGCGCGACCCAGCGCAACCTGGCGGCGATGATCGACAATCCATCGGACCTTGTGCAGCCGCGATCGGAAACCCCCGCCTATACGGCGCGTCGCACGGCTGCGTTCGAGAAATATCGCAAGGGCGCCGCGACCACGACAGATTATCCCGAAGCCGACAAGGCGAAACTCAGCGATGCAGGAAAATGACCAGCTCCGCCGTTCATAGTACCGAAGAAACCGCAGGTCGCGCCCCGCCCGCCTCGGGCGAATACATCGCGCCGGCACCTCGCGTGTCGGTGCAGGCCTTCTGCGAGACCGCCGAAACCGCCGCCGCCGTAAAGTCAGCGGGTGAAGATCGCCGGCTCGGCAAGGTCCATCTCACGGTCAAGATGGGGGGTCTCGCCGCCGCGATTGAAGCCTACGGCGCCATGCCTACTCCCAACGTGATCCTCCTGGAATCGGAGGCCGGCATCAATATCCTGGCCGGGCTCGATCAACTCGCAACCGTATGCGACCCCGGCACCCGCGTTGTCGTCATCGGCAGTGAACACGATGACGCGCCCTATCGCGAACTGGTGCGTCGCGGCGTCAACGACTACGTCGTTGGCCCGGTCGATACCCTTGACGTCGTTCGCTCGATTTGCGGCTTGTTCTCGGCATCCGAAGCCGTCACCACCGGCCGGATCATTGCGGTCGTCGGCGCCAAAGGCGGCGTCGGCGCATCCACTGTCGCGCACAACGTGGCCTGGATGATCGCGCGCGACCTCGCGCTGGATTCCGTCGTGATCGATCTCGACCTCGCGTTCGGCACTGCCGGTCTCGACTACAATCAGGATCCCCTGCAGGGCATCGCCAATGCGGTGTTCCAGTCCGATCGACCGGACACGATGCTGATGGAGCGCCTTTTGGCGAAATGTACCGATCGACTCAGCCTGTTGGCGGCGCCGGCTACGCTGGAACGCGTCTATGACTTCGGCGCCGAAGCCTTCGATGCGATCTTCGATACGCTGCGCATGACCACACCGTGCATCGTGCTCGACGTTCCACATCAATGGTTAGGGTGGTCCAAGCGGGTCCTGATGAGCGCGGATGAGATCCTGATCGTTGCCGAGCCGGACCTCGCCAATCTGCGCAACGCCAAGAACTTGCTCAACGTGCTGAAAGCGTCGCGGCCCAACGACCGGGCGCCGCTCTATTGCCTCAATCAAGTCGGCATGCACAAGCGACCGGAAATCGACGTGGCCGGGTTCGCCAAGGCGATCGAGAGCCCGCCCCTTGCGGTCATTCCATTCGATTCGCGAATGTTCGGCACGGCTGCGAACAACGGCCAGATGATCGCGGAAATCTCCGCGGGCCACCGCACCACTCAGATATTTCGGCAGATCGCGGAACAACTGACGGGCCGCGGCGAATTCAAGAAGCCGCGCGGTTCGTTCCTGTCGCCGCTCATCAGGAAGCTGCGGGGGAATAGAGCCGCGGAGCGCCGAAGGGCGTCCTGATCGGTCGGGATGCTCACGGCCGGCGGCGCGATTCGAAATCGACCTGTTGAGGCGATTTGTCGATTTAATCGACGAATTCAGCGCCGAATTCGGCACCAATCCGCCATGCAAGGCGACATTGGCGCGAATGGTCAGGTGCGAAGATGAGGGTGAAGTGAGGGGGGATTTCCAAATATTCGGCAATCGCCTTCACGCCGCCATCCGATATGTCCGTGATCGTGCAGTCGCGCGGCAACGAACCGGCACCGGACTGGATTTTAGCGATTCTCCTGCACAGACGACGTTCGCTTCTGCGGCGATTGGCAAGCATTCTCAATCCTCATCCCGCTCGGCGATTCGTCCGGCGTTGCCGTTGGTTTACCTCAGGAGTCGTTGGAATCTGTTTAGCGGAACTTGTTGCAATGTAGCCGTTGTTTTTTGGCGCTGTTTACCGTGTTGCCCGGGATCACCGGCGAGATCATCCTCGCGAGGCCTGTCGCCCCGTGAGAATGATGAAATAGAGATTGCGGATATAAACGATGAGGCCCAGCGCCTGGCCCGCGATGAACACCGGGTCGCGGCGATAGAGCGCGTAGACCAACAGCAACGCGCCGCCGCCGATCGAGAAGAACCAGAACGCCACCGGGATCACGCTCTTGCGCGCGCGTTCGGAAGCGATCCATTGCACCACAAAGCGCATCGTGAAGAACCCCTGCGCCACAAACCCGAGAACGACCCATGCATCGAATTTGATGATGAAGACGTCGTGCAGGTAATTGATCAGGTCAGTCATGAGACGTCACCTCGGTCGCAATCGGGGTCGGCTTCTTGCGGCGGATCAGCCACCAGACGCCGGCGAGATCCATCAGTCCGATCCATAGCCGATCGAAGAAGCCGTAATTTGACACGCCGGAATGGCGCGGACGATCGATTACGTCGACATAGGCGATCTCGTAACCCTCCCGCCGCACCAGTGCCGGCAGAAAGCGATGCAGCCCGTCAAAATACGGCATCATCAAAAACACCTCGCGCCGGAACGCCTTCAGACCACAGCCGGTGTCGCGGGTGCCGTCGTGCAGAAATGAGCTGCGCACGCCGTTGGCGATGCGCGACTGCAATTTCTTGAATCCCGTATCCTTGCGGCCGACCCGCTGGCCGGCGGCAAGACCGACGCGTTCGCCGCCGTTTTCGATCGCGGCGATCAAATCCGGCAAGAACGCGGGGTTGTTCTGCCCGTCGCCGTCGAGCGTCGCCACGATGGCGCCACGCGCGGCACGCACGCCGCTGCGCACCGCCGCCGACTGGCCGGAGGACGTTGCGTGGCGGAGTTGGCGCAGATTTGAGCGTTGCTTCATGATGGCGGCAAGGCGATCAGCGGTCGCATCCGTCGAGCCGTCATTGACGTAGATGATTTCATAGGCCCAGCGGCCGTCGATCGCGCTTGAGATTTCCTCGATCAATGGCGCGATGTTGTCGGCCTCGTTGCGCACGGGGACGACAATGGAAACGGCTGGTTCGGGGGAAAGCAAATCCACGTTTCTCGGTTAGGGTCTGGGGCGCGGCCGAGACCAACGATCTGGCCGGCCAACACGACGCCCGCTTCTTATGGGCGCAAAGCGCCGCGGGCAACCCTTTTCAGGCTGGAAAGTCAGGCTGCCGGAACAAGCGCTATCTTGCTGTCCCGGCCGATCGCGATGCCAATGTTGCGAGCGGCAAACCAGTAGTGCACCCACATCGCGCCGACCATCCCGACCACTGCACCGGCGACGACGTCGCTCGGATGATGCGCCAGCAGCACCAGGCGCGTGATCGCGATCATGACAGCATAGGCGAACATCACGACCCGCGCCCGCGGCCAGACCGCGGCGATAGCGGCGGCAAGCGCGAACGCGGTGACCACATGCGCCGATGGGAGGCTGAAATAGGCCTCGCTTCCGGCGAAGGGCTCGAAGTTGAAGGCATTGGCCTTGCCGCCGACGAACGGCCGGCCGCGTCCGATCCCCCATTTGAGAATTTCGGCGATCAGCACCGGGAGCAGCACCGCCAGGAACAGGTAACCGGCTCGCGCCGCAAAGCGGAGCCGTCTTGCACGCGTAGGATCGCGTGAACGCGGCACGAGAAGCGCTGCGACAAGAAGCATCGTGAACAGCACAGACAGCACATAGGCGTCCTTGCCGAAATCGGTCAGCACGCGGAATGGCCACAGGCCCGGCGCGCCGCGCGGCGGCATCAGGCCGATTTCCCACGCATCGACCCAGATCATCAGGGCAATGATGACCACCGTGCCGACTGCCGCCAACCCGGATGTCTGCCATAGCAGTCTGCGCAAGGCTTGCTTGGGCTGCGGGCTCGACGGCCGACGCCCCAGCACCACGAAAGATCCCCGCACGAGTGCAAACAGTTGCGGAAAATAGCCGGACGGCATCTTACTCCGTACCTTCGGAGCGGAAGATCGCGATCGAGACCGCCCTGCCCTGCGAGATATTATAGCCCTCGATGCGGCGCGCCACGTTGTAGCGCAGCCCGATTGCTTCGGCGCGCTGAACAAAGCTGCGTTCCGAACGCTGCTCCACCAGCGCAAATCGGCAGCTGCCCTGATTGAGGAAATCCGCCGCGCCCGATCCGTCGGTCAGCGCGGTCGAGGTGTCGGTCATGAAGACGAGGCTGGGCTCGTGGAAACCGGCCGCAGCCGCCTTCGGTCCGACGCAAACCACATTACGCAGTGCGCGGGCGATTTCCGCGCTTGGAAACAGCGTCGTCAGCGACGGCACCACCACGCCGTACACCGCCGCCGCCAGCAACATGGCCGCGACCACGGCGTTCAACAGCGAGCGTTCGGCGCGGCTGTCGTCGTAAAGCCACCACGCAAATAGTCCGAGGATCATCGCTGCTGCCGCGAGTGGCCACGCCAGGAACGCCGGTTGGCGGGTGAGCGCGATCGCACCGACTACGGCGATGATCGAGGCCAGCGCCGGGATAATGAACCACCAGGCTGAGCCGCGCATCAGCCAGGAGCGCGACAGCACGCGCCGCTCGAGCGCGCCGACCGTGAGGATTGCGATCGCCGGATAGAGCGGCAGCACGTAGTGCGGCAGTTTTGTCAGCACAAGCTCGAACACGATCCAGGACGGAACCAGCCACGCGAGCAGGAACTGCGCGCCAGGCTCCCGCCGCGCCCGCCAAACCGCGGGAGTAGCCATCCCCGCAAGCGGCGCACCGGGCCAAAACGTTATCCAGAACAACAACAGATAGAGACCCGGCGGCGAGCCATGGGATTCCTGCGCCGCCAGCTTGCTCAACATGTCACCGCCGATGGAATCGGTGAAGAAGGTTTCGCCCGCGCGCCAGAAGATCGCAACGAACCACGGCAGCACCAGCACCAGCGTCCACATCAGGCCCCACACCGGTCGCAGCCGCCACAGCCAGGCCGCACTGCGATCGAGGATCGCGAGCGTGGCGATCGTCAGCGCGACGAACATCAGGATCAGCGGTCCCTTGAGCAGCACGCCGCCGGCCAGTGCGGTCCAGAAGATGGCGGGCCAACTCCAGGGCGGATGCTCGGGATCCTCGCCGCGCTGCCAGGACAAATAGACCCTCGCCAGCGCGCCCATCGCGGCGACGACCGTAAGCAGCAGCATCGCATCGGTTTTCGCCAGTCGCGCTTCGACGCCAAGCAGCACCGAACTGCACATCATCAGCGCGGCGAGCACGGCCGCGCGCCTTGTCACGAACGCCAGTGCCGTCCAATAGGTCAAAAGCACCGCGCCAATTGCACCGATCAACGAAGGGACGCGATACACCCAGATCCGCAATTCCGCGCGCGGCAGGCCGAGCGCAGAGGCGGTTTCCACGGCGGCACCTTGCAGCCAGTAAATGCCGACCGGTTTCTTGTAGCGGACGTCATCCTGGAAACGGATGTCGACAAAATCGCCGGTCTCGACCATCTGCTTGGTCGCCTGCGCAAACCGCGCTTCGTCGCGATCGATCGGCGGGATGTTGAAAAATCCGGGCAGAAACAGCAGCAAGCCGCACACGAGCAGGAAAGCCACGGCGCGGGCGTGGCTCGCCGTGACGAGGTCGATCAGGCGGACCAGCCGGTTCGCCGGATTTGCGCGGCTCTTCGGCTCG
>Ga0209153_1000481_pt1 | contig 18318 bp, 10 predicted proteins | sample GraSoiAngelo_120_FD_185877 | JGI IMG/M metagenome (GOLD analysis project Ga0209153, IMG submission 185877) | Grasslands soil microbial communities from the Angelo Coastal Reserve, California, USA - 14_0919_09_20cm (SPAdes) (version 2) | ecosystem: Environmental > Terrestrial > Soil > Grasslands ...
CAACGGACGATCGTTGCTTCCACCTCCGCAGTTTTGACTTTCGATCGATTAATTTTCGCAACGATTTCGTGAATTTGCGTAACGAAAGCGATGATTTCGATCTTTGGGAAGAGCGTTATCAACACCTTGCGGGCAATGGCGGCGGCGGCGACGCGACCGATCGTTTCGCGCGCGCTGGCGCGGCCGCCGCCCTGCCAGTTTCGGATCCCGTATTTGGCTTGGTAGGTGAAATCGGCGTGCGAAGGACGAAAAGTTTCGCGCATTGTTTTGTACGCTTCCGGCCGCGCGTCTTCGTTTCTAACAAGAACTGTTATCGGGGTGCCGAGAGTTCTGCCTTCGAAAACACCGGAGACAATTTCACAGCGATCGGGCTCCTTTCGTTGCGTTGTTATTCTGCTCTGACCGGGACGACGACGATCCAGTTCTCGTTGAATCTCAGCGCTCGAAAGCGCAATCCGTGGCGGACAACCATCGACGACTACACCGATACCGCCACCGTGCGATTCGCCGAAGGTGGTGACGCGAAAAAGCTGGCCAAAGGTGTTGCCCATTTGGGGCTGAAGAATAAATCGACACGGCGCGATCACAACCAAGGAACGGCGATCAAATCGCGCAAGCTTTCGACGCGCAACGTAGCACAGGCATCTTGCCTGTGGGGCCAGCGGGCGTCTCGCTCGCTGAATTCCAGACGGCAGGCCGGACGCCTACCGGCCCAACAGCCGAGACGGCTGTGCCACGTCAAATCGCTTCGAAAGCGAATTGCAGATCGTCGATTAAATCGCGCACGCCTTCCACTCCGACCGACAAACGCACCAGCGAATCGGTGATTCCAAGTTTTTCGCGCTGGTCTTTCGGAACCGAGGCGTGCGTCATAATAGCGGGATGATCAATCAGGCTCTCGACCCCGCCCAAACTTTCCGCCAAGGCGAATAAGTGAGTGTTCTCGAGAAAGCGCCGCGTTCCTTCAAGATCGGTTTTCAAGATAATCGTGACGATTCCACCGAACCCGCGCATTTGCTGGCGCGCGAGATCGTGCTGCGGATGCGTTTTGAGCCCGGGATAATGGACCGATTTTACCTGCGCGTGTTCCTCGAGCCAGCGCGCAATTTCCAGCGCGTTCGAGCAATGCCGTTCCATCCGTAGCGCCAGCGTTTTCAATCCGCGCAGCGCCAGGAAACTGTCAAACGGCCCGGCAATTGCGCCGACCGAGTTTTGCAGAAACGCGATCTGATCGGCCAGCTCCTTATTTTCGCCGACAACAATAACGCCGCCGACCATGTCGGAATGCCCGTTTAAATACTTGGTGGCGGAATGGATCACCATGTCGAAGCCGGATTCGATCGGTCGCTGAATCCAGGGCGTAGCAAAGGTGTTATCGGAAACACTGATGATCTTTTTTTCACGCGCGATTTTCGCGATGGCCTCGATGTCGATGATCTTTAGCAGCGGATTGCTCGGCGTTTCGATCCAAACCATGCGAGTGTTGTGCTTGATCGATTTTTCGAACTTAGACACGTCAGTGAGATCGACGAAGGTGAAATCCAAGTTGGCAGAGCGGCGCCGGACTTTTTCGAAAAGCCGAAATGTTCCACCATAAAGATCGTCGCTTGCGACAATGTGCGAGCCGCTATCGAGGGCATCGAGGGCTGTGGCCATGGCTGCGAGCCCGGAGGCGAAGGCCCAACCGCGCGTGCCGCTTTCCAGATCAGCGACACATTTTTCGTAAGCCAGCCGTGTCGGATTGATTGAGCGCGAGTAATCGAAGCCTTTGTGCTTCCCAGGGCTTTCCTGCACGTACGTCGAAGTCGCGTAAATCGGCGTCATGATCGCGCCGGTTGAAGGGTCGGGTTCCTGTCCGGCGTGAATGGTGCGGGTAGCGATGTCGTAATTCTTCATCGGAAAAAGTGGAACACGGGCTTCTGGCCTGTGCGCCTAGCGGGCTTTCAGCCTGCGGTTTTCACCGACAAAACAGGCAGATGCCCGTTTGGCACACAGACAAAATGTCCATGTTCCAAAGGTTGAACCGCAGATTACGCGGATTTCGCAGATGAGGAAATTCAATTCGAGGGCCAGGCGCCCGTCATCCCGAGCGAAAGTCGATGGATCTCGTTGAAGTTACCTTAAAGATTCCGCGACGGGGTCTTCTGCTCGGGATGACAGGTTCTCAACTAAACTCGCGCTCGACCGGCGACTTCGGCATATGCCGGCGCAGATAGGAAAGGAGATCGCTTCTGGTAATGAGGCCAAGAAACTTGTCGCCGTCCATGACAATCGCGACGCGACCGCGGTCGAATACGCCCAGCAGATTGTCAATTTTTGCATCCGGCGGCAACGTTTCGAGCTGGTCAGTCATGGCCTGCCGGACTTCATAATTAAAATGCGAGGCATCGCGATGCACTTTCACCAAGATGTCCGATTCGTCGATGATACCCACGACGCGACCGCTTTCGTCCACCACCGGCAACTGCGAGACATCGGCCTGGCGCATGCGTTTGAAGGCAGTGAGCAGGGTGTCGGTCGGCCCGATGGTTACGACTTCGCCCGCTTCGTAACGATGCAAAATCAGATCGCTTAAATCGCCATGCATTGGCCGAATGGTGAAGCCTTGTTCCGCCATCCAGACATCGTTGAACATTTTCGAGAGATATTTATTGCCACTGTCGCACACGAAGCTGACTACCCGTTTCGGTTTGGTTTGCTGCCGGCAATATCGAAGCGCGCCCGCCAGCAAGGTGCCGGTGGAGGAACCGCCGAGGATTCCTTCCTTGCGCAAAAGCTCGCGCGCGGTGGCGAAGCTGTCGGAATCGTCAATCTCAAAGGCTTCAGTCACAAACGACATGTCCGCGTTGTCCGGAACAAAATCCTCCCCAATTCCTTCCACCGCCCAGCTACCAGACTCGACCAGCTTTCCCGTCTTCACCCATTCGTAAAGGATCGAGCCGGTCGGATCGGCCAGCACCATTTCCACTCCGCGGCGCGGCTTCACCCGGTTAAAAAACCGTCCGAGTCCCGTTAGGGTTCCGCCGGAACCGACCGCAACCACGATCGTATCCACGTCGTGTCGCATTTGCTCCCAAATCTCGGGACCGGTAGAACGCTCGTGCGCGAGCGGATTGGCCGGATTGCCGAACTGATTCACGTAAAATCCGCCTGGGATTTCGCTGGCGAGTCGCGCCGCCACATCCTGATAATATTCCGGATGTCCTCGCGTCACATCGGAGCGCGTCAGCCGAACCTCGGCGCCGAGGGCGCGGACGTGCGCGATTTTTTCCTGCGACATCTTGTCCGGTATAATGAGAATTATGCGGTAACCTTTCGCCGCCGCGACCAGAGCTAGTCCCAGTCCGGTGTTGCCCGCGGTCGCTTCGATGATTGTGCCGCCGGGCCCGAGCTGGCCATCCCGTTCCGCCGCCTCCACCATCGCCAGTGCGACGCGATCTTTGATCGAGCCAGTTGGATTTTGATTTTCTAACTTCAAAAAAAGGTGGCACGGCCCGGTGTCGATCCGGGTTACTTCGACGAGCGGGGTGTCGCCGATGAGCGAGAGAATCGCGGGAGGACGTTCCGTCGATTTTTGCGCCGGGATCAGGGTTGTGATCATCGTTTACTCCAAACGAAATTTCTCGCCCGGGTAATCGATCACGACCCTGAAGTTTCGAAGAAAATTGTAGCCGACAATGCCATCGAGCCTGGCGCCAACGGCTTGACTGAGCATGGAGAAGAAATCGGCGACGACCACGACGAGATCGTCGATTCGCGCGCGACCAACTTGGAACGATTCTAAGGTGCCGGCGGTAACATTGACCTGCGCGCCACCAGTGGTAAGCGGACCGACGGGCGAGCCCTCAAGGCCGAGCTGCTGCGCCAGCTCCGGTGCAATCGCGGTCGTAGATGTGCCCGTGTCGATGGCGAATTGAAATGGCCCGTGGCCATTTGCATGCACCTGCACCAGCAGGAGCGGCTTGGCCAGACTCGCCAATCGCATCGGCACTTCCGTCTTGGCTGATCTCCCGAGACGCTCGATCCGCCTCGGCTCATCGAACCGAATCTCACAATTGTGATAATCAATCGTGATACGGAAATGCTTTAGAAAATTATAGCCGACATCGCCATCGATCTTCCCGCCGATCGTTTTCGCAATATTATCAAGATCGACAATCCCGACATCGACGTCGTCGAGCTTTACTTGTCCGACGGCAAGCGAATCGACCGTGGCCAGCGAGACCGAAATTTTTCCACCGGCGCTTTGTCCTTCTTTCGTGCTGATGATTTTGATGTTCAGCTTTTTCGCCAGGTCGGATGAAAGCAGGGAGGTGCCCGCGCCCGTGTCTAAAATAAATTCAAATGGGCCCTCCCCATTCACTTGCACCGGCAGGAGAATCAGCGGCTGCGCGTCGCCCGCTAAACGGAATTTCACCTTGGCGCTTTTGGGTGAAAGTGTTGCCGTCGTCATTCTTCCAGTTTCGGTTCGCCTTTGTGCGACCACTCCGACTCGCTGTCTGCCAGTAACTGTTCAAGCACGGGAAAGCGCACTTCACCGTAATTTAAGGCGTAACGGAGATCGCTGCCTTTGTAAACCCAGGTCGTGGGAATCCAGGAAAGCGGAAGACCGGCGAATTGCTTGATTTTCGAGTCGCCAGTCCGTGGTCCGGGGTCAGCCGTGATGCTCACATTTGCCTGATTGGTCAGTCCGAATTTCTCCAGCATGGCGCGCCCGTCATTGCCGTTGTTCCAAACGGAAACAAAAATGAATTTCGTTTTCGGATTTTCCTTCGCCATTTTCAACCAGCCACCGCTTTTGAGTTCGGCCTGACAATTGGAGCACCACGGCGCCCACAAATGCACCACCGTAGGATCGGGCGATTTTATCGCTTCGCGCACCTGCTGCTCCGCTGCAGGCTCAGCGCGAAGGGAACTGGTCGCAATCAACGTGGCCAGGATGGAGAAGCCAAGGATCCGCATGTTTAACGAAACATACCGGCGAAATGCCCACGGCTCAACGCCCAACACTTAATCTCACGTATAGCGGCTGTAGCGGGGTCCGTGTCGTTTGCCCTCGATGCAATCTTGATTTTGGGGTGACTTTTCACTTGGATTACAACTGTGTCTGTTAACGATGGTGGCGCTTCCGGAAGTGGGATGGGCCCAATCGGCCTGAGCCGGGAAAACGGAGCGGCTGTATTTGCCACCACTCATTGGAGCGTGGTGCTGGAGGCGCAGGGCGCGTCGCCCGCAGCACAGGATGCGCTAGAGAAACTTTGCCGCACTTATTGGCGACCTGTGTACAGCTTCATCAGGCGAGAGGGTATCGGAATCGAGGAAGCAGAAGACTTTACCCAAGGCTTTTTTGCGCTGCTGCTGGAACGCCGGGACCTGGATGCTGTTCGCAAGGAGAAAGGACGTTTGCGTTCTTACCTGCTGACGTCGGTGAAACATTTCCTCGCCAGCGAGCAGCGTCGTGCGATGGCGGTCAAGCGCGGCAGAGGACAACGGCTGGTGTCGCTGGAAGGACTCAGCGCGATCGAGCGCGCCGAGATCGAACTACCAGGTCCTCTCAGCGCCGATCGGCTTTATGAGCGCCGCTGGGCTTCGGCCCTCATGGAGCAGGTGTTGCTGCGATTAAAGGACGAATACCGCACCGCGGGCAATGCCGCGTTATTTGATTGGTTGAAACAATTGCTTCCGGACGAACCGGGAGCGCCGTCGCGGGCGGAGATTGCTGCACACTTGGGTATGACGGAGAATGCAGTTCGCCAAGCCCTCTATCGATTTCGCCATCGTTACCAGGTCTTATTGCGAGAGGAAATCAGCCACACTGTTGCCATTGCCAGCGATATCGAAGATGAGCTGCGCCATTTGATCGCTGTGTTGCGAGCGTAACGTATGATAGAATTTCGCGCAGTACAAGGTGGGGAGCGCATGAACGACTCTCCCATGATGAGCAGCGTACTTAGACTTTGTCGAAAGTGCGGAGCGGAGATTTTCGCCGACGCACCGGAAGGACTCTGCACCGCTTGCCTCTTCGAGACAGGCCTTGATCTCCTCGCACGCCCGTCGGTAGCCCCTGGTGACGACTGCGCCCCCGTTGAAAATGTTGAATCGAGTGATGCGAATGCTGCGCTCCGTGTTAAAAAGGCTCCACGTCCGGCAAAGACGCTGGCCAACTTTGGTGACTACGAATTGCTCGAGGAGATCGGTCGTGGCGGTCAGGGTGTGGTGTATCGCGCCCACCAGAAAAGTCTAAATCGCACCGTAGCTCTCAAAGTAATTGGTCTGGGACATTGGGCTACCCAAGCACACCTTAAACGTTTCCGCTTGGAAGCCGAAGCTGCAGCTAGTTTAGAGCATCCCGGCATCGTTCCAATCCACGAAGTCGGCGAGCGCGATGGCTCCTGCTACTTCAGCATGAAATTTATCGAAGGCGGCCAGCTCGATGAAATGGTAAGGCACGAACCAATGCCGATCCGGCGCGCCGTGGAATTGATTGCCAAAGTCGCGCGCACAATTCACTACGCTCACGAGCGCGGCATTCTGCATCGCGACATCAAACCGGGAAACATCCTGCTCGACGCAAAAGGCGAACCGCATCTCACGGACTTCGGGCTGGCTCGCCTGGTCGAGACGGAGAGCACTGTCACGCGCACGATGGAAGTACTGGGAACGCCCAGTTACATGGCCCCAGAACAAGCAGTAGGAAACAACTCGGCCGTCAGCAGCGTCACCGATGTTTATGGACTCGGTGCGGTGCTCTACCAATTGCTAACCGGTCATCCGCCTTTTGCTGGAGGAACAACATTTGAAACCGTCCGGCTCGTCTTGGATACGAATCCACGAAAACCGCGCCTCTGGAATTCGAAGCTAGATCGAGATCTGGAAACGATTTGCTTGAAGTGTCTCGAGAAAGATCCAAAGCGCCGTTACGCTTCCGCTGTCGCGCTGGCCGACGATCTTGAACGTTGGCTAAAGCACGAGCCGATCCGCGCCCGGCGCACTGGACTCATCACCCGTGGCAGAAAGTGGGTGCGACGCAATCCAACCAGCGCGCTTTTGGCAGCATCCCTGATTGCTTTGGCAGCAGCCGCTGGCTGGATGATCTGGAAAAGTGACAAACTCTTCCGGGCATCCCAGTTTAATCCTCCGAAAAAAAGTATCGCGATTCTACCATTCCTTGATCTTAGCCAGGCAAAGGATCAGGAATATTTCTGCGAAGGCATAAGCGAGGAAATTCTTCACACACTGGCGAAAGTTGAGGGGCTCCGGGTCGTTGGCCGCACCTCGTCATTTTCATTCGAAGGAACGGGCATCGCCGCGAGTGAGGTTGGGAAAAAGCTAAACGTTGCGAATGTGCTTGGAGGAAGCTTGCGACGCGAGGGTAATCGCGTTCGTGTTACCGCCGAATTGATTAATGCCCGCACCGGTTTTCACCTTTGGTCGGAAACGTACGATCGCGAACTGCAAGGCGTCTTTGCGCTGCAGGATGAAATAAGTCGCGCAATTGTCGACGCGCTTAAGATCAAGCTTGCCGTCTCCCTTCCCGTTCACGAACAGCGGAACACAGAGGCATACGATCTTTATCTGCAAGGCATTTTTTTCTCGAACAAGAGCAGCGAAGAGGATTTGCGAAGGGCGCTCCGGTTTTTTCAAGGCGCTCTCGAGAAAGATCCGACATTCTCGCGTGCCTGGACTGGGATTGCCAAGGTTTGGTATTTTTTGGCCGACGTCTACGTCAAACCACTCGAGGCTTACCCGGCCTCAAAAGAGGCAGCCTTAAAGGCGATCGCGCTCGATGAGAAAGATGCCGAAGCGCATTGCTACCTGAGCGAAGCGAAACGCGTCCTCGACTGGGACCTGGCGGGCGAGAACGCGGAATTGCAACACGCTCTCCAGCTCGATCCCAACTCAGCGCCTGCTCATTTCTTCCTGTCGCTGCTACCTCTCTTCCGAGGCGAATTAAAAGAAGGGCTCCAGTTTGTACTCGACGCTGAAAAATTGGACCCGGTCTCGCCTATCATCAGCTATGTTGCCACCGCCGCGTACCTGGCTAATAATCGCATTGATGACGCAGTGATCGAAGGGCAGCGGACGCTTCAGCTCGATCCAAATTACTTTTATCTGGATTCGGTTCTGGCCGCCGCGTATCGCGAGAAAGGCAATTTCCCTGAAGCGATTGCGCTCTACACCAAAGCCCAGGAGGCAACGCATGTGCCGAGTAGCGGTCTTGCCATCACCTACACGCGCATGGGCCGCGAGATGGAGGCGCGCAATATTCTTGCGCAGCTTGTGCGAGCGAGGGACAAACGATACGTCTCGGCGCCTTTGATCGCCGCAGTTTCGACGGCGCTAGGCGACAAAGTAGAAGCTTTCCACTGGCTCGAAGTTGCCTACGATGAGCATTCGGGCGTGTTACAGTGGATCGCGTTCCTTCCCGAATTTCGCGCGCTCCATTCGGACGCACGCTTCCCTCATCTTTTACAGAGGATCAGCGCTTCGCACGACACAATTTTAAAGATCGCCGAGACAACGCTATCAGAGATAAACGATCCGAAGGCGCAGAGTCACTTTAATCTCAAGGTTGGAGTGAAGCCACGACCAGGAACGCCGAATGGCCATGCTGTAAGAATCGTGGTCTCCTTCTACGACCTAACGAAAGATAACAAAATGATGCCAACTAATGCGCAAATCGGTTATCATTGGCTTACCTCCGCAAACGGCTGGGCCGAAGCAGCCCCAAGGTTTCTGGAAGCCACCTACGTGCGTCCGAAAACTCAAACGTTTTTCGCTGATGGACGGCGATATGGCGGATTCACTGTCCGAGTGTATTTCGACGGCCAGTTACAAGATTCGAGAGCGAGTCCCCCACATTTATTAACGCTCTTTCCGGGCGAAGATCACCTCACCAACCCTCCTCCTGATGCGCCCCCTGGCTCGTCGCCGTAGCTGCAAGCGCTCCAAGCTCCTCTGCTGTGGTGGCAGCCGTGCTTGCCGCGCCGGAGCCGAGCGAAGGCGGGTCGCCTGCTCAACCCTCGACGACAACTACAAACGCTTCACGCGCGCGATCATCACGATCATCTTTTGTCCGCTCCTTGCAGCATTCGCACAGGAGCTCACGCCCACACCGACGCCGCAAACTGCGGGCGAATCTGTCGCTACCACCTTCGACGTAATTGTAACCGGCTCAAACATTCCTACCGCTGAAGAAGTCGGCCCCAACCCGGTCGATACGTATCGCAGGGAGCACATCACACGGCTCGGTGTGCGCAGTGCCACTGACCTTGTTCAGAAGTTGCCCGCGGCTACTGGGCCGTCGATCAATGAAAATATAAACAACTTCGGCGATGGCCGAACGGAAATCGACCTGCGCGGTATGTTTGCCAAAGAAACCCTTGTTTTGCAGGACGGACGTCGTCTCGCGTCTGACGGTTTTGCGGGTTATACAGTCGACCTCAATTTCTTTTTCAATTCTACGGTGGACCTCAACCTGTTTCCACTTGGGCTGATTGATCACATCGACATTCTGAAGGACGGCGCTTCCGCCATTTACGGGAGCGACGCGGTCGGTGGTGTGTTTAACGTTTGGCTGATCCACCGGTTTCGCGGCCTCGAAATTTACGCCAGCTACGGCAACGCCAATCTCGGTGCCTCAAACGATCAGGGGGAAGAGCGGGCATACCTCCTCGCCGGAACCGGTGACGACAAGACGGATATTGTTGTTTACGCGGAGTTGTACAATCGCGCCGCCATCTACAACCGCGACCGCGACATTACCTCTAACGCTGACTTTACCCGTTTTGGTGGTAGTGATACGCGGTCGGGTGACTTTGCCGGGCGTGTCGGAAGCTTCGTTTACCAGCCGAGCCTGAACGGTGGTGCGCGGTCCCCCACGCCGCACGCATTCCCAAATGTAGCGAAAGACCCGCAATACGTGCCGCTCTCCAGTCTGCCGCAGGACGAACGGCTCTTTAACTTCAACGCTCTCACACCGGCAATGGCCCCGGTGGACCGTGAATACCTCTACGGCTCGCTCGAGACCAAAATTTGCCAGCAATACTTGGAGCTTTTTGGTGACTTCAAATACGTGCGCAGTTTCTTTGACAGCGCCTTGGGGCCCGCTCGATTTATGCCGGACGTATTCACGGATGCACTTCACCCCTTTGGAATAAGTCCCGCGGGCATCAGCGTGCCGATTCAGAATCCGTTCAATCCATTCACGGTGGCGAATTACACGTCCCCAGGAGGAGCGGACCCGACCATTCCGCAGAGTCAAATAAGTGCTGTGCCGCCCGGAACGCGGCTCACGACCGGCGTCCGTTACAGTGCTTTGGAAGCAGGGTTGCGGACCGATAAGGTCACAAGCCACAACTACGAGTTGACCGGTGGCCTCAAGGGTAATCTCGGTGAGTTTGGCGATTACTTTAAAACGTGGAACTGGGAAACCGGGTTCCGCTATAACGAAGATCAACGCCTCTACCTCTTTGGCGGGGTCGTAAACAATAATACGCTTCGAGCGGCGTTACTCGACACCGATCCTGCCACCGCCTTTAATCCATTCGGCCTTAATCGGAACTCGCCTGCTGTGATTGATAAAATTTTTGTTACGCCCCATCGGCTCGGCACGAATTCGCTTATACTTGAAGACCTCAAGTTATACGGCGATGTCTGGCATCTTCCAGCAGGGCCCATCGCCTTTGCGGTCGGTAGCGAACACCGAACCGAGCGTGAAACGGACCAGCCTGACTCGCTACTGGTTTCCGGTCAAACAACTGGCGCGATTAACTTCCCCCCAGCGCCTTCTTCCCAATTTCTCCCAGCCAGGGGGAGCCGGGATGTCTGGTCTATCTACTGGGAGGTTCGTGTCCCTGTCACAAGCTCCGTCTGGAACTCCCCTGGTTTCCACAGCCTAGAATTGGGGTACCAGGAACGATATGATGACTACAGCGACTTCGGTTCAACAGAAAGGCCCAAGTTCTTCTTTCGCTGGCAGCCAATCGATTCGTCGCTGACGCTGCGCGGCACTTATAACGAAGCGTACCACGTTCCCACCCTTGGCGAATTGTTTACTTCGCAAGTTCATGAAACCGTGTTCGTGCCTGACCCGGCCGGCTTGACTCCGCACAATGCGGTTGAAGCAACGATTGGCGGCAATCCGAACTTGAACGCGGAACAGGCGTATGAATGGACCTACGGAGCTGCTTGGACACCTGCGAAATTTATCAAGGGACTCACCCTAAGCGCGGATTTTTACCACATCGATTTGCGCAACACCGCCTTCGGTTATGACATCGCAAGTCTTATTACTCGTAACTTCGTGACTCGTACGGGGACCCTGCCCAACGGCGCTCCCACGGGCGGTGTATGGTCAGACCTGATTCAGCGCGATCCCGTTACCGGAGCGATCCTGAGCGTAAACACTCTCGAGCAGAACGTGACTCGGCTTTGGAACGAAGGTCTCGATTACGAAGCTACCTATCAACTTGATACCTCGATATTCGGCCGCGGCGACTTCGGAACATTCAACTTCACTGTCAATGGCAACTACCTGTCTCGAGTTGTCTGGCAGCCGAGCCCAACGGAACGCAGAGTTAATGTGGACGGGCAATTCCTTGGACCGAGACGTGGCTCGTTCCCGCAAAACCGATGGTATATGAGCCTGTTTTATGATCTCGGCGGACTCGATGCTGGCGCAACCGTCCACTTCATTGGTCAGATGAGCGACCTAGTAACAGGAGGAAAAGCAACTAACTTCCAAGGCGTTGAGCGCAAGATCCGTGAATGGGCGACACTAGACTTGATTCTAAACTATACGTTTAACTTCACTGCGTCTGTGGCGCAAAACCAAGTTGCCGGATATGCCAGCGATGGCGGCAAGAACGCGGGGATCGAAGACGGCAAGGGAAGGAACATCCTGCCGGTCTCTACCGCGGAGTACAGTTCAGGTGCGTGGCGTGGATGGCTCAATCACACCACCATTACCCTTGGCATGAACAATGTGCTCGACCAGGACCCGCCGTTTGCTTTTGGCGGCTACGACCAACGGACCGCCAATATCAGGGGGCGAACCTGGTATGTGGCGTTGACCAAACGGTTCTAGAAACCACCTCGTAAGTCACGCCTCATTCTGTATCCACCGCCCCTGCGGGCCGTGCCCACGCGAAGAACACGCAAAGATTGAGTTCGGTTTATCCGTTCCATCCGGGCTAGCCCGGATATTTCATACCCGCTCGGCTGGGAATCCGAGCAGCCCCTTCAGGGGGAATGAGTTCTGGCGTGTTCTGAAGCAATTCTACGAGTTACAATTTGGATCGGGGCTAAACTAAGATCGAGAAGGGGCTGGGCTACCCAGCTACTTCTGGAGAAGTAGCTGCCCTCCCGGGCGCATTTCGCTGGGCCAGCGAAAAATGCGGGCTAGCGCGCCGTAGTCGTAGCCCAGGCGTTAGACGCTGGCCAAAATCCAACCGTGACATCAGTGTAATCTGCGGTTGTCCTCATTTTCCGCGTAACAGCCGGCCAAATCTCGCGCAGTACATCAGTGAAAGGCTGGAAAGAGAGTTACAACTATGAAAAACGAATTAACAAAAACGACATTCAAATCTGCCCTTGACGAAGCGTGCTATTTATTCGGCAGGGCAATCTGCTTGGGAGCGCTTAGTCTGGTTTGCTCGAGCGCGCCGGCCCAGAACCTGTTTGTGTCCTCGGATGCCGCAGGCGGCAACATCTATGAATTCACTCCGAACGGAGTGCGAAGTACCTTCGCCTCGGGGCTGGCTGGGGCACTGGCCTTTGACAAGGCGGGCAATCTGTTTGTGTCGGATAGAGGCAACATCTATAAAATTACTCCGAACGGAGTGCGAAGTACCTTCGCCTCGGAGCTGGCTGGGGCACTGGCCGTTGACAGCGCGGGCAATCTGTTTGTAACGACCGGCTACCGGGACGACTTCGGGTTCCCAATCAACGGCTCCGGCAAGATCTATAAACTTACTCCAAACGGATTACGAACTACCTTTGCCTCCGGATTGGACCTTCCAACTGGCTTGGCCTTTGACAGCGCGGGCAATCTATTTGTCGCGAACGTTAGCAAATTCATTAACGGCGCCATCTATAAGTTTACTCCGGCCGGAGGACGAACCACCTTTGCCTCTGGATTGGACCTTCCAGCTGGCTTGGCCTTTGACAGCGCGGGCAATCTATTTGTCGCGAACGTTAGCAAATTCATTAACGGCGCCATCTATAAGTTTACTCCGGCCGGAGGACGAACCACCTTTGCTTCGGGGCTTACCAATCCGGAAGCCGTGGCTTTTGACAATGCGGGCAATCTGTTCGTGTCAGCCTTCTATAGCACGAGCTACCCTGGCGGCGCCATCTATAAAATCACTTCAGGCGGGGTTAGAAGCACGTTTGCCATCGGTGTTAGTCCATTTGCACCAATGGCTTGTGATAGCGCGGGCAATCTGTTTGTGTCAGACTTTGGCGGCAACATCTATAAATTTACTCCAAGCAGAGTACGAAGCACCTTTGCGCCCGGAGTGAGTGGATCTCTCGCCTTCCAGCCCACTCTAACGCCGACTGCAACGCTGGTGAACATTTCAACACGGGGATCTGTAGAAACGGGCGACAACATGCTCATCAGCGGTTTTATTGTCAGCGGTAGCGATTCACAGCAGGTCATTATTCGAGGGCTCGGCCCGACCCTGACCAGTTTCGGCGTGCCCGATGCGTTGCAGGATCCGGTGCTGGAGCTTCATAACACCACCTCGATGATGACTAGTAACGACGATTGGCAAAGCGCAGCGAATGCTAATCAGATCCCAATAAATTATCGGCCAGCGAACTCACACGAATCGGCAATCATGACAACACTGCAACCGGGCGCCTACACTACCGTTATGCATGGAAAGAATTCCACAACCGGCATTGGTTTACTTGAGGTCTATTCCACTCTTTCAGGACTGACAAACGTTTCCACTCGCGGCTTTGTCGGAACAGGCGACCACGTGCTCATTGGCGGTTTCATCTCCAGCGGCGGGAATGGCAGCCTCCAAGTGATTATCCGCGCGCTTGGCCCTACGCTCACGCAGTTTGGAGTCAGCGGCGCTTTGGCTGATCCGACGCTCTCGCTTATGGACGGCAACGGCAATGTCGTCGCTTTTAATGACAACTGGAAAAACACTCAGCAGACTGTGATTCAAAACAGTGGCTTTGCCCCTCCCAGCGATCTTGAATCGGCCATCCTGGCCATCCTGCCTAACGGCAACTACACCGCCATTGTGTCGGGAAAGAATGGTACAACCGGAGTTAGCCTGCTCGAAGTCTATAAAGTCGCACTAGCTACATCATCCAATGATTTCTAGAGATGAGCGAAAGTCGAATCCATTTCACAGATACAGAAGAAAATTGAATTGGGACCGCGCCCATTCAACAAAGTAGAAACTAGATCTCCTGCGACTGCCTCATCCTGAGATTAAGGTCGACAGAAGGCAACGAAGAAAACAAAGACTGTTTTTCTGCGTGCGCGATCTGGATGGATGCTTCGCTGTCTTGGTTTTCTTCTGTTCAAAAAATCTTCATTTTCCCCGTAACAGCCGGCCAAATCTCGCGCAGTACATCAGTGAACGGCCAGCAATGATTTCTCATGACGAGAAGCCAAAGAAAGCCAAAACAACAAAAACAAAAAGTTCCACATCAACAAAGGATATTAATTATGCGACACAACAAAATTCTCTCTGCGGCAATCGTGCTGTGTATGGTTGTCTTCTTCTTCACGATGGGCTCGGTACCCTCCGCGTCGGCTTCCACGCCCGTACCGCTTACCATCACTGCTACATTTGATTTTTCGAATTTTCCCAATGTATCGGGAACCTTTACCACAACCGGGGCCCTTACAGTTTCAGGGCCTGCTACAATGCACGTTGACCTTAATCCCTTTAATGGTGTAAGAGCTCATTGCGTGGTTACGTTGATAGCATCAAATGGAACCATCGTTATTGATCAGCAATGTCAATTTGCCACTTCCCCACCTAAGGGAAGGTGGGAGATTGTAGGTGGCACAGGTGCTTATGCGAACCTTAACGGGAACGGGTCACTTACAATGCCGCCGCCTCTTACCGAGGCGATGACAGGGGTTATTTACCTTCACTAAAAGGTCAATCTGGGCCGTCGAATCAAAGCGACACGAACGCAAACTTACTCCCCGCAATTTACGAGAGCCCAGGCGCAACTCTCACCGCAGGAGCCCCAAAGACGGGCTCCTGCGTGCGAGGATCTCGCTCTAATCGTTAATCAGAAGCTTCGAGTAGCCCACCACGTCCATGAGCAGGACATGAGCTATCTCAGGATGAAGTTCCGGTTTGGATTCGGCGCTCGTCAATCTATTCTAAACCTGCTGCCGCTCCAGTCTTGCTAAGATTTTCTTTGGATTCACTGGCACTCGCGTCTCTTTCGGGAAGAGACCGCGGAGGTCTTTTCGGTCCGGCCATCAACCACCGTCGGCGTTGCGTGCGCTCCCCCGGGAGGGGAAGTTGACCACCCCCAGGGGAACGCCTAATGTTGCTTTCCCGTTTTCGGTCCGAGCATTGCGTACCGGCGACGGATCGACGCTGAAAAGGCGCCGCTGTTTATTGCTCCAAGGAGGCAGTTTTAATTTATGGCTCAAATGCAGGATTTATTGGCGAAGTCGTTCCGCGACTTTCGCGAAGGCAGCATCGTCAAAGGTCGCGTGCTGGAAATTCGTCCCCGCGAAGTGCTGGTCGACATCGGTTACAAATCGGAGGGCGTGATCCCCTCAGCCGAGTTCGATAATATCGATACCCTGGAAGTCGGCGATGAAGTGGATGTGTTGCTTGAGCGTCTCGAAAACGATGAGGGCATGGTCGTGCTTTCCAAAGAGAAGGCCGCGTATCGCCAGAATTGGAACAAAATCGCCGCCGTTTTTCAGGGCGACGGCCTGATCAAAGGCAAAGTGAAGTCTGTGGTTAAAGGCGGGTTAATGGTGAACATCGGAGTAGAAGCATTTTTGCCGGCGTCGCAGATTGATATCGTGCCGCCGAAAGATTTGCAGCAGTTTGTCGGCAACACCTACGATTTCAAAATCGTCAAAATTAACGATGACCGTCGCAATGTCGTTTTAAGCCGGCGCGAAATCATTGAACAGGAACGGAGCGAGAAGCGGCAAAAGTTTCTCGAAAGCGTGAATGTGGGCGACCGGGTGACGGGAACGGTAAAGAACCTGACCGATTTCGGCGCCTTCATCGATCTCGATGGCATGGATGGGCTCCTCCACATCACCGACATGACGTGGGGCCGGCTCGGCCATCCCAGCGAGATGGTCAAAGTAGGTCAGCAGCTCGAAGTAGTCGTTCTCGATATTAACAAGGAAAAGGAGCGCGTTTCGCTCGGACTAAAGCAGACGCAAAGGAATCCGTGGGACCAGATTGAAGAACGTTTTCCGGCCGGCCAGAAGGTCAAAGGCAAGATCACGAACCTTGTCCCTTATGGTGCATTCGTGGAGCTTGAGGAAGGTGTGGAAGGCTTGATCCATGTCTCGGAGCTTTCCTGGACGAAACGAATCATGCGGCCATCGGATATTTTAAGTGTGGGTCAGGAAGTTGAAGCCGTCGTGCTAGGGGTAAACAAGGAGGAACAGAAAATTTCGCTCGGCTTGCGACAACTTGAACCTAATCCATGGGATGAGATTGAGAAGAAGTTCGAGATCGGTAGTCGGGTTAAAGGCCACATTCGCAATATGACCGCTTATGGGGCTTTCGTGGAACTAGCCGACGGTATCGACGGTATGATTCATGTCTCCGATCTAAGTTGGACCCGAAAGATCAATCATCCCAGCGAAGTATTTAAGAAGAACGACGAAGTAGAAGCGGTCGTCATTGACATCGACAAGGTCAATCAGCGAATCAGTCTTGGGATCAAACAACTGAGTGAAGATCCGTGGAAGAATATTGATCAAAAATATAAGATCGGCGATTTGGTTAAAGGCAAGGTAACAAAACTGGCCAGCTTCGGTGCCTTCGTTCAACTACAAGACGACATCGATGGACTTGTTCATATTTCCCAGTTAAGCGAAGATCACGTCGCCAAGGTCAAAGACGTGCTCAAGGTGGGGCAGGAAGTAGAAGCGCGCGTGATCAAGGTAGATAAGATTGAGCGCAGGATCGGTCTCTCGATCAAGGCAGCGAACTACTCCGAAGAAGAACTGCGCAAAGAATCCGAAGCCTTCGATACCCTGCGCCCTGGCGAAGACATGGTCGGCCTGGAGAAAGCTTTTGCCGCAGCCGAGCAGGAAGACTATCGCCCCGGCGAAGGAAAGAAACCCAAAGACGATTCCAAGGGCAAATAACTAAGGTGGGACGAAGCGATCAAAAGCCCTCACCTCAATCCTCTCCCTGAGGGAGAGGAGGACACAGATCGCGGGCGTTTTGGAAATCAGGGCGGAAGATTGTATGCGAGGCGCCGGTCGGAACACCCGTAAATGATCTGAGCCAACTGCTTCCGCGTAGCAACGCACCGGCCGCGACTGACGCCGATTCTTCGGTTCAGCAGGCTGAAAGCCCGCTGGGCGCACAGGCAAAAATGCCTGTGTTCCCGGCCGCCCTATTCTACGGTTACGCTCTTGGCGAGATTCCGCGGTTTGTCGACGTCGCGACCCAGTTCAACGGCAACATAGTAGGCAAATAACTGGAGCGGGATCGCTGTCAGGACCGGTGTTGCGAACTCGAGAGCGCGAGGGATCTCGATGATATCGTTGGCGATCCCCTTTAACTGTTTTGCACCGTCGCCACTGGTCAGCACGATGATTGGCCCTTTGCGCGCCTTGACCTGCTCGATGTTGTTCAGATTTTTGGAAAACACCGCGTCGTCGGGCGCGAGGAAAACCGAGGGCAAATCCGGTCGCACCAGGGCGATGATACCGTGCTTCAGTTCCGCGCTTGGGTGGCCTTCGGCGAAGAGATAGGTGATCTCTTTCATCTTTAGCGCACCTTCCAACGCGACAGGAAAATTAAATTGGCGGCCGAAGAACAACATTCCCTCGGCCTCGACATATTTCCTGGCGATCGAGCGAATTTGATCGCTCAACTTCAGCACCGATTCGACCTGGTCGGGCAAGGCTTCGAGTGCTTCGATCACGCGCGATCCCTGCGAAGTAGAGAGATGCCGCATTCGCCCCAGCAATAGTCCGATTAACGCCAGAATGGTGACCTGCGAGGTAAATGACTTGGTGGCGGCGACACCAATCTCCGGCCCGGCGTGCATGTAAACCCCGCCATCACTTTCGCGCGCGATGGTGCTGGCAACGTTATTGCAGATGCCGAG
>Ga0209153_1000482_pt1 | contig 18317 bp, 19 predicted proteins | sample GraSoiAngelo_120_FD_185877 | JGI IMG/M metagenome (GOLD analysis project Ga0209153, IMG submission 185877) | Grasslands soil microbial communities from the Angelo Coastal Reserve, California, USA - 14_0919_09_20cm (SPAdes) (version 2) | ecosystem: Environmental > Terrestrial > Soil > Grasslands ...
TGATCATGCTTAACTGCTCGCCATTGGCCCGCATGAAAACAAACGAGTAGCTGATGCCGTGCCGCTTGGCCTTCCTCCGGATGTGGAAGCTCAAAAGGCACATGACTTGCTGGAAGACCCAGTTCAACCCGCTCTCTTTGGCGAACTCTATATCCGGCGGGCCGGAGATAGAAATGAGTTTCCCTCCGGGCTTCAGCACCTTGAGGGACTTTTCGAGCGTGTCCTTCCCCAGGCTGTTCAGGACCACGTCGTAGCCATTCAGGACCTTCGCGAAATCCTCTTTCTCGTAGTCGATGACGACATCCGCGCCGAGACTTCTGACCAGATCGACATTCGCCGTGCTGGTCGTCGTCGCCACCGTTGCGCCGATGTGCTTTGCCAACTGGATGGCAAACGTGCCGACCCCGCCGGAACCGCCGTGGATCAGGACCTTCTGTCCCTTCTTCAGCTTGGCGCGTTCGATCAGTACCTGCCACGCGGTCAGGCCCACCAGGGGGACGGAGGCGGCCTCTTCCATGGTGAGATTCTTGGGCTTCAACGCCACGTCGGCTTCATTCATTGCGATGCGTTCCGCGAACGTCCCGATCCGGTCCTGGTTTGGCCGTGCATACACCTCGTCACCAGACTTGAAACCTCGGACCTTGGAACCGACACGGACCACTACCCCGGCAACGTCGTTGCCCAGGATTAGCGGCAAGCGATAGGGCAGGATGAGCTTGAACTCACCATCCCGGATCTTGGCATCCAATTGGTTCAAACTGGCCGCGTGGATGGCGACCAGGACATCATGGTCGCGAACTTCCGGTTCCGGCATTTCACCGAGGCGCAATGCGCTGTTGCTCTTGTAACGATCGACGATGAATGCCTTCATGACTGCTTCTCTGGGTGGATTGCAACGGGCGGGTAGTTCACGGTCGAATAGTCGACCGCGATGGTGACGTCTCCGGACATGAGATCGTCCTCATTCACTTCGACCACGCTAGTCGAGATTGTCTTGCCTGTCTTCGTCGCGAGCAGTGCTCTGAATGTCATCGTGTTCTCCAAGATCGCTTACTTTTCCAGGACCGGGGTGCGAGGCGGCGACGCCGTGGGTGCGTCGAGCCGCAGATCCTTTCGAATGCCAGCGTCCACCAGCCGAGCCGGCGCAAATCTGCGAAGCAACCGCAGGCGGTTCGCAAGCCCACCGGCCGCGTAGCGGAGCTTTGGGCGGTCGGCGATGGCCGCTTCCAGCACAACGTCGGCCACGAGAGTCGGCTCCTCGGCAGTTCCCATCACCTCCTTGAGCACCTTGTCCAGGAGCGCGCGAACTTCGGGGGCCAGAAAGTTCGTGTCGAACTGCGTCTTCGTGTAGGCGGGCTCGATGACAGAGACCCGGATGCCTCTCGTGCGCAACTCGTGATCGAGCGACTCCGAATAGCCTTCAACCGCATGCTTGGTTGCGGCATAGAGCGCTCCGTAAGGCATCGGAAGAAACCCAAGCACCGAGCCGATGTTGATGATGCGGCCGCTCCCCTGGCGTCGCATGTGCGGCACGACGGCACGGGTCATGCGGATGAGCCCGAAGAAGTTGGTCTCAAAGATCGCTTTGGCCTGCTCGATCGAACTCTCTTCCGCTCCGGCGGGCGCAACGCCGAAGCCGGCGTTGTTCACCAGTAGGTCGATGCGATCCTCTAGGCGAATGAGCTCCCTCACGGCGGCTTCGACCGACTCATCGCGAGTCACGTCGAGCGCCAACATCGCAAAGGACCGCTGGTCAGACTGGGCGCCGCGTCTGCTGGTGCCGTAGACCTTGTAGCCCGCCAGTGCGAGCCGCTTCGCAGTGGCTTCGCCGATGGATCCTTTGATCTTCATGGGAGTGCCTTCAGTGGGTTGGTGAGGAACGCGGTTACGGTGACGACCGTCGGGTCGGAGCGAGAGACGCTAGCTAGTTCATGAGTGGTATATGATGTTCGTCATATTCAAGATCGAACGCGCGCAAAGGCGAGTTGCAAGTGGCGTCAGCCCTGGGTCACAGCGAGATGATTCAGCGCCGCCTCGCGCAGCGCATCGGAAAGCTTGGGGTCGTCGACGGCGCGCGCCAGCACCAGTGTGCCGACCATCGTTGCGACGGTGAAGAGGGCGCGCTCGTGTGCACCCGGCTGCCCCCAGTCGGGCGACTGGCGGGCGACGAGGTCGATCATCTCCTTGATGCGGCGCGTGGCGGCGCGCCTTACCCCAGGCGCCTGGCGTGGCATCTCCGAGCCGAGCGCGGCAGTGGCGCAGCCGGTCTCAACCCCCTCGACGTGCGCCTTCGAGAGATAGGCCTGCATCATGGCCGGGAGCGCCTGCGATGCGCTCCATCATTGCCACGCTTTCACTGCCGGCACGGTCGGCTGCTTCGGCGAGCATCGCCTCGCGCGACGAGAAGTGGGCGTAGAAGCCGCCGTGCGTCAGTCCGGCGTCCTTCATGATGTCGGCGACGCCGGTGCCGCTGTAGCCGCTGCGCCGGATGGCACGCGCGGCGGCCCCGACGATGCGGTCGTGTGTGGCTTCCTTGGACCGGGTGGCTGTTCGTCCCATATGATGAGTATCATATTTAATTTCGCTGCGCGTCGCAAGCGGTTTTTCTGCTGCAGGTTGCTATTCCAGAGGGGGCTCTTGCGGAGACGCCAATGTCCGCTGCTGGAACCGGTTATTCCGCTCTCTCAAGGATCCCACCTTGCCAGTCGAGCCAGACGTGCGCAGGCCGTCCAGGTAGTCTGCCCATGCTTGCATCATGACGCGGCGCTCCGGAAGGTGTTGTGCATAGTTGTAGTGTCGACGGATGGAATCTGAGACACCGTGCGCCATCTGCCGCTCGATCGCTTCGGAGCGCCATCCAAGTTCGTTGAGCAATGTGCAGGCCGTCGCACGAAATCCATGCGGAGTCACTTCGGTGCTGTCAAAGCCCAGTGAGCCTAAGGCGCCGCCAAGCGCAGCGCCGTGTAGAGGTCGGGCAGGGTCGCGGAGCAAAGGAAACACATACTCACCGTCTCCGGAAATCGTCCGCAGCTTCAGAAGAAGTTCGAGTGCTTGCCGCGAGAGGGGCACGAGATGCTGGACCCGTGCCTTCATGCATTCGGCCGGAATTCGCCATTGCGCGGCCGGCAGATCAAATTGCCGCCAGCGCGCCTTGCGAAGCTCCCCCGGCCGCACAAAGAAGAGAAGGGCGAGCTTCAAGGCGATACCGATGACTTCGCGGCCGGTGTATCCGTCGATCGCGCGCAGTAATTCGACTAAGCGCGCAGGATCGGTAATGCCGGGCCGGTGGCGAACCTGGGGAGGCTCAAGGAGACCACGCAGATCTTCCGTGATGTCCCGCTCGACATAGCCCAGGCCGATGGCGTGTCGAAATACGCGGCTGCAGCGTTGCTTGGCACGTCTTGCGGTATGCCGCAGACCCTTGAGCTCGATCTGCTTGAGCACCATGAGGAGCTCGTGCGCTTTGATGTCGGAGATTGAGCGAATTCCCAGGGCCGGAAAGATGTCGCGCTCCAGGATTCGCGTTGCATCTTTGACCGTGTCGGCGGCCAGTTGACCTTTCGCGACGCGCGGCTGCAGGAGTTTAAGCCACTGGCGCGCGACGACTTCGAAGGTATGCGCGCTCGCCGCACGCTTTTCTTTGCGGTCGGCACTGGGATCGATGGCCCGTGCGAGGAGCCCGCGGGCATCGGCGTGCAACAGTCGGGCCGTGGCCAGATTGACGCCTGGGTAGACGCCGAGGGATATCATCCGTTCGGCATGCTGGAAGCGATAACGGAACCGCCACCATTTCGATCCCCGTGGCATGACATGAAGACTCATGCCGTGTTCGTCTGCGAGAACGTAACGGCGCTCGCGAGGTCTTGCGGCACGCACGATCCGAGAGGTGAGTAACATGGCGCCACCTGGAGAGTCGAGAGGGGACGCCAGACTACGAGCAACCGTTCGCGGAGCGCAGCTAGGAGGCGTGACTTGGGACTAAGACGAGAGCGCGAGGGCGAAATCTCAGGTGAGAAAGCGACCCGGAAAGTTACCCACACTCGACACGCAGCGCTCGAGTTCGCTCAGAAGGACTGAATTGGGATTCGGCTCGCGGCGCAATGGCTTACGTACACTTCGCGCAAATCCTCTATAGTGCGAACTGCACTTCAGGCCCCTCGGGCCCAAAAATAAAGCCGCGTAAGTGATTGATATAAGAAGAGAATTCTATATGGTGCCCGGGAGAGGACTCGAACCTCCACGGAGTTACCCGCTAGTACCTGAAACTAGTGCGTCTACCAATTCCGCCACCCGGGCGGGCGAGGAAGGCCGCGAAATGTACGCACTGGGTTCGGGGGCTGTCAATTGAAGGCGCGCCGCGGAAAGTTGGGACGGCGCGACGGCGGTACCGGCGTACACAAGACCCGCGGGCGGAGGACGGAGCCAGACAAGGCTGCACGCTCGGGACACGGCGCTCCGCGCGGCCAGAGTCGGCGCACCGAAGCGCGCGATGCGGGATCCGGCTCGCCGGCCTCGGCCGTGAGGCACGGCTCGATCGTCGAGGGCACGGTCAGCGCGAATCGCGCCGGCTACGGCTTCGTGCGCGTCGAGGGATTGAAGGAGAGTGTGTTCCTGCCGCCGCCCGAGATGCGCGGCGTGATGCATGGTGACCGCCTGCGCGTCAAGGTGTCGCGCGATGCAAGCGATCGCTGGTCGGGCGCCGTGGAGCAGGTGCTGGAGCGCGGCGTCACCGCGTTCCTCGGCACGGTGGAGGTGCAGGGCCGCAGCGCCTGGGTGAACGCGGCCGACCGCCGGCTGCAGCTGCGCTGCGCGGTGGCGCCGCAGGATCTGCACGACGCACGCCACGGCGACTGGGTCATTGCGCGGATCACGCGCCACGCCGGCTCCGCGACGCCCGCGCAGGCGGTGATCGGCAAGCGCCTGGATCCCGATCGACCGGTCGAGCTCGCCACCGAGTCCGCGATCGCGCGCTTCGATCTGCCGCACGAGTTTCCGGCGGTGGCGTTGCGCGAGGCGCAGGCGTACGGCGAGCAGGTGGATAGCCGCGAGGCGAGCGCGCGGGCGGACCTGCGGGAGCTCCCGCTGGTGACGATCGACGGGGAGGACGCGCGGGATTTCGACGATGCGGTGTACGCCGAGCGGTGCCCCGGCGGCTTCCGCCTCATCGTCGCGATTGCGGACGTGAGCCACTACGTGAGGCCGGGAACGGCGCTCGATACCGAAGCGCAGACGCGCGGCACATCGGTCTACTTTCCGACGCGCGTGCTGCCGATGCTGCCGACGGCCCTCTCGGATCATCTGTGCTCGCTGGCGCCGCGCGTCGACCGACTGTGCTTTGCGGCCGACATGGTGGTGAGCAGCGCCGGCGCCTTGAAGAGCGCGCGTTTCTATCCCGCCGTGATGCGCTCGGCTGCGCGCCTCACCTACACGCTCGCCAACGACGCACTCTTCGCCGGCCGGCCGGCGGCTCGCACGCAGCTCGGTCCGCTGCTCGAGCGCCTCATGGTGCTGGTCGATGTCTATCGCGCACTCTATCAGGCGCGCAACCGCCGGGGGGCGCTCGATTTCGATGCGGCGGAAGCGGAGTTCGTCATCGACGCGGGCGAGCGGGTGCGGGGCATCGAGCTGCGCACGCGCAACGACGCGCACCGCCTCATCGAGGAGTGCATGATCCTCGCGAACGTCGCGGTGGCCGAGGCGCTCGAGCGGGCTCAGGTGCCGACGCTCTATCGCGTCCACGGGCAACCCGAGGACGAGAAGCTCGAGAGGCTCGTGGCGACCTTGAGGGCACTCGGCATCGATGCGCGGATTCCAAAGACGGTGAGCACACGTGATCTGCAGGCGATCGCGCGTCGCGTGGGCAACGCCCCGGAGCGCGCCTTCGTCGAATCGCTGGTCGTGCGCGCCATGCCCCAGGCGATCTATCAGCCGACGAACATCGGACACTTCGGTCTCGCGCTCGCGCACTATGCGCATTTCACCTCACCGATCCGCCGCTACCCGGACCTGGTCGTGCACCGCACGCTCAAGGCGATGATCGGGGCGCCGGGCGGCTCGGGCAGGCGCTACGAGACCTCGGAGCTCGGCCGCCTCGGCGAGAGCACCTCGCGGCTCGAGAAGCGCGCCGACGAGGCGGACCGCTACGTCTCCGGATTCCTCAAGTGCACCTATTTAAAGGAGCGGGTCGGACAGACGTTCCAGGGCCTGATCACCACCGTGGTGGAGTTCGGCTGCTTCGTGCAGATCCTCGATGTAGCGGTCGACGGGCTGCTTCATATCGACAATCTGCGGGACGACCGGTACGTGATGGAGGACGACGGTCACGCCTGGCGCGGCCAGCGCACGGGACGGCGCCTGCGCACCGGCGCCCATATCCGGGTGATGGTGACCGCGGTGAACCCCATAGAGGGCCTCGTCGATCTGGCGCTCGCCGAGGGGGAGTAGGCGGCCCGCCCGAGGCGCGCGCCGGGACGGGCGATGAAGGGAGCCGAGACGATCTTCGGGCTGCATGCCGTGCGTGTGATGCTGGAGCGGCATCCGGAGCGCGTGCACACGGTACGCATTGCCGAGCGGCGCGGGGACCCGCGCGTGCGGGCGATCGACGAGCTGGCGCGGCGCCATCATCGGCCGGTCGAGCGTGTCGATGCGCAGACTCTGAGACAGCTGCTGGGCGATGTGGCCCATCAGGGCGTTGCCGCCGATGTCACCCCGCTTCCGCCCTGGAGCGAGGACGAGCTGCTCGCGGCCCTGCAAAGCGCGAAGGCGCCGCTGCTGCTCGCGCTCGATGGCGTGCAGGACCCGCACAATCTCGGCGCCTGTCTGCGCAGCGCCGACGCCTGCGGTGCACTCGCGGTCATCGTGCCGCGCGACCGCGCCGCGCAGCTGACGCCGAGCGCGCGCAAGGTGGCGGTCGGCGCCGCGGAGACGACCCCCGTGGTATCGGTGACCAACCTGGCGCGCACGCTCAAGCTTCTCAAGGAGGCGGGCCTCTGGGTGGTCGGTGCGGACGTCGCGGCCGCGAAGCGCGCCGACGAGGTGGACCTCGCCGGACCCGTGGTGCTCGCGCTCGGGGCCGAAGGCTCGGGACTGCGGCACTTGACGCGGCAGAACTGCGACTTTCTCGTCGGGCTGCCCCAGCTGGGCGCGGTCGAGAGCCTGAACGTCTCGGTGGCCGCCGGCATGCTGCTCTATGAGGCCGTGCGCCAGAGGCAGGCGCGGCGGCGCTCAACTCCTTGATCCGCAAGCACAGCCGTTGCGCCCGGCATTGCAGTAGCGGGGCGGTTTGAGTATGCTTCGCGCCCCTTTTTATCCGAAGGGTCGCGCCGCGACGGGCACACCGCGCTCGGCGCGTATCTCCTTGCCGCACCGGGAGAGTCTTCAATCCGGGCGGCTCAAATCCACAAGGAGCACACGAATGAGGCATTACGAGATCGTATTCCTGGTGCATCCTGATCAGAGCGAGCAGGTGCCCGCGATGATCGAGCGCTATAAGGGCATGATTGCCGCCGGCGGCGGCCGCGTGCACCGTCTGGAGGACTGGGGTCGGCGCCAGCTCGCCTATCCGCTCGCCAAGGTGCACAAGGCGCACTACGTGCTGATGAACATCGAGACCGACCAGAAGACGCTCGATGAGCTCACCGGGGCCTTCCGCTTCAGCGACGCGGTGCTGCGTCACCTGGTGGTCAACATGGATGCCGCGGTGACCGATCCCTCGCCCATGGCCAAGGCCGCCGAGGAAGAGGGTGAGGGAGGGCGGCGCCGCGACCGCGCCCGCGACGAGGCGGGCCCCGCTTCCGAGGACGAGGACAACTCCGCCGCTGAGGGCGCCTGAGCGCCTCCGACGCCACGCGGCCCGTCAGCAGCCAACCCATTCGAGGAAATCAAGTCATGGCAATGTCCAGAGGACCCGGCGGGGGCGGCGGCGGCCGCTTCTCGCGTCGTAAGAAGTTCTGCCGCTTCACGGCCGAGGGCGTGAAGTCGATCGACTACAAGGATCTCGGCACGCTCAAGGGCTACGTCACCGAGACCGGCAAGATCGTTCCGAGCCGCATCACGGGGACCAAGTCCTTCTATCAGCGCCAGCTGGCGGTGGCGATCAAGCGCGCGCGCTTCCTGGCGCTGCTGCCCTATACCGACCAGCACTGAGGGCGCTCCGATGGAAGTCATTCTGCTCGAGAAGGTCGCCAATCTCGGCAACATCGGCGATCGGGTGAAGGTGCGCTCCGGCTTCGGCCGCAATTTCCTCCTCCCGCAGGGCAAGGCGACGCTCGCGACCCCGGAGAACATTGCGCGCTTCGAGACGCGCCGTGCCGAGCTCGAGCGCCTGGCGCGCGAGCATCTGCAGTCGGCCGGGGACCGGGCGGGGGCCCTGAAGGATTTCAAGCTGACCATTCAGGCCAAGGCCGGCACCGAAGGAAAGCTCTTCGGCTCGATCGGCACCAGCGACATCGCCGAGGCCTGCACCCGCGACGGCTTTCCCATCGAGCGCAGCGAAGTGCGCCTGCCGAGCGGACCGCTGCGCATGCTGGGCGAGCATGTGGTAAACCTGCATTTGCACGCGGACATCGATGTGCCGCTGCACGTGAGCATCATCGCGGAAGAGTAGCGCTCGCACCCGGAGGTAAAAGCACGGTGGCCGGTACGCCCAAGGCGCGCGGAGATTCGAGCTCGGTCGCGCTGCTGGATGCGCCGGCGCCGCCGCATTCGGTCGAGGCCGAGCAGGCGGTGCTCGGCGGGTTGCTGCTGGATCCCGCCGCCTGGGAGAACGTCGCCGACGTCGTCACGCAGCAGGACTTCTACCGGCCCGATCACCAGCTGATCTTCGACGCCATCGGCGCCCTCGCGGGCGCGGGCAAGCCGTGCGATGTCGTCACGGTCTCCCAGCATCTCGAGAGCACCGGTAAGCTCGAGTCCGCCGGCGGACTCGCCTATCTCGGCTCCGTCGCCCGTGACACCCCGACGGCTGCCAACGTGCGCGCCTATGCGGAGATCGTGCGCGAGCGCTCGCTGCTGCGGCAGCTGATCCGCGCCGGCACCGACATCGCCGCCGAGGTGTATAACAACAAGGGCGAGAGCGCGCGCGACCTGGTCGACCGCGCCGAGCAGCGCGTCTTCGACATCGCCGAAGGGAGCTTCCGCAAGCGCGAGGGCGCCGTTCCGGTGCGCCAGCTCCTGCCCGGTGTGATCGACCAGATCGATGAGTGGCACCAGAATCCCGACAAGCTGCGGGGGCTCCCGACCGGGTTCACCGACTTCGACAAGCTCACCGGCGGCCTGCGCCCCGGAGACCTGGTCATCGTCGCGGGGCGCCCGTCGATGGGCAAGACGACGCTCGCCGTCAACATGGCCGAGTACGCCGCCGTGCATCCCGGCACCCGCGCCTCGGTGGCGATCTTCAGCATGGAGATGCCCTCCGAGCAGGTGATCACCCGCATGCTCGCCTCGATCGGCGGCGTCCCGCTCAACAACCTGCGCAGCGGCAAGATCTCCGATGACGACTGGGTGCGGATCACGGGCGCCACCAGCCAGCTCTCGGAGGCCAAGATCTTCGTCGACGAGACTCCGGCGCTGAATCCGACGGAGCTGCGCGCGCGGGCGAGGCGCGTCAAGCGCGAGCATGGCTTGAGTCTCATCGTGGTCGATTACCTGCAGCTGATGCAGGTGCCGGGCACGCAGGAGAACCGCGCCACCGAGATTGCGGAAATTTCCCGGGGATTGAAGACGCTCGCCAAGGAAATGCAGGTACCGGTGATTGCGCTGTCGCAGTTGAACCGTGCGGTCGAGCAGCGCGAGCACAAGAGGCCGGTGATGTCGGATCTGAGGGAATCGGGCGCGATCGAGCAGGAGGCCGACATGATCCTGCTCATCTACCGCGAAGAGGTTTACGACCGCAACACCACGAAGAAAGGCGTCGCCGAGATCGATCTCGTCAAGCACCGCAACGGCGAGATCGGAACCTTCCTGCTCACCTTCCAGGGGCAGTTCACGCGCTTCGCCAACTACGCGTCCGACAGTTACGCGGAAGGTGTCCTGCGGTGAGCGGGTCGATCCGCGCCGTCATCGACACCAACGCTCTGCAGCACAACCTCAGTGTGGTCCGCGCGCGCGCCGGCAGCGCCCGCGTCATGGCGGTGGTCAAGGCCAACGCCTACGGGCATGGGCTGCTGCCGACGGCGCTCGCGCTGCAGGCCGCCGACGCTTTCGGCGTAGCGCGCCTCGAGGAGGGGGTGGCGCTGCGCGCCGGCGGCATTACTCAACCGATCGTGCTCCTCGAGGGCGTGTTCGGCGCCGAGCAGCTCGAGGAGGCCGCGCGGCAGCGCCTCCAGCTCGTGGTGCACGATGTCTCGCAAATCGAGCTCCTCGAGTGCTCGGGCGGCGCGCAGCGCTTCGTGCTCTGGGTCAAGATCGACACCGGCATGAATCGTCTCGGGTTTCCGCCGGGCGAGTCCGCCGCGGTGCTCGAGCGCTTGCGGCGCTTGAGTCCCGCGCCGAGCGAGCTGCGCCTCCTGACGCACCTCTCCTGCGCCAATGAGCGGGACGATGCCGTGACGCGCGCGCAGGTCCAGCGCTTCCGGGACGCAACACGGAGTCTCCCGTACGCCGTGAGCATCGCCAACTCAGCCGGCCTCTTCGGCGCCGTGGCGCTGGGGTGCGACTGGGTGCGCCCGGGAATCGCCCTCTACGGGGCTTCGCCCTTCGACGACTGTATCGCGGCGGACCTGGGCCTCGAGCCCGTGATGCGCCTCGAGAGCTCGGTGATCGCCGTGCGGCGCGTCGCGCGCGGCGAGCGCGTCGGCTACGGCGGCGCCTGGGTCGCTAAGCGCGATTCGGCCATCGCCGTCATCGCGGCCGGCTATGGCGACGGCCTGCACAGGAGCTTGGGCGGCGGCGCGCCGGTGCTCATCGACGGACGGCGCGCTCCGCTCGCGGGCCGGGTGTCGATGGACATGATGGCGGTCGACGTGTCGGAGCTCGCCGGCGTGCGCGTCGGCACACCGGTGCTGCTCTGGGGGCCGGGACTCGCGGTGGAGGAAGTGGCGCGCAACGCCGGCACCATTCCCTACGAGCTGCTGTGCGCCGTGAGCCAGCGCGTGCGACTGGTGGTCAACCGCGCCTGACGGACGCCGCGGGCCGCCGAGCCGCGGTGCAGGAGGCGAGGCCTGCCGCACCGCGCCGGGTGCGGTCAGTTCACGAAGAACCCCATCTTGACGCCGGCGAGCTGGATGACGTCGTTGTCGGAGAGGCGCGTCGCCTGGGAACCGATCGGCGTGCCGTTGAGCAGCGGATAATCGTTCGGCTTGCCGCTGTCGACGTGCACGATGTAGTAGGCCTCGGCCCGCCGGGTAATGGCGGCCACCTGCACGCCCGGTCGCCCGAGCGTGGTGAGGGCCTTGCTGAGCTCCACCTCGCGACCCGCGAAAGCGCCCGAGAGCACCTGGAGCTTCGCCTTCTTGAGCGCCGCGGCGCCATTCGAAAGGGCGCGCGCACGCCCGGTCGTCGAGAGCGACCCGACCGTCTGCTCGGCGGCCTCCGCCGCGGTGCGCAGCTTCTCCAGCGGCCGTGCGGACGGCTGGATGACCATGGTCTTCTCGAACTCATCTTGCGCCTCGTCGTCCTCGACGAATCGCAGCTGATGGTGGCCGACGGTGATGACGTCGCCGTGCTGCAGCGCATGCTTCTTGATCAGCTTGCCGTTGACGTACGTGCCGTTGGTGCTGTTCAGATCCTCGAGGAACGAGTCGTTGAGGATGTTGATGATCAGCGAGTGGTGACCGCTGACGGCGGCGTTATCGATGCGGATATCGTTGTCGGGGAGCCGGCCGATCGTGTACCGCTCCTTGTTCATGTTGTATTCCGCCATCACCGAGCCGTCCAGGCTCAAGACCAACCTTGCCATGTGCTTTAGCCTTTATCGCGTATCAGCCGAACCAACCCAGAATTCTGTCGAACATCTTAGTGCGAGCCGGGAACGCATCGACGATGTGCGCCATGACCACGGATACGTTGTCCCGGCCTCCATTGTCGTTGGCCAGTTGAATCAACTGCTTGGCGACCGTATCCAGATTAGCACTAAAGGTGTTTATCGTTAAGTGAATATCTTCGTCCTCGACCATGTCCGAGAGCCCGTCCGAGCATAGGATGAACAGCTCCCCCTTGCTCGTCGGCACCTCCTGGATCTCCACGTCCACGCTCTGCTCGACGCCCAGGGCGCGCGTCACATAGTTCTTGTTGCCCGCGCGCTGCGCCTCCTCGGCGGAATAGAAGCCCCGGTCGACGAGCTCCTGCAGCAGGGAATGGTCCATGGTCACCTGCTCGAACTTGTCGCCGCGCTGGCGGTACAGCCGCGAGTCACCGACGTGCGCGATGGTGACCTTGTTGTCGAAGAACAGCGCCGCGACCACCGTGGTCCCCATGCCTTCGCACTGGGGCTGCGTGCGCGAGGTCTGATAGATGATCTTGTTGGCGCGGCTGATCGCATCGCGCAGGATGATGTTGGCTCGGGACAGTCCCGACTCGCGATCGGGCACTGCCAGGTCCTCACGCTCGACGTGCTCGCGCACCAGGTTGACGATCGTCTTGACGGCGATGCCGCTCGCGACTTCGCCGGCGTTGTAGCCGCCCATGCCGTCGGCCAGCACCACCAGTCCAATGTCGGGATCGACGGCAATCGTGTCCTCGTTGTGCTCGCGGACCTTGCCGGTGTCGGTGAGGCCCACGAAGCGTAGCTTGTTGCGCAAGCTCATGCTGCGCCCTCACCCAAGCAATGCTCTGCCAACTGTGATACGCGTCACTGATCCCGTCCCCGATCCCGAGCCGCCATACGCTAGCATCGCCGGCAGGGAGGCCGGGTGGCTTTTGTCACAAAAGAAGCCAATCAAGGCCCCCCCGGGCGCGAATCCTAGCCCAAAATCGCACCCCCCGCGGTGGCATCCGGGCCCCCGGCCTCAGGGCCGGTAACCTTAGCGAATGCCCGCACTGCCAGGGGCGAGGCCGCGTCTTCCGCACCTTCGGCGGCGCGCGGCGCGATCAGGGCGCGCGGCTCACCGGCAGCACCGCTTTCGGGGCCGCTGGCACTCGCACGCGCACAGTGCGAACGGCGTTGTCTCCCACTTGCAGCACCTCGAATTCGTAGTTGCCCACCCGCACCATGGTGCCCGAGTCCGGAATCGTCTCGAGCTGCTCGAGCAGCAACCCGTTCACGGTCTTCGGGCCCCCGGTCGGCAGCTGCCACCCGAGCGAGCGGTTGAGCGCGCGGATCGTGGCGCTGGCGTTCACGATGAAGACCCCGGGGCGCTCGGTGTGCACGTCTTTGTGCGTCACGGTGGCAGGGTCGCTCGTGAACTCGCCCACGATCTCCTCGAGAATGTCCTCGAGCGTGACCAGCCCTTCGATGTCGCCGTACTCGTTGACGACGAAGGCGAGGCGGCGGCGATTGCGCTGGAACTGCACGAGCTGCACGTTGAGGGCGGTGCCCTCGGGTACGAAGTACGCCTCGCGGCCGCGGGCGACCTCGATCAGCCGCTCGCGGGTGAGTGTGCCGCGGACCAGCTCGTGCGCCACACGCTTCATGTGCACGAGGCCGATGAGGTTGTCGAGCTCGCCCTCGTACACCGGCAGCCGCGTGTGCGGAGTCTGCTGCAGCTGATCGAGGATGTCCTCCCAGCTCTCCCTCACATCGATGCCCGAGATTTCCTGACGCGGGATCATGATGTCGTTCACCGTGATGCGCTCGAGGTCCAGGATCGACAGCAGCATCTGCCGGTGACGCGCGGGGATCACCGGGGCGGCCTCGGTCACGACGAGACGCAGCTCCTCGGCGCTCAACGCGTGCGGGCCCGCGGTGGCGCGCGCCACGCGGAACAGGCGCAGGAAGCCGCGCGCCACGCTGTTGGTGAGCCACAGCGCCGGGCGCGCCACCAGCACCAGCACGCGGTAGATGCCCGCGGCGTGCAGCGCCACGCCTTCGGGATTTGCGGCCGCGTAGATCTTCGGCGCGAGCTCGCAGAACACGATCACCACGATGGTGAGCAGGGCGCCGGTGAGCGGCACGGCATAGGGGTAGCCGGTGCGCTGGGCGAGGATGGTGGCGATGGCGGAGGCAAAGACGCTCGCGGCGGCGAGGATGACCAGGTTCGCGCCCAGCCAGTCGTCGGGCTTCTGCAGCAGCCGCTCCAGAGTGCGCGCCGCGCCCGAGCCCGCCTGCGCGCGGTGCCGGATGCGATAGCGATTGACCGAGAGCATGGCGACTTCGGTGCCGGAGGAGAAGGCGACGATGACGAGCAGCCCCAGCAGCGCCAGCAGCAGCGGGGCGTCGAGAGCGGCGTTCAAGGCGGCATTCCTCGCTTGGCGGACGCGCTAGCATAGAAGCTCGGGCGCGGGCGGAAAAACCACGGTTCGCACCCTACTATAATCCGCGGATGTTCGATCATCTGACCGCGCGGCTCGCGCGCGCCATCGAGAGTCTGCGCGGCCGCGGCCGCATCACCGATGCGAACGTGGCCGAGACGCTGCGCGAGGCGCGCATTGCGCTGCTCGAGGCGGACGTGGCGCTGCCGGTGGTCAAGTCGTTCATCGACACGGTCAGGGCCAAAGCGCTCGGCGCCGAGGTGCTCTCGAGTCTGACGCCGGGTCAGGCCTTCATCGGCCTATTGCACGCGGAGCTGGTGCGCCTCATGGGAGGCTCGACCGCGCGCTGGACGCTGCGCGCTCAGCCGCCGGCGGTGTTGCTGCTGGCGGGCCTGCAGGGCGCCGGCAAGACCACTACGGCCGCGAAGCTGGCGCGCTGGCTGATCGAGCGCGAGCGCAAGCGTGTGCTGCTCGCGAGCACCGACGTGCGCCGGCCGGCCGCGATGCTGCAGCTCGAGCGCCTCGCGAGCCAGGTCCACGCGGAGTATTTCGCGGCCGCGGGCGATGCCGCGCCGGCGGCCATCGCCCAGGCGGCGCTCGCGCGCGCCCGCAGCGGCGTGTTCGATGCGCTCATCGTCGATACCGCTGGGCGGCTGCACGTCGACGAGAGCCTCATGGCGGAAGTGCGCGAGATCGACGCCGCCGTGGGCGCCGCCGAGCGGCTGTTCGTCGTGGATGCCATGGCCGGCCAGGACGCGGTGAACGCCGCGCGCGCCTTCGGCGCGGCGCTCGACCTCACCGGTGTCATCCTCACCAAGGCGGACGGGGATGCGCGCGGGGGCGCGGCGCTCTCGGTGCGCGAGGTGACCGGCAAGCCGATCCTGTTCCTTGGCGTCGGCGAGAAGACCGAGGCGCTCGAGCCCTTCGAGCCCGAGCGCATGGCGTCCCGCATTCTCGGCATGGGCGATGTCGTGAGCCTGGTCGAGCAGGTTCACCGCCAGGTCGGCGCCGAGGAGGCCGAGCGGCTGGCGCGCAAGGCGCTCCAGGGCCGCGGCTTCGACATGGGCGACCTGAAGAGCCAGCTCGAGCAGTTGCAGAAGATGGGCGGGGTGGGGGCGCTGCTCGAGAAGCTGCCGGGAGCCGCGGTGCGCAAGGGCGCGGCGTCGGCCGATCAGGGCGACCGGGAGCTGCGCCGGCAGATCGCCATCATCAATTCCATGACTCCCCGCGAGCGGCGCAACCCCTCGATCATCGACGGCTCGCGGCGCCGTCGCATCGCCAAGGGCTCGGGCGCGCAGGTGCAGGACGTGAACCGGCTGCTGAAGCAGTTCCAGGAGATGCAGCGCGTCATGAAGAGCATGAAGGGCGGGCGGCTGCAGCGACTCGTGGGGGCCCTCAAGGGCGGGCTGCCCCCCGGGTTCCCGGGCTCGGGCGGAAACTAGAAAAACTGGCGCAGGAATCGCGGGTTGCGTAGAATCCGCGTTCTTTTTTGGGCGGCCCTCGCTTTGGGTCGTCCGCCCGGAATGAGAGCGATACGATCATGGTCACGATTCGCCTGACGCGGCGCGGGGGGACTAACCAGCCCTTCTATCACGTCGTGGTTACCGACAGCCGCAAGCGCCAGGGCGGCCCGAGCCTCGAGCACGTGGGGTTCTTTAATCCAGTTGCCCGCCGCGGCGTAGAGAAGCTCAGGCTCGATCTGCCGCGCATCGACTATTGGGTTGGAAAGGGCGCGCAGCCGTCCGACCGCGTGCGGAGCCTGGTCGCCTCCTACAGGAAACAGGCGACGGCCTGATCGGGCCTCGCGGGCGGCCGCCTGAAGCAGCCGTGACGTGGATCGAGCTGGGGCGCCTGGGTGCGCCTTACGGCCTCAAGGGCTGGATCCACGTCGAATCGCACACGGACCCTCCGCAAGGCCTGCTGGAGTACCGGGAGTGGGTTTTGAGGCTGGCGAGCGGTGAGCGCGTGAGGCGCCGCCTCGTTGAGGGGCGGGCGCACGCCGGCCGGCTGATCGCGCAGCTCGAGGGCGTGAAGGATCGGGAGGAGGCCGCAGCGCTCACGGGCGCGGTCGTCGAGGTCGATCGTGCGGCGCTGCCGCCGCCGGGCGAGCGGGAGTACTACCGTGCGGACCTGGTGGGCTTCAGCGTGCGCAACCTCGAGGGGGCGGAGCTCGGCAGCGTCAGCCACTTTGTGGACACCCCGAGCGGCGCGGTGATGGTGACGCAGGCCCCGGGCGGAGGCGAGCACTGGGTGCCGGCGGCACCGAAGCATCTGCGCAGGGTAGACCTCGCTGCGCGCACGATTCTGGTGGACTGGCCTGCGGAGCTGGCATAGAAGGCCCCATGAAGATCGAGGTGGTCACGCTGTTCCCGCGCATGATCGCGGTGGCCCTCGAGTTTGGCATCGTGGGGCGAGCCATCGGTCGGGGGCTCCTGAGCGTCGGGACGGAAGACCCGCGCGCTCACACGACCGACGCGCACCGTACGGTGGATGACCGTCCCTACGGGGGGGGTCCCGGCATGGTGATGAAGCCCGAGCCGCTGCTGGCGGCGATCCGCGCAGCGCATGCGCGGCTGCCGGCGGGGAGTCCGCGGGTGTATTTATCGGCGCAGGGCCGGCCGTTCCGGCAGGCGCAGGCGCAGGAGCTGGCGGCGTTACCCGGCGTGCTGCTGCTCGCCGGACGCTACGAGGGCGTCGACGAGCGCGTGATCGAGCTCGGCATCGATCTCGAGCTGTCGGTCGGCGACTACGTGGTGTCGGGCGGGGAGCTGCCGGCGCTGACGGTGATCGATGCGCTGGCGCGGCTGCTGCCGGGCGCGCTGGGCGATGAGCGCTCGAGCCTTGACGATTCGTTTGTGCAGGGCTTGCTCGAGGGGCCGCACTATACGCGCCCCGAGGTGTTCGAAGGGCGGAGCGTGCCGCCGGTGCTGCTGTCGGGAGATCATGCCGACATCCGCCGCTGGCGGCTCGAGCAGTCGGTGGCCCGCACCGCCGAGCGCCGGCCCGACCTGCTCGCCCAAGCGCGGCTCACGGGCGAGGCGCGGCGCGCACTGGATGAGTTCCAAACCGGCGCCAGTAGTGATGCTGGCGCAGGGGCCGCAAGTGCGGCCGGCAGATGAAGATCGAGGTGACTGACATGAGCAACATAATTCAGGAAATCGAGAAGCAGCGCATGACCCGCGAGATCCCGGACTTCAAGCCGGGCGACACCGTGGTCGTGCAGGTGAAGGTGGTGGAGGGCGACCGCGAGCGCGTCCAGGCCTACGAGGGCGTCGTGATCGCGCGCAGCAACCGCGGACTCAACTCCTCGTTCACGGTGCGCAAGATCTCACACGGCGAGGGCGTCGAGCGGGTCTTCCAGACCTATAGTCCCGCGATCAGCGAGATCGCCGTGAAGCGCCGCGGGAGCGTCCGCCGCGCCAAGCTCTATTACCTGCGCGATCTGTCGGGCAAGGCTGCGAGGATCGAGGAGAAGGTCTGACCGGCCGACCATGACGGTGCGATCCTTTTTCTCCGGCCTGTGGCGCGGCCTCGACGCGCTGCGCAAGGTTCTGCATCTCGTCCTGCTGCTGGTGATCCTCGCCATCGTCGTGGGGGCGCTGCGCGGCGCGGTGCCGCGTATCCCCTCGAAGGCGGCGCTGCTCGTCGCTCCGCAGGGCGAGCTGGTCGAGCAGCTCTCGGGCGCTCCCGTGGAGCGCGCCTTGCAGGAGGCGCGCGGCGAGGGCCATGCGGAGACTCTGCTCTGGGACCTGACCGACTCGATCCACGCCGCGGCCAGCGACACACGCATCCCGGTGCTGGCGCTCGATCTGGAGAAATTCGAGGGCGCCACTCAGGTGACGCTCGAAGAGCTCGCCAACGCGCTGCGCGAGTTCCGCGCCAGCGGTAAGAAAGTCATCGCCTACGGCACCGAGTTCACGCAGGAGCGTTACTACCTCGCCGCCCAGGCCGATGAGGTCTACCTCGATCCG
>Ga0209153_1000483_pt1 | contig 18286 bp, 14 predicted proteins | sample GraSoiAngelo_120_FD_185877 | JGI IMG/M metagenome (GOLD analysis project Ga0209153, IMG submission 185877) | Grasslands soil microbial communities from the Angelo Coastal Reserve, California, USA - 14_0919_09_20cm (SPAdes) (version 2) | ecosystem: Environmental > Terrestrial > Soil > Grasslands ...
AGAAAAATAGAGCGCCTGCTTGGCGTTTATCGTGTCGGTGCCGCCCGCCTGCGGATAGAATTCGAGGTGCACGTCCTGTAATTCGTGATGCCCGTCGTCATAAGAGAGGTAGAGCGACGCGCGCAACAGCATCGTCATGCGGTCGCCATCAGTCACACGTCGCTCAAAATTTTCGACGCGACTTACGACGCGCGTGGACAACTCCGCCGGCCCGCCATGCATAATGAACTGCTTCTGCTTGCGCGCCTTGTTGTACGTGATGCCGACATAGACGAGACCCGCCACCAGCAACAAGATCGCCAACACGCGCGCCACCAGAGGCGCACGCGCGCGCGCACCAATCAATACCACGTCTCGTCTGCGTCTGACTTCCTGCATGTTAACAACAGCGACAAGTGCCGAGTTAAAACAAGCTCTTGTTTGTCACTCGTCGCTTGTTACTTGTCACTGCTTTTTAATGTCCTTCACGATCAACTGTAAACGCTGTTCGCCGCGCCACGTGTTGATTTCGAGTTCGTGCGCGAGTTCGATGCGCTGACCGGGGCGCGGCGTTGCTGTGGCGGTTTCTGCGCCGCCCCACCAGAGGGCTTCGTGCGCGCGCCCATCGTCGCCGAGCAGATGAAGTTTCAGATGGCGCTCTTTCAAGACGCGCGGCTCTTGCACGACGCGCAAGCTGCGCGTAACGAAGACGGGCGCGGGCCACTGGGCGCCGAAGGGTTCGAGCCGTTCGAGTTCGTGCGCGAGTTCGAGCGTGAGCGCGGCGGCGGGCAGTTCGGCGTCAATGTGGAGCGTCGGTTGACAGTCGGCTTCGGTCAGACGCTGGCTCGCGTGCTCATGCAAGCGTCGGCGCAACTCTTCGATGCGCGCGCGTTGGATGACGAGACCTGCGGCCTGCGCGTGCCCGCCGAAGCTCGTGAAGAGATCGGCGCATGAGGTCAAGCCGTCAAGCAGGTGATAGCCTTCGATGCTGCGCGCCGAGCCGTGCCCCGTGCCATCTTCATCAAGCGAGATGACGACGGCGGGGCGGCCAAGTTTTTCCGCCAGCTTCGATGCGACGAGACCAATGACGCCTCGATGCCAACCTATACCCGCAACCACCGCAACCGCGCTGCAATCGCCGCTCAGTTCATAATCAGCGAGCGCGCGCGCGGTCAACTGTTGCTGTATCACTTGGCGCTCGCGGTTGCGCGCGTCGAGATGTTGTGCGAGCCGACGCGCTTCCGTTGGATCATTTGTCTCGAATAGTTCGACGACAGCGCGGGCTGCATCCATGCGCCCGGCAGCGTTGATGCGCGGCCCCAGCCGAAAGCCTAGATCGCTGCAACGCATGTCGCGCCCGTCGCCGCAGCCGGCGACCTCCATCAATGCGCGCAGGCCCATGTTGGTCGCGTTCGGCAGATCGGCTAGACCAAGCGAGACAATCGCGCGGTTCTCGCCGACGAGCGGCGCAACGTCTGCGACCGTGCCGATGGCGACAATCTTCAAGAAGCCTTTGATCAGATGCTCGCGCCCGCGTGCGCGCAAGAGCGCGTGCGCGAGTTTGAAGGCGACGCCGACGCCCGCGAGATGCTTGTCGGGATAGTTGCAGCCGCGCTGGTTCGCATTCAAGACGGCGAACGCAGGCGGCGTGCCTTCCGCTTCGTCGGGCAAGTGATGATCGGTCACGATCACGTCGAGACCGTTCGAGCGCGCCCATTCAAGCGGTTCGTGTGCGCGTATGCCGCAGTCCACGCTGATGACGAGCTTGACGCCTTCAGCGTGTGCGCGCTCCAACACGTCTTGGCGAATGCCGTAGCCTTCGGTGAAGCGATGCGGCACATGGAAGCTCGTGCGCGCGCCGAGCAGTTGCAAGACGCGACGCAGGACGACCGTGCCGGTCGTGCCGTCAACATCGTAATCACCGTAGATGAGAATCGGTTCGCCTGCATCAACAGCGTGCAGCACGCGCGCGACCGCATCGCCCATGCCGAGCATGAGCGCGGGGTCGTGCAGATGCGCGAAGGAAGGATTGAGCAGCCGCGCGACGGCCGCGCTTGTTTCGAGGCCGCGCGCCAGCATCAGACCGGCAACGATTGCTGTGAGTCCTGTTTCGCGTGCGAGTGTGCGCGCTTGTGTCTCATCGTAGTCGCGCACGTGCCAGTGTTTGGGGCCAGCAATTCTCATCCGTTATTCCGCGAACCAACCGTGCGGGTCGAGCAGTTTGACGCCGATGCGTTGGCGGCCGTCCTCCGCATCCGTCCAGATGCCGTTGACTTCCGCCGCGAGCGTGCGCCCGAACGGCGCGGTCAGTTGGACGACAGCGCCAAGCTGCACGCTCGCCTCGCTGATGAGCGTCGCACCGCCGCGACTGACACGCACGGCTTCGGCGCGGACGTTGAACGGCTTGCCGTCGCTCGTTCGTCCTTGCAATTCGACAGTGAAGTTGACGGGCACGCGCGGGCTGCGCGGGCGTTGCGTGGTGCGGCCCGCCGGCACGCGGTTCGTTTCGTCATTCATGACCGAGTTAAGCCCTCTCTTCTCTAAAGTCTCTTATGGCAAGGAGGGGCAACTATGAGTTTAACTGAATCGGGCGGCGCGGGCGAGTGGAAAGAATTGATCCATTGATTCATTTGTTCATTGATTCAATGAAACAATGACTCAATGGATCAATCTTTATCTCGCTTGAATGATTCCGCGCCAGAGCATGATTAATAGTGTGACGCCGAGAATCAGGCGATAGATGATGAAGACGGCCGTTGAGTGCTTGCGCAGGTAGCGCAGGAGAAACCAGATTGTGGCGTAGCCGACGAGACCCGAAACAATCGTGGCGACGGCGAGCGGCAGCGCGCTGTGCGGCGGCAGTTTGTGGATCGCTTCTTTGAGTTCGAGCAGGCCGCTGGCGGCAATCGCGGGGATCGAGAGCAGGAACGAGAAGCGCGCGGCCACGTCGCGCTTCTCGCCCGCAAACAATCCGCCCATGATGGTCGAACCGGAACGACTCGCGCCCGGAATCAGCGCGAGCACCTGCGCACAGCCAACCGCGAGCGCGTCCTTGATGCCAAGCTCAGCCATGCCGCGCCGCTTGTTGCTCACCTTCTCAGCCAACGCGAGCAAGAGCGCGATTGTGACCATCATCGTCGCGATGACCCAGAGATTTTTCGTGAACGTGCCCTCGATCTGACGTTTGAACAACAGCCCGACCACGCCGACCGGCACAGAGCCGATGATGACGAGCCAACCGAGCCGCGCATCGTCCGAGAGCCGCATGCGTCGTTGCACGATCCGGCCGTCGGCGGCGCGCGTTTGATTCGGTCGGCGGCTGCCGCCGATGAGCGCGATGTGCTCGCGTATGAAGGCGACGGTGATCGCCAGTATGTCGGGCGCGAAGTAGATGAGCACGGCGACGAGCGTGCCGAGTTGGACGACGGCGATGGCGGCGGTGGTCTGCTCGGCGCGTTGCGGCTGACCGGCGAACAGATCGAGCGCGCGGCTCGCGAAGATCAGATGCGCGGTTGAGCTAATCGGAATGAACTCGGTCAACCCTTGCACGATCCCGATGATGATGGCTTGAATAATGGTCATATCGTTTGACTGTTATTCTCGAAATGAATTGCGCAGAGCGATGCGGTCGTACAACGAGACGGGCATGACTAACCCTAGCCGGACAAGGCTCGCCAGTTGCCAAGGGAAGGCATAAGATTTGCGACGTTGCCCAATCGCGCGCACGATCTTATGTGTGGCGTCATCGAGTTCCATCAAGTAGGGCATGCGCGCGTGGCGACCGGCGGTGAGCGGCGTCTTAATGAAGCCGGGATAGATGATCGTTACGTCAACGCCCGTGCCCGTCAGATCAAGCCGCAGACTCTCGAACATCGCTGTGAGCGCCGCCTTGCTCGCGCAGTAAGGCGCAGACTTCGGCACGCCGCGATAAGCGGCGAGACTCGAGATGGCGACCAACTGCCCGCGCCCGCGCGCTCGCATCTCCGGCAACACGGCCGCCACGCTATTGGCTGCGCCGACCACATTGATCTTCAGTACGTCCGCCACGTCCTGCGCATCAAACTCCGCGTTGCCGATCCGCCCGCCGACGCCCGCGTTAGCAATCAGCACATCAACTTGTCCGAAGCGCGCGCGCAAACTCTCAGCCGCCGTGCGCACAGCATCTTGATCCGTCACGTCCGCCGGCAACGCGAGCGCGCGTCCACCTGTCGCTTCGATCTCGCGCACGATCTCCTGCAACGGCTCAAGACGTCGTGCCAGCAAGCCGACGGCCGCGCCGCGCCGTGCCAACTCAACAGCGAGCGCGTGCCCGATGCCGCTCGACGCGCCGGTTATCAAGACGACTTGTTGTAACCAATCAATAGGCATAACAGTCAGCACAACTCTGCGACGTGTTCACCGAGCACGCGCAAGGCTGTGCCTAAATCATCCTGCTTGATGAGCAGATGATCGCGCGAGAAAGCGGAGAGCGCGCCGACGGAGATGCCGGCCCGCGCGAGCAGTTCGGTGACGAGTGCGAGATAACCGACGACGTGCCAGCCGAGTTCGATGTCGAGCGTGACGAGACGGAAGCCAGCTTCGGCGCGCGCATCGCGGACGGCGTGGCGCATCGTCTGCCAGTCTGCCTCTTCAAGTAATAGTGTGACTTCGTACTTGTCGCGCAAGAGCATGAAGGGCGCACCGGCGCGTGGGCTGAGTTCCGGTTGTTCGAGCAGCCGCGCCCAGTCGTGATGCGAGACGCCGACAAGCACGAACGCGGCCGGCGCGATCTCGACCTTCGTGCGGCGCAGCAACTCGACTACATCCATGTTCTGTTGTGTGTCGGGCATCAGCGCGCTGACGTGGTGGCGAATCTTGCAGGCTTAAACTTGCACGATGACCGGCACGATGACGGGGCGCGAGCCGGTCTGTTTTTGGATGTAGCGTTTGAGTTCGAGGCGGACGCGCTCTTTCAGGAGCGTCGTGTCGCGCCGTTCGTTCAAGGGCGCGCTCTCGACCGCTGCGGCGACGATGCGTTGCAGTTCGCGCGTGAAATTGGCCGCGCCGTTTGTGCCGTCCATGCCGATGACACCGCGTGTGACGATCTCAGGCGGCGCTTCGAGCGCGCCGCTCTCTTCGTTGAGCGTGACGACGGGCGTGACCACGCCGTCGCAGGCGAGTTGGCGGCGCTCGCGCACGGTCTCGCGGTCAATCTCTTCAAAGCCCGTCTCGTCAATGAAGACGCGGCCCACTTCGCGTTGATCGATCACAGAGGCGCGTTCGCCGTCGAGTTCGAGCACGTCGCCGTTTTCGATCAGGATGATCTGCTCGTCGGCGATCCCCATGTGAATTTTTAGAAACTCTTTGTGCCGGTAGAGCATGCGATATTCGCCGTGCACGGGGACGACGAAGCGCGGGCGCACGGCTTCGGTCATGATCCTGATGTCTTCTTGGGAAGCGTGACCGCTGACGTGGATCAAGCGGCGCTTCTCGTCAATGATCTTGCCGCCGCGTTTGTAGATGTCGCCGATGAGCCGCGAGATGGCGCGCTCGTTGCCCGGTATGATGCGCGCCGACAGCACAACTGTGTCGCCGTCGCCGATGCTCAAGCCCTTGTAGGTTTGCGTCGCCATCTGCGCGAGCGCGGCACGCCCTTCGCCTTGTGAGCCGGTAACGAGATAGACGATCTCATCGTCGCCTAACTGCCGCGCCTCTTGCAGCGAGACCATTTCGTTCTCGTGCACGTCCAAGTAGCCGAGCCGGTTGGCGATCTCCACGTTCTTGACCATCGAGCGGCCGAGCACGCAAACCTTGCGGCCGAACTGCTGCGCCACGTCGAAGACGATCTGCAAACGATGAATGGAAGACGCGAACGCGGCGACGATGATGCGCCCTTCGGCTTCGGCAAAAATCTCTTCAAACGCAGGGATGACAGCGCGCTCCGAAGGCGTGCGGCCGGGCACAGTCGCGTTCGTCGAATCTGACAGGAGCGCGAGCACGCCCTCTTGCCCGTAGCGGCGGAGCGTGCGCAAGTCAATCGGCTCGCCGATGACGGGCGTCTCGTCAACCTTGTAATCGCCTGTGTGTATGATCGTGCCGAGCGGCGTCGTGATGGCGAGCGAGAAGCAATCAACGAGCGAGTGCGAGGCGCGGATGAACTCGACTTGAAAGACGCCGATCTCTGCCGTCTCGCGCGGTTCGACGCGATGCAGCAAGACACGATCAAGCAAGTTGTGCTCTTCTAATTTGCTCTCGGCAAGGCCCGCCGTGAAGTGCGAACAGTAAACCGGCACGTTGAATTTTTTTAGAATGTAGGGGAGCGCGCCTAAGTGATCCTCGTGTCCGTGCGTGAGCACGATGGCGGTCAGATCGTCACGGTACTCTTCGAGGAAATCGAAGTCGGGCACGGACACGTCCACGCCGTAGGCCGACTCTTCTGGAAAGCCCATCCCCGCGTCCACGACGATCATCTCGTCGCCGTAGCGCACAGCCATGCAGTTCATCCCGAACTCGCCGATCCCGCCGAGCGGAATAATCTCAATCACCTTACTCACTGTCGTCCAATTATCTCCCGTGTTCTCGGCGAGCGCGGCTCACCACAGATCGAAACGTTGCGGGGTTAGAACGGACAGTATAACAGGCAAGTGCATGGTTGGCGATCAGACACAGCAGAAAGCAGACGGCAGTAAGCAGTAGGCAGATAAAAAAAGGCCGTCGGTTGTCTGCACCTCAAGAGCTGATCAGGATGAGTCAACCGGCGGCCTTACAGTCTTGTCTTCAACTGCCTACTGCCCTTTTGCCTTCTGCTTACTTTGTTGTCCGTCGCGGGCGGCAAGGTTGGCGAGACAGTTGATGAGGGTTGCGGGTTCGATGGGCTTGGCGAGATGCGTCTCGTAGCCGGCAGCGTGCGCCCGCGCGCGATCTTCGGGCCGCGCGTAAGCGGTCAAAGCGAGCGCGGGTGTGTGCGCGCGTTGGTGCTGCGCCTCAAACTCGCGCACCTGCCGGATCAACTCGTAGCCGTCCTCGCCGGGCATCCCGATGTCGCTCACAAGCACGTCGGGCGGCGTCTGCTTGAACGACTCAAAGGCCGCGTTGACGTTCGCCGCCGACTCAACGGTCGCGCCGTTGCGACTTAAAGTGAGCGCGAGATAATCGCGCGCATCATCGTCGTCTTCCACGACCAGTACGCGCAGACCATCTAATATTGCGGGCTGCTGCTTGCTGCTTGCTGCTTGCTCATCTGCGGCACACGCAGCATCCAGCGAGCCGGAATCCGTCTGCCGCACTTGCGCGAGCGGCAGGCGTACTTTGAAGACCGCGCCCTGCCCTTCGCCCGCGCTGTGCACCGCAACCGTCCCGCCGTGCAGTTCGACCAGATGGCGCACGATGGCCAGCCCCAAGCCGAGACCACCGAAGAGCCGACTCGCCGTCTGATCAGCCTGACGGAAACGGTCGAAGACGTAAGGCAGAAAGTCTGGCGCGATGCCGATGCCTGTGTCGCTGATGGTGATCTCTGCGTGCCCGTCCGCCTGCGCCAGTCCGACCGCAACGCTGCCGCCTTGGGGTGTGAACTTGATCGCGTTCGTGAGCAGATTCCAGATGACCTGCTGCAAGCGTGCCGCGTCGCCTGCGACGGCCCCAGCGTCGAGCGTCGTCTGCAAACGAATCTCTTTCGCTTCAGCCGCGAGCCGGACGGAATCGAGGACGGTTTCGATGATGGGCGCGAGTTCAACCGTGTGGCGTTCGAGGCTGAGCCGGCCCGTGATGATGCGTGAGATGTCGAGCAGGTCTTCAATCAGTTGCGCCTGCGCGCGCGCGTTGCGCTCGATCACTTCGTAAGCACGTTGCGCCACCTTCCCGTCCAAGCCGTCCGTGCACAGCAGCCGCGCCCAACCGAGAATGGCCGTGAGCGGCGTGCGCAACTCATGCGAGACGGTCGCGAGAAACTCGTCCTTCATGCGATTCGCGCTCTCGGCGGTGGCCCGGGCCGCTTGTTCGCGCCGGAGCAGGCGTTCCCTTTCTTCTTCCGCCTGCTTGTGCTCGGTGATGTTCTGCGTCACGCCGACGAAACGCGCTTCCATGCCTTGCCCGCCGATGCGCATCCCATGTACGCGCACCCAGACGATCTCGCCCGTGCGCGGATTGACGTTGCGAAATTCTATGACGAACCGCCCTGCGCCCTGCATCGCTTGCTCGTAGGCGGCCACTACGGCGTCGAGATCATCGGGATGAATACACGCTTTGGTTTGGGCCGTGTCCTCAGATAGCTCGAAGCCCATCACGTCGGCCGTATTGGGCGAGTATTTGATCTTTTGTGTCGCTTGATCCAACTCCCATGAGTAGATTTGCGCGGCTTCGAGGGCGATCCGCAAACGCTCTTCGGCGGCGCGCAACTCCTCTTCCGCACGCTTGCGCGCCGTGATGTCGCGCGCGATGGTTGAAGTGCCAACGATCTGATCTGCTTGATCACGGATCGGCGAGATCGTCAGAGAGACATCGAGCAACGTGCCGTCCTTGCACCGGCGCACCGTCTCCAAGTGCGCGTTCCGCTCGCCGCGCCGCAGTCGCTCCAGCAGTTGCGGCAACTCGTCGGGCCGGTCGGGCGGGACAAGAATGGAGATCGGTTGCCCGATCACTTCGGCCGCCGTGTAGCCATAGAGTCGTTCGGCCGCCGTGTTCCAACTGGTGATACGGCCGTCGAGCGTCTTGCCGATAATGACATCATCGGAAGATTCGACGATAGCGGCCAGTTGCGCCCGCGTCTGCTCGACCTCTTTGCGCGGAGTGATGTCCAATCCCAGTCCGGTCATACGCACGGCGCGCCCCGCCGCATCGGTGAAGACGCGCCCTTTGCCTTCGAGCCAATGGATGCTGCCATCGGGCCAGACGACGCGGAACTCCGTGTTGAACTCAGTGCCCGACTCGACCGCAGCTTTGATTGCGGCGCGCACTTGGTCGCGATCCTCTGGATGGATCAGTTTGACGTAACTCCCATAAGCGCCGTCGAACGTGCCGGGCCGCAACCCGTGCATCTCTTCAAGGATGCCCGTACAAGTGATCTTGCCCGCCTCAAAGTTCCACTGCCACGTGCCCATGCGCGCCGCATTGAGCGCCATATCAAGCTCCGCGCGCCCCTCTTCGGCCGTGCGCTGGCTTTGCCGCGCGGCCGCCTCAGCACGCTGGCGCGCAGCCGTGAGCGTGCTAACGAGCAGCGCCAAGAAGACAAAGGAACCGAGCCGCAGCAGGGCCGCAAAGCCGATGTCAATCGAGTGGGTTGGCGGCAGGATGAAGAACGTGGTGATGATGATTGACAGCGCGGTGGCGACGAGGCCGGGGCCGCGCCCGCCATACCAAGCACTCACGGTGACGGCAGCAAGGAAGAGGGTAAAAGTGATGCGCTCGGCCACGAGCGGGATCAGCAATGTCAGCGCCGTAGCCAGCGCGATGGCCAGCACTGCGACGCCATAGCGTTGCAAAGGAGTTCGGGAGGACTGCGCCATTCGTTTAAGACTCCCTCGGAGTGCCAAGCGGCGGGGCAATGATTGAACACCGGCAGCGTTCAACCAAACCGGCAAGCCAACGGCAACCTGCGCAGCTTAATCCGTTTTCCCGACCACAGCAAGAGAAAGGACGAGGGATGAATAAGAACAGAAAGCAGAAGGCAGAAAGCAGAAGGCGGTAGGCAGTAACAGCAGTTTGTCTTCACTGCTTACTTCCTATTCATCCCATATCCCTTTCTTCAAGCGTGCGCGTGAGTTGCACCCATTCGGCGAGGGTGAGCGTCTCGGCGCGGCGTTGCGGCTCGATCTCGGCGGCGACGAGTGTGGCGCGCGCGCCGCCATGCGCCTCGACGCACGCACTGAGACGGGCGGGCGCGTGGCGCAGGTTGTTGAAGATCGTCTTGCGTCTCTGCATGAACCCGGCGCTAACCAATTGCCAGAGCAACGACTCATCGCTTATGTCCGCCGCGCCGCGCTCGCGCATGCGCAGACGCACGACCGTGCTCCAAACCTTCGGCACGGGTCGAAACGCGCTCGGCGCGACATCGAACAACGGCTCCGCTACGCAATAGGCTTCGACGAGCACAGACAGAAAGCCGCGCTCAGACGCACCCGGCGGCGCGATGATGCGCGCGACCACCTCGCGCTGCAACATCAAGACCATCTCGCTGACGCAGACGTGCGCGGCAATCAAGCGTTGCAGAATCGCGGTCGAGATGTTGTAAGGCAGATTCGCCACGACGCGCGCCGTCTTTGCCGGCACGATGAGCGCGCAATAGTCAACCGCCAACGCATCACCTTCAACGAGCACAAAGTTCTCACGCGCGCCGAAGCGTTCACGCAACAACGGGATCAACTCACGATCAAACTCAAGCGCCACGACGCGCCCCGTCTGCTCGACAAGGCGCGCCGTCAGAGCGCCCCGCCCCGGCCCGATCTCGATCACAGTCTCAGCCGCCGTCGGCGCAAACTCACGCACGATCCGCGCTGCCACGCGCTCATCCGCGAGAAAATTCTGACCGAGCCGTTTCTTCGCCATAAAGCAGAGGTTAGAGGTCAGAGGTCAGAGGTTAGTGAGAACAGTTTTTACTGATCTCTAACCTCTAGCCTCTGACCTCTGCTTTTTCGGGTAGCCCGTGATCTCTACGTCCTCTTCGTGCTGCGTGATCTCTACATCGCGGAGTCTGGTTGCGTCGGCGACGAGTTGTGCGCCTGTGCCGGCGACGGCTGGGGGCGCGTCGGAGCCGCCGATGATGAGCGGCGCGATGAAGAAACTGATCTTGTTGACAAACGCAGCATCGAGGAAGCGGCCGGCGACCGTTGCGCCGCCTTCGACGAGGACGCTTTGTAACTCACGTCGGTACAGATGCGCTAACACCGCGTTGAGATCGCGCGCGCCCTTCGGCAAGCGCACAACTTCGACGCCACAATCGGTCAGCGCAACGGCGGCACGTGCATCTGCCTGCGCGTTGGTGAAGACGATGACCGGCGTTGTGCGTGCGGTCTCAGCGAGTTGCATCTGTGGCGTGAGTGTCAATCTGTCATCAAGGACGATACGGACGAGCGGGCGGCGGCGCGGCAGACCTGAGCGATCTGTGAGCAGCGGATCATCCGCCGCGACTGTGCCCGCGCCGACGAGGATGGCGTCGTATTCGTGGCGCAACCTGTGCACACGCGCGCGCGCCTGTGGGCCTGTGATCCAGCGCGCGTCGCCGGTGCGCGTGGCGATGCGCCCGTCGAGCGACGTGGCAAGTTTCAGATGGACGAACGGGCGCGCGTGGCGTTGTGCATGAATATATTTTTCGTTGAGCCGCGCGGCTTCACGCGCCAAGAGGCCCGTCTGCACCTCTATGCCGGCGGCGCGCAGGTGCGCAAAGCCACGCCCGGCGACAAGTGGGTTCGCATCTTCAATCGGTGCGACGACGCGCTGTATGCCAGCTTCAATCAGCGCCGTCGTGCAAGGCGGCGTGCGCCCTTGATGCGCGTGCGGTTCGAGCGAGACATAAGCGGTTGCACCACGCGCTCGCGCGCCAGCCTGTTCGAGCGCCAGAGTCTCTGCGTGTTTGATCTGTTCGTAAAGATAGAACCCTTCGCCGACAACTTCGCCGCGTGCATCGGCAATCACACACCCGACCAAAGGACTCGGACTCACCTGCCCCGCGCCTTGCGCCGCGAGTTCAAGGGCGCGGCGCAGCAAGCGTTCATCGTTTTCAAGTTCAAGGTTCAAGGTTATGCGATTTGTGCGTCAATCTGCCGCGCGAGCGGCGAATTGAGTTTAGCCCGGCGTTTCAACGCCGGGTTGGATGGCGTAAACAATCCGTCGCGTCAGCGATGAATGAATAGCAATAATCAATCGTCGCTGACGCGACGACGATCAATTCACATGCTCTCTCTCCCGGCGTTGAAACGCCGGGCTAAACTCTGTTGCCGCTTCGCGGCGGTTTCATCCGCAGGACTAAAATAACTTTGAACCTTGAACCTTGAACTATTCAAACAACGCCTTGACATACTGCTCAGGATCAAAGACGACGAGGTCGTCAACCTTCTCGCCGATGCCGGCGTAGCGGATCGGGAGGTTCAGTTCTTTGGCGATGGCGATGGCGATGCCGCCTTTGGCTGTGCCGTCGAGTTTGGTCAAGACGATGCCGGTCACGCCTGCGACCTTTAAGAACTGACGCGCTTGTTCGAGTCCGTTCTGCCCCGTGACGGCGTCAATCACAAGCAAAGTCTCGTGTGGTGCGCCCGCGACTTCGCGCGTGGCGACGCGCTTCATCTTTTCAAGCTCGGCCATCAAGTTCGATTTGTTGTGCAAGCGGCCGGCAGTGTCCACGATGAGCACGTCGGAGTTGCGCGCCTTCGCGGCTTTGAGCGCGTCGAAGAGGACGGCCGCCGGGTCTGTGCCCGACTTTTGTTGGATGAGCGGGACGCCTGTGCGCTCGGCCCAGATGGCGAGTTGATCTGTGGCGGCGGCGCGGAAGGTGTCGGCGGCGCAGATCAGAACGTCGTTGCCTTCAGCCTTGATGCGCTGCGCGAGTTTGCCGATGGTCGTGGTCTTGCCGACGCCGTTGACGCCGACGATCATCATCACGTAAGGCGTCACATCTTCAGGCACGCTCGCTTCTGTGGCGACGCCTTCGCGCGTGGACGCGTGCAGGATTGTGAGCAGTTCGTGTTTGATCGCTGCTTTGAGCGCAGCGATGTCGTTGATCTGTTTGCGATCAATGCCGCGCCGCACGGTGTCGAGGATCGAGAGCGTGGTGGGCACGCCGATGTCTGCGGCGATCAGAGCTTCTTCAAGTTGATCGAGCAGTTCGGCATCAATCTCTTTGCGCCCTTGAAAGACGTTGTCAATCGTCTCGGAGAGCGAGGCGCGCGTCGCGGCCACGGCGTTGCGAAAACGCTTCTCGAACGTGCGTTCAAGCGCAGCCTCTTCGGCCTGCAACTCCTCCATCGAGCGATCAAGCCCGAGGATCGAAGTCGTAAACGGCGAGCGCGAAGGCACGGGCGCGGGCTTCGGTGCTGTGGATTTGGGCGGCGCGACGGGTTGTGCGGGCGCGCTCGGTCTTTGCGGTTCGACAGGAGTCGGCGCTTCGTTTGCGACATACGGCGCGGTTTCGCTTTGCGGCATGGGCGTCGGCGCGCTGCCGGTGACAGATGGTTGCAGCGTGGGCGCATCGGGCGCGGCTTGTGTCTGCTCTACGGTTGATGCAGGCGGCTCAAGCGTGGGCGGCGTTGCGGGCTGCGGCGCGGCCGGTTCGTTGAGGCCGAGCGTGATGTAGCGGTCGGAACTTTTGCGTCTCCAGAAAGCCATGAGTTCAGATCAATACCTTTGCGTGTGCGTGTCTATTAAAAGTTCATGATTATAGCGGCAACCGATGCGTGACGACAAAAGCGTGTGCGCGTCCAAGTCATCGGCTCGCTCTGGCACGACATACGCATGGCCACTCCACAGTCGCGCAGACTGCGCGATTGCGTCGGTACGTTGTGGCGATACAGACGACCGCTTTACCCGCGCCGGCCCTGTTTTGCCCTCGGCCCGCCAACCCGACGCCGCCCGATAGCGCCATAGTCCAAAATGAGCTTCTCATGAAACAGTCTTCACGCCGCTTGCTGCTCGCACTCTTCTTCGCGCTCATGTTCACTTTCGTCTGCGTGAACGCGAGCCTGTCGCTCGCGCCGGTCATGCGTTCGAGCATGCGCGGGTGGAATGTGAAGGCTGATACCGACGGCCGGCTGCGCGTCAGTTCCGTCAACCCGAAGGGGCCGGCGACCGTCTTGCGCCGCGATGATGAGATCGTCGCAGTGCGCAGCTTGCAGACGCCGGCCGCGCCCGCAGCAGATGTATCGCCTTGGCCTGTGCCATCCGGTTATCAGTATGCCGTCGTCATCCGGCGCGAAGGGCAGTTACAAGAGTTCACGTTGCGCACGGTCAGCTATCCCTTGAGCTATCGCTTCACGCTCGTGGTTGGCACGCCGCACACGGAGACGGTGGCAGTGCTGCTGCGCGACGAAGCGACGGGCGCATATCGTTGCACCAACGCAGCCACACACAAGCAAGCGACGGGCGTGCGCATTAACGTGGACGAACAGAGCACGAACGCGCTCAGTCGGCCCGCGGAGGCGCTGACGCTTGAGTTGTTGCGTAGTCGCACTGAGCCGCTCGCGGTCGAGGTGCGCGACCCGCAGTCTTGGGTGCATGCGCGCTTGACCGCGCCGGGCTTGGCGGCTGATGCGCGCCGCGCCGAACTGGCCGCGCGTTTGCAACCCGAACGCCCGGACATGCGCATCCTCTACATGTCCGGTTACACAGGTGACGCCATCATCCATCACGGCGTCCTCGACGCCGGTTTCGCCTTCCTCGAAAAACCCTTCACGCCCGACACGCTCGCCGCCAAAGTGCGTAGCGTGCTCGACGCCCGGCAGAATTAACTTATGCCACGTTGAGCTTCATCGAGCGCATTTCTATTAAGTCAAAAGGGAGTTCGACACACGGAAGCGCCGCGTTGTTTGTTGCGAACATTGAGCCTCTTATCCGAATTATCTTGAACCAACATCGGAACGATGATATAAGGCGCGGCTGAACCAGGGTGCCGGGCAGCAGAGTTTCTTCGGAAGGGAGACGGCTTATCAAGGCACACGCGCAGAAACTGAACCAGCCTCAACAAGAGGCATCGTTTCACACCAACCGACAAAAGCCGCACACGTTTGGACAGCAAACTGTATCGGTGTTGCCGCAGGCGCAGGTCGCAGGTCGCCCGATGGGGCCGGACATCTCTGCGCCCGCTCGCTTCGGTCATGACTTCAGCCGGCTGCCGGTGCACGCCAAAGCGCCGGTCGGTCTTCAAGCGAAACTCACAGTCAACACGCCGGGCGACAGCTACGAGCAGGAGGCTGATCGTGTCTCTGCGCAGGTGACTGGTACGTCTGAACCGCAGCACGCTTGCGCCTGCGGCGGCGGCTGCTCCAGTTGCCAGAGCAAGCAAGCTGCACATACGCACTTGCAAGCCAAACACGTCCAGCCAAACCCTGCTCAAGAGTTTGACGCACCGCCCGTCGTTCAAGACCTGCTTCATGCAGCCGGTCAACCACTGCCCCCGACAGCACGCGAGTTTATGGAACCGCGCTTCGGGCATGACTTCAGTCGAGTACGTGTGCATACGGACGGCGCAGCGGCGAACGCGGCCCGCGCGGTGCGGGCGCGCGCCTATACCATCGGGCAAGATATTGTGTTTGGCTCAGGTGAGTACGCGCCCGCCACAACGGAGGGTCAGCGACTGCTTGCGCACGAGTTGACGCACGTCGTGCAACAGAATGCCGGTGGCGGGCCGACGCAAGCGCAGGGCGGCATGATTCAACGCTTCGAGTCGGATGAGCACCAATTCTTGGGCGACGTGGCCACGCGAACCGATACCCCCACGTGGCAGCATCCCACTCCCCCGCAAGGAGCCGCGTACAACTTGGGCAAAGATGATAAAGACAAGTTTGAGTTGACGCACGGCGACATCTTGGCCTTGAGCGGCGACGTGTTCGAGCCTGATGAGCTATTCCGGCTGGCTGGCATCAAGGGCCACTTCGGACAGAAAAAGGAGACGCGCGACGAAATCCTGTGGGCGCTACAGGACGAGCGCATCTGGGAGATGCGGAAGGTGAAAGAAGAGAAAGAGGAGGAGAAAGGGACTAAAGTGAAAACCCCCTATGAGGGGAAGAAAGACCCGCGCTTCCAACCCGGCGGGCTTTACGATGGCTACATCTATTCGGAAGATGTCAAGAATGCCGTCTTCAATCGTTACCGCAAGCTCGGTGCGGCCAACGTAGGCCATTTCGTGTCGCCCGAAGGGCGCGACGAGGCGACGGGCATCGCGACCCCTTCGCGCAATAGCGCCGGGCGCAATTATCGCAAGTGGCACGAAAAGGCTCTTTCCTTGGCCGGCACTGCGGGCCATGCCAAGCAGAAAGTTGACGTGCCAATGGCGCGCGAGGCGGCCGCGCAACACTATCTGACGGATGCGTTCTCCGCCGGCCACTTACGCACGCCCATCGCCCTCATCCGCGACTACTGGGGCAAGAAGTATCCGATGTTCTGGTTCAACCTGCGGCATAAGATCGCGCTCGATACCGCGCTTGAGATGACGAAAGGCACGCCCATCACGGCGCACTATGGTTATACGCAGATTCTAGGCTCAATCGAAAAGATGGAGAAAGACCTGCCGGATGTGACGCTCGGCGACCTCCTTGCCAGCGTCTATCACGATGCGGATAACGAGCGGGGCGTCAAACTCGTGGGCGGGGGCAAGGTGGTGGGTGATACACATCTGAACGAGAGCAAGGAGACTGTGGACAGGGCGGTGGCTGCGATCAAGTCCGGCAATGAAGATGTCACGACGGCGCACAAGATCGGCCAAGCGGCAGCAAGCGCGCTGCCCGACGCCGAGTTGTTCGCGCAGGTCAGGCAGAACCACGGCGGCAACGAGTTCCTGTACGCCCCTGAGTTGTTGATCCCCATGCCTGACACTGATGAGCCGACGCAGAACTGGAAAGCGCCGGACATCAACGCGCTCTGGGATCAGCCCTTTCTCGGCACCAACAAAACGATGGTTGGGGATGAGATCACAGCGCGGGTGAAGGGCGGCGCAATCGCCAATCAACTCAACGCGCTAGGAGATAGTTTTCCTGAGAAGGAGTCTGGCCTGCATCCGCGCTACGCCTACAAGTTTGGCTTCGTCTATCAACTGCAACTGAACCCAAAGGCCGGTCTGCTCGACATCATCAATTGGGCCCCCCATGGCATGGACAGCGGCGACGCGGGCATGGAGACGGCGCGTGAGCTTGAGCGTAGAGAAGCAACCGCTAGAGACGTGGGCCAAGAGACCAAAGAGAACTTCGCTAATCTGAACGTCGAGCAGCGCGCCAAGCTCATCGTGGACATACTCAATCAGAAAGCGGGTGAAGGTTCTGACGAGCATCAAGAGATGATCATCAAGCTCTTCCAAACTGCGTCGCCGCAGGAGCGGCCGGCGATCTATGAGAAAGTCGAAGGGCATCCGTGGGAGGGGCACTTCAAGCATGGCGTGAAAGGCCGTGACAGATTGTTCAGAGTGATGAGCATCTCGCAGCTTGAGCCGTTCAAGCAGCTCATCAACGGCAAGTAGCTTATGCGGCTGTACGTCCGTCAGCTCGGTTCATTGTGGCGCAGCATGCTCCGTGCGCTCGACGTGGGTGCGGCATGAGTTCGCCCGCAGGATTCTTGGGCGTCAAGTGGGGCGACGACGCGAACAGCGCGGCGGCCCGCTTGGGTGTGAGTTGCGACGAATGGGGGTCTTGGGAAGGCGGTCGCGGCTACGAAGCGTGCTTCGATATAGACCATCCGGTTGAGGCCTTCGGGCGTAAAGCTTTCGTCCGGCTCTTTCACAACCAGAACCGACTCGAAGGTCTCTCGCTTCGCTTCATGCACTGCGGCGCGACACGCGCTGAACTCGCCGCCGCCGTGCGCCAAGAGTTTGAGTTGGCAGCGTCTGAAGACACGCCGCACAACGTCTTTGCGGACGGCGCGGCGGTGCATCTCGACTATGATAGCGGCGACGACAGCTGCACACTCACCATCGCCGGCCCGCGCTTCGGCAAAGCCTTCGCCGCTTATCTACTTGAACAAGGCTTTAAGAACTTAGCTCACGGCTTGCGGCCACACTAAACAAAGATGATAGCTCGCGCCCATCGCTTCAAGAGATGGCATCTGCTGCTCTCACAACACGCATAAGGCGCGCAGGCCAGTGAACCGACCTGCGCGCCTTACGCGCTTTCATCCTCTGTTCCCTGCCCTTGTTTACGGTTTAGCGGGCTGCACCTTCTTGGCGGCGATCTTGCGCTTACGTTCGTCCTTGCGTGTCCCGCCCGCCTGTTCGTACTCGTTCGAGTTCCTGCCCCAACGCGCGCCCACAGCCGCGAGCATGCGCTCCGCGAAGTCGCCGAGCGTCTTCTCGTCGGTGTTCAGGTCATTGGCCAGTTGGTCGAGTTGCGACAGCGTTTGATTGTAGGCGTCCAAGTCTGTGCTGAATTTATTGGCCGCCTGCTTGAACTTCGCCAGCGTCAAGTCGCCGCCGAGATCCAAGTCCTTGTCAATCGTGGTCATGCCGTTGATGCGTGTGTAGGCTTCGTCGAGAGCTTTTGAGCTACGTTTGCGACGTGGCATCGTTTGTTCCTCCGTTTGGTCAGGTTAGAGAGACAAAAGGGCAGACGCTCTATGGCAGCCACCTTATAAGCTGCCGCTCGCAAGTTGCTTGGACTGTGGGTTGCGAGGCATATCAGTCTGGCACCTGAGGTCATGCCCACAA
>Ga0209153_1000485_pt1 | contig 17957 bp, 14 predicted proteins | sample GraSoiAngelo_120_FD_185877 | JGI IMG/M metagenome (GOLD analysis project Ga0209153, IMG submission 185877) | Grasslands soil microbial communities from the Angelo Coastal Reserve, California, USA - 14_0919_09_20cm (SPAdes) (version 2) | ecosystem: Environmental > Terrestrial > Soil > Grasslands ...
CGGTCTCATCGCTTCGCTTGCGGTCGGCGTCATCGCGCCAGCCGCGCCGTTGAGCGCGGGCGCAAGCGTCAACGTCGAGTTCAAACTCGGCGTGCAGGCGACCGGCGCGTTTCATTTCTTCGTCAATATCGAGGCCACGACGGGCGCGGCCGGCCCAGCGCCGTTCAAGAAAGGAAGATTGAGCTTGAAGTCCAACGCGCCTGCTGGCGGCAAGTGAGCGCATGAGCAGGCGCGCTGGTCGCAAACCGGCGCTACTTTGTCTGCTCGGCGCAGATGCTACTGCTCTCGCTTGCTTCGCGCCGGACAAGGCGCGTACCATCTGCATCGTTCGACATTATTCTATGTCTGCTGGTGTTCGATGCGACACGCGCGCATGTGCCTGAGTTGGTGTCTGAGCGGCGCGCTACTTGCTTCGCTCGCTTGCACGGCACAGCGCATGCCGGAAATGACAGACCATCAAGCGGCCACTGACGCGAACTCAAACGCCAACGATCCAGCGTCCATACACACACGCGCCATCGTCGTTGACATGCACGCCGACACGGTGCAGCGCATGCTTGACGAAGGCGCGGATATCAATCAGAAACTTGCAGACGGCCACTTCGACGCCGTGCGCGCCAGAGCGGGCGGCCTCGACGCGCAGTTCTTCTCCATCTGGGTCGAGCCGGAACACTTCGGCGGCGGCGGGCAGTCCGCGATTGATCGCGCCGACCGTCAGATCGCTGCGGTACGCGCGCTCGCCGCAGAGCATCCAGAGACTTGGGAGTTGGCGACGACCGCAGCGGACGTGCGGCGCATCGCGGGCGCTGGCAAGATCGCCGCACTGATGGGTCTCGAAGGCGGCTATGCGATTGACGAACGACTTGAGAACGTCGAGAAGTATTATAAGTTGGGCGTGCGCTACATGTCGCCCGCTTGGTCTGTCTCGACGAGTTGGGCCGGATCAAGCGGTGATGCCGTGGGCGATGCGCGGGGCTTGAATGATTTCGGGCGCAATGTGATCCGCGAGATGAACCGGCTCGGCATGATGGTTGACGTGTCGCACGTTTCAGATAAAACTTTCTGGGACATCATCGAAACATCAAAGAGTCCGGTCGTCGCCACGCACTCGGGCGTGCGCACACTCGTCAATGTGCCGCGCAACCTGACGGACGAGCAACTGCGCGCGCTCGCACGCACGGGCGGCGTCTGCTGCGTCATCTTCTATCCCGCCTTTCTCGAACCCGGCTGGCGCGACGCGCAAAGAAAAGTTGACGCAGAGATCACCCCGATGGTCGAAGCCGCCTCGCACCAAGCGCAGGGCACGCCCGCGCAGCGTAAGCTTGTGCGCGACCGCGTGCGCGAGCGCGAATACTTGAAACGTCTGCCGCCGGTCTCGCTGGCGCGCGTCGTGGATCATATTGATTACATCGTCAAACTTGTCGGCATCGATCACGTCGGCATCGGCTCGGACTTCGACGGCACGCAGGCCGTGCCCGCCGATCTCTCGTCGGTCGCGGACTTGCCGAACCTGACGAGAGAACTTTTGCGGCGCGGCTACAGCGAGCCGGACGTTGACAAGATTCTTGGCGGCAACATGCTGCGCGTGATGGCGGAAGTTGAGCGCGGCAGCGAGCAAGCGACGAAGAAGTGAGAACGAGCCAAGCGAAAGAACAAGCACAGCAACAGGCGCACGCAACGCGGCCTCGGATCGGTTTTCATGCGCCGATTGCGGGCGGCTTGCAGAACGCGCTCTTGAAAGCGCATGAGCATAACTGCGACACGGTGCAGATATTCTCGCGCAACCCGCGCGGCTGGCAGGCGCGTGCGTTGCGCGATGAAGAGATCGAAACTTTTCATCGTGTGCGCGCGGAAACAAAGATCGCACCGGTCGTCATTCATGCGAACTATCTGATCAACTTGGCGGCGGCCGATCCGTTGATTCGGGAAAAATCCATCGCTTCGTTTCGCGAAGAGATCGAGCGCGGCCTTGCGCTCGGTGCGGATTATCTGGTCGTGCATCCAGGCAGCGCCAAGAACGCCTGCGAGGCGGACGGCATACGCACTTGCGCCGAGAGCTTGCAACGGGCCGCCGCCGACCTTGATCTCAAACAGTTGCGTATCCTGTTGGAGAACACCGCCGGGCAGGGCGCGTGCATCGGTCATCGCTTCGAGCATCTGCGCGCGATCAGCGAACGCTGCACGGCGCTTCGGCTCGGCGTCTGCTTCGACACGGCGCACGCTTTCACCGCCGGTTACGATCTGCGCGAAGCAGATGGCTTGGCCGCCACCATCGAAGCCATCGAGCGCAACGTCGGCACAGAGAACATCCGTGCGGTGCATTTCAACGACTCAAAGGCCGCGTATAATTCGCGCGTGGATCGCCACTGGCACATCGGTCTCGGCCACATCGGTCTTGAAGCCCTGCGCCGCGTCGCCCGGCATCCCCAACTCGCGCACGCCGCTTTCCTGTTGGAGACGCCGCAGGACACAATAGGTGACGACGCGCGCAACCTGAATGTGTTACGCTCTTTCGTCGCAACTGCTCGACGCTCTACCTGAACAAGATTTGAGAAGGAGACTTGAAGATGAGGCACCACCCCAGTCTGCTTGCCATCGGTCTGCTGCTCTTTGTGGCGTTAGCCTGCAAGATGGGCAATACGAACAACAGCAACAACGCCAACAATGCCAACAACGCCAACTCGACGAGCAACGCCAACACCAACGCAACGCCCAAAGCCAACACCAATCCGGCGGGCGTGCACATTGACAATCTGTACATGGCGAAAAGCAGTGACGGTAAGGCGACGACGACCTTCAGTCCGACCGATCACACCGTCTATTGCGTCGCCGAGTTGAACAAGCTCGCCAAGGGCACGCAGATGAAGTTCAGTTGGATCGCGGTGGACGTGGAAGGCGAGGAGAAGGGTTCAAAGATTAAAGATGTGGACTACACCACCGGCTCGCTCGAAAATATCGTCAAAGCGCACTTGTCGCTGCCACAGGATTGGCCTAAAGGGCAGTACAAGGTCGAGGTTTACATCAATGGCGATCTCGGTCAATCAATAAACTACACGGTCGAGTAGGCTTACCCGAACAGACGAACACGGCTTCGTCGGCGCGAACGTTCGCGCCGACGAAGCCGCTCTTGGGGCGACTATATTTCGCCCGACGGGTCTTGTGTCTTCTGAGCAGTTTGGCGCGGCGCATAAAATTATTCGACAAGTGCGCCGCACCCGGGTTAAGATAACGCAACCTGTGTGAGATTGCGCACGTTTGATTTTGCTATGAGACGTTTTAGTCATCCAGTGAAACTCCTCCTTATGGTGCCGTCCGGTTGCCGCGCCTGACGTTCGGCGCGCTCTGCGACGGCGTCTCTTCATCCACAAAAAAATTAAAGTAATAGTTATACCGTCAGTGCATGAGCGAGGTCTCGCGCCTTGCTTCGTGCGCCAACGGTCGGTGAAGATGTGTGAGGACTAGGTGAGGTGTGAACGATGGACGAGAAATATTTTCCCGAAAAGATCGAAGAGAAGTGGCAGCAGGTCTGGGCGGACAGCGGCGGGTTTGAAGTTGAACCAGACAAGAGTAAACCTGAGTTTTATTGTCTGGAGATGTTGCCGTACCCGTCGGGCTTTCTGCATATGGGGCACGTGCGCAACTACTCAATCGGCGATGCGCTGTCTTGGTACAAACGCCTGCAAGGCTGCAACGTGATCCATCCGATGGGTTGGGACAGTTTCGGGCAACCGGCCGAGCAGGCTGCGATCAAACGCAACATACATCCGCGCGAGTGGACGGAAGAGAATATCGCGCACATGCGCGCGCAGTTCAAGCGCATGGGCTTCAGCTTCGACTGGCGGCGCGAGGTCGCGGCGCATACGCCCGAATACTACAAGTGGGATCAGTGGTTCTTCCTGAAGATGTTGGAGCGCGGGTTGATCTACCGTAAGAACTCGCCGGTGAATTGGTGTCCGAAGGAAGAGACGGTGTTGTCGAACGAGCAATCGTCGGGCGGCGTCTGTTGGCGTTGCGGCGCGACGGTGGAGAAACGCGATCTGGAGCAGTGGTTCATCCGCACGACCGACTACGCGCAAGCTCTGTTGGATGACATGCAGGAGATCGAACGCGGCTGGCCCGAGCGCGTGTTGACGATGCAGCGCAACTGGATCGGCAAAAGTTCCGGCGCGTTCATTGATTTTCCGATCAAGGACACGGACGAGCGTGTGCGTGTGTTCACGACGCGCGTGGACACGATCTACGGCGCGAACGCGATTGTTGTGGCCGCCGAGCATCCGTTGCTGGCGAAGTTGATGGCCGGATCAGTGCTGAAGGATCAGGTCGAACAGTTCGCGGCGCGCGTGAAAGCAAACCGCGCGGTCTCGGTCAAACAGCCGGGCGAAGAGGAAGCGAAAGAGGGCGTGAACACGGGCTTGTTCGCCATCAATCCGTTTAGCGGCGAGCAGATTCCGGTGTGGGTCGGCAACTACGTGTTGATGGAGTACGGCACGGGCGCGGTCATGTCTGTGCCCGCGCACGACGAACGCGATTTCGAGTTTGCGCAGAAATACTCTCTGCCGATCCGCCGCGTCATCGCGCGCGTCACGCACGAGCAGGAGCAGTTCAGGCACGACCCGGAGATGGGCGCGGATCACTCGCGCACGATGCCGCACGCGTTCACGGACTACGGCGTGCTGATCAATAGCGGCAACTGGAGCGGCAAGCTGTCTGACGCGGCGATGCGCGAGATGGCGGAGTATGCGCAGGCGCATGGCTTCGGCGAACCGGCGGTCACATATCGCTTGCGCGACTGGGGCATCTCGCGGCAACGCTTCTGGGGCGCGCCGATCCCCGTCATCTATTGCGCCGCTTGCGGCATCGTGCCTGTGCCGGAGAAGGATTTGCCGGTCGTGCTGCCCGAACGCGCAGAGTTCACGGGCACGGGCCAATCGCCTTTGGCGAACGTCGCAGAGTTTGTCAACACGACCTGTCCGAAGTGCAACGAGCCGGCGCGGCGTGAGACCGACACGATGGACACGTTCGTTGATTCGTCTTGGTACTTCTTCCGCTATTGCGATCCGCGCAACCAGAGCGCGCCGTTCGACAAGGATGTGGTCGCCTACTGGACGCCCGTGGATCAGTACATCGGCGGCATCGAGCACGCGGTCATGCACCTGTTGTACACGCGCTTCTGGACGAAGATGATGCGCGACATCGGGTTGATCAAATTCAACGAGCCGGTGATGAAGTTGTTGACGCAAGGGATGGTGACGAACGTCATCGCGGGCACGGGCGAGTGGAAAGCGATGTCTAAGTCCGCCGGCAACGGCGTTGACCCGGACGAAATGATCGGCATCTACGGCGCAGACGCCGTGCGCCTGTTCATCATGTTCGCCGCGCCGCCAGAGAATGAACTGCGTTGGCAAGAGACGGGCATCGAAGGCGCTGTGCGTTTCCTGCGGCGCGTCTATAACACGGTCTATCGTTGGCGCGAGAGTTTGCCGGACGTGCCGCGCGACGCGACGACCGAGACATTCAGCGATGCGGCGCGGCGCTTACGGCGCAAGACGCATCAGACGATTGCGCGCATCACGGACGACTTCGAGCAGTTGCACTTCAACACATCAATCGCCGCATTGATGGAGTTGCTGAACGAGTTGGGCGATTCCGGTTTAGCGCCTGAGTCAGCTTCTGCATCGGACGCTTTCGCTGTGCGCGAGGCTCTGGAGGCGTTGGTCTTGATGTTGACGCCGTTTACGCCGCACATCGCCGAAGAGATGTGGACAGGCTTGGGGCACACGAACGGCGTGCTGGGGAGCGGCGCGCGTTGGCCCGCAGCCGATGAGGAACTGGCGCGCAAAGAGGAACTGGAAATCCCGGTCCAGATCAACGGCAAACTGCGCGCACGCATCACGGCTGCGCCCGACACGCCCGAAGAGACGTTGCGCGCCGCCGCTTTGGCCGACGAGCGTGTGCGCAGCTACACCGACGGGCGCGAGATCGTCAAAGTGATCGTCGTGCCGAATCGTTTGGTCAACGTAGTCGTGCGCTAGAAGGGAAGTAGGCAGAAGGCAGAAGGCCGTCAAGGCAAACTGCTTTTACTGCCTTCTGCCTACTGTTCTGGTTCATCCCTACTTTGCAACCGCACGGTTATGTTTTAGTCTATGCCCATGACCTCTGAGCAATCATCAAGCCCCGTACGCATCTGGACAAAGAAGCGGCTCGCGCTCGCCTGCGTCGTCTTCGCGCTGTTGTCTGTCGCGCTCTCTTCGAGTTGCAACAACGAAGCGAACTACGAAGGTACGACCAACGCGCCGGCCATTAAAGCTACGCCCGCGCGCGCGGGCACGCCGACGCAAGCGCAAACGAATAACGTGCAGATGCTGCCCGATAGCGTGCGGCAGACGGAAGTGAAAACGATTGATGGCAAGGCGCTGAAGTTAGCTGACTATACGGGCAAGGTCGTGGTCTTGGACGTGTGGGCCACTTGGTGCGGGCCGTGTCGTTTGGAGATCCCGGAACTGATCCAGTTGCATCAGGATTACAAAGGGCGCGGCGTGGAAGTCGTGGGCCTAGCCTATGAGACGCAGAATAATCAGACGCCAGAGAACGAAGCCAAAGTTCGCGGCTTTGCTAATCAATTCAAAATTAATTACACGGTTGGGCTGGCCTCGGACGATCTGGCCGCGAGCCTTTTGCTGCCTAGCGGCAGTATCCCGCAAACCTACGTCATCAGTCAGGATGGACATATTGTCGGTCATTACAGAGGCTACAGTCCTGCACTAGCGGCAGAACTCCGCCAGTTGGTTGAAGCGACGTTGGCGGGAACATAAGGAACGGTAGGCAGTAAGCAGTTAGGGACAAGCGAAAGGCCGTCGGTTGAACGCGCGCCATGCTGTGATGACACGCGAGTTAACCGACGGCCTGCTCTTTAGTCTTTTACTGCCTACTGCTTTCCGCCTATTGTTCTTCCAATTCTCGTTCGCCCTCCGCTTGCAGTTGCTGGCCTTCGCGTTCGAGTTCTTTGTCTTGTAAGCCTTGCGCGACGCCCTCTTTGGCGCGCCCTTCGATGCGCTTCATCTCGGCCTCGACGCGCTCCTCAACCTGATCGATCTCCGGCAGTTCGCCCGTCTCTTCCTGCGTCACAATCTTGTCCCGCTCAATCTCCATCTCGAAGCCTCCAATGACGACTTATTGAATTTGTGGGGGCGCAGCATGGTCGCACTCTTCGCTGCGCGCGGTCAAACGGCGCGCGAAAGCTGCACGCGCACGCTCACGACCCGCGCCATCATTGCGCTAGAATATCCACATGCCTGAAACAACGCGCCAGTCTGCGCCGGAGAGCGTACCGGATCGAAGCGCCGATGTGCGCGTCGCTCTGCCGCTCACGGGTATGACCTGCGCGGCGTGTGCGCGCCGCATCGAGCGCAAGCTAGCGCACGCGCCCGGCGTGAAGGAGGTGCACGTCAACTTCGCCACTGAGCGCGCGACTGTCGAATACGATCCGCGCCAGACAGATGTGCGCGCGCTCATCAAGACGGTCGAAGCGGTCGGCTACGGCGTGCGCGAAGTGCCGGGTGAAGATGCTGGCGGCACGGTTGACGATAAACAAGCGGCGAGCGAGCGCGCGGAGGTGCGCGAGTTGTGGCGGCGCTTCATTGTCGCGGCTCTGTTGTCTGCGCCGGTGCTTTTGATCGCCATGTCGCACGGGCGCATCGCGCTCTTCAACGTCCGTTGGATCAACTGGGCGCAGCTTGCGCTCACACTCCCCGTCATCTTTTATAGCGGCTGGCCGTTCTATCGCGGCGCGTGGGCGGCACTGCGTCATCGGGCCGCCGACATGAACACGCTGATCGCTGTGGGCACGGGCGCGGCCTTCCTCTACTCGCTCGTTGCCACAGTCGCGCCGCAACTCGTCACGACTGCAACGCACGCCACGATGCCCGGCATGGAAGGCGAAACGCTCGCGCCAGTTTACTATGAAGCCGCGAGCGTCATCATCGCTTTGATCCTGCTCGGTCGCCTGCTCGAAGCGCGTGCGCGTGGCAAAACTTCCGAAGCGATCAAACGTCTGCTCGGCTTGCAGCCGCGCAACGCGCGCGTCGTGCGCGAGGGGCGAGAGGTTGACGTGCCGATTGCAGAGGTCATCGTTGGCGACGTGGTGGTCGTGCGACCGGGCGAGAAGATTCCGGTGGATGGTGTGGTACTTGAAGGCGCATCGGCGGTGAACGAGTCAATGCTGACGGGCGAGAGCATGCCGGTCGAGAAGCGCGCGGGCGACGAGGTGATCGGCGCGACGATCAACGAGACGGGCAGCTTCAAATTCAGCGCGACGAAGGTCGGGCGCGATACGGTGCTGCAACAGATCGTGCGGCTCGTCGAAGAGGCGCAAGGGCAACGCGCGCCGATTGCGCGCCTCGCGGATGTCATCAGCGGCTACTTCACGCCGGTCGTTATCTGTATCGCTATCGCCACGTTCGTCGTCTGGTTTATCGCCGCGCCCGTTGAGTTGCGCCTGACTTACGCGCTCGTCAATTTCGTTTCAGTGCTCATCATCGCTTGCCCGTGCGCGCTCGGTTTGGCGACGCCGACGGCTGTGATGGTCGGTACGGGGCGCGGTGCGGAGCTTGGCGTACTCATCAAAGGCGGCGCGGCGCTTGAGACGGCGCACAAGCTACAGACCATCGTGCTCGACAAGACCGGCACGATCACTAAGGGCGAGCCGGCGGTGACAGACGTGCTGGCAGCGGATGGTTTTCAAGAGATTGAACTGCTGCGCTTGGCGGCTACGGCCGAACGCGGCAGCGAACATCCATTGGGCGCGGCGATTGTGCGCCGCGCCCACGAGCAGAGCCTCGCGCTTGCCGACGCCACGCGCTTTAACGCGCTTGCGGGGCACGGCGTCGAAGCTGAGATCGAGGGACGCAAGTTGTTGCTCGGCAACTTGCGTCTGATGGACGAGCGCAAAGTTGAGTTGAACGGACTCGGCGCGCGCGCGGCGCAGTTGGCGAGCGAAGGCAAGACGCCGATGTTCGTCGCCGTGGACGGCACGGGCGCGGGGTTGATCGCCGTCGCTGACGAGGTCAAACCGGACGCCGCCGCCGCCGTCAGCACGCTCAAGCGGCTTGGGCTTGAGGTCTTGATGATCACGGGCGACAACGAGCAGACGGCGCGCGCGGTCGCACGCGAGGTCGGCATCGAGCGCGTGCTGGCACAGGTGTTACCGGCCGACAAGGCGGCTGAAGTGAAGCGGCTGCAAGCTGAAGGCAAACTTGTGGCGATGGTCGGCGACGGCATCAACGACGCGCCCGCGCTCGCGCAGGCAGACATCGGCATCGCGCTCGGCACGGGCACGGACGTGGCCATCGAAGCGGCCGACATCACGCTCATACGCGGCAGCCTCAATGGTGTGGTCACAGCGATCAAACTCTCGCGGCGCACGATCCAGATCATCAAACAGAATCTCTTCTGGGCGTTCATCTACAACGCGCTCGGCATCCCCATCGCGGCGGGCGTGCTCTATCCCGTAACCGGCTGGCTGCTCTCGCCCGTCATCGCCAGCGCCGCGATGGCTCTGTCTTCAGTCTCTGTGGTCACAAACAGCCTGCGCTTGCGCCGTTTCAACACAGAAAGGAAAGCGTGATGGACACGGCAGAAATTATTGTGCTCGTCTCCGGTGTTGCGCTGATCGCGTTTGTCATCTGGTACTTCTTCATGGGCGAAGGCGTGCGCGCGGCGGCGACTGTGGGCGCGACGGGTGTGCAGCAGATCAATGTGACAGTTAAAGGCGGCTACACGCCGGACGTGATCGTGGTGAAGAAGGGCGTGCCGGTTGAGTTAGACTTTTACCGCGACGAGGCTTCGACATGCACCGAACAGGTCGTCTTCGGCGACTTCGGTATCAGCCGCATGCTGCCCGCGTTCAAGACCACCCCCGTCACGTTCACGCCGGAACGTGCGGGCGAATTCACCTTCACCTGCGGCATGAACATGGTGCGCGGCAAACTGATCGTCGAGGAGTGACAAGCACGCGGTTTATACGCTGAGGTTGGCGCGATGCGCTCATCGTGCTACATTAACGCCAACAGCTTGAACCCGGACGGCATCTTATAAGGCGCGTTTTATGCGGCGGTTAATGCTCACTTGCATTCTGTTGAGTGCATTCATGGCGAACGGCTGGGAGCGCACGCTGGCGGCGGCGCAATGCGTCCACGCCGCAGGCGACGCGCACGTAGAGCATGCTTGTTGCCGTGCTCATAGCGCACAGCACATACAACATCACGCCGCGCAGCCCACCATCGAAGCGGACGCCGAAACCGCCAGCCAACCCGCGCCTTTATGTTCGCACTGCTTGAGTCGCACTGCGCCTACGCCAGCCGCCGCGCGCGCGTGTGCGCAACAGACTAAGCGAGACAACACTGCGCAGCCTGCCTGCACGCAGATTGCGTCCGCGTTCAATCACCCGTTCACGCCGGTCGTCGCGCCCACATCGCACGCGCCGCCCAACCTGCTGCGAAAACATCTCCTGCTCAACGTCTTTCTGCTCTGATCCCCAAGTCCGTGCGCGTTGCCTTTAGCGCAGCAGGTCAGCGTGTGTCTCACGTCCGATATGGCGTGAGGCGCAGCGCAGACGACGACCAGCGCAAATTACTGGCGTCGTAATCATCGCAAACATTGGGGGAGACAGATCATGCAGTACATAGACAGTCGTCATTCAAATCAACGCGCGCGCTGGTGCGCGTTGTTCTTGGTCATCATCGCCGCGAGCTTTGGTGCGGTCGTCCACGCGCAGCACGACATGCACAACATGCCGGGCATGGACAAGCCGAAGCCCACACCGACGCCGCGCAAACCGGCCGCGCACAAACATCAACCGCCCGCGCAAGCGTCGCCGACGCCGACGGCCACGCCGGACATGAGCAACATGCCCAACATGGCGCAGCCCACGTCCACGGCCAGCCCGACACCAACTGCATCGCCGACAAGCGAAATGAACATGCACGGCGAGCATGAGATGAGCATGCCGAGCACGTCGCCGGCCGCGAACACGACCGCGACGCCGTCCGAGCACAACATGCACACGGGCGCGATGCCGGGCATGAACATGGAAGGCGGCATGACCAACATGGCGGAAGCGGGTGTACACGAGTTGATGGTCATGTCGGGCGACGAGATGGCGATCCGTGTGGGTGCGAGCGCGAAGAATCTCATGCCGATGGGGCAGATGGGATCGGGCACAAGTTGGCAGCCCGCGTCGTCGCCGATGAACATGTATCACAAGCTGGCGGGCGACTGGGTGTTGATGTTCCACTTCGATCTTAAAGCGGGCCTCAATCATCAAGGCGGGCCGCGCGGCGTGACGAAGGCCGAGTCAATGAATTGGTTCATGCCGATGGCCTTCCGGCGCGTCGGCAGCGGCACCCTTCAGTTACGCGGCATGTTCAGCTTCGAGCCGTTCACGTTCCCGCGCGGCGGCTCGCCCTTGCTGTTTCAGACCGGCGAGACGTTCAAAGGCGAGCCGTTGATTGACCGACAGCATCCGCACGATCTGTTCATGGAACTATCGGCGCAGTACACCGTGCCGCTTGGCGAGCGCGCGACGTGGTTCGCATACTTCGGTTATCCGGGCGAGCCTGCTCTGGGGCCGGTCGCGTTCATGCACCGCGCGTCCACCGCAGAGAATCCGAGCGCGCCGCTCGCGCACCACCTAGAAGATTCGACGCACATCTCGTTCGGCGTCTTCACCACAGGCTTCACCTACCGTTGGTTCAAACTCGAAGGCTCGCTTTTCAACGGGCGCGAGCCGGACGAGCACCGTTACAACTTCGAGGCGCACCCGTGGGATTCACGCGCGGCGCGATTCAGCTTCGCGCCGAACGACCGCTGGACGTTTCAGCTCAGTCACGGCTTCCTGCGCCAGCCCGAAGCAATTGAGCCGGGCGACACACGCCGCACCACCGCCTCCGTGCAGTACGTCCGGCCGTTCGCGCATGGCCGGCTAGCCGCCGCGCTCATTTGGGGACGCAATCATCAACGCCACGACGACGGCACGCGCTCAAACCTTAATGGCTACACGGGCGAGGCGACCGTCAACTTTCTCAACCGCAACTATCTCTACACGCGGCTCGAACTCGTGGACAAGAACGAACTGCTGCGCCCGACGGATCGCGCGCTGCTCGGGATCACGGACGAGCACGCAAGTTTTCGCATCGGCGCGTACACCTTCGGCTACGTGCGCGATCTCTTCGACACGGGCCAACTGCTCGTCGGTCTCGGCGGCGATGCGACGCTCTACTCAAAACCGGCTGCGCTCGACGCGCTCTATGGCCACAACCCGACCTCGTACAAAATCTTCTTCCGCATTCGCCCGAGCATGATGAAGATGGACGAGCACAGCAACCACACATCTCATGGCGCACATCCATAATTGGTTTTCAGTTTTCGGTTTTCAGCAAAGACCAAAGCTGATCTCTGAAACTGAAAACTGTTCCTTCCGTGCCGCTTCCGTTGTAGAATAGGGGCACGCAACACAGCGTGCAGAGCAAAACGTCCCCCGTTGACGAGAGGGCGGGTCGTTCTTCTTTCCCCGGCTCGTGCCCGACGGAGCAATTTATCTTTGGAGGAGGGAAGCAGCATGAATTTGTCAGCCCGACGGAGCGCCGTGTGTGCGCTCGCAAGTTTACTGGTCTTGGGTCTATGCGTGCCGGTCACGCTCAGCCAGAGGGGCAGCAAGAACGTGCCGGTCAAAAACGCGAAACGTGCGAATGATGCCGAGCGGCACTCAAGCGACTCGGCTAAAGTCTTCAGTCAGATCATGGACACGCCCGACAAGGGCATCCCGAAAAATTTGCTCGATAAAGCGGAAGCCATCGGCGTCTTTCCCGGCATCACAAAGGCCGGCTTCATCGTCGGCGGGCGTGGCGGGCAAGGCGTGATCAGCCGGCGCATCAAGGGCGGTTGGAGCGCGCCCGCGTTCTTCAACGTCGGCGGCGCAGACTTCGGCGCGCAGATCGGCGTCGAGAAGATTGACGCCGTGCTGTTGTTTATGAACGACGACGCGGTGGCCGGTCTGTTGAAAGATAAACTCGAACTGGGCGGCGAACTGAGCGCCACGGCCGGCCCCGTCGGGCGCACCGCTTCGGCTTCGACCGACGTACTGCTGCGCGCCGGCATCCTGTCCTACTCGCGCACGAAGGGCTTGTTCGCGGGCGCGGTGCTCAAGGGCGCGTCGATCAGTCCGGACAACGATCTGAACGAGGCCGTTTACGGGCTGGACGCGAAAGACCTGTTGACCGGCGGTGAGAAGATGACGATGGCGCAAGTGCCCACAGTCGTCCGCGTCTTCCCGATCACGCTGGCCCGCTACTCGAACCGGTAGAAGGCAGAAGGCGGAAGGCAGAAAGCAGAAGGCAGTCGGTTGAAAGCTAACCCAAGCCGGCTGAGTATCAATTCAACTTACTGCCTTCTGCCCTTCTGCCTTCTCTCTTTCCTTGACGCTCTCGATGGCGGGGCATAGAATCCACGCCAACCGACAGGGCAGTGAATGTTCTCGCACCGCTCGCCTGCGGAGAGGAGTCCCAAGAGATGCAACCGCGCACGCAGAGACAGAAAGAGATTCTCGATTACATCACGCGCTTCATCGAGCGTCATGGCTATGAACCGTCCTACGCACAGATCGCGCGCCACTTCGGCATCTCCTCGAAAGCGACCATCGCCAAACACATCGAAGCGTTAGAACGGCGCGGCCTGATCTCACGTCGCCGGACGAACGGCGCGTTCGCGCTCGACGTGCAGGTCGAAGAGCCGGACAGCGACGCGCTCTGCGAAGTGCCGCTCTTGGGGCGCATCGCGGCGGGCGCGCCGATTGAAGCGTTGGACGAAGGCTCGGACAAGGTCAGCGTGCCGCGCTTTCTGCTTGGACGCACGCGCCCCGAACAGGTCTATGCTCTGCGCGTCCACGGCGACTCGATGATTGACGAACACATCTGCGACGGCGACATCGCGCTCATCGAAAATCGCACGGAAGCGCGCGACGGCGAGATCGTCGTCGCCTTAGTCGGCGGCAGCCACGCGACCTTGAAACGCCTGCACCGCTTTGGTCGTGAAGTCGAACTACGCCCCGCCAACTCGCAACACGCGCCGTTGCGCGTGCCCGCCGGCCAAGTCGAAGTGCAAGGCATCTTCCGCGGCCTGCTCCGGCCGGCGATTTAAGCGAGAAACTCGACCGCAAAATAGTTTTCAGTTTTCGGTTTTCAGCAAGAGGTAAAGAGCTTGCTCTGAAAACTGAAAACTATTCTTGTTCGTGCCGGTTCATCTGGCTTCGTGGTTTTAATCTCCGCGCCAAAATTTGCTCGCTTCAGTTAGTCCTGCCTGCGCTGCCCCTGCTTCGTATGCGAACAGTCTGCTTTCTTCTCATACGGCGTTGATGTGAATCATCGAGTGTGAACTGCGCTGAACGCGCAGACAGCCGGCTCAAATCCTGCTGGCACACGGCTTGCCCGTTTTCCCTCTGAATCAAAATAGATTTGCAACACGAAACGCCGATGCTTCGGCTGCGAATGGAAACACCAAACAGGCAAGGAGTGTGATCATGGCTACCAACGAGCAGAACGGGACGAAGAAGGTTGCGATCTTGATCGAGAGTCACGTTGAAGACTCGGAGTTTCTTGTGCCTTATACGGCGCTCAGGGAGGCGGGCGCGGAAGTGACCGTGCTCGGCTCGCGCGTCAACGAAAAATACTTGGGCAAGCAGGGCAAGCTCGCGCGCGAGGCGGACGCGACCACAACGGACGCGCGCCCCGAAGCTTTCGACGCCGTCGTCATCCCCGGCGGCATGGCCCCCGACCGCATGCGCACCAACATGAAGACCGTGCGCTTCGTCCAGCACGCCTTCGAGCAAGGCAAACTCGTCGCCGCCGTCTGCCACGGCCCGCAAGTCTTGATCGAAGGCGACCTCTTGAAAGGCAGACGCGCCACAGGCTTTCGCGCCATCCGCAAAGACATGCAGAACGCCGGCGCGCGTTTCATGGATGCCCCGGTGATCACCGACGGCAACTTGATCACTTCGCGTCGGCCCGGCGATCTGCCCGTCTTCGCCACTGCGATCCTGCGTCATCTCGGTCTCAGTGTGAAAGGGCTTGAGCTGCCCGACCCGCAGAATGAGCTTTTCGATTGGTGGCGTTTGGGCGAGCAGTGGGGCGGCTCGATGAAGGACGAGATCGTTGATGGCTTGAACACCGCGATTCGCGGCGAACGCTACGCGCTCGAAGCCTTCCAACAGTACGCAGACAAAGCGGACGACGCCGAGATCAAAGCCGCTTTCAAAGAGATTCAAGCGAGCAAAGCGCAACACCTCGCGCGCCTTGAAGCGCGGCTCGCTGTGCTCGGCGGCGTGGAGACATTACAAGCCGCAGGCAGCGGCGCGTGGGCTACGCTCAAGAGTTGGTTGCAATCGAGCGCCGACCTGGCCTTACTCCGGCGCGCGCTCGGCGATCTGCAAACCGGCGTCGTTGATGCTTACAACCTGTCGGCCAAGTTCACAGACCCCGCGACCTGTGCCATCTTCGACGAGATCGAAATTGATCTCGCCAAACACGAGCAACGCATCGCCGATCTCTACCACGCGCGCCTCGGCGACAAACAAGCGCAGCCCGCCCAACCAACGACGGGCGCGGCCGTCAGCGCGTAAGGCTTGCAGTGCGGATTGAAAGCACAAAGACAATTGCCGTATAACTGTGGCCACAGTTATACGGCAATTAAATTTTCTGGAGCCACCTTGCGGACTTGAACCGCAGACCTGTCGATTACGAATCGACCGCTCTACCAACTGAGCTAAGGTGGCGTTGACGCGAGCAAGCTTACGAAGCGGGCCGGCGCGTTGTCAAGCGAGCGATCAAAGACGAGGGGAGGAGAAGCGGAACATGCCAAAAGACCCAGCTAGGAATCAGCCCAACTACAAGATTGGCGGCAGCCATTTGAACGAGTTTGAGTTCGCGCGAAATCAAGAGGCGATGGCCGAGGCCGAGCGCGCACGCTTTGAAGAACAGCAAGCGGAGCGGGCCGTGCCCGAAGGTGAGGGCGAGTCGCCGCAGACTGAGGCGGAGCGAATTCAACAGTTGATGAGCGATGTGCATGAGCAGGTGCAACGGCGCAAAGAGCGCGAGGGCGCGGCGCAGACTGTTAAGCGTGGCGCAGCGAAGCAGGGAAGCAAGAAAGCAAGCGCAAAGGCCGCGCGCGGCGGGCGCAAGACGGGCGCTGCGAAACGGGCCACGAAACAGAGCGGCGCGAAAAAGAGTAGCGCAACGAAGCGCGCGGCCAAGAAGGGCGCAAAGAGTGCGACCAAACGTGCGGGTGTGCGTCAAGGGGCAACTAAGTCTGTGCGTAGTAATGAGGCGGCGAAGCAGGCGCGCAAGGCCGTGACGAAGCGGGCGAGCGGCAAGGGGCCTGTGCGTTCGGCTGGGCGTAGCACGAGTAAGAGGGGCGCGCGCAAGTCTGCGCGCTAACGAGCGGGCGCGAACGAGGAGGGGTGAAGTATGGAAGAAGAGACGGCGCAAGCACCGCACGAGCGTGCGCGCGAAACGGAAGCGAGCGCGACGGATGCGGCGCAGTCCGAGTCGAGCGGGCTGCAAGCCGAACGCGAGTCGGCGGCGGCGATGAACGCAGACGTGCCGCAGCCGCCGGACGAATCGCATTCAACGGACGAGAAAAATTGTCCGACATGAGTTTGCCAGCCAGAGACTGAGCCGACGAAGGTGAGCGCGCTCTATAATCGGCGCAAGGTCGAAAGCATAAACCACGAAGCTACACGCAGAGGCACGAACAAGATTCAAGCAGGTTCGTGCCTCTGCGTGTAGCTTCGTGGTTTAGTCTGCATCGTTCATTCATCGCGTGCCAATTCTCATGCTTCGATTTAGAATGTGCGTGCGCCGGGTCGAGCGCGTGCGGGTTTATGACAGAGGTTGTGGTCATCGGCGGCGGGTTTGCGGGTGTGGAGGCTGCTTGGCAGGCGGCGCAAGCGGGCGCGCGTGTGTGCCTCTATGAGATGCGCCCCGTCAAACAGACGCCCGCGCATCGCACGGACAAACTCGCGGAGATCGTCTGCTCGAACTCTTTGAAGTCGGATGAGCCGGGCACAGCGCCGTATCTGTTGAAGGAAGAGTTGCGGCGCGCTCGTTCGCTCGTGTTGGAAGTCGCCAAAGAGACGCGCGTGCCGGCGGGCGCGGCGCTCGCGGTTGATCGCCAACGCTTCGCGGAGTTGATCACCGCGCGCATTGAAGCGCAGCCGAACATCACAGTCGTCCGCGAAGAACTAACGCGCGTGCCGGCGGACGCGATCACGATCATCGCTGCCGGCCCGCTCTGCTCCGACGCCCTGGCTGAAGAGATCATGCGGCTGACGGGTGATGACCAACTCTATTTTTACGATGCCATCGCGCCCATCGTCGTCGCCGACTCGATTGACACATCCATCGCTTTTCGCGCTGCGCGCTATGACAAAGGCGGCGACGATTATCTGAACTGCCCGTTCGATGAAGAGCAGTATCGTCGTTTTTATGAAGCGCTGACGGCCGCGCAGTCTGTGCCGCTGCAACGCTTCGAGGAGACGCGCTGGTTCGAGGCGTGTCTGCCGATTGAAGAACTAGCGCGGCGCGGTTACGACACACTGCGCTTCGGCCCGATGAAGCCGGTCGGATTGGTTGATCCGCGCACGGGGCGCGAGCCGTTCGCGGCTGTCCAACTCCGGCAGGAGAATCTGTTGGCCGACGCATACAACATGGTCGGCTTCCAGAATCATCTACGTTACGGCGAGCAAGCGCGAGTCTTGCGGCTGATTCCCGGCTTGGAGCGTGCGGAATTCTTGCAATACGGCCAGATTCATCGTAATACTTACATTAGAGCGCCGCGCGTGCTCGCCCCGACCATGCAAATGCGCGCCCGCCCAGCAGTATTCTTCGCCGGACAGATCAGCGGTGTCGAAG
>Ga0209153_1000486_pt1 | contig 17949 bp, 16 predicted proteins | sample GraSoiAngelo_120_FD_185877 | JGI IMG/M metagenome (GOLD analysis project Ga0209153, IMG submission 185877) | Grasslands soil microbial communities from the Angelo Coastal Reserve, California, USA - 14_0919_09_20cm (SPAdes) (version 2) | ecosystem: Environmental > Terrestrial > Soil > Grasslands ...
CCGTCACATCGCAAGAAGCTGGCCGCTGGTCGACCTGATCGATCATGAAATTCAGCCGGGTGACGCGATCCGTGATGACGCGCTCGAGCCTGCCGTCGAATCCGATCTCGATACGTATCATCACGGATCGGGAACGGTCCCGATGGGTGGTGACGCCGATCCTGGCGCGGTCGTCGATGCCGAAGGGCGAGTTCGTCACGTGGAAGGGCTCAGGGTTGTCGATGCCTCGATCTTTCCCGAGATCCCCTCGACGCCCACGAACCTCACTGTGATCATGTTAGCGGAACGGATGGCCAAAGCCATGCCCCGAGCGACAACAACATAAGGCGACCACGGGGTTCCATTCGCGGCTGCGTATCGAACGCAAATCGTTCCGGAGGAACCGATCCGCTGCAGTTTGAATTATCTGCTTATGAACGGTCACCTCAATCGAAAGCAGTTCAACCGGTGTGCTTGGCGCGCTGCCGCGATAGTGGTCGGCAGCGCCGCGACCATCTTCAGCGCGATAGGGTATCTGGCGAAGTAATCGTGCCGGGGTCGGCAACCTTTGAGGCGGCGAGCGGAAGCCCCGGCAGAAAGGTGTCCCCATGATTGGTCCTAGTCGACGTATTCTCTTGGCCGCAGCCGCGGCGCTCGGCGCGGGTGCCGCCGCCGCAAAGGATAACGAGCCGATCTCGGGTAATCGGGGCGCGAACATCCTGGGGCCGCGCGACCAGCCCCGCGAAGACCAGAACCCCGACATTCTGCGGCCGCCGTCCACCGACCGCGGGACGATGCCAAATTTGCGCTTCTCGTTTGCCGATGCCCATGTGAAGGCCCGCGATGGCGGATGGTCGCGCGAGGTGACGCAGCGCGAATTGCCGATTTCCACCACCATGGCAGGCGTCAACATGCGCCTGAAGGCCGGCGGCGTGAGGGAATTGCATTGGCACAAGCAGGCCGAATGGGCTTTCATGCTGGCCGGCAACGCCCGCGTCACCGCCGTCGACAATGATGGGCTGAACTTCATCGCCGATGTGAAAGCTGGTGATCTCTGGTACTTTCCGGCCGGCATTCCGCACTCGATCCAGGGATTATCAGGCGAAGGCTGTGAATTTCTTCTGGCATTTCCCGACGGCGAGTTTTCAGAAGACAACACATTCGCGATCACCGATCTGTTTGCCCACAATCCCCGCGATGCCTTGGCCAAGGATCTGTCGATCGCGCCAGATGCGCTTCGAAACATTCCCAAGGAGGAATTATTCATCTTCCAGGCCGATCTGCCGCCTCCCTTGCGCGAGGATACGGTCTCCGATCCGCACGGGCGGGTGGCGCAAGATATGGTTTTCAAGTTGATGGAGCGGCCACCGACGAACTCGCCAGGAGGGCGCGTGCGGATTGCCGATACCCGAAACTTTCCGATTTCGACCGATGTGGCGGCTGCGCACGTGGAAGTCGACCCCGGTCATATGCGCGAGATCCATTGGCATCCGAACGCCGACGAATGGCAGTATTACATTTCGGGCAAGGCTCGCATGACGGTGTTCGGCGCTGAGGCCAAGGCCCGCACCTTCGATTTCCAGGCCGGCGATGTCGGCTACGTTCCGATGTCGATGAGCCACTTCATCGAGAACACCGGCAGTGAGCCGGTGCGCTTTCTTGAGCTGTTCAGATCGCCGCGATTTATGGATGTTTCCCTCGCGCAATGGATGGCGCTGACGCCCCACGAGCTGGTGCAGGCACATCTGAACATCGACCGAAGCATGCTCGAGCGGCTGCGCAAGGAGAAACAACCGGTCGTTTGAACCAGGTACGGCGCCGAGCAGGTTCAGGCCGCGAGCAACTTATCGATCGTGATGGGAAAATCGCGGACGCGCTTGCCGGTGGCGTGGAAGATCGCGTTCGCGACCGCGGCCGCGGTCCCCACGATTCCAATTTCGCCGAGCCCTTTCACTCCGAGCGGGCTCACCTTGTCGTCATGTTCGTCGACGAAAATGACTTCGATATCGTCGACGTCGGCATGGGCCGGCACGTGATACTCCGCGAAATTGTGGTTCATGATCTTGCCGAGCCTGTGATCGATCATGGCCTCCTCGTGCAGCGCCATGCCAATTCCCATCACGACGCCCCCCAATATCTGGCTTCGCGCCGTCTTTGGATTGAGGATGCGACCGGCTGCGGTTGCGCAAACAATCCGGGCAACCCTCACAATGCCGAGTTCTTCGTCTACGCGGACTTCGGCAAAGACGGCAGAGTTCGTATAGCTGACATATCTCTTTGCCTGCTCGGGGTCTGCGCTGGCCTGTCCGTCCTCGACAATTTCGGTAAGATCCGCCGCATGCATCACCTCCGCAATCGAAAGGCTGCGACGGGGGTCGTCTTTGCGGCCGATCCCGCCGGACTTGACTTCGATGTGCTCGAAACTCGCATCTGCCAACGGCGAGTTGGCCATGCGCTGGGCCCGCTTGAACAGAGTATGCTTCACCGCTTCGCACGCGGCCTGCACTGCCGATCCGTTGGAGGCCGCAGTCCAGGAGCCACCCTCGACCGGCGAGGCCGGCAGCGTGGAATCGCCGATCCGTGCGCTGACGGCTTCAAGTGGAAGGCCAAGCGCATCGGCCCCGATCTGCGTCAGGATGGTCCAGGTTCCAGGCCCGATGTCCGAAGCAGCGGTTGACACTTCAAGCTTGCAATCGTCGGTGAGCCGGGCGCGCGCTGAGGCCGTTTGCAAGAAAGCCTCCCAGGTGCCGGTGGAGACGCCCCACCCGATGAGCTCGTGACCATCGCGCATTGCGCGCGGCTCTCGCCTGCGCCCGCTCCAGCCGAATGCCGCGGCGCCCTCGCGATAGCAGGCATCGAGCGCCTTCGAGGTAAATTGCTTTCCGGTATTTCCGTCCATGGAGGCAAAATTCAGTTTCCGCAGCTCGAGCGGATCGATGTCTAATTCGTGGGCGAGTTCGTCCATCGCGCATTCGAGCACGGTGACGCCGTTCGCCGCCCCCGGCGCCCGCATATCGCAGGGCGTCGCCTTGTTGAGCTTGGCAAGCTGGTAGGAGAGCTTGACGTTGTCGCAACGGTACATCAAGCCGGACCAGTTCACGAGGGCTTCCTGGTAATCTTCGTATTGTGAAGTTTCAGCCACCGCGTCATGCATGATGGACAGCAGCGTGCCCTGATGGTCGGACGCCAGCGACACGGTATGAAACGTGTCGGGCCGGTAGCCGAGATAGAACATCTGCGTGCGCGTCAACGCGACCCGGACCGATCGCTTCAGCGCCAGGCTCGCCATCACGGCCAGGAACAGCTGAGGTTGCGGACGTAATCCCGAACCGAACGCGCCGCCGACATAGTGATTGATGACGCGGACGTTGGCCGGCTTCAATCCAAATACAGAGGCGACATAGCTTTGGACATTCTGCGAGCCTTGCGTCTTGTCATAAATCGTCAACTTGCCGCCGGGCTCGAACACGCATGTCGATGCAAACATTTCCATGGGATTATGATGTTCGGCATGGACGCGGTACTCGCGGCTGAACTTGATCGGCGCTTGCGCGAACGCCTGCTCCGGCTCGCCGCGGGGATCCGAAGGCGGCGGGATGCCGCTGCGCTTTTCCGGCGGAACGTAGGCCTGGGAACGCTTTGCCTCGAGCTGGGTGCAGTGCGGCTCGATCGCACATTCGGCGCGCACCAGCGCAGCCGCATCGCGTGCCGCCTCGACGCTCTCGGCGATCACCAGCGCGATCGGCTGACCGTCGAACTGGATGCGATCCGAATGCAGCGGCCGCAACGGATGACCGGGAGGCGCTATATCGTCGCGCCAGTCTTCATCCTGCCGCGCGGCCTTGCCGCTATTCTCGTGGGTGAAGATTTCGACCACGCCGGGCATGGCGCGGGCCCGATCGGTATGAAGGCGGATAATCCGACCCGCGGCGATCGTGCTGGACACGACACAGCCATGAAGCAGATCCGCGGCCGGGTATTCGGCAGCGTATTTCGCCTGCCCCGTTACCTTGAGCCGGCCATCAACGCGGCTGATCGGCCGACCCACATGCAGCATCTCGGCGCTCGACATGGTCTCTCCTAGAGCACGAATTTGTCCGATTGTTTTTGTGGTGTACCTGCCGCCGCCTGCCGCAACGCCCTTATCATGGTGCGCCGGGCGAGTTCGATCTTGAAATCATTCTCGCCCTGCCCTCGCGCCTGACGCAGGATTTGATCGGCGAATTGCGCGAACGCCGCTTCGGCCGGCGGTTGGCCTTGCAAGGCTTGCTCGGCGTCGGGGTCACGCCAAGGCTTGTGTGCGACGCCTCCGAGCGCGACGCGCGCCGTCCTGATCTCTCCGCCCTCGAGCTTCAGCGCCGCGGCAACCGACACCAGCGCGAACGCGTAGGACAGCCGATCGCGCACTTTCAGGTAGGTGTGGTTGGAGCCAAAATCCGAGGCCGGGAGCGTGATCGACGTGATCAATTCACCCTGCAGCATCGTATTGTCATGCTGCGGTTCGCTGCCGGGCAGCCGGTGAAAAGCGGAAAACGGAATACTGCGCTTTCCGTCCTTGCCTTCAACATTGACGACCGCTTCCAGTGCAGCCAGCGCGACGCACATATCCGACGGATGGACCGCAATGCAGCCATCGCTTGCGCCCAGGATGGCGTGGATACGGTTGACGCCACCGATTGCGGAACAACCGCTGCCGGGCTCGCGCTTGTTGCAGGCGGTCGATGGATCGTAAAAATAATAGCATCGGGTGCGCTGAAGCAGGTTGCCGCCGGTAGTGGCCGCGTTGCGGAGCTGCGGCGAGGCGCCGGCAAGGATCGCGCTCGCCAGCAACGGATAGCGTTTGGTGATGCGCGGATCCCAAGCCAGCTCGGAGTTGGTGACCAACGCCCCGATCGTCAGACCTCCGTCGGGCGCTGGTTCGATCTGCCGGAGCGGCAGGTGGTTGATGTCGACCACGCGCGAGGGCCGCGTGACCTCGTACTTCATCAGGTCCACGAGATTAGTGCCGCCCGCAAGAGCCCGTGCATCGCGGTCAGCCAGCGCTTTCACCGCGTGGGCGACCGTATCTGGACGAACATATTCGAATCGGTTCATTCCGCGGCCTCCTTTGTGGAGACCCGCTGCCGCAGAACATCCTCGATGGCATCGGCAATGTTGGTATAGGCGCCGCAACGGCAGAGATTGCCGCTCATGTATTCACGGATTTCGGCGCGCGTATGGGCACGGCCTTCGCGCAGCAACCCCGCCGCGGAACAGATTTGCCCGGGCGTGCAGTAACCACATTGGAAGGCGTCGTGCTCGATGAAGGCGGTCTGGAGCGGATGTAGATCGGCGCCATCGGCAAGACCCTCGATGGTGGTGATCTCCGCGCCGTCACGCGTGACTGCAAGCACCAGACAGGAATTTATCCGTTGGCCGTCGATCAATACGGTACATGCGCCGCACTGGCCCTGGTCGCATCCCTTTTTCGTTCCCGTGCACTGCAACTGCTCGCGCACCAGGTCCAACAGGGTGACCCATGGCTCGACATCAAGCTCGTGCCTGACTTTGTTGATGACCAGAGATATCGGCACTTTGCCATTGACTGCTGATTGCTTCACGGATCCTTGCCTTCTCAGTGCGCGCTGGTTCTAGAACCATTTGCGCGGAGCAGTGTTCCGGGGCGCTGTCGCTGCCGACGTTTTTTGAACGGCGTCAATGCTGAAATGTCCCGTGCTTGGAACCAGTTTTCGGGGCAGCTCGTTGGCGCTCATTCCACCACTTGCAGCGATCGACCACCGGAGCCCTGTCATGCTGCAAAGGCGCCGGTACGCTGGGCAACATAAATGCCGGGCTTGCCAAGCCTGACTCTCTGAATTGGAACCGTTCCGACGAGCGTTCGTTACGGTTCACAAGCGCGAGGCTGCGCCGGACGGTTTTGTAAGCTCACTGAAGAGACGGATGCATGCAGATCTTCCGTCCCGGCGCCAATGCGATCGCCACGCTGGTACTCGCCTCAATAGGAGTGATTCCAGTTCTAGCTATCGGCCTCGCCTATCAAATCGTCGGATCGGCTTACACCACGGACCAAGACGTGACCCGCAACCAACCGGTACCCTTCAGCCACGAACACCACGTCGGCGGGTTGGGACTGGATTGCCGCTACTGCCACGCTTCTGTCGAGACTGCACGTTTCGCCGGGGTCCCTCCGACCGAAACCTGCATGACCTGCCACTCCCAGATCTGGACAAACGCCGAGATGCTGGCGCCGGTTCGCACGAGCCTTGCCGACAACAAGCCAATTGCATGGCAGCGCGTCAACAAGCTTCCGAGCTACGTCTATTTCGATCATTCGATTCATGTCGCCAAAGGTGTCGGCTGTTCGACCTGCCACGGCCCGATCCATCAAATGAAGCTGACCCGCCAGGCGGCCCCTTTGACGATGCATTGGTGCCTGGACTGCCATCGCGATCCGGCCAAGTCGCTACGCCCGCGCGAAGCGGTATTTGATTCCGAATGGAAGCCGCCGGCCGACGCCGAGAAGTCAGCGTCGCAATTGATGGCCACCTATCACATTCGCACCGATCACTTGACGGATTGCTCGATATGCCACCGGTGAACGAGTTGCCCGTCAAGCAATCGCGGATCTCCGGACGCGGCACCGGTGCGCTGAACCGGCGTCAGGCGCTTGGCGTGCTGGCGTCAGGCATTGCATCGGGACTCGCTGCCTGCAGCAAGCCGGATCAGCAGATCATACCCTACGTCAAGCTGCCCGAACGGGTCGTTCCCGGCGAACCGTTGAAGTTTGCAACGACACTGCCGCTTTCGGGAATAGGCCGCGGCGTCATCGTCACGTCCATCGATGGGCGTCCGATCAAGGTCGAGGGCAATCCGCGGCATCCAGCAAGCCTTGGCGCAACCGACGTCTTTGCGGAAGCGGCGGTGTTGTCGCTCTACGATCCCGATCGATCGCGCACGATCTTGAATAGCGGTGCCATTGCTTCGCGAGAAGCGTTCCGGCAGGCATTGCAAGCGCATCTTCAACAGGTACGCCAGCGCGGCGGCGAAGGTTTTCGGCTGCTCACAGGACGCGTGACGTCGCCCACCCTGTTGCGGCAGATCGACGATGTGCTGCAGTTGTTTCCGAAAGCCGCATGGCACGCCTACGAGCCGGTCGACGAGGACAGCGAACGTGACGGCGCCATGCTGGCTTATGGACGACCGCTACAGATCGTACCGCGGCTCGAAAAGGCGCGTGTCCTCGTTAACCTCGATGCAGACCCGCTCGGTCCAGGCCCCGATCAATTGCGCGCCGCCCGTGGCTTCGCTGATCGCCGCACTCCGCAAGGCGAAGGATTTTCGCGCATTTACAGCATCGAGGCTGCCCCGACCCTTACCGGCGCCAAGGCGGATCACCGGATCGCGCTCCACCCGCGTTTGATCAGCGAGGCCGGCATCGCGATCGCCAACTCAATGGGCGCGGAGATCCGGCAAGCCGAGCTTCCGGACCACGTCCTGCGCGTCGTCAAGCAGGCGGCTGCGGATTTATCGGCCAACAGAGGCGGCGGCCTTGTCCTCGCAGGACAAGCGCTGTCACCTGAGAGCCATGCATTGGTGCATTGGATCAATCAACATTTGCAGGCGCCGGTCGATCTGATCGATCGCGCCGATCGCACCGCCGCCGGGCGGGAAGCTGCAACTCTTGCCGAGCTGACGCGCGATCTGGCTTCCGGTGCCGTCGACACGCTGGTTCTGATCGGCGTCAATCCGGCCTACGACGCGCCCGCCGATCTGGAATTTGCCAGGCATTCGGCAAAAGCTTCCTTCCGACTCCACCTCGGGTGCTATGTGGACGAGACGGCGGTGCTTTCGACCTGGCACATTCCGCAAACGCACATCCTGGAAGCGTGGTCGGACCTGCGCTCACGCGACGGTACCGCAAGTCTCGTTCAACCGCTGATCCGGCCCTTGTTCCAGGGCTGGACTGACCACGAAGTCCTCGCGCTCTTGACGAGACATGCCGACGCATCGCCCTATGACCTGGTGCGGGAGACGTGGCGACCGAAAGCCCAAGGCGGCTTCGAGGAGTGGTGGAGGCAGGCGCTGCACGATGGCGTCATCGCCGCAAGCGCCGCGCCGCCCATAACGCCGGGACCGCCGAAGCTTCCGAACGTCTCCGCCGTGGTAACGCCGAGCGCAGCGATGACGATCTTGCTGCGCCCCGATCCCAGCCTGTGGGACGGTAGTTTCGCCAACAATGCGTGGCTGCAGGAATGCCCAAAGCCGCTGACGAAGCAGGTGTGGGGCAATTCCCTCGCGCTCAATCCACAAGAAGCAAAACGATTCGGCCTCTCGTCCGGGGACGTCGTCACCCTCGTTGCCGATGGCCGCCAGATCGAGGCGCCCATTGCAGTCGAGCCCGGCGTCGCCGACGGCATCGCGAGCCTTACGCTCGGCCTCGGCCGTCGCAATGCCGGCGCGATCGGTAACGGCGTCGGCGCCAATGCGTTTGCCATCCGCACCGCCACGCATTCCTGGACCATTCCGGAAGTGACGATCACGAAAACCGGCCGGCGTGACGAGATCCTTACCACCCAGAACGTGGTGCGCACGGCGGCGGACGTGCGCGAACTCTATCCGCTCCATGACCTCTCTGAACTCGGCAAGCTGCAGACAACATCGAGCGCGGACGCGAGGCCCAGCCTGCTTCCGGAGCAGCCGCCTCAAACTGACGATGGCCACGCCTGGGCGATGGTGATCGATGCTTCCATATGCATCGGCTGCAATGCCTGCGTTGTCGCCTGCCAGGCTGAGAATAATGTCGCGGTAGTCGGCCCGGAAGAAGTCGCCCGTGGCCGCGACATGCATTGGCTGCGGGTTGACGTCTACGACCACGGCTCGGCTGCGAGCCCTAAGCTTGGATTCCAGCCGGTGCCCTGCATGCATTGCGAGCACGCGCCCTGCGAACCCGTCTGTCCGGTGGCGGCCTCGGTGCACGATAGTGAAGGACTGAATGTCCAGGTCTACAACCGCTGCATCGGCACGCGGTTCTGCGAAGCCAATTGTCCCTACAAGGTGCGTCGCTTCAATTTCTTCGGCTACGCCGACGGCGAGGAATACGCCAATCTGGGCCTCGAACCTTATCGCGCGCAGAGAAATCCTGAGGTCACGGTTCGCGCGCGCGGCGTCATGGAGAAATGTACCTATTGCGTTCAGCGCATCAGCGCCTCGCGACGGGCCGCAGAGCGCGACGAGCGGCTGATTGGAGTGGATGAGGTCAAGACGGCGTGCCAGAGCGCCTGCCCAACCAGCGCCATCACCTTCGGCGATCTCCACCAGCAGGATTCCGCGGTCAATCGGCAAAAAGCCGATCCGCGTCACTATGCGCTGCTCGGGCATCTCGGCACGCGGCCGCGCACGACGTATCTGGCCGATGTTCGCAACCCCGCCCCTGGCCTCGACGAGGAGGCGACATGACCTCGGTACTCGATCCAGCACTACCTGCCCCGCGGCGCTGGATTGCATCCGAGCGCGCCAGCGACGTCGAGATAACCCAGGCGATTGCCGAGCCGTTGTTCGCGCCGGCCGGCAGGATGTGGTGGATCGCTCTGCTAGTGAGCCTGGCTTTCGCTCTCTGGTTCATGGGGTCGATCGGCTGGCTCTTCTATCAGGGGATTGGCATCTGGGGGATCAACTCGACCACCGTGTGGGGTGTGGCGATCGCCAACTACGTTTGGTGGATCGGAATCGGCAATGCCGGCACACTGATCTCGGCGATGCTGTCGTTGACGCGACAGCAATGGCGAAGCTCGATCAACCGCTTTGCGGAGGCGATGACGCTGTTTGCAGTGGCGATCGCCGGCATCATGCCCATCATCCATCTCGGGCGCCCGATCTACGCCTATTGGCTTGCTCCATACCCGAACACGATGGCGCTGTGGCCGCAATGGAGAAGCGCCCTCGTCTGGGATTTCTGGGCGATCATCAGTTATCTCTTGTTTTCGATCCTGTTCTGGTACGTCAGTTTGATCCCTGATCTCGCGACGATGCGCGACCGCGCGCGCAACCGCGCGGGCCAGTTGCTCTATGGCGTCTTCGCGCTGGGCTGGCGCGGTTCGGCGCGGCATTGGAGCCGGCTTCAAACCCTTCACACCACGATGGCCGCCCTCGGGGTGCCGCTGGTGTGTTCGGTGCACTCGATCGTCGGGTTGGACTTTGCCGCGAGCCTGATGCCGGGTTGGCAGGAAAGTATTTTCCCGCCCTACTTCGTGGTCGGCGCGATGTATTCCGGCTTTGCGATGGTGATCGTGCTGGCGCTTGCGATCCGTTGGGGTTTTGAGCTTCAGGCGATTGTCACCGAAAACCACTTCGAGGTGATCGGCAGGATCCTGCTGATGGCCTCGATCGTGATGGGCTATTCGTATGCGACCGAATGGTTCATGGGCTGGTATGGCGGCGAACACAGCGATCGCAGCCTGGTCGGATTCGAGTTTTCAGGCAGCTATGCACCGCTGTTCTGGGCACTGCTGATCTGTAATGTCGCGCTGCCGCAGGCGCTGTGGTTTCCGCGCGTGCGGCGCTCGTTGCCGGCGCTGTTCGTGATCGCCATCGCGATAAATATCGGGATGTGGCTGGAGCGGATCCTGATCATCTGGAATACGCTCTCGCACGACTATATGCCGAGCCTTTGGCGCGTTTTCCATTTCACTTTTTGGGATTGGTCGTTCCTGATCGCACCTCTCGGCTTTTTCGCGTTCCTGTTCTTGCTGTTCGTCCGCCTGGTGCCCGCGGTATCGATGTTCGACATGCGCCAGCTCGCACACCGGGAGGGCGCCGCATGACCGCACCTCTTCTCGCGGAATATCGCGACCCGGAAACGCTCCGACGCGCCTTGGCCCGCGTGAAACAAGATGGTCATCGTGCGTTGGATGCCTTCACGCCCTATCCGCTTGAAGATCTCGACCAAGAGCTCGAGATATCCCCTTCCCGGATTCGGTACGCAATGCTGGCCGGCGGCCTGACCGCCGCGGCTTTCGCGTTAGGGCTGCAATGGTACAGCGCCTTAATCGCCTACCCGCTGAACAGCGGCGGGCGACCGTTAAATTCCTGGCAGGTTTTTCTGCTGGTTCCGTTCGAGGTAGGCGTGTTTGCGGCAGCGCTATGCGGGGTCATCGCATTCCTGTGGTCGTGCGGCCTGCCACGTTTGCATCATCCGCTGTTTGAAATCGGCGGGTTTGAGCGTGCCACGCAGGATCGCTTCTTTCTTCTTGCCGCCGCCGAGCACGACGAAGCCGCACCTGGGCTTCGTCATGTTCTTGAAGCGGCAGGCGCGGTTGTGGTGACGGAGGTCCGGCCGCCATGATCGGACGCGCCCTGGTTTGCCTTGCCGTGCTGCCGCTTGCAGCATGCGGCGATCAGTCGATGACGCAGCAAAACCGCTACGGCACCTATACGCGGGCCGCGTTGTTTCCCGATGGCACCGAGGCGCAGCCATTGCCGCAAGGTGTCGTGGCGCAGGATGACCTCGAGCGCGCCGACCAATCCGCCAAGCCTCCCGCGGTCGATGCGCGGCTTCTGGCGCGTGGCCGCGAGCGCTACGATATCTACTGCTCTCCCTGCCACGGCCTCACCGGAAGCGGCGATGGCATGATCGTCCGACGCGGCTTTCCCGCACCGCCCTCGTATCACGCCGCGCGGCTGCGGGCGGCGCCGGCACAACACATCTTCGACGTCATCACGGGCGGCTATGGCGTGATGTATTCGTATGCGTCGCGCATCGAGCCGCACGATCGCTGGGCGATCGTGGCCTATGTGCGGGCACTGCAGGAGAGCCAGAGCGCCAAGCTTGCGGACATGCCCGATCTGCGGAGCAAGCTGCCATGAGGTCCGCGGTTGGAGAACTTGCAGGCCGGACAATTGTAAATCGGCCAGTGGCGATTGGAGTGGTGTTGCTGCTCGCAATCGAAGGTCTGCTGGCGGTCCTGGGATTGTTCGTACCGGTTGAACCGCTGCTGCGCGGCTGGCTCGTGGCGTTTGCGATCTGGAGTCCGGTGCCGATCGGCAGCATGATATTGCTGCTGATCCATTGCTTGACCGGCGGCAAATGGGGACAGGCAGCGGCACCGATTCTAAGACCGGCCGCGGCGTTGACCCCCGTGGTTGCGCTGGCATTCGTCCCCGTCCTTGTCGGGCTTCGTCACATCTATCCTTGGGCTGCCGATCCCTCGGCGATCCCCGCTGACGTGGCGCGATGGTACCTGAACGGGCCGCTGTTCTCGATCCGGGCCCTGATCGCACTCGGCGGCTGGTCGGTGCTCGCCGTCACTTGCGCCGCGGGCTGGGGCAGCGCTCTGCTGGCGGGGCTTGGACTGACGTTCTTTGGTCTGACCATCAGTCTTGCTGCGGTCGACTGGTATCTCTCGCTCGAACCGCACTATGCGGCCACGGCCTTTGCCGCCACCATCGCGGTTCAGCAACTGCTGGCGGCGCTCGCCGTTACGGCCTTGATCGGCGCGCCGATGATCGAGGGAAAAGTGGCGGGAGATCTTGGCGGCCTTCTGATCGCGACGCTGCTCGGCCTTGTCTATCTCGAGCTTATGACATTCATTATTTCCTGGTACGGCGACCTGCCCCAGAACGCGGCGTGGTTTCTGAAGCGTTCCGGTTTTGGTTGGGTCGCCACTCTGATTGTAGCGACGCTTATTGGTGCGGTGCTGCCATTCGCGATGCTTCTGGTCACCGCAATCCGCCGCAGCCGTCGCGGCCTGCGAGCGGCGGGCGCACTGATCGTTTTCGGTTCGGCGCTGCATATCGCGTGGCTGCTGGTGCCGGCGTTCGACGTCCAGGCCGGGGTCATCGTGGTTGCGTGCGCGGCCGTTGCCGCTCTGGCGCTGATCTCACTTTTGATCGGATCGGCGCTTGGGCGAGCCCTCGAGATGGAGGCCAGCCATGCCCAATGAAGAAATGGGCAGTCGGATCGTGCCGGAGCCGCCGAGCGTTGCAACGGGCATCGTAATCGCCGCGACGGCGGGGTTCCTCACCTTCGTCGCCCTCTCGATGGCTGGTCTCTTTATCTATCTCAGGTCTGCTGCACCGGGCGCGGTGACGAGAGCCGTCGAGCAGCGTTTTCCGGAACCAGCGCTGCAGAAAAATCCGCAAGAGGATCTCAAGCGGTACGAGCGCGAACAACGCGCGGCGCTTTCAACGTATGGCTGGGTCGATCGCTCGAAAGGCCTTGCACGAATCCCGATCGAAGAGGCGATGCGGATCATCGCCGCCAAAGGCGAGCATGCCTATGATCCGCCCGATCAGCCCGCAAGCGCGCCCCGCCCCGCCGATACCGTCGGAGCCCGGCCATGAGATGCGCGGCATTTACTCTCACCTTCATGCTCTGGTCGGCGGCGGCCTTTGCGGGATTGACCGAGCAGCAGATCGGCCAGGTTGCGCTAGCTCCGCCGGCAAACGCGCGCGTCCCCACCGCACTCGTCTTTAGGGATCTCGACGGCCGCGACGTGACCCTTGGCGAGGCGATCGCCGGCCGCCCGACACTGCTATTGCCGGCTGACTTCACCTGTTCGCAGATTTGCGGGCCCGCGCTGTCGATCGCCGCAAGTGCGCTGAACCAAACCGGACTTCGGGCGGGCCTTGACTACAGCCTCGTGGTGGTGGGGATCGACGCGCAGGACGGAATTGATGTGGCACGACGCTTCACCGCTGGCCAGATCGGAGGCTCCGGAGTTTCCGTGCTTAGCGGCAGCACTGTTGCAATCCAGTCTCTCTTGAGCGCGATCGGCTACCGCTTGCAACGTGACGCCGCCAATGATGCGATCGCGCATCCGGCGGCGCTCGTCACACTTACCGCAGACGGCCGGGTGTCGCGCGCGTTGTCGAGCCTTGCATTGCGGCCCACCGACCTGCGGCTCGCACTAATCGAAGCCGGCGAAGGCAAGATCGGCGGCCTCGCAGGCCGGCTCGCACTGTTGTGCTACGGCTTTGACGCGATCCACGGGATCTATACGCAACAGATCGCGGCGCTGCTGCGCATCAGCGGCGGCTTGACGGTCGTGACGATCACGACAGCGATCGGCTGGATGCTGTGGCGTAGCCGGAAACGGGGGGCCTCGGCGTGAACCCGATCTTTTGGCTTCCGGAAGCCACCTCTCTCGCCGAGCGGGTCGACCATATCTTTTATGGTCTCCTGGCGTTGTCGGCGCTGACCCTGCTGCTCGTGTTCATGCTTGTCGTCGTGCTTGCCGTCCGCTACCGGCGCGGATCGGCTGCGAGGCGGGGACCGCTGCCGGAGATCGTCAATCGCGAGTTCGAGATCGGCTGGACCTCGATCACGCTGTTCCTGTTCTTGTTCCTGTTCTGGTGGGCTGCTTCTGCCGACCTCCGGAGCCTGGCTGCGCCGGCGGACGCGCTCGAAATCCATGTCGTCGCCAAGCAATGGATGTGGAAGACCCAGCATCCGAGCGGCGCGCGCGAGATCGACGCGCTGCACGTGCCCATCGACAAGCCGGTACGGTTGCTGATGACGTCGCAGGACGTCATCCACTCGTTCTTTGTGCCGGCCTTCCGGGTCAAGCAGGACGTCTTGCCCGGGCGGGATACCGAGATCTGGTTCCTGCCGACGAGGACAGGCGTCTTTCCGCTGCTCTGTGCCGAATATTGCGGCACCGATCATTCCATGATGCGCGGCCGCATCGTGGTGATGCGCCAACAAGACTATGCCGAGTGGCTGACCCAACAGCCGGAAGGCGATGACCTAGCGCATGAGGGCGCCCGGCTGTTTGTCGCGCGAGGCTGCTCGGGCTGTCATGCGCAATCCTCCAGCGTCCACGCTCCAAAACTCGCCGGTCTGTACGGCCGGACCGTCCAGCTCTCGGACGGCCGCCAGGTCAAGGCCGACGACGGCTACATCCGCGATTCGATGTTGCAGCCGAAGCGCGACATTGCGGCCGGCTTTGAGCCGATCATGCCAAGCTATGCCGGGCTCCTCGACGATGGAGAGGTTCAGAGCCTGACAGCCTACATCCGATCGCTGGCAGCGCAGACGGGGAAGGCCGATGACTGACGCCTTGTTGACCGGAGATCTGCCGCTTCCCGCCCATCCCGACTACCTTCGAGACGGAACGTCGCTGACTTCCTGGCTGACCACCACGGATCACAAGCGCATCGCGATCCTGTACGCGATCACCATCACGATCTTCTTCTTCATGGGCGGCGCAGCAATTACGGCGGTTCGCCTTGAGCTGTTCATGCCGAACGGCGGCCTGCTCACGTCGGACGCCTACAACAAGCTGTTCTCGTTCCACGGCATCATCATGGTGTGGTTTTTCCTGGTGCCGTCGATCCCCAACACATTCGGCAATTTTCTCTTGCCGTTGATGATCGGTGCTCCCGACGTGGCGTTTCCCCGGCTCAATCTGTTCAGCTGGTATCTGACCATCGCCGCAGGCGCGTTCACCGTCTATGCGCTCCTCGCCGGCGGCGTCGATACGGGCTGGACCTTCTACACGCCGTATTCGACTATGTTCTCCAACAGCCACGTCTTCGCCGCTGCCGCGGGCGTGTTTGTGGTCGGATTTGCAAGCATTGCCACCGGCGTCAACTTCATCGCCACCACGCACATGCTGCGAGCGCCGGGCATGAGCTGGTTCCGCCTGCCGCTGTTCGTGTGGGCAACCTATGCCACCTCGCTCATCATGGTGCTGGCAACGCCGGTGCTGGCCATATCGCTGCTTCTCGTGATGGCGGAGCGATGGCTCGGCTTGCCGATCTTCGATCCCGCACAGGGCGGCGATCCGATCCTGTTCCAGCACCTGTTCTGGTTCTACTCGCACCCGGCGGTCTACATCATGATCTTGCCGGCGATGGGGGTGGTTTCCGAAATCATTCCCTGCTTCGCGCGGCGCCGAATCTTCGGCTACGATTTCATGGTCTATGCCCTGATCGCCATCGCCGGGATCGGTTTCTTTGTCTGGGGCCACCACATGTTCGTGTCCGGCCAATCGCCCTACGCGAACTTGATCTTTTCGTTCTTGTCGTTCGTCATAGCCGTGCCTTCGGCCATCAAGGTATTCAATTGGACTGCTTCGCTGTATCGCGGGCAGATCAGTTTCGAAGCCCCGATGCTCTATGCGCTCGGCTTCGTCGGCCTGTTCACGACCGGCGGCTTGTCGGGACTGTTCCTGGCCTCGATCCCGGTCGACGTGCACGTCACCGACACTTACTTTGTCGTGGCGCATTTTCACTACATCATGGTCGGCGGCGCGGTGTCAGGATTCTTTGCCGGTCTGCATTTCTGGTGGCCCAAGGTGACGGGAAGAATGTATCCGGAATCCTGGGCGAGGTTCGCCGCGATCCTGATGTATTCCGGCTTCAACATGACGTTCCTTCCGCAATTCGTTGCGGGCTACCTCGGAATGCCCCGCCGCTACCACACCTACCCGCCGGAATTCCAGATCTACAACGTGATGTCCTCGTCCGGCGCGGCCGTTCTCGCCCTCGCCTATCTGCTGCCGCTCGGCTACTTCGCCTGGTCGTTGTTCTACGCGGAGCGCGCCGGCAATAATCCGTGGGGAGCGAGTGGGCTGGAGTGGACCACGACCTCGCCTCCGCCGCCGAAGAATTTCGATCGCCAGCCGCGCGTCGATCGCGGTCCTTACGATTATCACCCGGAAGGTGAATCGGCCGGCCTCAATCCACCCGAGGTCCAGAATGCGCGGGAGGTCCGATGAGCGAAGCAACCGGCCTGCTCAGGGAGCCCTGGGAGAGCTTCGAGCGGCAGAGCGAGGCCGGGACGCTCGGAATATGGGCATTCCTGGCGAGCGAAATATTGTTCTTCGGCGCGCTGATGTTGACTTACACGGTCTGCCGCATCGAGAACGCCGACGCCTTTGCGGCGGCGGGACGAGCAACCAATATCTGGTACGGAACAGCAAATACCGCGATCCTGCTGACCAGCAGCCTCACCATGACGGTGGTCGTGCAGGCCACAGCCAGCGGCGACAATTTCCGCCGCCTGATCCTCGCGTGCCTCACGGTCACTGCCGCATTGGGCACCGCCTTCCTGGCGGTGAAGGGCTTCGAATACAAGGATGACATCGAAAAACACCTGGTGCCAGGCGCACAATTCGCCCTTACGGAAAAGTCTGCCCAGTTATTCTTTGGACTTTACTGGACATTGACGGGCGTCCACGCGATCCACCTCACGATCGGCATCCTCCTGGTCTTGAGGCTCGCCCTGCTCGGATTTCGAAGGCGGCTTGAACTTGACAGGAATCCCGAAATCAGGGTCACCGGACTGTACTGGCACCTTGTCGATGTCATCTGGATCTTCCTTTACGCGCTGATCTATTTGCCGGGACGCGCCTCATGAGCACGCAAAACAATCATGCGCGCAAAACACCCTGGGATTTTTGGCGCCGCAACAGCCTGATCTGGGCCGCGCTGATGGCGCTGCTGGTTCTCAGTCTGGTCCTCGCACACGTGCCGATGGGCTCGTTCACGGTGGCCGCAGGCATCGTAATCGCCTTTGCGCAATCAGGACTCATCTGCGTGCTTTTCATGGAATTGATCGAGGCGCGGCCGCTGATACGGCTCGCTGCGATGTCAGGCGTTATTTTCGTGGCGGTCCTGTTCGCGCTGACGCTTGCCGACGTGCTGTCACGCGTTGCGGGAAGATAGGCTTTCGGCTTGCTTGGCCTGTCCGGCGCATCCATCGCATTTCCGGTCCGAATGTCAAACAGCGAAGACAAGCGCCCGCCATCTCGCGGCACGGATAGCGCCCGAACTATGCATTGAACGTTGCCCTCGAGAAGAGAGAGGGCGCAGGGAAAGCCGGGTGCTCAGCAAGCACCCGCAGCCTCGCACGCAAACAAAAAAGCGCACGAGCGTAGTCGCCACAGGTTCGCCGAAACAATCCGACCTTCCCTGCGCAATGGTTTACGGCTTATTCCGTGCTCTCCCTGGCGACCGGGCTTTCTTGCC
>Ga0209153_1000488_pt1 | contig 17909 bp, 16 predicted proteins | sample GraSoiAngelo_120_FD_185877 | JGI IMG/M metagenome (GOLD analysis project Ga0209153, IMG submission 185877) | Grasslands soil microbial communities from the Angelo Coastal Reserve, California, USA - 14_0919_09_20cm (SPAdes) (version 2) | ecosystem: Environmental > Terrestrial > Soil > Grasslands ...
GGATGAGCGGTGAACTGGTTCTGGAAGATGGTCTGACCCTGGTCGTTCTTCCAGGCGGGCGTAACTTGCTCGTGCAGCAGCTTCATGCCCTGGCTGTTGGTGGCGCCGTCCGGCACGTTGCCGTCCTTCTTGCCCCAGATGATGTTGTTGTACCCCTGCGCAAAGGAGACGGCATTCGGATCCACATCCTGGCCGCCGTCGAGCTCGAAGACCTGCGGGCTGGAAACGTTCCAGGCCTTGGCGCAGTCGAGGAAGCCCTGGCCGATCAGCTCGCCGACCTTCTCGTTGTCAAAGCTGACGTAATAGACGCTGTTGCCCGTGAAGGTGGCGCGGTCGTAGCTGATCGTCTTGACGCCGTGGGACTGCGCGTACTGCTGGATTTGCGCGCCAGTATTGCTGTCAAGCGGGTCGAAGATCAAGACTTTCGCGCCCTGCGTAATGTCGCCTTGCGCAAGGCTGAGCTCGGTGGCCGGGACGCCCTGCGCGTTGTCGATCTTGAACTGGCTCGAGCTATAGCCAGCCTGCTCGAAGGCCTTCTTCAAATAGGGCTGGTCGAAGTTCACATAGCGGGTCGAGGACGTGGTATCTGGCAGGATGACGCCAACGAGCCCGCTCCCGGCTGAGGTCAGGCTCTTGAGCTGAGCCATCGCCGAAAAGCTGCTGTCGAAGGAGCTAATGCTCAAGCCCGATGGAACGGTCGCGCTTGCCGAGGTCCCGCCGGTGGTCGAATTTCCGCACGCCGCCGCGACGATCGCCATCGCGCCGACGAAAGCCAAGGTCGAAAGGCGCTTGATACTGTGCAAGGAAAGTCCCCTCCTAATGTGATCGGTAGGCCCGAATATTGTGCAGCCCCGCAACACAATTGGCAACCATCAAATACGTACGCAAATACCCGATGCTCTAACACTCTCTAAGAGTTCAGCCTCGCGGTGATCGTTGAGGAGCGTGTAGGCTGTGCTTGGAGAGGGGAACCAGTGGCACTTAGACCGAACACGCGATCGCCGGCTGCCGCGCCGAAGCCGGGCGGCCCTGGGCGAACGCCAACACCCTTCTGGCGCAGCAGGGGTTTCTGGATTTACCTGGTCGTGCTGCTCGCGCTCAACTACCTGATTAGCGTCTTTTTCACGAGCGGCCCCGCCCGCGTGACGGTTCCCTACTCGACCTTCATCCAGCAGGTGAATGCGGACAACGTCAAAGACATCAGCGCGCAGAGCAACTCGATCCAAGGCGACTTCAAAAAGTCCGTCTCTTATGGCAGCGCGAGTGGCACCACGTTCCAGACCGAACGGCCCGTGTTCGCCCAGGACAACCTCGAGAGTTTGCTGACCGCTCACAATGTCACGGTCAGCGCCCAGCCACCCGGCTCGGGGCAGTCGCCGCTGCTGACGCTGCTGGTGAGTTTCGGCCCGGCGCTCCTCCTGATCGGCGGGTTCTTGTACCTGAGCCGGCGCACCGCTGCGGCAGGCGCCGGCGGCATCCTCGGAGCCTTTGGCCGCAGCCAGGCAAAGCTCTACTCACCGGACTCGGGGCCGCGGACGACCTTCAACGACGTCGCCGGCATCGATGAGGCGAAGGCCGACCTTGCCGAGGTGGTCGACTTCTTGAAGGAGCCGCAGAAGTATCAGAAATTGGGTGCGCAGATTCCGCATGGCATCCTCCTCGTCGGGCCACCGGGGACCGGCAAGACGCTGCTCGCGCGTGCGGTCGCGGGTGAGTCAAACCGGCCGTTCTTCAGCCTCTCGGCCTCGGAATTCGTCGAGGCGATTGTCGGCGTGGGAGCCTCCCGCGTCCGCGACCTGTTCGCCCAGGCGAAGGCCGCCGCACCCAGCATTATCTTTATCGACGAGCTGGATGCCATCGGACGCTCGCGGGCATCCTCGGCGACCTTCGGCGCCAACGACGAGCGCGAGCAGACCCTCAACCAGATCCTGACCGAGATGGACGGCTTTACGCAAAACCAGAATGTCGTCGTCCTGGCGGCCACGAACCGGCCCGAGGTCCTCGATCCGGCGCTGTTGCGACCCGGGCGCTTTGACCGGCGCGTCACGGTGTCACCGCCCGATCGAGTGGGTCGCGCCGCGATCCTCCGCATCCATACTCGCGGCGTCAGCATCGCCCCGGATGTCGACCTCGACGACATCGCGGGGGCGACCCCGGGGCTCGTAGGTGCCGATCTCCGCAATATCGTGAACGAGGCCGCCTTGATCGCGGCGCGAAAGAACCACACGGCCGTCCAGCGCGATGACTTCGACGAGGCGATCGAGCGCTCGCTGCTCGGGCTGCGACGACCGATCACGCTGGGGCAGGATGAGCGCCGCTTGATCGCCTATCACGAATCAGGGCACGCGCTGCTCGGCCTGCTGATTCCCGAGGCCGATCCGGTGAAGAAGCTCACCATCGTGCCGCGGGGCCTCTCCCTCGGCGTGACGTTGAGCCAGCCGATCGACGACCGCTACAACTATCCCGAAGGCTACCTGCGCGGGCGCATCACGTCGGCACTCGGGGGACGCGCGGCGGAGGAAGTCGTCTACGGCAGCGTCACGACCGGGGCCGAGAACGACTTGATGCAGGTCAACCAGATCGCCCGCTCGATGGTCGTCCGTTGGGGCATGTCGCCACGACTGGGTCCGCTGAATCTCACCGAGCCAGGCGACAGCACGATCTCCCCGCAGATCAGCCCGGAAACGGCCAGTCTTGCCGACGAAGAAGAGCGACGGATCGTCAATGAGTGCTATCAGGAGGCGATCCGTTTGCTGCAGGAGAACCGCGACAGATTGGACCGCCTCACGGAAGCCGTTCTAAAAAAGGACACACTGGATCAGGACGAGATCTATGCCGCCACCGGGCTCAGCAAGCCCCGCAATCGCGCCCTCCTCGCGCCGGTCCTTCCCCACAACGGCTCGAGCCGCGACCACGAGCTGGCTCGGCAAGCAACCGACGCCGAGCGCTAGGCGGTCAATCCGCGCAACAGCGACTCGGTCTCGGCGGATGGCGTAACACCGAGCTCCTCCTTCAGACGTCGGCGGCAATCCTGATAGACACGCACCGCTTCCGCCCGGTCACCTCGCAAGACGAGCACGCGCATCAGCCGCCGGTAGCCGGATTCGCGGTACGGCTCCAGATCGACTGCGGCGCGCGCCTGATCGAGCGCGAGCGCGAGCTCGCCGTTTGCGACCAGCGCTTCCACACGGCAGTCCAGCGCGCGCACCAGCATGTCGGAGAGCCACTGCCGCTTGCTCGCAACCCACGGAGCATCCTCGCCGGTTAGAAAGGGGCGGCGGGCGATCGTCGTCGCGATCAATGAGGGGCCGTACGCGTCCTGTGGCCGTTCCGCGAGGATCGCCCCCTCCGCCTGGTGCACGGCGTCCGCGGCGGCCTCGAGGTCGATCCAGGTGTCCGCTGGCGGTCGAAACTGGTAGCAGTGAAACGCATTCGCGATAACGCGGTCGCGGTCGAGGTCCAGCAGGCCGAGCTTGTTGCGGAGCTTGCTGATGACCGCGCTGAGCGCGACCGGCCATGATGGCGGCAATGTCTGCGGCCAGAGCACCTCGGCCAGCTCGGCTTGCGCCACCGCCCGCTGACGGTCTGCGACGAGATAGACGAGGGCGAGCCGGCCTTGCGGCCCCGGCAGATCGGACTCGCGCAGGAGGCGATCGCCGCGCTCGATCGCCACTTCACCCGCCAGATAGATACGAAGCGTAGGTTCTCCAAACATTTGCCAAAGCCTGCCAGCGATGATCTTAAGGACCCGGGTCGAAATTTTCGAGGAGGTGCGGGGTGCAGAAACGCGTCGACTGTGAATGCGGCTGGTCGCAGCAAACCGATGAGGAAAGCGTGCTGGTCACGGCGGTGCAGCGGCACGCGAAAGAAGTCCACAACATGGAGGGCGTGACCCGCGAGCAGGTGCTCGCCCAGGCACGACCCGTTTAGAGACCCACCAAGGAGAAGTCATGAAGTACCTGTATCTGCTCTACGCCGACGAATCGAAGATGCCCGCGCCCGACAGCCCGCAGATGGCCCAGCAGGAAGCCGCCTTCGGCCGCTTCTACGACGAGATTTCCCAAAAGGGCCTGTTCAAGGCCGGTGACCCGGTCCGGCCATCGTCGACGGCGACGACGGTCCGCGTCCGCAATGGGTCGACCAAGACCGACGCCGGACCATTTGCCAAAAGCGGCGAGCAGGTCATCGGCTTTTACGTTATCGAGGCGAAAAGCGAGGACGAAGCCGTCGCCTACGCAGCCAAGGTCCCCTCAGCTGCGGTTGGCGCGGTCGAAGTGCGCCCGATTCTGAGCGCGTAGCGTGATTCGGGAAGTTCAGGACCTGAGGGACTGACCTTCCCGGACTTTGAAAGCATCGAGGCATCCGGCGCTGCAGAAGAAGTCGGTTATGTCGCCCCTTTGCCACGTATGAATGGCGCCATCTACCTCGACCTGCATACCGCACACCGGATCGACCGCTACCTCGGGAAGAAGTCCGGCAGCGGCCGTATGGCTGAGACGACGCTCGGTCACGATCTCGGCCAGCGTCGCAAGCGCAATCTCCTCCTGGGAGCCGCCGACCGCGCTGTCGGCGGCACGACGCACGCGGTCGAGTCCGTTGGTCGCCCGGTCGGCGAGGATGGCAAGGACCGTCGCGGCCCGTCGGCGGCTCGCGATCAGACCGATGTATGGGGTCTTGTAGGCGAGCAGTGCCTGGATTGCGTCTTCGTCGTAATGGCCCATCGTCGCCACCACGCACCAGGTATTGCCGTCGGGTGGCGCGACCGAAAGATCGAGCGAATTGATCACGTGGTCGGCCTCTGGGAAATCGGCTGTTATGGCCCCGGGATGCACTGCCACTGTCGTAAACCCCATCGTGGCTCCCAGCCTGACCAGCGTTTGCGCTGCTGGCGTATTGCCGGCAACAAGGAGCCGGGCGCGCGGCAGCTGGGGGTCGATGAAAACATCGAGCGACCCGGCGCTTGGACAGGTGCTCATGTGGCTGACCACGCCCGGCCGATGCTCCGGCGCCTCCTCCGGCGCGATGGTCACCAACCGTGGCTGGCCGTCGCCGAGCGCGATCAGGGCCTCCCGCCTTACGAGCGCCTCGGAGCAGCTGCCCCCAATCCAGCCCCATAATTTGCCGTCCGGCGTAACAAGCGCCTTGTCACCTGGGCGCGCTGACGTGGGCGGCTCGACCCGGACGACGGTCGCCACGACGAAGCGCTGACCGCTCTGACGCAGCTGCACCGCCCGATCGAGGACCTCTTCAGCCAGGGACATTGGTTACTCAGCGGCGCCGACTTCGTGCAATGCAGACCAGATCTTGTCGGATGTGACGGGCATGTCGATGTTCTTAATCCCTAGATGGGCGACCGCATCGATCACGGCATTGACGAACGCCGCGGGCGAACCCACCGTGGCCGACTCGCCAATGCCTTTGGCGCCTATCGGATGGTGAGGCGACGGTGTGACAGTCTCATAGGTCTCGAAGTTGGGCGTCTCCCAACTCGTTGGCAAGAGGTAATCGGTGAAGTTCGAGCCGAGGCAGTTGCCCTCCTCGTCGAAGGTGATGAGCTGCATGAACGCGATGCCAAAGCCCTCGGCAAGGCCGCCATGGATCTGACCCTCGACGATCATCGGATTGATCCGTACACCACAGTCGTCGACAGCAATCATGCGCCGTACTTTCGCCTGCCCCGTGCCGCGATCGATATCGACCACCACCAGATAGGTGCCGAACGGATAGGTAAAGTTGGGCGGGTCGTAATATGTGACGCCCTCGAGTCCAGCCTCCATGCCATCGGGCAGGTTCGTATATGCCGCGAAGGCGATTTCCTGAATCGTCTTCGACTTCGATGGCGCTCCCTGGACAAAAAACTTGCCGTGGTCGAAATCGATATCTGCCTCGGAGGCTTCAAGTAGGTGGGCCGCGATCTTCTTGGCCTTGTCGCGCAGTTTGCGCGACACCATGGCGGTCGCGGCGCCGCCCACCGGAGTGCTGCGGCTCGCGTACGTGCCGAGCCCGTACGGGGTGTTGTCGGTGTCCCCCTCCTGGACCATGACGTCCACGGCGGGGATGCCCAACTCCTCGGTTACGATCTGCGCGAACGTCGTCTCATGACCCTGGCCCTGGCTTTTCACACCGAGCTTGAGGATCGCTTTCCCAGTCGGGTGGACGCGTAGCTCGGCGGAGTCGAACATGCGCAGGCCTGCGATATCGAAATGCTTACCTGGCCCAGCCCCCACGACCTCGGTGAAGCTGGCGAGTCCGATGCCCATCAGCTCGCCACGCTTGCGTTTTTCCGCCTGCTCCTTGCGTAGCTCGTCATACCCGGCTTTTTCGAGCGCTAGCCGCAAGGCTTTCTCGTACTGGCCGCTGTCATAGTCGAAGCCCGTCGCCGACGTGTAGGGGAACTGCTCCGGCCGGATGAAGTTCTTCGATCGCAGCTCCGCGGGATCCATCTTCAAGTCGATCGCTGCGGTTTCGACAAGCCGCTCGATGAGGTAAGAAGCCTCGGTGACGCGGAAGGAGCAGCGATAGGCCACGCCGCCGGGAGCCTTGTTGGTGTAGGCGCCGTCCGTCTCGACGTGCGCGGCCGGGATGTCATAGGAGCCTGTCACGATATGGAAGAGCCCGGCGCGGAACTTCGAGGGCTGGGCGTCCGCATAAAAGGCGCCGTTATCGCTCAGCATCTTGACGCGCAGGCCGAGCATCCGACCGTCGTTGGTCACGGCTAGCTCGCCCTTCATGTGATAGTCGCGGGCAAAGCCGGTCGAGATGAGATTCTCGCTCCGGTCCTCCACCCACTTGACGGGTTTCCCGAGTAAGAGCGACGCCGCCGTTGCGACGACATAACCCGGGTAGATCGGCACCTTGTTCCCAAATCCGCCGCCGATGTCCGGCGAGAGGATGCGGATCTTCTCCTCGGGGAGACCAGCGACGATCGCAAAGAGTGTCCGATGCGCATGCGGGGCCTGAGATGTCATATAGATGGTTGCGTTGCCTGTCACGGGACTGATGTCTGCGACAATGCCGCACGTCTCGACCGGTGACGGATGGCAGCGCGGATAGAACGTCTCCAGGCTAACCACGCGCTCCGCCCTGGCAAACGCCTGTTCCGTCTTGGCCTTGTCACCGGCTTCCCAGTGATAGATGTGGTTCGATGACTGCCCCTCCTTCTCGTCACGGACCAGCGGCGCCCCCGGTTCGAGCGCCTGGTAGGGATCCACGACTGCTGGAAGGACGTCGTAATCGACTTCGATCAGCTGCGCGGCATCACGGGCGACGTATGGATCTGTCGCAATGACGCACGCCACTTCCTGGCCCTGGAACCGAACCTTGTCCGTAGCGAGCACGGCCTGCGTGTCGCCGGACAGGGTCGGCATCCAGGCCAGCTTGTGCTGGGCTAGCAGGTCGCCGGTGACAACCGCCACTACACCGGGCACCGCCTGCGCCGCGTCGGCCTTGATCGACTTGATCCTGGCATGGGCGAACGGGCTGCGCAGGATCGACATATGCAGCATTCCCGGGAGCACAATGTCGTCGACGTAATTACCCTTGCCCTGGATAAAGCGGTCGTCTTCCTTGCGCTTGATGCTCTCGCCGATGAACCCCTTCAGCGGTGTTTCGGTGGCCATGGCCTAGCTCCCTGCCCCGACCGGAATCGGAACGGCTGCCGACAGCTTCATCTGCGCGGACGCGGCGCGGACCGCCTTCACGATGTTGACGTAGCCCGTGCAGCGGCAAATGTTTCCCGAAAGCGCCCAGCGGATCTCTTCCTCATCCGGATCGGGATTGTCCGCGAGCAGCGCGAAGCTCGACATCATCATGCCGGGGGTGCAGAAGCCACACTGGAGACCGTGCTCCTGCTTGAATGCGGCCTGGATCGGATGCAGCTTGCCACCAGCGGCAAGGGCCTCGACCGACGTGAGCTGCCGGCCGTCGGCTTGGACGGCAAGGACGGCGCAGGATTTAACCGGGACGCCGTCCAGGAGGACGATACAGGCGCCGCAGTGCGACGTATCGCAGCCAATGTGGGTGCCCGTCAGACGCAGTCGTTCGCGGATGAAATGCACCAGCAGCAATCGGGGCTCGACATCGGCGGTGACCATTTCTCCATTGACCGTGAGGCTGATCGATCGTCCCATTGCTAGGCACCTCCCTGCGCCCGTTCGCGGGCCCGGCGCAATCCTCGCTCTGTAAAGACCCGAACAACGTTGCGCTTGTAGTCAACCGATCCACGGTTATCGGCTTTGGGCTCTGCCGCGGCCGCGGCGAGCGCGGCAGCTTCTTTGATGGTGGCATCGTCGAGCGCGCGGCCCTTGAGCGCCGCCTCGGCCCGGTCGGCCTTTAAGTTCTGTGGGCCGACTGCCGTCAGGCCGATCCCGGCGCTCTTCACCTTGCCATCGTCCATCTGCAGATGAACCGCCACCGCGACCGTGGCCAAGTCGCCGAGCTGGCACGCGGATCTCGACCAGAAGCTCATTCGACTTGAGCGCGCTGCTGAACGGACCCGAGAAGAAATCGCGGGCCCGGATCGTGCGGCTTCCCCTTTTCGAGCGAAGCACAAACTCGGCGTCGAGCGCCAGCATCACCGAGCCCCAGTCGCCTGCCGGGTCGGCATGCGCCAGTGAGCCGCCTACGGTGCCCCGATTTCGGACGATCGGATCGGCGACCTGGCGAGCGGCCTCCGCAATCACGGCATACTTCGAGGCCAGCATGCCCGACCGCTCGGCGGCCTTGTGCCTGAAGAGCGGCCCAATGCGCAGGACGCCGTCGTGCTCATCGAGGAAGTCGAGTTCTGCGACCCGATTTACGTCGACGAGATGAGCCGGGCTCGCGAAGCGCAGCTTAAGCAGTGGAATCAGGCTCTGGCCGCCGGCCAGGACCTTGCTCTCATCGCCTAACGCGTCGAGAAGGTCGAGCGCCTCGTCCATCGTTTCAGGCGCGGAATATTCAAAGGGCGCTGGCAGCATGAACAACCCCTCCTCGAGTTGATAGCGAACCTGTCGACCTGCGCCCTAACCCTAGTCCGGCTGGAAAGGCTTGTCAATCACGGGATGATCATCAACCATCGTCCTCGGTCCGCCCGCGGTAGGAGGGGAACCGGAACGCCATGTCCTTTGATAGCAGCCCACCGTGGCCAAGGCCGTTGAAGTCGGCGGCCGTGACCCGCACGCCCGTGAACAGGCGGGGAAGGATCAGGTCGAGCACCGTGGCCTTCGAGAACATACCGCAGGCTGCCACTCCGAAGATCGGCTTTCCGTCCAGGTAGGCGAGCCAGACCGCGCTGCCCGGATGGGCCGGGGCTCCACGCTTTTCGATGGTGGCGCCCACGCGTTCGAGCGCGACCAGCGTCGGATCCAGGGGATCCGTTGCATTGGCGCCGGCCGTGAGCAGCAGGTCGGCGTCGGCGAGCAACGCGGGGATGGCGCGTTGGACGGCATCAGTCTCATCGAGCACGTAGCGGATCTGGCTGATGCTGGAACCGAACCATGCCACCTTCATGTTGATCGAGCTCTGGAATTTCTCTCGCTGGGCCGGCTCGAGTCGTTCGCGAACCAGGATCGCGACACGCATCGGCTGGAAAGCCAGCACGCGCACGACACCGTGGTTGCCGACCAGGCGCTGCGCATCATGCAACCGAGCCACAGGGACAACGAAGGGCGTGACTTTCACCCCCGCAACCGTCTTGTCTTTGGAGACCAGCTGGCCATCGAAGAGGGTGAAAACCGAGACATCCTGGATGCTGTTCAGCGACTGCAGGGTCGGCACGTCCACCTGGAAGATTCCGTTGATTGCCGCGCTCAGTCGCGCCTGGCTTTCAACCGGTTCATGCCGCGTGATCCCCGGCCCGGCCACGATCTGCGCCAGCGCTCGCGCCGCCTCGTCCTCGTGCAGATCGCCGGCTTCCATGCGGACCACGTGCAACTCATCGATCCCGCTCGCAGCGACGACCGGCCAATCGTTACGCGAAAGAATCCGACCCTTGTGCAGCAGCGGCCGGTGCTGGCCATTGGGGCCCATCAGCGTTTGCGCCAGGACTGCGCCGTCGATTGCCTCGGCGGTTAGCGCCGTTCCCCGAAGTGCCTCGGCTTTCACGCGCTGGTCGTGGCCATGGACGCGACCGGACCGGTCATCGGGCCGCCCCGCTTTCCGTGACGAACGGCAATCATCTCGGCCAGGATCGCCAGCGCCGTTTCTTCAGCGGTTTGGGCGCCGAGGTCGAGGCCGATGGGTGCGTGCACCCGTTCGAGATCCGTCGGATTGATCCCGGCGGCGACCAGGCGGGCAACCCGTTCCCGGTGGGTTTTTCGACTTCCGATCGCTCCGATGTATCGCGGCCTTCCCTGGAGTGCCGCCGTCAATGTCGGGTCATCAAACTTTGGGTCGTGGGTGAGGATCACGATGTACGTCGAGCTGTCCATCGGCAGCTGCTTCAGAATCTCATCGGGCCAGGCATTGATCACCCGTCGCGCGTTTGGAAAGCGCGCGGCGTCGGCAAACTTCGACCGCGCGTCCACGATGGTCACGCGAAAGCTAAGCGCGGTGGCGAGCTCGGTCAGCGGGATCGCAACGTGCGAACCGCCGAAGATGTACAGCTCGGGGGGCCGGGGAAACGGCTCGAGGAAGGTGCCGTCGCGCCGCACCGGCGTCTCGTTCTCCAGCAGGTCACGTAACTCGCCCTCATCGGGAGTCAGTAGCTCGCGGGCGCCAGGCGTCTTGGACACGTCGGTCTGCAGGACCACCGGCGTCTCGGCTTCGAGCGCGGCGATCAGCTGCCGGTGCACTTTGGAGAGCGGCTCCACGAGGACGTCGAGCTCGCCACCGCAGCTCAATCCGACCGAAAAGGCCAGATCATCGCTGACGCCGTAGTGAAAAAGCTCCGCGGGTTTGCCGTTGAGGACGAGCTGTGCCTGCTCGAAGACCTCGCCTTCGAGACAGCCGCCACTGACTGACCCGGCGATCTTCCCCGACTTGCTGATCGCCATCCGCGAGCCGGCCGGCCTGGGGGCGCTGCCCCAGGTGCTGATCACCGTCGCCACCGCGACCGGATCATTGCTGGCCAGCCAATCTTTGACGTTGGCCATGACATCGCGCATATCCAGAGTGTAATGAGGGTCCCTGAACTTACCTCAGGCGCTTGCGGGAAGGAGCGTTTGCCGGCGGAATGGGCGCCGTCCGGCGGTTTCGAGCAATAGGGCGCCGAGCGCCTCGAGATTCGCCAGGTTATGCGCTGGTAGGAAGTCATCCACGAATGGCAGCGCGGCCTGCAGACCGAGCGTAAGCGGCTCATAGCCGGGTGCCCCCATCAACGGGTTCATCCAGATGAGGCGGTGACACGAGCGCTGCAGGTGGGCAATGGCACGCCGCATCTGATCGGCATCACCCCGATCCCAGCCGTCGCTGATGATCGCGACCGTGGCGCCATGGCCGAGCACCCGGCGGGCGTAACGCCGGTTGAAGGTCTCGAGCGCCTCGCCGATCCTCGTTCCGCCGGACCAGTCTTCGACCGTCGACGTGACACGGTTTAGCGCCGTGTCCACGTCGTGGTGCCGAAGCAGGCCGGTGATTCGGGTCAACCGCGTCGCAAAGACGAACGCCTCAACTCGCGTGCTTGCCGTCTTCAACGCGTAGGCAAAATTGAGAAGCAGCCGCGTATAGCGCTCCATGGAGCCGCTGATATCGCAGAGCAAGACCAGCGGCCGGGGTCGCAGGCTTGCGCTTTTCCACGAAAAAACCAGGAGCTCGCCGCCAAACCGCAGGCTGTGACGGAGCAAGCGCCGCATATCCAAACGGTCGGCGCCGCCTGGACGCATGCGACGCGACCGGGTCAGACCGGCCGGCAATCGCATCAGGCGGATCAAACGGCGGACCTCCGCCATCTCGGCCTCATTGAGCGAATCGAAGTCCTTCTCGCGAAGGAGCTCGGCTCTCGAGTAACTCGCGATTTCCTGCTCCTCGGCGTCGGCGCCCATGTCCATGTCGTCCAGAACTTTCAGCTGGCGGCTCCCCAGGCTGATCGACCGGGCTTCGTGATCATCCATCGATCCGGCGACCGACGCCGGCTGCTCGAGCGGCCGCACACCGAGAAAGGCGCCAAGCGCCCGATCCAGGACCGGCAGCTCTTCCCGCCGCCGCGCGAAGTGGACGCGGACGACCGTCCGCAGGTCATCGAACCGGCTCATCTCGATCAGGCTGAGCGCTCGGAGGAAGGGAAGCATCCGCGCCGGCCCGGCATCAAACCCTAGCCCGCGCAGGATGCGCCCGAAGTGCAGCCAGTTGCGGACCAGAATGCTGGTCAAGCGAGAGCACGGGCCAGGAGCTCTCGAGAGCCGGTACCACGCAGTCGCTCAAGGTCCTCCTGGTACTTGACGATCGATCCGAGCGTCGCCTGGACCGCCGCCTCATCGAGCTCGGTCTGGTCCAACGCCATCAGCGCCCGGGTCCAGTCGAGCGTTTCCGCAATGCCTGGGAGCTTGTACAGATCGAGGCGCCGGACACCACCGATGAAGGCGCTGACCTGGCGGGCCAGCTTTTGGGGCACATCGGGGATGCGCGTGTTGATGATTTCGAGCTCGCGATCGACCGACGGGTAATCGATCCAGAAATAGAGGCATCGGCGCTTGAGGGCGTCATGGATCTCGCGCGTTCGGTTCGACGTGATGATGACGGCAGGGGGCTTCACGGCCTTGATCGTGCCGATCTCGGGGATCGAGATCTGGTAATCCGACAGCAGCTCGAGAAGAAACGCCTCGAACTCGTCGTCGGCGCGGTCGATCTCATCGATCAGGAGAACGGGCGCGCTGCCGCCGTCCGTCTCGATCGCCTGCAGCAGCGGCCGCTTCACCAGGAACTGGGGACTGTAGATCTCGCGCTCGGCCTGTTCCCGATCCGCCCCTGTCGATTCGAGTAGCCGAATGTGCAGCATTTGTTTGGCATAGGCCCACTCGTACACCGCGGTGTTGACGTCGATCCCTTCATAGCACTGCAATCGGATCAGGCGGGTGCTCAGGATTTCGGCGAGAACCTTGCCGACCTCGGTCTTCCCCACTCCGGCCTCGCCCTCGAGCAGGAGCGGCTTCTCGAGTGTCAGGGATAGAAATAGCGTCGTGGCCAGGCTGCGGTCCGCGACGTAGTGATGCTCGCGCAGCGCCCGCTCGACGTCCTCAATCGTCGAGATGGGCAGGCCTTTCATCAATGCCGATTGTAAGTTCGAGGCCCCCACCACCCTTACCCTCCCCCAGAGGGGGAGGGATTCAAGGTGGTAGCGATTGGCTAATGGTGGGCGGTGATCTCTTCGAGGGCGCGGCGCGTCAGGACCGTCGCGAGGTGGCGGCGGTAGTCGGGTGAGCCATTCAAATCCTGCTGTGGATTTGTGCCTTCCGCCGCCTTCTCGGCGGCGGCACGGATCTCATCGTCATGACCAGCTTTCCCGCGCAGGGCTTGCTCGACGGCTCGGGCGCGTAAGGGCGTGCTCCCCATGCCGGTGAGGCCGATCGCAACATTCTTGACTTCATGGCCGCTCAGGCTGACCTGGGCCGCCACGGCGACGATCGCCCAGTCCTGCGAGCGGCGGCTGAACTTCAGGTACGTGCCCTTGCTTCCCTCCGGAGGTGTGACCAGCCGGATTTCGCGCAGGATCTCGTTCGGTTCGAGCGCCGAGGTGAAGGTGTCCACGAAGAAGTCTCGCGCCGGGATGGTGCGCTCTTCCCGAGGGCCGGCAATGATGAAGTCCGCCTCCAGCGCCAGCAGGCAGGTTGGAAAGTCGCCAAACGGGTCGGCGTGTGCCGCAGCACCACCGATGGTTCCACGGTTGCGAACCTGCGGATCACCAATCTGTGAGGCGGCGCTGCTGAGCAACGGCAACTTACGGCGGATGAGCTCCGAGAGCTGGATGTCGTGGTGCGTGGTCAACGCCCCGATCGCGATGTGGCCGTCCTCTTCACGAATGTAATTGAGGTTGTTGATCCGGCCGATGTCGACCAGGAACGAGGGTGTCGACAGACGCAGCTTCATCAGCGGGATGAGGCTGTGGCCGCCGGCCAGGACCTTCGCCTCCTGGCCCCGCTGGACCAGCTCGGCGACCGCTTCGGGCAGGGTACGTGGCGCGACGTAGTCGAACGCTGCTGGAATCATCGATTTGACCCTCCATTGCGATGCATGAGGTGCCAGATCTTGTCGGGCGTCGCCGGCATGATCACGTCCTTGACACCGAACGGCGCGAGCGCGTCGACGATGGCATTGATCACGGTGACGCTCGAGGCGATCGTGCCCGCTTCGCCAATGCCCTTGGTACCGAGCGGGTTGACGGGACTCGGCGTGACGGTTGCCGCCAGCTCGAACGATGGCACGTCAGGGGCCGCGGGAATCAGATAGTCGGTCAAGCTGCCGCTTCGCAGTTGGCCGGCCTCGTCATAGACGGCTTCCTCGAAGAGCGCCTGCCCGATCCCTTGCGCGATCCCACCATGCAGCTGGCCGTCGACCACCATCGGGTTGATGCGCGTGCCGCAGTCATCCACCGCAACGTAGCGCAGGATTTTCGTCGCGCCGGTGTCGGCATCGACTTCCACAACCGCGATGTGCGCTCCGAACGGCCAGACGAAGTTGGACGGGTCAAAGAAGGTTGTGGCTTCCAGGCCGCCTTCCATCCCCTTGGGTATCCGGTTGGTCTGGAACGCCGCCATAGCGATTTCCTGGATCGTGATCGATTTCGAGGGCGTCCCCTTCACAAATGCCTTGCCGTTCTCGTAGACGACATCGGCTTCAGCCGCTTCGAGCAGATGCGCCGCGATCTTCTTCGCCTTCTCCTGCACCTTCATGGCGCTGAGGTGGACCGCATTCCCATCGAGTGCGGTGCTCCGGCTGCCGTAAGTGTTCATGCCCATCGGTCCGATCGCCGTGTCCCCGTGGACGACGTCGATGTCCTCGACCGGTATGCCCAGAACGTCGGACGCGACCTGGGCGTAGGTCGTCTCATGGCCCTGGCCGTGGGGCGAGCTGCCGATGATCACGGTCGCCTTGCCGGTGAAATGGAGATTGACGACCGACATGCCCCAGAGCGAGACGCCGGTGGCGGCCTGGGTCGCTGCCGCCGGACCCAGCCCGCAAATCTCGATGTAGGTGGCCAGCCCGATCCCGAGGTACTTCCCTTGCTTGCGCTTTTCGGCCTGCTCCTTGCGGAACCCTTTGTAATCGACCATCTCCAGCGCCTTGTCGAGCGTGATGGTGTAATCGCCGGAGTCATAGGTCAGCCCGAGCAAGGTCGTGAACGGTTGATCCTCCGCTCGAACGAAGTTCTTCCGGCGAACCTCGACCGGATCGAGGCCGGTCTCGCGGGCGATCAGGTCCATGACCCGCTCGATCAGATAGGTCGCTTCGGGCCGGCCCGCACCCCGGTAGGCATCCGTCGGGGTGCGGTTCGTGAAGACGCCGACAGACCGCCCGTCGAATGCCTTCATCTTGTAGGCGCCCTGGGCGACCAGCACGCCGAGCACCTGGAACGTGCCGAACTGACTGCAGTAGGCTCCCAGGTCCAGCCACTGGGTCGGCCGGATCCCCAGTAGCGTGCCGTCTTTTTTCGCCGCGATCTCGACGTCCCAAATTTGCGACCGCCCATGATGGGTGGCTTTGACGTTCTCGTTGCGGTCCTCGATCCATTTGACCGGCCGTCCGATACGCCGTGACGCGAGCGCCGTCAGGATCTCCTCCGGGTAAACACGGATCTTCGATCCGAATCCCCCGCCGACCTCGGGCGCCACGACGCGGACATTGCTTTCGGAAATGCCGAGAATGACCGCGAGCCAGACCTTGACGAAATGCGGGATCTGCGTTGAGGTATAAACCGTCAACTTGTTCGTGAATGGCTTGTAGTCCGCCAGCACCCCACGGCCTTCAACCGCCACGGGAATCAGCCGCTGCTGGATCAGCCGCTGTTTGATCTTGACGTCTGCCTCGCGGAAGGCCGCTTCGATATCGCCTGAGGCGAATTTCACGTCGAATGACAGGTTGCTGCCAATTTCCTCGTGCAACACCGGGGCGTCCTTTTCGATCGCCTTTTCGATATCCAGCACCGGCGACAGCGACTCATAACGAATATCGATCCGCTCGCCCGCGTCTTCGGCGGCCGCGCGGCTGGTCGCCAGCACGATGGCCACCGGTTCACCGGCGTAGAGAACTTTGTCGACCGCGATTGGATAGTGATTCGGATACTTCTTGTCGGGAACAAAGCACACCGTTACTGGCAGTGGAGCGTTGAATTCCGATTTCAGGTCCTTCCCCGTGAAGACCGCGAGCACACCATCGGCTTCCCTGGCTCGCCCAGTCTCGATACTGAGGATCCGGGCGTGCGCCTCAGTCGAGCGCACCACATGCATGTGGACGACGGCGGTCTGCGGGATGTCATCGACATAACTCCCGGTGCCGGTCACCAGTCGTGGATCCTCGCGACGCTTGATGGACGCGCCGATCATCTGGGATACGGCCATTTCTGTCCCTCCTCCTTATGAGACGGAGGCCGGCGTCTTCGCCTCCGCGCCGGGCGCCATCACCTTGGCTGCCGCTTGAATCGCTTTGACGATGTTGTGGTAGCCGGTGCATCGGCACAGGTTCCCCTCCAGGCCCAGGCGGATCTCTCGCTCGGTCGGATTCGGGTTGCGCTCGAGCAGCTGCTTGGCGGCCATGATCATGCCCGGCGTGCAGAACCCGCATTGCAGGCCATGCTCGTCCCAGAATGCCTGCTGGATCGGATGCAGCGTCGTGCCCTTGGCCAGCCCTTCGATGGTCATGATCTCCGCCCCGTCCGCCTGCACGGCGAACATCGTGCACGACTTGACGCTGTGCCCGTTCACGTCCACCGTACAGGCTCCGCAGTTGCTCGTGTCGCAGCCGACGTGGGTGCCGGTCAGCCCGGCAAGTTCCCGAATGTAGTGCACGAGTAGAAGCCGTGGTTCGACCTCGTGTTCGTACTTGGCCCCGTTGATGGTGACAGCAACTCTCCGCCGCATACCCACCTCCTTCAGATCGCGATGCCCTGCCGGAACAGGTATAGCACTCGCCTTAACCACTGTCCAGCCAAAATCACATTCGCTCAGCCGGCGGCGGTCGTCGTTTCCCGCACGAGGTCGTTCCTGAGGTCAGCCACGGCCTGAAGGACCGAATCCATGAGCGCCGGCGGACCCACCGTGATCCGCAGCTGCCCATCCAGACCGAACTCCGAGCCGGGCCGGACAAGGAACCCGCGTCGCAGCAGCCCCTCGTACCACTCCATGTCGTTGCCACCCGGGCGGGCGAGGATGAAGTTGGCCTGCGACGGCCAGGAGCCTATGCCAACCTGGCCGAGGTCCGCCGCGAACCTGTCTCGGGCATGGACGACCTCGCGACGGCGGGCCTCGATGAAGCTCGGGTCAGCCAGGCACGCCATGCCCGCGGCGAGCGCCAGCCGGTTGACGTTGAACGGCTCCTGGACCGCATCGAACGCCGGCACCAGGTCGGGGTGGACGATCGCGTAGCCGAGCCGCAGCCCGGCCAGGCCGAAAAGCTTGGAGAACGTTCGAAGGACGACCAGGGGACGACCGGTCCTGACGTCATCGACTCGCCGCGGCCGCTGCTCCGCCGGAAGGTAATCGGCATACGCCTCATCGACAACCGCCAAACAGCCCGCCGGCAGGCGCTCGAGGAAGGCCTCCCATTCTGACGCCGTCAGCGCATCGCCGGTCGGGTTATTGGGATCGCAGACGATCACCAACTTCGCCCCACTGGCAGCCCCGAGCATCGCGTCGAGGTCGAAGCGATAGCCGATGGTCGGGACGCGGACAACCTCGGCGCCAGCCGCCTCGCACGCCTGCCGATAGAGCCCGTAGGTGGGGCGTGGAATCACGACGCGATCACCGGGGTTGATGAAGACCCCGATCGTGGAAAAAACGAGT
>Ga0209153_1000489_pt1 | contig 17889 bp, 13 predicted proteins | sample GraSoiAngelo_120_FD_185877 | JGI IMG/M metagenome (GOLD analysis project Ga0209153, IMG submission 185877) | Grasslands soil microbial communities from the Angelo Coastal Reserve, California, USA - 14_0919_09_20cm (SPAdes) (version 2) | ecosystem: Environmental > Terrestrial > Soil > Grasslands ...
TATGCCTTCGGGATGTGGAGCGAGCTGGCCGCGTCCTGCGCTTTGCGGGGATCACGTGAGGCAATAGCGGCGATTTCGCTCCATTCGCCTTTCTGCATGGCGGAAATCACTTTCTTCACGGCGATTCCCGCAACTCCGAGTACACCCCACTTGACCTTTTGCGCGTTCACGGAAATTCCCTCTTGTACGGTAATCGTCTATCGAGCTTCCGTCGCCGCGTACGGGCTCGCGGCGCGATATCGCTTTTCGAATTCTTCCTTCGCGCAGATGGTCCGCAAGTCCCTGACGCGGTCGATGCAGAGAATTCCATCGAGATGGTCGATTTCGTGCTGGAGCAGTTCGGAAAGATTGTGCAATTCTCCAGCCTGAATCTCGTGCAACTTCCCTTGCAAGTCCTGATATTGCACGGCGATGTCGCGGTTGCGCTCGACTTGCATGAAGATAGACAAAAAGCTGAGGCAGGCATCCCACACGACGATACGTTCGTCGCTGCGTTCGATGATTTTAGGATTCACCAGGGGCCATGGATCTTCGCCTGGCAAGCGCAGAAAGATGACACGCTTGGTCGCTCCGATTTGCGGCGCGGCGATGCCCCGTCCGTAGCCAGTAGTCTTGCGCCAGTGCGCAAGCGTGTCTTCCAGGTCTTCCACGAGCGCGCGAATTTCCGGCGCCGAAGCATCCCGCACTTCGCTGCAGGTCTCGCGCAAGACCGGGTCCCCGAGTTGCAACACTTTCCGGACGGCCATAATTACTCCAACGCGGTGCTGCGTTCACAGACAGGCTTCATCATATATCAGCCAGCAACTCGCCTGCCCAAGCAAGCTTAACCAGACTGCGCTTACCCTATAGGGCGGTGCGAGGCGGTAGGTAATGGAACCGGACCAAGTAAATGTTCTCTCCCCGCCCGTGCTTGGCGATTTTGAGCAGATCCAGGACGCCGAGGAACCCCGACTCCCGCGCCAACTCTGGCGTAATATCGGGGAGTCCGATCAGCTCAATCGAATCTACCTCGATTTGGCCTTCTTCCATTCGATAACGGCCGCCGACCCGAACGTGGGGATGCACCCAGAAGCGCACGCTCGAAGTGATTTCTCCGCGGCGAAGGCCATCGCGCAGCCGCTTGGTGAAGGTCATGAACAGAGCTTAACTCAAGTGACATCCTTGAGTGAACGGGTGCCGGTCTACATGGCGGGCGACGTGGATGCGCCAATTCTTGACCTGCGAAAAGCCACGTCCTTTGGTATTATCTCGCCTGCGGCCAGCTTCATGGGACGGCTGACGCGACAGAACATCCGAGGAGGAGAAACACAAATGCGAAGAGGACTTCTGGTTTCGGCGCTCGGGATGATGGTTCTGGGCGGGCTCGCCTCCGTGCACGGCCTTTGGGGGCAAGAGAAAAAGGAGACGATGCCGGAGCCAACCGTCAAGGTTGGGGACATGGCCCCGGACTTCACCTTGAGGGGCACCCATGGCCAGCAGGTGTCGCTCCACGACTTTCGGGGCAAGAAAAATGTCGCGCTGGCGTTTTATATTTTCGCTTTCACCGGTGGTTGAACCAAGCAAATGCAGAACTTCCAGCAGAACCTGGAAAAGCTGGAGGCTGCAGACACCCAAGTATTGGGTGTAAGCATGGACAGCATGTTCAGCAATAACGCCTGGGCGGAAAAAATCGGCGTGAGCTTCCCGCTTCTGAGCGACTGGGGCGGCGAAGTCACCAGGGAATACGGCCTGTATAATCCCCAATACAAAGCCGCGCGGCGCGTCAATTACCTGATCGACAAAGAAGGCAAAGTCGTCGAGATGCAGCTCGACAGCGAAGCCATCGACCCAACGAAAATCGTTACGCTGTGCGAACGCCGCAAATCCGAGAAATAGAAGCGCCTGAAATCGGCTGACAACCCATCCCGCTGCTGAGCGCAGGGCAGGTGTGTGTCCCCACGGTTTGCTCTGCAATACGGGAGTGCTAGAATTCACCTGGAACCGCCATGCCGCCAAAAACTCTTTACCAAAAAATCTGGGATAACCACGTTGTCTGGGAAGAGCCGGGCAAGCCTGCGCTCATCTATATTGACCGCCATTTGATTCACGAAGGGACTTCGCCGCAGGCGTTCGCCGGCCTGCGCGCCGAAGGCCGCAAGGTGCGTCGTCCCGACCTCACGTTTGCCGTGATGGATCATTCCGTACCAACCAAAGATCGCACGTTGCCTATCCTTGACAATGACGCACGCCTGCAGTTTGAAGCGCTGGAGAAAAATTGCCGGGAGTTCGGCGTGCGCCTGTTCGACATGAACAGCCGCAACCAGGGCATCGTGCACATCATCGGCCCGGAGCTGGGTATCACCCAGCCGGGGCAGACTATTGTTTGCGGCGACAGTCATACCTCCACGCACGGTGCCTTCGGCACCTTGGCTTTCGGCATTGGCACCAGCGAAGTGGAACACGTACTCGCGACGCAGTGCCTGGCGCAGGCGCGCTCGAAGACACTGCACATTCTGGTCCACGGCAAGCGCCCGAAAGGCGTCACCGCGAAGGACATTATTCTTGCCATCATCGGAAGAATTGGCATCGGTGGCGGCACGGGCCACGTCGCCGAATACGGCGGCGAAGCCATCCGCGCGCTTTCGATGGACGGCCGCATGACCGTTTGCAACATGAGCATCGAAGGCGGCGCGCGCGCGGGGATGATCGCGCCGGATGAAGCCACGTTTGCCTATCTCGAAGGGCGGCCGTTTGTGCCGCGCGGCAAAGCGTTTCAGGAGGCCGTCGAGCGCTGGAAGCAGTTGCGCACCGACGACGGTGCGAAGTTCGACATGACCGTCGAGCTGCAAGCCGAGAAGATTGCGCCGCAGGTCACCTGGGGCACGAATCCCGGGATGGTTACGAGCGTGACCGCGCGGGTGCCGGACCCCCATGAGTTCAAGGATCCCAACGATCAGAAGGCGACGGAAAGCGCGCTGAAGTATATGGGGCTCAAGCCTGGCACGCCCATCGTAGACATCCCCGTGGACCGCGTGTTCATCGGGTCGTGCACGAATTCGCGGCTCGATGATCTGCGCGCCGCAGCGCATCTCGTCGCTGGCAAGCACGTGGCGAAAAACATCAAGCAGGCGCTGATTGTGCCGGGTTCGCGCGGGATCAAGTCGCAAGCGGAGAAGGAAGGTCTCGACAAAATCTTTACCGCTGCCGGTTTCGAATGGCGTGATGCCGGCTGCAGCATGTGCATCGGCATGAATGCCGATGTTCTGCCGCCGCACGAGCGCAGCGCCAGCACGTCGAACCGCAATTTTGAGGGACGCCAGGGCAAAGACAGCCGCACGCATCTAGTAAGCCCGGTGATGGCTGCCGCTGCCGCGATTGCCGGCCACTTCGTCGACGTCCGCGAATTCGACGTGGCCCACGTCGAATGATTTAGCGCTCTCCAGCAACTTCTGATCATTGGAGGCGACCATGCGCAGATTACTTGCGGCAGCAGTTTTGGTCGGAGCTTTGGCGATCACGCTATCGGCCCTGCCGAGCGACGAGGTCACGGACCGCGCAGCGATTCAAAAGGTGCTCGATGCCCACGGGATCGCTTGGACCAAGGGCGATGCGGTAGCGGCTGCGGCGGTAATGACGGAGGATGCCGACTGGGTTTCGGGCGGCGGCGAGTTTTATGAAGGACGAGCCGCCATCGAGGCGGCTCACCGGGCATGGTTGAATGGAGCCGCCAAAGGTACCCGGCATGCTCACCCCGGCACGCCCAAAATCCGGTTTATCCGGCGCGATGTGGCCATCGTGGACGGCGACAGTTACGCCGGCGGCCTGCGGGATGAGAAAGGCAACGAATTACCGCCCTCGTTTTCGAGATATATGGCGGTCTTTGTGAAAGATGGGGAGAGCTGGAAGGTCGCCGCGTTTCGTTCGCTGCCCCAGCTTAAATCTAAGCTAACGCCAGCAGATATGCGTTGACTCGACAGGCCTTTGGAGCAGGTCATGTTTGAACAAATTTTTGATCCCGCAGACCTGATAAAGCCAACACCCGCCGAAAGGCGCCAGTTTCGCGTCAGATTCGGTGTTGGGACTCTTCTGTTTTGCCTTGGCGTTCTGCTGCAACTGGCTCGTGATTATTCTCGCTCTCGGCTTTTCGTCCACAGCAGAATTCTGGTAATCATTTTGATGACGGTGGGCTTGGCCCTCCAGTTCTGGGGAGCTCGCTGGCTATATTCACAAGCCTGGCAGTCATGGAAAAAGCACTGAGGTCGGTGGAACGCTACGCTAAGGACCAAGGACTAAAACATGCAGCCATTTGCGGCACATACGGGACTGGTCGCACCGCTCGATCGCGTCAATGTGGACACCGACCAGATGGTGCCAAAGCAGTTTCTGAAGGCGCTGACGCGCGAAGGCTTTGGGCGAATCCTCTTTTACGATTGGCGCTACCTGCCCGGCGAAAAGCCCAATCCTGAATTCGTGCTGAATTTTCCGCGCTACAAAGGCGCGTCGGTTTTGCTGGCACGCGCCAACTTCGGCTGTGGCTCCAGCCGCGAGCACGCGCCCTGGGGTGTCAAGGACTACGGCTTCCGCGTCATCATTGCGCCGAGTTACGCAGACATCTTCTACAACAACTGCTTCAAGAACGGGATTCTTCCGGCGACTTTGTCCGAAGACCAGGTGGACGAGCTTTTCAAGCGCACGGAAAAAGAAGAAGGCTATTCGCTGACCGTGAATCTGCCGAACCAGACTATCGCCGATAAGCACGGCCTCATGTTCAAGTTCGAAATCGCTCCGTCGCGAAAGGAAGTTCTGCTAAAAGGCCTCGACGACATCGGCACCACCCTCGAGCACGCCGGGGCCATCGACGCTTATGAAAAAGCGCACACCGCCGCAGCTACGATGTACGATCCCGTCGACGTGAAGTACTATACCAACGGCCGGTAGCCGCTTGGAAAATTCAGATCGTCGTTCTCGTTCTTAAATCCGCACGGGCCAAGCAGGTCAAAAACATGCTCAAACCGCGTTCCCTTCCGTGTTTGACGCTCGCGTTTGCTTCATCCCTGATTCCCATTCGCGCCTCGGCTGCTGACAACTGGATCGAAGTGCGAAGCCCGCACTTCACCGTGAACACCAACGCCGGCGAAAAAGAAGCCAGAAGAATCGCCGACCAGTTCGAGCAAATCCGCCAGATGTTTCACAGCGCCTTCAGTGGGTTGCGCGTGGACCCGGGCCAGCCGATCGTTATCGTAGCCGCGAAAAACGAAAACACCATGAAGCTGTTCCTCCCCGAAGAATGGGAGGTGAAGGGCCACATCCACCACGCCGGTCTGTATCAGCCGGGCGAAGACAAGGATTACGTGGTGATGCGGTTGGATTCCGAAGGCGAGAATCCGTTTCACACGCTGTATCACGAATACACTCACGCTTTGATGCGCTTGAACTTCACCGGTCTGCCGCTCTGGCTGGGCGAGGGCCTGGCGGAGTTCTACGGAAACTCGCAACTGGGAGACAAACAGAGCAAGACCGGCACGATCGACCCAGGGCACTTGTACCTGCTCCAGCAAAGCAAGCTCATTCCGATTGAAACTTTGCTCGAAGTGGACCACCAATCGCCGTATTACAACGAAAACAATCGCGCTTCGGTTTTTTATGCTGAGTCCTGGGCGCTGGTCCATTACCTGATGATGGACAAAGATGCGCGGCAGCAGCAGTTGCTCAAGAACTTTCTGAATGAATGGCAGAAATCCGGAAGCCAGGTTCAGGCGGCGCAAACTGCGTTTGGCGACCTAAAGCAGTTTGGAAAAAGAATTGAGGCGTACGCGAGGCAACAGAGCTTCATGGTTGGCCTGGTCAAGTCCGGGAAGGAAGCTACGGATAAAAGCTATAGCGTTCGAAACGTATCTCCGGCGGAGGCCCTGGCATTGCGAGGAGACTTTTTCACCCACCACAATCGCCTGGAGCTGGCAAAACCAGTTCTGGAAGAAGCGGCGAAGGACGAGCCCAACCTGGCCTTCGCTCATGAAGCTTTGTGCTACTACCACTACCGCCAGCATGAGCTTTCGGAAGCCGACGAAGAAATCCAGCAGGCCCTCAAGCTCGGCGCCACGGATTTTGCTCCGCAGTACCTTCACGGAATGCTTTTGCTGCAACAAGGGCGCTTGGACAAACAAAGTGCCGAAGAAGCCAGGAAGAGCTTCGAGAAGGCGACTCAGCTCAATCCACTGTTTGCGCCTGCGTTTGAAGGATTGTCTCAGGCCTACGCGCGGTTCCCGGAATTGGAGAAAGAGGCAGTCAGCGCGGGCATCAAAGCCGTGCAATTGGATCCCGGACAGCATGTGTACGCCATCAATCTGACTTACCTGCTGATGAACAGCGGGCGATACGCCGAAGCTCGGACCATGGCACAGCGAATTCTGGCGGCTGCGCGGTCTTCCGGCGAGAAAGAGGTTGCCAACAATCTCCTGGCCAACATACAACAGGCAGAAACGTGGGCGGCGAAGAAGCAATCGTTGGAGGCAGCTTCGCGCGAGTCTGGCGATTCCGGCAATTCCCCTGGGCCGAATTCGGTGGTGATCGCAAAGCCGGACGGCAAGTCGCAGCCTGGCGTTACGTCCAGTCCACAGATCCAATTGCGTCACCGCGGGTTTGCTGCGGACGGTGCCATCAGTTCCGCCGAGTGTTCTTCTTCGTCAGAGCTCTTCCTTAACGTAAATCTCGGAAAGGGACTGGTAACGTTTCACGCAACGGATCTGGGGAAGATTTCCATGACCTGGGCCGACGGCACGGCGGAGCCCTGCCCGCAGTGGAAAGGCCGCCGCGTAAAAGTTTGGTTCACTGCAACTCCCGGAAAAGAGTACGCCGGCGAAATCACTGCGCTCTTCTTTTTTTAGCCTCGGCTTGGGAAGTCACAATCCCCAGTTCTGCCTACATGCTCTCTGCAAGCATCCTGCAAAATGAAGAAGGGGAAGGCAATGAACCTTCCCCTTTCTGTAAGCGGCGAGCCCTGGCTGCCGGAAAGAAGTTAGAAGTCGAAGGAAAGCCCGAGCTGCAGCCGGCGAGGAGTGTTGGCCTGAACGTTGCTGCCGCAGCCGAGCACGCCCCAAGTGCTGGTGTCGTAGGCGTTGAAGCAAGGATCGGCAGGCTGCATGTGATTGAGCACGTTCGTGAAGTCAAAGTACAGAGAACCGCTGAACCGCTCCGTCACCTTGATCTTCTTGGTGACGCCCAAGTCCAGGTTCCAGAGCGGTAGGCCGCGGAAATTGCCGCCGCCCCCGATTTGCCCGTCCAAACCAAGAATCGGGTTGCGGATAGGATCGCCAAAGATGCCGCCGTTAGCGGGGCAGCTTGCGTTGGGGTTGGAGGACACATTTACGCCGGGTCCGGAGGTGCCGCACCCGTTGGTCCCATAGGTGTTGAAGTGGGCGCTGCCGCTGATCGGAACGGAGTTGTTGAAGACCATATTCTCGTACGTGCTGATGTAGGTCGTGTTGGACTCGCCGAAGCTCCCCGTGTCGCCTGTCGCGGTGTTGGACTCGACCGGGAAGCCGCTCCCGTAAACGAAGAGTGGTGAGAAGCTCCAACCACCAAGTACGTGGCCGATTATGCCCTTTTGCCCGGAATAGTACGGCGGCTCGTAGTTGAAGAAAAGGTTGAAATTATATTTTTCATCGTAGTATTGGGGACCATACTGGTTATGCAGGTTCCAGGGATCGACGGTTGCGTAGGAACTAGTCGCCTGAACAACGTTTCCAGTTCCCAACGCCTTCGAGTATGTGAAGTTGGTCTTCATGGTCAGGCCATGCCAGTTCGTGAGCGTCAACTGCAGGAACCCTGCGTTGTAGTTGCCGTAGCCGTTGCTGATAGTTGTGGCGAGCGAGGGCGTTTGGCCGCTCATCATCCCAAATGCACTGCTAATAGGATCGCTGGTCAGGGTCCGACCGAAGGTAAAGAAGCTGCCGTTGGAAACGCTTCCCCATGCATCATACGCGTCAGAAATGCCCATGTTGCCGACATTGTTGGCCACGAACGCGGCGGTGCAACTTGTCATGCCGGTTACCAGGCCGGACGCGCCGCCGCTGCAATAGCTTGAGTTCCCTCCTCCCAAGGCTCCTTCAAAGAAGGGCTGGGCAGCCAACCCGTTGAGATATGAATAATAAGCCGGGTTGGGCGAAAGCGTAGGGTTATTCGTGGTGCAATTTGCTGTGCAGATCTTCGAAGCTGGAACATTGGTGCCGTAGTTAGTGGCTAGCATCACATTTTTCCAGGCGTTGGCAAAGCTCTGCCCGTTGATTGTCATCATGTACGGGACGACGCCCAGGCTGTAATATTCGATTTCGTTGGTAATGCGGCGGCCGATGTAGCCGGCTTCGGCGAGGATGCGAGGCCCGAACTGGTGCTGAATGTTAAGAGTGAATTCATCCGATTGGTTGGGCTTGAAATTCGGGTCGAACGTTTCGCCAGCACCCGTGGAAACCTGGTTGATGCCGGGATACCACGGCTGCGGCAGATTCTGAACCGGCGGAGGTAGTGGCGCGTTTGTTCCATCCACGCCGACTCGGAAGGTGGTGTTTGGATCGCCTCCGCAGCCTCCGGTGAGACGGTTTGGAGCACCGCAAGTATCAGGTTCCAGCAATCCGGGAGTGAGCAGCGGAACCAGAAGCGGATTGACCCCGTTGATGCGGCCAAATATGCGCGAGTAACCGCCGCGAAGAACGGAATTGGGGAGGAAGTTCCAGGCGACCCCAATGCGCGGGCTGATTCCGCCGTAAAATGGGTCATAAGGATACTTGGAATGGTTTGCAACGTTGCGGACAGTCGCAAAGCCAATCGTCGGAGCGTAGGCCACACCCTGAAGCGCCAGCTGCTCTTCCTTTTGTAAGTATTGCGCGGCGTAGAAAATGTGGTCAGTTGCGTCCACCATCACAGTTTGTTCCCCGCCCGTGGTTTCGTAGGGCGGCATTTCGATGGTGTAGCCAACGCCGTAATTCAACGTAAATTTCGGCTTCATGCGCCAGCTATCGGTCCAGTACACGTTGTAGGTTGGGATGATGCTGGTCGCTGAAACGGGTGGCGACGAAATGCAGGCTGCAGTAGCGGCCAAACTGGGCAGGGCACACGAGCCCCTCGGGTTGAGAGGCAACCCGGAAATGAGGGACCCCAGGCCGTAGCTGTAAAGGCTCTGGGTCGAATCCACCATGCCCAGAACCATGGAGTAAAGGTTCCCGTATTTGTTGGCCGAAGTGATGCCGGTCGGAACATAACCGGTCATGTCGAGGTTGAAACCGGAAAGCGGTGTGCTCCCTCCCGCTCCGATCAAGTACTGTTCGAAGGTGTTGATGCTTTCGCCGTTGTCGTTTCGCTTGTGAGTATCGACGTTGCGCAGGTACATGCCGCCGAGCTGGAAGAGATGACTGCCCTTGATCCACGTAAGGTCGTCCCTGTACATGTAGTCGTGGCCATCCCAAAAGCGCGTGCGGGTGCTCTGGTTGTTTGTGTTATAGGGTCCCAATAAAGGATTGGTGCTAAGGGAAGAGCCGCTGTTTTCTCCTCCAATCTCCAGAGCCGCCGGGTATCCAGCAACGTTCGGCACGCCGCTGGGATCGCCATAGGCCCACCAATTCCTCGTGTAGCTGAAGTGGAAGTCATTGGTGAGGCCCGGCCGAATGTCCTTGGTCAAGCCTGCAGTATAGAGCCAGGCGTTTTGTGGCTTTTGGCGAATCGCGGCGTATTGGCCCTTGGTATCGCCAGGGAAGAATCCGCCGATATCCCATTGGTCCGAAACTGTCTTCCTCAGCTTGTAATAGTGATAGGTGCCGTTGAAATGCCAGCTCCGGGGGAAGTCGTGGTCAATGCGCAAAACACCGAAATTGCTGCTCTGGGGTGTAGCGATACTGCTCGTATATGCGCAATAGTTCAACGCGTCTCCCTTGCTGCAATCGTTGGGCAAGGGCAGATAGGTATTCCAGAGCGTAATAACGGGGTTAAGCGGTCCGTTTGCCTGCCCGTTCATCGTGGTGCCGAGGTTGCGTGGATCGCAGGGGCCTGCTGGGCACACGGTCGGCTGAATGGTTTGACCGGTAGTTGTAACCTTGCATCCGTTAACATTTCCGCAGCCTGGATCAACCACGGGGAAAGGGTTTAAGTTGATCGTTTGTCCGTTGAGGTGAATAATGCCAGCCCGCAGAGAAGGGAGCGGCATGCTTCTCGAGAAGGTTGAACCTTGCGGAAAACGGAAACCCTCATAGAGGCCGAAGGCGTACCAGTTTCCACCTAAAAAGTTGGAATGCGGAATCTTTCCGCCGGCGCCGCCGCCAAAGCGGCTGAAATGCGAGCTAACCAAAGGGAAGGGCGCCCACACGCCATTGTTCTGGTGGTGATTGTTGTCCCAGGAGTTGGCGCCGCCAAAAGTGGTGTCTTCGTAGTAGTCGTAGACGGTCCCATGAAGAGTGTTCGTGCCCCTCTTGGTCACCACCTGGACTTGGCTGCCCGCGCCGCCGTTGAAGTCCGCCGTCTGGTTCGCCGTCGACACCTTAAACTCTTCAACGCTGGCAACAGGAAGAGGAATGACGGCTGAGGGCGCCTGGTTGAAGCCGGAACTGTGATAGGAGCCTACTCCGCCGGCGGTATCGGAACTGAAGCCCGCGATGTAGGTATTGTTATCTCCGCTCATGTCGTCGGTGCCCCAGCCACCGTCAACTTGGTACGTATTTTGGTCGGTCGCTGCACCGCCGACATTGCCATTGATGTTCTGCCCAGGCTGAAGAACAGCCAAGGTTGATGCATCGCGGCTGACGTTAGGCAGGTTAACGAGCGTTTCGCCACTCAGACTCGCCCCAACCGTGGCGTCCATGGTTTGCAATTCAGCGCCCACCGACGTCGTGACCTCGACGGTTTGGCTCATGGTTCCTAGCTCGAGCACCGGGTTTACGTTCGACTGGCGGCCGACCTCCACCACTTGGTTCGAGACGACGATGGTTTTGAAGCCTTGCTTGGCGACCTTCACGTTGTAAGTACCCGGGTGCACATAAGGAAACACGTAGGCCCCGGTATCGTTCGTCGTAGTGGTTCGAGTGCTCCCCGTTGCCACGTCAATCAAGGACACCTCTGCCTTAGGGACAGCCGCGCCCGAAGAGTCGGTTACGGTGCCCGAAACAGTGCCCGAGTCGGAAGCTTGGCCCACAGCCGCCGGTGAGCAGACCAGGAACAACGCAAAAACGCAACACCAACTAACCACCAGGACCACTCGCTTGCGTGACATTTCAGTACCTCCTGAATGCGCCACTCGGGTCCGCGTTCCTATTGCAAGAGCACAGACCTAAACTTTTGGCACCTTAGATTGGAAGTTGGACTTTCTCTACCCCTGCATTACCCCTGCGCAGCAACCACCACACTTGGACCAGAGACCCGGACATCGCGCAAGCACGTCCACTACCTTGCATCTCAGGAGCTTCAAAGCCATAGGATTCTAAGCTTTATCTAAATCTGTTCTAAATCGACGATCCGCTCTCTCTATGAGCAACCATAATTTTCTACGGAGTTTCATAGACACACGCTAAGGACGCGAGTAACCGAAGGCAGTCTAACGCGAGCGTGTATAGCGCTTCGCCACCTGCGGTGTCAACAATAAATTCATCTAAACGCCTGCTAAATGTTGGCTAAAGAGGTCACAGGGTGTAGCCGTTACAGTACCGCTTTACCTCCCCGCCGCCCTAGTTTGGCGCTACCGCCGAGAGACGACGATTTCGAGTCAACCATCTGCCCCCAAATTTTCCTCAAATTTTCCTTGATTATTTTTTTAACTATATTATATACTATTAATTATTCACGATGGTTTACGGAACGGATATCGTCAGTGCCGGGAAACAGAGAAAACGCGCACGCGCGTAACTCCTTTAGAATGCGCACTTACAAAAGAACCGGTTAGCACCCGCTCCTGGCTGTGCTGAAGGCGTTTTCAAGGCCGTCGTGATAGCCCCTCAAACGTTTCGAAAGGTAGTCGTGGAGGCGACAAAAAGGGATGAGCAAGACGTAGGTCTCCAGTCGATCGATCTCAGTTGCCTTGATACACCGTGCGGCCGCCCACGAGGGTACGCAGCACGCGAACCTTGGTGTATTGCGAAGGCGGAATCTTGGTAAGATCATTGGAGAGCACGATGAAGTCGGCGTACTCGCCGACCTTTAATTCGCCCTTCTTCCCCTCCTCGAACTGCGCATAAGCGGAGCCGGAGGTGTAGGCCTGAATGCAATTTTCGAGCGAGATTTTCTCCTGCGGTTCCCAGCCGTTTCTCGGCCCGCCTTCCGGACGCTCGCGCGTTACGCAGGCATACAAACCGCGGAACGGGCTGATCGGCTCGACGGGATAGTCCGTGCCGAACGCGAGGCGCACGCCAGTCTTCAGCATGGTGTTCCAAGCATACGCGCCCTTGATGCGCTCAGGTCCAATGCGGTCTTCCGCCCAGCGCATGTCGGTAGTTTGATGCGAGGGTTGCATTGAGGCAATCACTTTGAGTTCTTTGAAGCGCACGAAGTCCATCGGGGCGACCACCTGGGCGTGTTCAATGCGGTCGCGGCGATCGCGCGGGCCGTTGGCTTTGAGAACGGCTTCAAAGACGTCGAGAGCAATGCGATTGGCGCGGTCGCCGATGGCGTGAAAGTTCAGCTGGAATCCCGCCTTGTCACGCTCGATGGCCATGGCCCGCAGCTTGTCGGGGTCGTAAGTGTAGATTCCCGTTGTTGAAGGATCATCGCTGTACGGCTCGAGCATCGCGGCCGTGCGCGAACCGAGGGCACCATCGGTAACGGCCTTCAGCGCGCCGGTCTTGAGCCAGGGGTCAGTGGTACCGCCCTGAGCGCGCTTGTCCTGCAAATCATTGAGCGAATCATTGAAGTGCAACCACTCGGTGATGCGCGCGGTGAGCTTGCCCTCTTCTTTCAGTTGCTGGTACACCTGAAAATCTTCCCAGGCCGAATTGTCTTGGAGCGACGTGACGCCGTTGCGCGCCACATTCGCCAGCACGATTTCAATTCCGCGCCGGCGCTCTTCGATCGAGGGATCGGGAATCCGCACTCGCACCAAATTCATGGCCGCGTCTTCTTTCAGCATTCCCGTTGGTTCGCCCAGGCCATCGTGTTCGATCTCGCCTCCTGGCGGATTCGGCGTGGACTTATCGATTTCCGCCTTCTTCAACGCCAGCGAATTGGCCACCGCCACGTGGCCAGAGATGTGCGTGAGGATCACGGGATTATTCGGCGCAACGGCATCGAGTTCCTGGCGATTCGGGAATCTCTTGTCCGGCCAAAGCGTATGATCCCAGCCGCTGCCGGTGATCCATTCGCCTTCTTTGTGATGCGCAACGGCATCCACAACGCGCTTTTGCATCTCCTCCACGGAAGTGACGCCGCGCAATTCCACCGCCAGCGCGTCGGCGCCCGCGCTTCCCAAGTGCACGTGCGCGTCGTTGAAACCGGGCATTATGAAATGACCGTCAAGGCGTACCGTTTCCGCGCCTTCCTGGCTTCCGCCACAGTCGAGCAGCACATGATCCAGTTTTCCAATGCAGGTGATTTTTCCGTCGGCTACGGCCATGGCTTCGGCCCAAGGATTCGCTGGATCGTTGGTATAAATTCGCCCGTGCGTGTAGAAGACGGTATGCTTGGGCTTTTCCTGCGCCACGGCATTGTGAGCCATCAGCGCGGCGCATAGCACTGCGCCCAGCGCAGGCCAAATAACAGGGGGCCGCAGGCGGATTAGTCGAACTTTCATCGAGCTTTCTCCTCCGCGACACCAGCAATTCCAAGAACGGTCAGCAAAGCGCGTTTCAGACCTGTTTCTCGCCCCTCCGGGTCGTACCATTCCTGCAAAGAATGCGCGCCGCCGCCAGTTCCACCCGCGCCGATGGAAATGGCATCGATTCCCATCGAGAGCGGAATGTTAGCGTCCGTGGAAGAACGCTCGATGCGGGACTGGTTGCCGATAAATTCATCCGCGGCGCGAAGGGCCGCCAGCAGCGGTGAATCAGGCGAAAGCTCCCCGCCCGGACGGCTGCCAAGCAATTCCACCTTCCATTCGAGGGCTCCTCTGGAGCGATCGCGGGGCGGGTCCATTTCATCGCGGACGCCCGCGGCAATCGATTCACGCAGCGCGGATTCAAGACGTCCCAGTTCCTCCTCGTTCTCCGAACGAATATCCACTTTGATTTTCGCCTCGTAGGGCACGGAATTAACCGATGTGCCGCCCTCGATCTGGCCAATGTTGAACGTGGTGCGCGGGCTGACCGGAACTTTTGTGTTGATAAAGCGAACCGCCCCGCGGACCAGCGCGTTGATGGGATTGGGCATGCCGAAATCCGACCAACTGTGACCACCGGGGCCGGTGACCGTAGCTTCCAGGCGCCGCGATGCCAGCGCCTTTGTGGTGACGTAATCGGTACCGGAGCCGTCGAGTACCACGACGGCTTTCAGTCCTTTTCGATAGGTGTCGACCAATTCGCGCATGCCGCGCAGATTTCCTTCGCCTTCTTCCCCAACGTTCCCGGCGAATAAGATCGTACGTTCCGGCTTGACATGGGCGGATTGCATTGCTCGCGCGATCGCCACCAGAGCAGCGATGCCTGTGCCGTTATCGGATATTCCTGGGGCCATCATGCGGCCGCCGCTGCGATGAACTTTTACGTTCGTGCCGGCAGGGAAGACCGTGTCCAGGTGAGCGGAGAGCAAGACGATTTCGTTTTCATTTGCGCCGCGCAATTCCCCGACGACATTGCCAATCTTGTCGATGTTTGTTGGCAAGCCGTCCTCGGTGAGCAATTCTTTCATGGCGGCGGCGCGCGCCTCTTCTTGGTAAGGCGGGGCGGGAATCTCCGTCAAACGGGCTTGTGTATCATTGATCCAGGAAGGATTGCGGCCAAACCAATCGAGAGCCGCGCGGACCTGCGGATTTTCGGTAAGCCGGGAGGCGGAAGCTTGACGACGCGTGTGCAACGGGGCAGCGGAGCGGACCGGCATAAAGAGAAGAATAGCGCAAACGAGGGCGGGTTTCATCGCTGCTTTGCATGGCCCTTTTTGCTTCAATGGCGTGCGGGCTCCGTGCAAAGTGCATGAACCTCGGCATCGGTGAGTACGCGCGCGGATTGCTTCGCCGCATCCAGGATGCGCGCCACGAGTGCGTCATCGGCGGGAATCTGATGGCGGGCAAGCCAATAAAGAACGTTGGATTTGCCGCTCATGGGGCCGATTTCAATGACCTGCTCCATGCCGAACAGATGTGCTGGTACACCGCTGTACACCGCATCCGCCAGGCGGTGATCGTGCTTCTGCATCGCCTTGATGATTGCCGCAGCGTGCACTCCGGTTGCGGTTCGAAACGCGTCGTGTCCAATCACCGGATAGTTGGGCGGAATCGAAGTTTTGGTGGCGCGGGCGACTTTTTCGCAATAAAGCTTCACATTCGACAAGTCGCGGTCGATGAGGCCTGCCAGCCGCAGGTTCACGAGCATCAGTTCCATCGGGGTGTTGCCGACGCGCTCGCCAAGCGCATTGGCGGCGGCATGCACCTGGTGCGCCCCGCCGGCAATGGCTGCGAACGAATTGGCGATAGCCAGGCCGCGGTCATTGTGGCCGTGCCAATCCACGCGAATCTTCTCCCCTGAAGGCTTTACAACTTCCTGGACAACAAATTTCACCAGATTGAAAGCACCGGTAGGCGTGGCGTGCCCCACGGTGTCACACAAAACAACCGCCCGCGCGCCATTGCGAATCGCCGTGGAATACAGGCGCTTTACTGTTTCGGGATCGGTCCGAATGGTGTCCTCGGTGACATACATGGACGGCAAGCCATGCCGCACTGCGAACTTCACGGCGTTTTCCGTGGTGCGTTCGAGATGATCGACCGTCCAATCTTCGACAAGGCGCCGGATAGGGCTTGAGCCCAGAAAAGTCGCGGCCTCAATGGCAACGCCCACGCGCTGCGAAATTTCCACGATAGGGCGAATGTCGTTTTCGTGGGTTCGCGCGGCGCAGTTTGGCTTGATGCTCATACGATTCGTGGCAATTTCGCGAGCAAGCGCTTCGGTGTGCGCCGCTGCCCGTGGGCCCGCGCCAGGCAGACCGATGTTCACGGAGTCGATGCCCAGCGATTCCATTAAGTGCAGGATTTCGATTTTTTCTTCAATGCTCGGATCGAAAACAGAGGGGTTTTGCAAGCCGTCGCGAAGCGTTTCGTCATCCAGGAGCACCCGTGTGCCGGGTGGAATTTGCGGCGGAGTCGCCGTATTCCAATCGTAGATCCATTCGTTTTGCGGCATAGCGATTTTTGCCTTGCCCCGCAGCGGCGCCTTTATCGTGACGTTAATTTCGCAACGTGTAGCTCTGCGGCTGCTGCGCCGGATCTGGGCGATACAACGTCTTGCAGAATTCGCAGCGATAAATCTCCGCCTTCGGCCCGATGACGGCCGCTACCTGCTTCGGGTAGTCATACCACCGTTTCAGATGACCTGCGCAGAGCTTGCCTTTCTCATCTTTTTCATCGCAAGCTCGCTGCTTGGGCTTGCGCGTCTTGATTTTGGGAGTGGCTGCGGTTTCTTCTGCCATGGATTCCTTTCTACAGGCGGTGGTCACGGAAAAGCGTTTTTAGGGCGTTGCGAGCGTTGCGGAGCTTTGCGCCCACGCCGCGAGAAAATTCAAATTGCAGAAAAGCGTCCGCGGCCCGTTCCAATTCGCCGCCATAACGGTACCACCAAGGCTTTTCCCGCCGCGGCAGGCGGTCGGCATCGATATATTTCATTTGCACGAGTTCGAGCAAGCCCGCACGACCGTGGGTGCGGCCCCAGCCGCTCGCGCCACATCCACCGTGTGGCGCTTCGGCAATGCCATAGAAGCTGATGACATCGTTCACCATGACGGCGCCCGCGCGAAGCCTCCGCGCCAAGGCTTGCCCTTTCTTGGAGTCTGCCGTCCAGACGCTGGCGGCTAAAGCAAACGGCGAGTCGTTGGCGCGCCGGATCGCTTCTTCCGCGTCTTTCACCGTTTGAATCGCCAGTACGGGGCCGAACGTTTCCTCCTGAAACAACCTCATCGATGAATGGACATCTGCAACGACGGTCGGCTCGAAGAAATTTGGCCCGATATCGGGGCGTGGATGACCACCGGAGAGCACTTGCGCCCCGCGTGATACAGCATCGTCAATCAAGTCGCTCATGCGCCGCACGTGCTCGGGCCGAATCAAGGGGCCAACATCGGTTGCAGGGTCACTGCCAGGGCCTAGACGCAGCTTCCTCGTTTTCTCCACGCAAAGCTCAACAAATCTCTGCGAGACGGCCTGTTCCACAAACAAGCGCTCGACTGACAAGCACACCTGCCCGCAATTGGTGTAACTTCCCCAAACTGCGGCGCTCGATGCCGTCCGAAGGTCAGCGTCGTCGAGAACGATCATCGCGTCTTTTCCGCCCAACTCGAGGATCGTGGGTATCAGGTTCCTGCCGCACGCTTCCGCCACGCGCCGCCCTGTCGTCCCGCTGCCTGTGAAAAGAACTTTGTCGGGGAGGGCTTCGATCAGCGCTTGCCCTACTTCTGCCCCACCCTGGATTACCGCGACTAGATCGCGTGGAAACGCAGCGTCGCGAAAGAGCTTTTCCAGGAGTGTTCCGCAACGCGGCGTAAAATCGCTCGTTTTGCAGATGACCGCATTCCCCGCTGCTACTGCGGGGATGATCTGGCTCATGGGTATCGCCAGAGGGTAATTCCAGGATGAGATGATGCCGATTACTCCGAGAGGCTCATAAACGAGATGCCCGGACTTGGCTTTTGCCGCGATGTTGTGATGGGGCACGCGCTCCGGGCGAAGCGCCGCGCGGACATTTTTCGACCAGTATTCCGCGGAATCGAGAGCTACGAAAATGTCGGCGAAGAGCGCTTCGACGC